>Ga0268264_10001165_pt1 | contig 25602 bp, 21 predicted proteins | sample KBSSwiS32_FD_190357 | JGI IMG/M metagenome (GOLD analysis project Ga0268264, IMG submission 190357) | Switchgrass rhizosphere microbial communities from Kellogg Biological Station, Michigan, USA - KBS Switchgrass S3-2 (SPAdes) (version 2) | ecosystem: Host-associated > Plants > Roots >...
TGACGCTGCGGTGCACCACCACGGCGACCGACAGGCCGTCGACCAGCGCCGAGAGCCGGGCCACGGTGCCGGCCGGGTCGGGGCAGGTGAAGACCTGCGCCGCCACCCCGTCGTCGACCACGCCGCGCAGGATGTCCTGCCACCGGTGGTCGAGCCGCTTGAGGACCTTGCGGATGTGGGGGTCGCGCAGCGCCACCGCCCAGGCGTCGATCCAGATCCGCCACCCGGTCGCGCGGCCGGTCGGGCCGTAGAGCCGCAGCACCCGGCGCAGCCGGTCCACCGGGTCGTCCCCGGCGGCCGCCTTCTCGAGACGGTGCAGGTCGCGCTCGACGGCGTGCGCGAACGCCTCGGCGACCAGGTCGTCCTTGGTGCCGAAGTGGTAGAACACCAGCGCCGGGCTGACGTCGAGCGCCACCGCCACGTCGGCCACCCGCGTCGCGGCGAGCCCCAGCCGGTCGAGCAGCTCGACGGTCGTCGACAGGATCTCCTCGCGGCGTACCTCCACCGACCGCCGCGCCCTGCCCGCCATGGCGCTGAGACTAGACGGGAGACGACATGACCGACGTCAGTGACCTCGCACCGGCCGCCGACCGGGAGCTCGTGCAGATGCTCCCCGCGACGGCGTACACGTCCGACGACGTGCTGGCCTGGGAGCGGCGGCATCTCTACGCCGGGGGCTGGACGTGCCTGGGCCGGGCCGGCGACCTGCTACCCGAGGGCGTCACCCAGCGCGCCGTGCTGGTCGGGGACGTGTCGTGCCTCCTGGTGCGCGGCGGCGAGACGGTGCGGATGTTCGCCAACACCTGCCGGCACCGCGGCCACGAGCTGCTCCCCAACGATTGGCGCAGTGGCGGGACGTCGAGCAAGCGGATGGTCAGCTGCCCCTACCACGCGTGGACCTACGACCTGTCCGGCCGGCTGAAGGGTGCGCCGGGCTTCCGCGACGTGCCGTCGTTCGACCCCGCGGAGCACGGGCTGGTCGAGCTGCCGGTCTCGGCCTGGGCGGGATGGGTCTTCGGGCACGCGCTGCACCCGCTGGGCAGCCTGGAGGTGCCGCCGTTCGAGCGGTACGTCGGAGAGCTGGCCGGACTGCTGGCGCCCTACGACATCGGCTCGCTGGTGCTGGCCGACCGGCACACCTACGAGGTCGCCGCCAACTGGAAGGTGATCGCGGAGAACTACCACGAGTGCTACCACTGCCCGCTGATCCACCCCGAGCTCTGCCAGGTCACGCCGCCGGACTCCGGCGACAACTACGACCTGCCCGGGGCATGGATCGGTGGCGGCATGGTGCTGCGCGACGGGATGGCCTCGATGTCGCTGGACGGCTCGCTCGCGGCGGACCCGCTGCCCGGGGTGGACCCGGCCGCGGTCGAGTACCTGCACCTGCTCCCGAACCTGCTGGTCTCCGCACACCCCGACTACGTGATGACCCACCGGATGGTGCCGCTCGCGCCGGGCCGCACCTGGGTGGAGTGCTCGTGGCTGGTGCTGCCCACGTCGGCCGGCTCGGGGGCGCCGGCCGCCGTGGCGTTCTGGGACATCACCAACCGCCAGGACTGGGCGGCGTGCGAGTCGGTCCAGCGCGGGCTGGAGTCGCCGCACTTCCGGCCCGGGCCGTTCGCGCCCAAGGAGGACGCCGTGGCGCAGCTGGTGTCGATGATCGGCGCGGCGTACCGCTCGGGAGGGCTGTCGGTGTGACCCGGCGGCTCGGGCTGCTGGTGGCCGGCGTCCTGGCCGCCACCCTCCCGATGCTGCCGGCGGCGGCACGCGCCGCCGTTCCTCTCCCGCCCTGCCACGTGCTGCCGCACGCGGTCTGCGGCTCGATCCAGCGGCCGTGGGAGCCGAGCGATCCCGCGGCCGGGAGCGTCACCGTCGGCTTCGCGTTCGTCCCGGCGCGCGACCGGTCGCGCCCTGCGCTCGGCACCCTGGTCCCGCACGAGGGCGGCCCGGGTTACAGCACGACCGGCAGTGCCGCGTCGTACGCCGCGATGTACGGGCCGCTGCTCGAGCGCCGCAACCTGCTGCTGGTCGACCAGCGCGGCACCGGCCGCTCGGAGCCGATCGACTGCCCGCTGCTGCAGAACTCGAGCGTTCGCTACGCCGACGCGGCCGCCGCCTGTGGCGCCGCGCTCGGTGCCCGGGCCGACGACTACAGCACCGCGCTCTCGGCCGACGACCTCGCCGCGGTCGTGTCCGCCCTCGGGCTCGGACCCATCGACCTCTTCGGCGACTCCTACGGCACCTTCTTCGCCCAGGTCTTCGCCGGCCGCCACCCCGAGCAGCTGCGCAGCGTGGTGCTCGACAGCGCCTACCCGGCGTACGGCGAGGACGCGTGGTACGCCACCCAGGGTCCCGCCGTGCGCTCGTCGTTCACGAGCGTCTGCCAGCGGTCGGTCGCCTGCCGCGATGGCGGCCGGCCGTTCCTGCCCACCCTGGAGCGAGTGCTGGCACAGGTGCGGGCGAAGCCGTGGCGCGGGACGGCGCACGACGCGGACGGCCGCCGGATGCGGGTGCGCGTCGACGGGCCCGGGCTGGTCGCGGTCGCGTTCGGCGCGACGTTCACCCTGGCGTTCTACCGGGAGCTGACCGCCGCCCTGCGCTCCGGGCTCGCGGGCGACCACCGACCGCTGCTCCGGTTGGTCGCCGAGGCGACGGGAGGCGGCACCGACGGCGGCCCTGTCGTCGACTACAGCGAGGGGCTCGACGCGGCCGTCGCCTGTCACGACTACCCCCAGCTCTACGACATGACCGCGGCGCCCTCGGTGCGGCAGCAGCAGTACGCCGCGGCGCTCGACGCGCGCACGCTGTCCGACCCGGACACCTACGGTCCGTTCACGATCCACGAGTACGCCGACTCCGACTGGCAGTCCCTCGACTGGTGCACCGAGTGGCCGTCGGCCCCGGCGAACAACCCGGCGGGGCCCCCGGTGCCGCCCGGCGGCCACTACCCCTCCGTGCCCGTGCTCGTGCTCAGCGGCGAGCTCGACTCGATCACGACTCCCGCGGAGGGCGCGCTGGTCGCCTCGCAGTTCCCGGGTGCTCGACAGGTCGTGGTCGCCAACAGCTTCCACGTCACCGCGGTCGGTGACACGGACCAGTGCGCCGGCCGGCTGGTGCGGGCGTTCGTACGCGCGCCCGGTGGCCCGCTGGCTGCCGGGTGCGCGCGGGCTGTGCCGCCCGTACGCGCGCTCGGTCGCTTCCCGCGGCCGCTGTCGCCGTACCCCTCGACCGGCGCGGTCGCACGCGCCGCCGCCCTGACCGTCGCCGACCTGCAGGACCGCTGGTGGAACAACTACTCCGGCCACGGCGTCGGCCTCCGCGGCGGCACCTGGCGCTACTCCGGCTCCGACGTCGTCCGGTTCCGCCTCTCCGGCGTCCGACTGCTGCGCAACCTGCCGGTGTCCGGCACCGCTGTCTGGGACCGCTACGCCGAGACCATGACCGTCTCCCTCGACCTGCCGACCGGCCACCTCGACGGCTCCTGGGACACCCGCACCCCCGGTGCTCGCGCCGTCCTCAGCGGTCACCTGCGAGGCCATCGCGTGCGCATCAGCCCTCCCGCGCCGTAGGTCGGTTGCCGCCGAGGCCACCTACCCCCGAAACCTTGCAAGGTGATGTTGGAACCGTCCTACGGTCCGGGGTCGGCTGCGGCAACCCGATGACCGAGTGTCTGACCCTCGGTCAGGCTGTCAAGCAGAGTGCCTCGGCGTACGTCGCAGAGGCGCGTTGACAGCCCGACCGAGGGTCAAAGGCGGGCTGGATATCGGGTTGCCGCTGGCGGTGTGGCTGCGGTCCGCGCGGTGGGTGGCTCGGTCGTCGAGGAGGTCGCGCAGCGACCGAAGCTCCTATGTCAAGCGGCTGGGGTCAGTGTCTGTGTCGCTGGGTGTGGTTGTGGTGCTCCTCGGCGTTCGGCGTCGGTGGTCATGGCGCGGTAGATGACGTCGATGAGGTGTCGTTTGACCACGCGGTAGGCACCGGCTTTGGTGTCGCCGGCGGCTCGTCGTCGGGCGAAGAGCGCTGCGGCGTCGGGGTGGTGTCTGACCTGGGTGATCGCGACGCGGTGTACGGCGCAGTTGAGCTGACGATTCGCGCCGCGGTTGAGGCGGTGTCGCTCGGTGTTGCCTGACCAGACCGGGATGCAGGCGGTGCCGGCGTGGTTGGCCAGCTTTGCTGAAGTCGCGAACCGTTCGATGCCGGCGATTTCGCCGAGGAGCTTGGCTGCCGAGAGGCCCGAGATCCCCACGATGCTCAACAGCGTCGGCGCGATGGGGGTTACCAGCCGGGTGATGTCGCGCTCGAGCTGGTTGATCCGGGCCGTGTCGGTCAGGACCCGCTCGGCGATCTCGATGGCGAGGTCGCGACGGATCCCGGCGGGCAGCTGGGCCAGATCGGTGATGAGCTGGGTCAGCCGGTTGGTCCGGGTCATGGTCTTGGCCGGTGGCTCCAGGTCGGGGGCGAGGTCGACCAAGTGCCAGCGGAGCCGGTTGATGTGGCGGGTGCGTTCTCCGACCAGGTGCTCACGGTGGTCGACCAGCACCCGCAGCTCCAGGGCCTCCTGGTCCAGGTGGGCCGCAGGCAGGTCGGGTTCACGCAGCGCCGCTCGCGCGACCGCTAGGGCATCGATCGGATCAGACTTCCCACGAGTCCGTGCACCGGCCCGGGCCTGGGCCATCAGCTTGGTCGGGACACAGGTCACCGACTCACCGGCCGCGAGCAGGTCACGCAGCAGACGGCCCGCGACATGGCGGCCGTCCTCGGCCGCCCATCGTCGCCGGGGGTATCGGGCCGCCCACCGCAACAACTTGAGATGGCCGGTCACCGTAGCCGCGATGGTGATCGTCGAGATCTTCCGTCCGCTCTGATCGGCGGCGACGACCGTGTGGGTCTTCTTGTGTGGATCAACTCCCAGCACCACCATGGGACTGGTCTCCTTCTCATAAGGGGGATCAACCGGACGGGTTGGCCGGCGGACACACCTCAATCGAGTGGAGCGCCACACGCTCCTATCAAGTCACGCCGGCCGACCCGGACCTGGCCGCCATGGACACTTCGGTCGAAAGACAGCCACGGGCTCACGACGCAGGCGTCAGTCACGAGATGAGTCAGCCGGCAACCAGATCCGAGCCTCCACCCCGCAGGGGCAGAACACCACGCTGACATTGAGTCACGAGACGAGGTGACCCGGGGCTGGAACTCGATCCAGTTCCCGCACCGCGTTGGGAGGTCTCGTGACGCTTGCTGCGCAAGCTCCTCGACCACCGGGTCCGGTCCGACGTGCGTGGCTCGGTCGTCGAGGAGGTCGCGCAGCGACCGTCGCGAGACGCGGCGACCCGGGGCCGGGACCCACGCCGTTCCCGCACCGGGTTGTGAGGTCACGGTTGAGTCACGAACCCGGAATCCCTTGTGTATAACGGGATTCTCGGCCTCTGACTGTCGGTGGTCGATGGTTGAGTAGGACCCACGATGACCTCCACCACCCAGCCACTCAGCCTCGGCGGCGCCGACGACCCGGCCGCCGTGCTGGCGTACGCGCGGGAGCAGAAGCGGGTGGAGGACCAGGCCGCGCGTGAGGTCATGAAGGCCGCCGCAAACTGGGCCGCGATGCACTCCAAGGACTCCCTGGTCGGGCCCATCGATGAGTGGCACGAGCAGGCGTTGCCGTTGGGTGGCGAGGGGTGTCCGGAGGTCGCGGAGTTCGCGGTCGTCGAGTTCGCCGCCGCGCTCGGCAAGACCACCCAAGCCGGCCGGCTGTATCTGTCGAAGGCCGTCGAGGCCCGCTACCGGCTCACCCGCTGCTGGAAACAACTCGAGGACGGACAGCTGCCTGCGTGGAAGCTCGGGATCATCGCCGAGCAGACCATGTCCCTCCCACCCGCCGCGGCGGCGTTCGTCGACGCCCACGTCGCGCACGTGGCGCACAAGATCGGGCTCGCTCAGCTCCAGCGGCTGATCGCCGAGGCGATCGCCCGGTTCGACCCCGACCGCGCCGAAACCGAACGCGCCGCGGCCGCAGAGACCCGTCACCTCGACGTACGGCTGGACCAGGTGAGCACCGCCGGGACCGTGCTCGTCGACGGTGAACTGGACCTGGCCGACGGCATCGACTTCAACGCGGCGCTGGCGGCGGACGCGCATCAGCAGCTGCTGGCCGGGTCCACCGAGTCGTTGGACGTGCGGCGCTCGATCGCCGCGGGGAACCTGGCCCGCGCCCAGCTCACCCTCACCCTCGGCGAGCCCACCGACGAGCCGGCGCCCCCGGGCAAGTCGGCAGCCAAGCGGCAGGTGGTGTTGCACGTGCACCTCGAACACGCCGCCGTGCTCGGCGCCGGCGGCCTCGCCCGAGTCCACGAGGCACCCGGACCGGTCACCGCCGAACAAGTCAGGCTGTGGTGCGGCAACCCCGACACGACGGTGACCGTGCAGCCGGTCCTCGACCTCGCCGGGCACATCCACGTCAACTCCTACCAAGCCTCCTCGAGGTTGAAGCTCCAGACCTACCTGCGTGACCTGGTCTGCGCCTTCCCCTACTGCTACCGACCAGCCGAGCAATGCGACTGCGAACACCGCGTCGCCCACGAGGACGGCGGCCCCACCTGCACCTGCAACCAGGCACCCGCCTGCAGAGGTCATCACCGGGCGAAGACCACCGGCGGCTGGAGCTACATCACCGTCGAACCCGGCGTCTACCTCTGGCGCAGCCCGCTCGGCTACCAGTTCCTCAAAGACCCAACCGGCACCATCGACGTCACCCCCGACGACGAACGACACAAACTCGCCCACGAGCTCCGCGCCCACTTCGGTCCCACCGCAGAACCCTGACCACCCCGCCCCACACCCCGCCCAGCCACCCGGCGAGCGGGGTAGCCGGCACGTCCAGATCGTCAGATGGTGAGGGGCAGGACGCCGACCTCAGCCGTGCCGAGAGCGCCTGATGGACATCGCGACCAGGCACAGCCCGAGCGCGCACACGCCGATCACCATGCCCAGCTCTGTCACGACGACGGGGGCAGCGTTGCTGTAGCCGGTGGCGCTCGCGAACGAGACCGTCACGAGCGTGGCGGCGATCCCGCTGACGATGAGCCCGATGAATGCGCGCCGACGGACCACTCGCCTGGCGGACCTCTCCGTACAGTCGCTGGCGACCGCGAGCGCGCCACCGAGCGCCGCGAGCAGAGCGGCGGTCGCGTAGATGACCAGCATCACCGCACCTTGGGTGTGGTAGCTCATCCGCCGGTCATTCTGGACCCAGCCGATGGCCGGCAGCAGGAGCGCCAACCCGCACACGCCGCCCACGACCGACCCGAACAGGCCCGCGCCGGCGACCCGGGCGACAGAGGCCCCGTCTGCGATGACCAGGCGCCAGGCCGCGGGCTCGCGTGCCGCTCGTTGCGGCGCAGCCACGTCTCCACTTCCATCTGGCGGGGGGTCGAAGCCGACGCCGACGGCAACGTCGGCCGCGAACCGGTCCGGGTCGACGGCCAGCAGCTCGTCGAGCGGGGCACCATCGAGCCGAGCTTGGGACAGGTCAGCAACGAGCTCGAGCCGGAGCTGACGGCGCTGCGTCGCATCGAGTCCCAGCTGGTGCCACCGTGCGTCGACACGGTCGACCCACGTCGTGAGCTTTGGATGCCAGCCACCCCTGTTCACGAGGACCCCGCCTGGCTCTCGTCGACCTGAGAGAGCACCCGGCGCACGGCGGCCGTGCTCTCCTCCCAACGGGTGCGCCACGCCCCCAGTGCGTCGCGTCCGCTATCCGTGACGACGAGCACCTTTCGCGTCGGCCCGACGGGGCTTGCCGTGGACTCCTGCGCGACCAGACCCTGGCGTCGCAGCCGGGTGACCAAGGGATAGATCGTGCCGTAGCTGACAGCCCCGAACCCCAGCCCACGCAACCGCTCGACCACCTCGTAGGCGTGCGCCGGCCTGGTCGCGAGCACCCCGAGCACGCACATGTCGAGCACCCCGCGGAGCAGGTCGGAGTCCCTCTTGCTCTCGAGCCCGCCCTCTATCATGTCTGACATGGTACCCGGACCGGCAGGACCCTTCCGGCGGGCGACACCTTGGGCAGCGCCTTAGCCAGGCCGCTTCGGCGGGTAGGCGTGCCAGGCGAACCGCCCATCGGGATGCTCGGCCCGAATGCGCGCGAGTCTGAGCTCGAGCGCCCGGCCTCGGACCGGCGGAAGCTGCTCCCGGGTCGACCGGACCAGGTCGTTCTCGTAGCAGACCACAAAGGTCTCGTCCTCCTGACGCGGACCCAGCAGGTCAGCGACGTACATCTCCACGTCGCCGTACGCGTGCTCGCTCCACACCCGCTCCCACTCCTCGGCGGTCACGACCAGCGTCACCAGCGCGCCGTCGTCGTCGCGGAGCTCGATCCTGCCCGGCGCGACCTCCCGGACGTCGCCTTCATCGCCCAACGCATCCACCAGGAGCCGCCAGAGCTCGGCTCGACCCGGCCCGTCGGATGGCGTCCGGCGTACGCCGCCGCGGTGCGCCTGCACGTGCTTGCCGGCCGCAACCTGCACGCGACGGGCAACCTCGGGGGCGTAGGCGGCGGGCTCGGCGTAGCCGCTCAGCTCCCTCCACGTCGCATCCAATGGAAGCCGAAGAGACCCCGTCCGCGGTACGTCGTCCAGGCCACGTCCGGCGGGAATGTCCAACCCGAAACCGATGACCATCTCCGCGCCGTGCGGGCCGTCCACGACGGTCGCGGACTCGACCCACACGTCTCGCCCGAACCCGTCGTGCCGGTCGATCCCGTCCTCGGCCTGGTGGTGCGGAGCCTCGGGGTCGACTGCGGCGGGGTTCGGGTTCGTCAGGATCGCGAAGAGCTGTGCGGCGTACTCCTCGTCGTCCACGTGACTCATGTCCTTGACTCTAGGCCCGCACGGGTGAGACTCAGCCCCCCGACGACGCCCATGAGCCTCCGGAGTCGTTGCGTGGTGAGCGAGACCCGGACGTCCGCCAGGACCGAGCGACGCGCGTAGAGGTCGACTCTCGGGTCGCCGCGGCCAGCGATCCAGGAAACACCACGGCCACGGCCGTTTGCCGTTAGCGTGGGACTGGACGAGTCGCCTGGCGAGCCGGTGCCGACCAGCTTGCTGCGCAGGCTCGTGAGCCACGGGCATCGATGCCAAAACGGCCCCAGGGCCGTTCTGCGGCCTCCCCTGGACCGCCACGCGCGCAACGAAGAGCTCGGATCGGATGAGCATGACCAGAGTCGGACACCATCACCGCTGGACCTGAGGCGGGCCCCAGGCGATCGCCGGCGCTCCGGTTCGCCCGGATCGCTCAGTGGACGCTGGTGGGCGCCGTGGCCCTCTATGTGGTCAGCACGGTGCCGGGCGTCCGCAGCCACAGCGGTTACAGCGTCGTCCTCGACAGCTGGCTGAGGTCCGGGATCCTCACGGCTGCGTCCCTGCTGCTGGCGCTGCGGGTCGTCGTCTTCCCCCGTGACCGCGGCGCCTGGACCTGTATCGCGGCCGGGCTGACCCTGTTCACGGCGGGACAGCTCGTGTGGACGCTGTACGTCCAGTACCAGTCCCAACCGCCCGTGCCGTCGGCCGCCGACTACTGCTGGCTGTTGTCCTATGTCTTCTTCTACGTCGGGGTGATCAACCTGGCGCGGCCACGCGTCGCAGGGGCGAGCCGGCTGCTGCGGATGGACAGCCTCGTCATTGCGCTTGGACTGTCCGCCTTCGCGATGAGATGGCTGGAGACCGCCCTGAACGGCACGTCGGGGCAGCTCACCCTCGTGCTCACGACCATGGCCTACCCCGTAGGTGACCTGATCCTGCTGCTGGTCATCATCGGCAGCCTGGCGCTGCAGGGGTGGCGGACCGACCGCATGTCGGCGTACCTCGCCGTCGGTCTGGCGCTGTTCGCGGTCGGCGACACGGTCTACGTCCTCCAGGTCACCAACGGCACCTACGTCCCGGGAACGCTCCTCGACCCCATGTGGGAGGTGGGGGCCCTCTTCATGGTCGCCTCCGCCTGGCGATCGCATGCTCCGATCGTGACCTCCCGAACCGTTGGCTGGGCGGTGGTCGTCATCCCCACCTTGTTCATCATGGCTGCGGTGGGGTTGTTGGCCGAGCACGACGGTGAGGCGACCCCGGACGTGATCCTGGCGGTGGCAACCGTGCTCGCCGGTCTCGGCCGCGCGGCGTTCACCTTCAAGGAGATGCAGAAGCTCATCGTCAACGGCGTGGAGGCGCGCACCGACGAGCTCACCGGCCTCGGCAACCGCCGCGCGTTCGCTGAGGCCGTGGAGCGCCGCACGAGCGCTGCCCGGGGCGGGCGGTTCGCCTTGATGCTGCTCGACCTCGACAGGTTCAAGGAGGTCAACGACTCTCTCGGACACCTGGTCGGTGACCACCTGCTGCGCGAGGTGGCGCAGCGGCTCAAGGCGCAGATGCGTGCGGGTGACGTGCTGGCCCGGCTCGGGGGTGACGAGTTCGCGATCCTGATCGACAACGCGACGCCGGAGGTTGCGCGTGACATCGGCGAGCGGATCAGGCTCGACCTGCAGCGCGCCTTCGTCAGTGACGGCGTGATCATCTACTCCGACGCGAGCTGCGGTGTCGCCGCCTGGCCCGAGGCGGCGAGCACGATCGGTGGACTGCTGCAGCGTGCGGACATCGCCATGTACGAGGCCAAGCGTGAGCGACTCGGCACCGCGATCTACGCCCACGCCGACGAGGCGGACCTGAGCGCGCCGGTGCGGCTGATCGAGGAGCTTCGCGAGGCGCTGGTAGCGGACCAGCTGGTGCTGCACTACCAACCCAAGCTCGATCTCCGGACCGGCGAGCTGCAGGGGGTCGAGGCATTGGTCCGTTGGCAACACCCGGTGCGTGGGTTGCTGATGCCGGACCAGTTCCTCCCCCAAGCCGAGCGCTACGGGCTCATGCGCCGGCTCACCGACTGTGTGCTGGCCCTGGCCCTGGACCAGCTCGTCGCCTGGCGTCGCGCCGGGCTGGAGACGACGGTCGCGGTCAACATCTCCGCCTCCAACCTGCTCGACTTCGGGCTGTCGGAGCAGATCAGCACCCTGCTGGCGATCCGCAACCTCCGGTCGACGTGCCTGATCCTCGAGGTCACAGAGACCATGCTCATGGTCGACCCCACGCGCAGCGCCGACCTCCTCGGCCGGCTCGAAGAGATCGGTGTGCGCGTCTCGATCGACGACTACGGCACCGGATACTCATCGCTCGCCCGGCTGCGTGACCTGCCCGTCGACGAGCTCAAGCTCGACAGATCCTTCCTCACCGGGATTGGTAGCGATCCACGAGCGGCCGCGATCGTCCGCTCCACCGTGGAGCTGGCGCACTCCCTGGGACTGACCCTCGTCGCTGAGGGCATCGAGACCGAGGAGGACCAGACGATCCTGCGTGGGCTCTCCTGCGACATCGGCCAGGGTTACCACCTCGCCCGACCCATGCCCGGAGAGGACGTCGTGAGCTGGACCGCGGACCACAGCGCCCGCTCCGAACCCCGGCCCCTGGTCGGACTCTGAGCAACCGCCGAGCTCGTGTCAGGGCCACGCGAGCGTAGGCGGCATGGTCGCCATGGCCCGCGGGGAGCTCGAGGCAGCGGAGCAGGGCTGGCAGTACGCCGCGGACCACCTGGCCTCCGAGGAGGGCGGCGAGTACCTCACCTGGCGGGTCCGTGCGCTCGCGGGCCTGGCGATGACGAAGGGGATGCTGGGTGACCTGGACGGCGCCACCCGCTGCCACGAGCGGATCGTGGCGATCTGCGAGGCGCGTGGCGAGTCATGGTTCTCCGGGTTCTCACTGTGGACCCTCGGGCTCGGGCTGTGGCGGCACGGGGAGGCAGGGGCGGCCGCGGAGCGCCTCCGCGAGGGACTGACGCGCGTGCGCCGGGTCAACGACACCTTCGCCACCGGCTACTGTGTCGAAGCCCTCGGGTGGGTGGCCCACGACCTCGGAGACCCCGAGCGGGCGGCCGTCCTGCTGGGCGCGGCCAGCCGGCTCTCCAAGGCGATGGGCACCCCTCCGGCGGTCTTCCCGGAGCTGTCCGCCCAGCACGAGCTGTATCTGGAGCGCGTCCGCACCTCGCTCGGCGAGGCCAGGTTCTCGGCGGCGTTCGATCGCGGCGAACGGCTGCCGGTCGACGAGGGCGTCGCCTACGCCCTGGGCCGGCCACGGCGCCCGTCGGAGTCGGGCGCGGGGTCCCCGCCCGCTGGGAGACAGTTGACGCGGCGCGAGCGCCAGGTCGCCGACCTGCTGGCAAAAGGGCTGAGCAACCGCGACATCGCGGCGGCCCTGGTGATCTCCCCACGAACGGTGGAGGGCCACGTCGACCACATCCTGTCCAAGCTCGGCCTCTCCAACCGCGCGGCCGTGGCCGACTGGGTCGCTGCCTATCCCGCGCTGGGCGAGTAGCCGGGATCCGCGAGGTCGGCCCTCGGCCCGGAGTCCCCGCGTTCGGCATGTCAGGACCGCCTGCACCCGGGCTTGGCCCGGGCTAGAGTGCCGCCAGGGAGCAGAGGGACGGACGCCCGGGATGACCACGACGAAGCCGGCGGGGGCAGGTCGCGGGAGCCTGCCCACCGAGATGACCAGCTTCGTGGGGCGGCGTCGGGAGCTGGGTGAGACCCGTCGGTTGTTGGCCTCGAGCCGGATGTTGACCCTGACCGGGGTAGGCGGGGTCGGCAAGACCCGGCTGGCGCTGCGGATGGCGGCGGAGGTACGGCGTACGTTCCCGCACGGGGTGTGGTTCGTGGAGCTGGCCTCGCTGCGCGACCCGATGCTGTTGCCGCACACGGTGGCCAACACCTTGGAGCTGCGGCAGGTCTCGGCCGACCCGGCCACCGACCTGGCCGCCTACCTGGAGGACCAGCAGCTGCTGGTGGTCCTGGACAACTGTGAGCACCTGACCGAGGCGGTCGCGGTCCTGGCCAGCAAGCTGCTGGCGGCCTCGCCCGGGCTGCGGATCCTGGCCACCAGCCGCCACGTGCTCGGCGTGGAGGGCGAGCAGATCCTCACCGTGCCGCCGCTCTCGACACCCGAGGGCGAGGTCCCGGCCGGTGATGCGACCCACTATGAGTCGGTCAAGCTGTTCGTGGACCGGGCCTCCGCGGTGGCCCCGGACTTCGAGATCACCGAGGCCAACCGGGCCGTGGTCGTCGAGCTGTGCCAGAAGCTGGACGGCATCCCGCTGGCCATCGAGCTGGCCGCGGTCTGGCTGCGGATCCTGACCCCCCGACAGATCCTGCACCGGCTCGAGGACCGGTTCCGGCTCCTGGCCACCGACCGGCCCGCCGTCCCCTCCCGGCAACAGGCCCTGGACGCCACCGTCGGATGGAGCTACGACCTGTGCTCACCAGCCGAGCAGCAGATGTGGGCCCGGCTCTCGGTCTTCTCCGGCGGCTTCGACCTCGACGCCGCCGAGGACGTCTGCAGCGGAGAGGAGATCCCCCGCGCCGAGGTCCTCAACCTGGTCGCCAGCCTGGTCAACAAGTCCATCATCGTGCGCCACCAAGCCACCGACCACACCACCGCCTGGTACGAGATCCTCGAGATCGTCCGCCAGTACGGCGCGGAGCGACTCGGCGAGCGGGATCAGACCCACCAGTGGCGGGTCCGGCACCGCGAGCACTACCGGGCGCTCGCAGCGCGGTTCGCGGCCGAGGGGTTCGGTCCCCAGCAGGAGCAGTGGTTCATGCAGCTGCGCCGCGAGACCCGCAACCTGCGGGCCGCGCTGGAGTTCTGTCTCGAGGACCCGGCCCAGGCGGTCGCGGCCTTCGACATCGCCGCCCCGCTGTGGAACTTCTGGATCGGCGGCTTCGTCCGGGAGGGCTACCTGTTCCTGTCCCGTGCCCTCGACCTCGCCCCGGAGCGGACCCCGGCCCGCGCCCACGCCCTGTGGGCGGCGAGCTATCTGGCGATGTACGCCGACTTCGAGCGCAGTGCCATCCTGCTGGCCGAGTGCGAGGAGATCGCCGCCGGTCTCGATGACGGCCTGCTGAACGCGCGGATCAAGGAGTGCCGTGGACACGCGACGCTCTACCAGGGCGACCTGAAGGGCGCCATCGAGACGCTCGAGGAGGCGCTCGGGGAGTTCCGCGCAGTCGGGAACCCCTTGGGGGAGTTCGACTCACTGATCCTCCTCGCCGCCTGCCGGTTCTTCCTGCACGACCCCCGGACGGGCGAGTTCGCCCACCAGGCCCTGGCGCTGACCGAGCGCCACGGTGCGCGCTCGTCCATGGGCTACGGCAACCGGAGCGTGGGGCTCTCCCACCTGCTGTCCGGCGACTTCGAGAAGGCGACCCGCTCGTTGCAGACGTCGGTGCGTCTGTTCCAGCCGATGAACGACCTGACCGGCATCAGCTTCGGAGTCCAGGGACTCTCCTGGTGCGCCGCCTCGGCGTCGCCGGACGAGCGGGCGGCCCGGCTGCTCGGTGCCGCGCACGCGGTCTGGCGCACCAGCGGCGCGAAGGTCGACGAGACCAACGCCTACACGGTCTACGACAGGCAGGCCGAGACCGGCGTCCGCGCGGCCGTGGGCGACGCAAGGTACAAGCGGGCCTTCGCCGAGGGCGCCGCCTTCTCCTACGACCAGGCCGTGTCCTACGCACTGGGCGAGGATGCCGACGCCGCTGACCGAGTCGCTCCGCCCGCCGAGACCGTCACGTCGCGCCCCGCCATCCCCAGCGCGGGCGGCCTGACCCCGCGGGAGGCCGAGATTGCCGGACTCCTCGCCCAGGGGCTGACCAACAAGGAGATCTCCGCCCGCCTGGTGATCTCCCAGCGAACGGTCGAGACCCACGTCGACCACATCCTCGGCAAGCTGTCGATGACCTCACGCGCCCAGGTCGCCAGCTGGGTCGCCGAGCACCGGGCGCAATGACGCCGAGCTCGAGGCCAGTCAGCCAGGCCTGCTGGCGAGGCTGGCCGGCGATGGGTCGACCCGGAGATAGCGATGGGCCACGGTGACCAGCTCGCTGGTGAGCTCCCCGAGGTCGCCGGCGGGTCCGAAGCCGGGACCGTAGGCGACGCGCACCACCATCGCCGAGAAGACCAGGTCGAAGCAGAACTCGCGTTCGCGGGTGGAGCCGGAGGCTGAGGGCGGGGCGGGCCGGCCGAGCGATGCGGTGAAGCGGCGGCTGACGGCCTGGCGGTAGACCTCGCCTCGTCGACGTACCTCGGGGTGGGCGCCGGAGATCAGGACGACCGCCCGCAGGAACTCGGCGTTGTCCGCAAACACGTCGACCAGACCCCGGACAGACCGCTCGAGTCGCTGGTGGACAGGGGCGTCCCAGGGTTCCCGTTCGTCGAAGACTTGCTCGCTGGCCAGCACCCGCTGCATGCCGTGCTCGTAGACGGCGAGAAACAGCGCGTCCTTGGAGTCGGCACGGGCATAGAGAGCCCGGGGCGGAACCTCGGCCCGCTCACAGAGAGCCGCGATGGTGAAGGCCTCGTAGCCGCCCTCCTCGAGGAGAGCTACGCCGGCGTCGAGGATGCGGTCCCACTGCTCGCGGGTGCGTCGCTGGCGAGGCGCACGTACATCCAGGTTGCCCACGCCCGGGTCATCGCCCGGGTCGATGACTGCCATCACTTCTCCTCCGTTGACCGACCATGGCGCCGGCAACAGGCTAACCGTAGTCAACACTACGTTATTGAGGAGTCGCCGTGCTGATCGTCATGGGAGAGGCAGAGGCTGCACCGGGCCGCCGCGTCGAGATGGTCGATGCCCTGTCCGCCATGGCCGCCGCGACCAGGTCGGACGACGGATGCGTGTCGTACGGCTTCTACGCCGACGTGACCCGGCCCGAGATGATCCTCGGCATCGAAGTGTGGCGCGATCGGGCAGCCCTTGACGCCCACATGAGCCACGACCACACCGCCGCGTTCATCGCCACCGTGCCGGGTCTTGTGGCGGGCTCCCCGGTCATGCGGTTCTTCGACGCCGACCCGGTCTCGGAGAAGTCCCGATGAGCACGAGCACACCCCCGGGCAGTGTCGCAGTCCTCGGCGCAGGCCCGGCCGGCATGTCGGCGGCGCTGTCCCTGCGGCAAGCGGGCCACGAGGTCACGCTGATCGAGCGCTACAAGGAGGCACGTCCGGCAGGAAACATCCTCAACCTGTGGCCACCACCCATCAAGGCGTTGGGACTGATGGGGGTCGACGTCACGGACTTCGGTGCACCCTGCCAGTCGGAGTTCCGCAACTCCAAGGGCAAGGTGCGAGCAGTGGTTCGCCTGCCGCAGGATGTGGTCGCCGACTACGGCGGCGGCTTCATTGGCCTCCTGCGTCCCGAGCTCTACGAACGACTCCTCGCCGCGCTGCCGCCGGGCACGCTCCAGGTGAACCGTGAGGTCACCTCCTTCGACCAGAACGAGAGCGGGGTGACGCTCAGCTTCGCCGACGGCACGACCGAGAAGTACGACGTGCTCGTCGGTGCCGACGGCATCGACTCACTGGTGCGACGCACGCTGTGGGGTGACGAACCCAAGCGGGAACACAACCTCCACATCTTCGGCGGATTCACCTTCGACGACACCCTGGACGTCGCGCCGGGACAGTGCATCGTCTCCCACAACCGGAGCACCCAGGGCAGCTGGACCGCCATCCGCCACAAGGGCCGCAGCGGCTTCCAGTGGTGGGTCCTCACCGCGCATGATGCAGCCCAGGACTTCGTCGGCGACTACCACCAGGCTGCCACCGCCCTGGCGGCGCCGTTCGCCCATCCGCTCCCCCAGCTGGTCGCAGCCACCGCCCCCAGCGACGTGCAGCGCTGGGTGATCCGCGACCGCAAGCCGCTCAAGCAGTGGTCCCAAGGTCGGGTGACCGTCATCGGCGACGCCGCTCACCCGACCTCGCCCTACGCCGCCTACGGCGCCGGGATGGCCACCGAGGACGGCTACTACCTGGGCCGCCGACTGGCCGGCATGGACCTCTCCGACCACGCAGCGGTGACCCAGGCGCTACTCGACTTCGAGGAGCCGAGGCGCCCCCATACGGCCTTCCAGTCGCAGACCGCCTACAAGCTCGGCCAGATGTTCCACCACGCGCCGCGACTCCTGGGCCCGGTCCGAGACGCGTTCTTCGACCACACGCCCTTCCTGCAGAAGGTCATCGGCGAGTCCACACCCGGCGAGATCGTCAAACAGCTCGACGAGATCGACGAGACAGAAGCGCGATTCCGCCAGACCGTCGGCTGAAGCCGACCTCCACACACTTCGCCGGCCGCATGGGGATCGGCACACGCCTCACGCACGTTGTCGACGGTGGACCTGGGGGTACCTCTGTCACACAGCTCCACCCGGGAGGACGAAGCCATGGCGACGTTGCAGAGGGAGCCCAGACAGCGCAACACCAAGCTGTTGCGGGAGGTGGGCCTGGTGGGCCTGCTCTGGGCATCGATGGGCTCGATCATCGGATCGGGCTGGTTGTTCGGGTCGCAGGAGGCCCTGATCGCTGCGGGTCCCGCCGCGATCATCGCGTGGGTGATCGGCGCGTTGTGCATGCTCGTGCTCGCGCTGGTGCATGCCGAGCTGGGGGCGATGTTCCCGGTCTCAGGAGGCACCGCCCGCTTCCCTCACTACGCGTTCGGCGGGGTCGCCGGCGCGTCGTTCGGCTGGTTCTCCTGGCTGCAGGCCGCCACCGTCGCACCGATCGAGGTGTCGGCGATGCTGGAGTACAGCGCGCACTGGAGCTGGGCCCAGCGCTTCTACGACGCCAAGTCGGGTGTGCTCACCCACTCGGGAATCGCCGTCGCGATCGTGCTGATGGCCGTGTTCGTCGCGATCAACTTCCTCGGCGTCCGGATGCTCGCCCACGCGAACAGCGCCATGACGTGGTGGAAGGTCGCCGTCCCGCTGTTGACGATCCTGGTCCTCTCGCTCACCCACTTCCACACCGGCAACTTCAGCGCAGCCGACGGCTTCAACCCCGGCGGCCTCAAGGCGATCCTGCTGGCGGTGTCGACCAGCGGCATCGTGTTCAGCTATCTCGGGTTCGAGCAGGCCGACCAGCTCGCCGGCGAGTCGAGGAACCCCAAGCGCGACATCCCCTTGGCCATCATCGGCTCGATCGGGATCGGCACGGTGGTCTACATCGCGCTGCAGGTCGCGTTCCTCGGCGCGCTGCCTGCCGACGCCATCGGCAAGACCTGGAGCGAGGAGGGCAAAGGGCTCTACACGCTCTTCGCCAGCCCGTTCGCCGACATCGCCACGCTGGTCAGCCTGGGCTGGCTGGCCACCATCATCTTCATCGACGCCGTGATCAGCCCCGGCGGCACCGGCGTCATCTACACCACCGGAAGCTCCCGCGTCGCCTACGGCCTCTCCCGCAACGGCTACGTCCCGTCCATGTTCGAGTGGACCAACCGGCGCAGCGTGCCGTGGGTCGGACTGATCGCCGCCTTCATCACCGGATGCATCTGCTTCCTGCCGTTCCCGTCGTGGCAGTCGTTGGTCGGGCTGATCACCAGCGCATCGGTCCTCATGTACGCCGGCGCGCCGCTCTCGCTGGGCGTCTTCCGCAAGCGGCTGCCCGACACCGAGCGGCCGTTCCGGCTGCCCATGGCCGAGCTCCTCTGCCCGGTCGCGTTCGCCATCTCCGGGCTGATCATCCTGTGGACGACCTGGGACACCGACTGGAAGCTCGGCGTCGCGATCCTGATCGGCTACGTCATCCTGGTCGCCAACCGAGCCCTAGACCTCAACCCTCACAAACCTATGCTCGACTGGAGGGCAGCCTCCTGGCTGCCCGTCTACCTGCTCGGGATGGGCGTGATCGTCTACCTCAGCTCCTTCGGTCCGCTCGACAACCCCGTCCTGGACTTCGGCTGGGACATGGCCGCGGTGGCCGTCTTCAGCTTCGTCATCTACTACTGGGCGCTCGCGGTCTCGCTCACGAGAGAGGCGATCGAGGAGATGCTCGAGGAGGTTGTCCTACCCGAGGAGGAGGGCTTGGGTGCGATCACCGGCTAGCTCCGGTCGTCGCTCTGACAGCGCCGCCGCATGGTGGGCAGCGCTCCGTAGAGGCTTCGGTGACCCGGGTCGGGTGCTTGCGGCTCAAGACGTTCGGGTGCTGTTCTACAGGGGCGGACTCTGGTTGTCGGGTGCGCTGTCGGGGGAAGGGAATGCTTGATGGACCTTGGTGCTGCCCTGCGTGATTCGATCGTCCGAGTCTGTGGTGTGGACGAGGACGCCGTTGTCCCCACGGCGACCCTTGAGGATCTGGGCGTGGACTCGCTCGCCGCCGCGGAGGTCATCACCGACCTGGAGATCCGTACTGGCGTCGAGCTGCCGATGGATGTGTTGCGGGGACTAGCAGGCCTCCGCACGGTCTGCGAGGTTGTCGACCACCTGGAGGCCGAGATCGCCTCACCACCAGGAGCAGGCGGTCCGTGAGCAGTACCTCGGAGCCGGTGCGTGCCGGGGCCTCCCAGGACGCGATCATGCGTCACTACGACCTGTCCGACGACTTCTTCCGGTTGTGGCTCGGCGATGAGCTCACGTACTCCTGTGCGTGGTGGGAGGCCGACGAGGGACCGGAGTCCCTCGACGCGGCGCAGGCACGAAAGATCGACTACTTCGCCAACCGGCTCGACGTCCGGGGGGCGCGGGTGCTCGATGTCGGCTGTGGATGGGGCGGCCTGCTCGACCGTTTCGTGCGGGTGCACGGTGCTTCCGCAGGTGTGGGGATCACCCTCAGCCCGGCACAGGTCGGCTTCTCCGCAACCCGCCACGTGCCCGGTGTCTCGTACCTGCTCCAGAGCTGGCCTGACCACCAACCGGACCAGCCGTACGACGCCATCACCTGCGTCGAGGCGACCGAGCACTTCGCGTCGGACCGCATGACACCTGATGAGAAGGTCGAGGTCTACCGCGAGTTCTTCCGGCGGGCGGCCTCCTGGCTGCGTCCCGGCGGACGCCTGGGACTCCAGCTCATCTGCCTGGACAACGTCGGCCACGCCGGAAGCAGAGCCGGACGCGGGCCGTTCACCGACCTGATCCTGGAGCAGATCTTCCCGGAGTCGATGTCGGCGTCCTTCTCCGAGCTGGTCCTGGGGTGGGAGACCCACTTCCAGCTCGAGGAGTTCCACAACCAGCCCGAGCACTACCGCCGGACGTTCCGCGCGTGGGCCCTGCGCTATCGACGCCACGAGCGTGAGACGCGGGCTCTGGTGGGTCGCGACGTGTCGCGAGCCCACGCACAGTACCTCGCGGGAGGCGAGCTGCTCTTCCGGCTTCGCGAGCAGACCCTGCAGCGGGTCATCCTGACCAGGCGACCACGGCCCAAGACCTGGGCGGTCACGGTCATCCCCAGTCTGCTCCCGCGGGCCGAGCCCGCGCGGGGTGCCTCAGCGGCAGCCGTCAGCTCGCACTACGACCTCTCCAACGCGTTCTACCGGCTGTGGTTGGGGCCGACGATGATGTACTCCTCCGCCAGCTGGTCGCCGGGTGAGACCCCCGCTGACCTCGACCGCGCGCAGGAACGCAAGGTCGACTTCTTCGCCGACCTGGTGCTGCCGTCCGGGCGGCCCGTCCGGGTGCTCGACGTCGGCTGCGGATGGGGCTGGACACTGCGCCGGTTGGCCGACCAGCACGGCATCGACGAAGGCGTCGGGCTGACGTTGAGCAGCGCCCAGATGGCCCACGCTGCCGGCGAGCACGTTCCTGGCGTGCAGGTCCGCCTGGAGGACTGGCAGGACCACGCGCCCGTCCAGCCGTACGACGCGATCGTCTCCTTCGGCGCCTTCGAGCACTTTGCCCAGGACGGTACGACGGGTCCGCAACGGATCGCGTCGTACCGTCGCTTCTTCCGCTCCTGTTACGAGTGGCTGTCGCCTGGCGGCCGACTGGCACTGGAGACCATTGCTCACGACAACGCGCCCGACACCGACCGTCCAGGGGGTCGAGGACCGCTGGGCGACTTCGTGCTGAGCCTCTACCCCGAGTCAGTGTGCCCGCATCTGAGCGAGATCGTGCTGGGCCTCGAGCCGTACTTCCAGCTCGAGGTGCTGCGCTCCGACGCCGACGACTTCGCGCGGACCTGCCGGGCCTGGCTGGTCGGGCTGAGGGCGCACCAGGAAGAGGCAGCTGCCTTCGTGGGAGCCGAGGTGGCCGGGAACTTCCGTCGCTATCTCGCGGCGTCGGAGCTCCAGTTCCGCACCCGCTCGATCACCAACTACCGACTGGTCCTGCGCCGGCGTCCGCGCCGGCGTCATTGAGAGATGGACAAGGTTGGTGCCTGGTCGTAGGTTGCGCCTATCGGCTCGGGGTGGCAGCGGGACGAGGAGGTCCGGACATGGCCGATCTCGACAACAACGAGCAGCGCCCACGGGCACCGGGCCGCCAGGACCTGCTGTCGCGCCGGAACCTGGTCGCCGCCAGTGTGGTGGGAGGTCTCGGGGCCGGAGTTGCCGCCTCTCCGGCGCCGGCCGAGGCGGGCCCCGGACGGCACGCGGCGGCAGGCCCCCGTGGATCCACCGTCGTAGAGTTCCGCGCCCGCATCGACCAGGAGGGCATCAGTGGCGAGGCCTTCACCAGCTACGGCTACCTGACGTCGGTGACGAACACCAAGAGCTCGAAGATCTTCGACCCCGGCACGCGCTCGGAGGCGACCGCGCTGCTGACGGCATACGCCGTCGGCGACCTCAAGGCGCGCGTGCTGGACATGGCCGTGCACTCCCTCGACATCGTGGGCAGCATGACGATCTACCAGCGACAGCACGGCGGGGCCGTCTTCAGCGACCCAAGCTCGTTCACGGTCGGCACCGTCGTGGCTCGCTACGACCTCCTTCTGCAAGACATCCTCACGGTCTTCTCGGCCGGACAAGGCCTCCCGACGCTGACCGGCGACATGGTCCAGACGAAGGCGAAGCCGTTGTCCGGTCCGTTGTCCGGTCGCACCTTCGGCCAGAAGGACAGTCGTCTCCGCATGTTCGCGACCGGGCTCGGCCGGCTGATCGACCCCGCGACGTTCAAGGCGACGCTGGAGATCGCGGGCAACTGGTCGGTCGAGTAGCGACCCGACAGTGTCGGCGCGCGCCTCCTCCCCCATTGCCGTCGTCGGGGCGGGGGTCAAGACCCCCGCTGGAAACACGGTGTCCGAGCTGTGGCACGCGCTGTGCCATGGCCGGAGCACGGCCGAGGTGTTCGAGGACGAACGGCTCCCGCAGGAGGCTGCAACCCTGGTCTGCCGGAACCATGACTTCGACGCGGCTGACTACCTCGGCCCGGTCGAGCTGCGGCGTCTGGACCGGTCGCAGGCGCTGGCCATCGGGGCCGCCCAGGACGCCCTCGACCAGTGCGGCGAGCTGCCGCCACCGGCCCGGCGCGCCGTCGTGTGCGGTGTGGGCCTGCCGGCGGCCACGACGTACGAGGAGCAGCTCTCGAACCTCCTCGAACGCGGGGTGCGCGGCCTCAGTCCGCTGACGATCCCCACGATCATGCCGAGCTCGGTGAGCAGCCTGCTGTCGATGCGCCACGACCTCCGCGGTCCGAGCGTCACGGTGTCCGCTGCCTGCGCCTCGGGAGCCGCCGCGATCGCCCAGGGAGTCGAGCTGCTCCGCCGCGGGGCGGCCGATCTCGTCCTTGCGGGCGGCGTGGACGCGCTGCTGACCTACGGCGTGCTGTGCGGGTTCATGAGGCTCGACGCGATGAGCCATCGTGTCGACCAGCCTGAGCTGGCGTCCCGCCCGTTCGACGCGGAGCGCGACGGCTTCGTCATGGGCGAAGGCGCCGCCTTCGTCGTGCTCACCCGGGCCGCCGACGCAGCAGGGAAGCCTCGACTCGGAACCGTCCTCGGGCACGCCTCGACCTCGGACGCGCACCACCTCGTGGCTCCCGCCCCCGACGGTGAGGGAGCGGGGCGCTGCATGGAGCTGGCCTTGGCCGACGCTGCCCTGACCCCGCGCGACATCGCACAGGTCAACGCTCACGGGACGAGCACGGTCCTCAACGACCGCGCCGAGGCAGACGCCCTGGCGCGCCTGTTCGCGGGCTCGTGCCCCCCGGTCACCAGCAACAAGGGGACGACCGGTCACATGATCGCCGCATCGGGGGCGGTGGAGGCGGTGGTCGCACTGACCTCGAGCGCCCTCGGGCTGGTCCCGCCCGTTGCGGGACTCCGGACCCTTGATCCCGCTGTCACGATCGACGTGGTCCAGGGGGAGGTACGACGGGTGCCGTCGGGTCCGGTCCTGTCGAACTCCTTCGGCTTCGGTGGCGCCAACACTGCCCTGGTCCTCGGACCGGCCTAGGGCTCCGTTCGGGGCACTAGCTGGGCCCCCGCCAAGCACCGCTTTCGAGAACCTCGAGGTTGCTGAGGAGGCTGAAGCGCACCGGCGTGCGCGGCTCGTTCCAGTACCACCGCTCCGCACCCAGCCTCTCGACCTGCAGGCCGAGGTGGCGCACCAGCACCTGGGCCCGGGCCGACATCATCCCGCAGGCGAAGGCGTAACCGTGCTCCCGCATCTCCAGGTAGAGGCGGCACATCAGGCCGATGAGCGCGGCGTGCTCGAGGCCCTGGTGGCTGCGGACGACGCACATCCGGCCCACGTCGACCACCTCGCCGGGCGGGTCGACGACGATTCCGCAGGCCTCCTCCGTGGGCAGGCCTGGTGGGAGGACGACCCGACCAGTGCTCATGGCGACATCGCCGTCCCACCCCAGGACCTGCAGGGCACGGTCGTCGTACTCGTCGCGCTCGAGCCCTCCGTGAAGCTCCTCGAGCTTCCGCCAGCCTTGGTCAACGACCACCTGCCCGCGCAACCGGAACGCGAGGTCACGCTCGCCCTCGTCTGCCGCGAGGCGGTACTCGAACGGCGAACGCAGCAGGATCCGGGTAACCAATGCGTCGAGCGGTACCCCGTTCACTCGCGTCCGCCTCAGCCTGCGCCGTGCCCGCGAGCTGCCAGGTTCTCAGCCGAACGGCCCCGCCTTTCCTCGAAGCGGCGTGCGTGCGCGTCAAGTGCTGCGAGGCCGGCGACGAGCTCCTCGCGGGCCTGCTCGCCCGCCGCGTCCAGCCCGTCAAGCTCCAGGACACCCCAGTGCCTGAGCAACGGCATGACGACGTCATCGTGGTGGATGCGCAGGTCGTGGATCCCCGCCATCGCAATCTGTGCGGCCTTGCGGCCGAAGCCCGGGACGCTGCTGCCGGGCATCTGGAAGCGCACGACCTCGTCGGCGATCGCCCGCAGGGTCTGGTTGGGAGCGAGCCCGAGCGCGGCCTGCACCAGGTTCCGGTAGAAGACCATGTGCAGGTTCTCGTCGGTGGCGATGCGCGCCATCAGCCGCTCCGCCACGGGGTCGCCGGTGTAGCGACCGGTGTTGCGGTGCGAGACCCGCGTCGCGAGCTCCTGGAACGCGATGAAGGCGCACGCGTTGAGCATGGACCGGCCCCCGGAGTCGTAGCCGCCCTGCACCGTGGCCATCCGCGCGCGTTCCAAGCTCTCGGGATCGACGCCGCGCGTGACGAGCAGGTAGTCACGCAGACAGAACGCGTGCCGACCCTCCTCGGCCGTCCAGCGGTTCGTCCACACGGCCCACGCGCCGTCCCGACCGAACGTGCGGTCGATCTCCCGGTGGTAGCTGGGCAGGTTGTCCTCGGTGAGGAGGTTCATCTCGAGTGCGACCCTGGCGATCGGCGACAGAGTGGACTGCTCGACGGACCACGGCTCCCCGTCCAGCATCGAGAAGTTGCGCCCGTCGCTCCACGGAACGTACTCGTGCGGCATCCAGTCCCGAGCTGCAGCAAGGTGCCGGTCGAGGTTCGCCGCGACCGTCGGCTCCAGCTCCGTCAGCAGGACCTCCGTCTCCAGTGGAACCACCGCGATGCCCCCTCGCTCGGACCCTCACCCACGCGCCGGATTACGGCCACCAGCAACACCTTGGGGCCGTGCGGCAGGGCCGCGCAAGGGTTGGCCGCGGTGGAGACCGGCGTCCGCGTGCGGTCTCAGTCTGATCACCTCGACGATGCGGTCCGTCGGCTCCGCCCGACCACGCTGCACGTCAAGAAGTTGCCAAGCTCTGCCAACACCGGCTGGCTGGCTGACAGCGGACTCCCGCTCGAAGGCGTTGTCGACCGGCGCTGCCGCGTGACACCGCACGTGGTCGCCGCTGGAGACGTCACCGTCACCCGGCTTCCTCGTGAGAACCAGCGCCGCTCACCGCACTGGACCAGCGCGGTCGTCCAGGCCCAGATTGCGGCCGCGACCCTGCCGCATGGCGAGGAGGCGGTCCTTCCCAAGCCCGACCCCTACTACTGGACCGAGCAGTTCGGGCTCGACATCAAGATCAGCGGAGAGATCCCCGACGGGCCCGCGCCCGAGACGCTCGCCGGCGACCCGACGCAGCGATCGGCGCTGCTGCAGTGGAGCCAGCACGGCCGACCGGTCGCGGCCGCGGCGCTGAACCACCGGACGCCGATCGTGAAGCTGAAGAAACTCGGCGCCTGGGCACCGGCCGGCACGTGAGCCCAACACTGGACTCCGCGCCGTCGGAGGCGCCCGGTCGACGTCAGAGGTCGCCCTCGAGGAACTGGGCGCGACCGAGGCCGAAGGACCAGTCTTCGCGGTTGTTGCTCACGACCGAGACGATCAGGTCGGTCGGAGCGATGTCGC
>Ga0268264_10001170_pt1 | contig 25490 bp, 18 predicted proteins | sample KBSSwiS32_FD_190357 | JGI IMG/M metagenome (GOLD analysis project Ga0268264, IMG submission 190357) | Switchgrass rhizosphere microbial communities from Kellogg Biological Station, Michigan, USA - KBS Switchgrass S3-2 (SPAdes) (version 2) | ecosystem: Host-associated > Plants > Roots >...
CGCCAAGATCGACCAGGAGTCGCACCTCGACAACTACGTCCTCCCGGTCCTTGGCAAGGAGATGCTGAGCTCGGTGCGTCCAACGCAGATCGGCGACCTCTTCCTGGCCCTGCAGCAGAAGGTCGCGCCGAAGACCGTGCACAACATCTACGGGACCACCCGCAAGCTTTTCCGGGCCGCCTTCAAGGCGGAGCTGATCGACGCCAACCCGTGTGCGCTGAGCGTCTCCGACGGCGAGCTGCCCGAGCGCGTGGACGCGGACCCGGCGTGGCGCGCCACGGCGGTCTTCTCCCGCGCCGAGGTCGCCGCGCTGGTGAGCGACGAGCGCGTGCTGTTCGACCGCCGGATGATGTACGGGTTGATCTTCCTGGGGGGCATGCGCTTCGGGGAGGCGGCGGCGCGGACCTGGGCGGACTACGACGAGACGCTGGAGCCGCTGGGGCGCCTGCACATCCACTCCAGCTTCTCCACCCGGCTCAAGGTGGTGAAGGAGCCGAAGAAGAAGCGCGCTCGGGAGATGCCGGTCCACCCGGTGCTCGCCACCCTCCTGAAGGAATGGCGCGAGCGAGGTTGGCCGGAGCTGATGGGCCGGTCGCCGCAGCCCGCAGACCTCATCGTCCCGACACGGCGCGGCACGCACCGGAAGGTGAACAAGGGGCTGCACCAGCTCCACCGCGACTTGGAGGAGCTGGGCTTCCGGCTCCGCCGCCAGCACGACGGCCGGCGCGCGTTCATCAGCCTGGCCCGGAGCGATGGGGCCAACGAAGGGTTGCTGCGGTGGGCCACGCACGGTCCGAGGGGCACCACTATCGACGAGTACACCACCCCGACCTGGCAGGCTCTGTGCCGGGAGGTGGCGAAGCTCCAGCTCCCCCTTTTGTCCTTGGAGGCTGCGGCGCCGGCTGTGCCCACTGCGCCGGAAGCGGTTGTCACAGCGCTGTCACAGCGAGAGCTGGAAATGAAAAAGCCTCCAAGTCTCATGAACTTGGAGGCTCTCTTTCAGCGAGGGGTACGGGACTTGAACCCGTGGCCTCCGGCGTGACAGGCCGGCGTTCTAACCAACTGAACTAACCCCCCATGGGGTTCTGATGTTGGGCGGAACAGGGATCGAACCTGTGACAGTCGCCTTGTAAGGGCGATGCTCTACCGCTGAGCTATCCGCCCCGCCCGAAAAGCCCGGGCCTTCTACTGACCACCCTGCACCCTGTCAAGGACGGGAGGTCACGCCGGACCCGGACAACCTGCACGGCGAGTGGGCTGAAATTCTTACTCAGACCCGGCAGAAGTGCCCTGTGGAATGTTCGGTCTGACGTCTTGCCCGGCTGGCCTGACCGCTTCCAAACACGCGGTCCCTCAAGGCCTGCTCCTGCCGGGCGCGTTGGCAAGCCCCTTGCTCGCCCTTTTCGATCCCCATGCGGGCTGGCCACCCTCTACTCCGCGAGATGGAGCGCGAATTCTGGTCCGAGATCGACGCCCTGACCCCGGGCATCGATAAGGCGGAGTTCCGTCGACGTGTCCTGGGACTCGTGTTCCTCCGCTACCTCGACGAGTCCTTCGGGGACCGCCGCGCCTGGCTGGAGCGCGAATCCCGCGACGCGCGCTCCGTCTACTTCTCCCTGGACGAGGAGCGTCATGAGATCCTCGCCAGGCCGGACGCCTACCACGCGGCGGGCGTCGCCTTCATCGTCCCCGCCGCCCGCTGGGAGCGCCTGCAGCAGATGGCCGCCTCCTCCGAGCCCGGCAACCTGGGCCGCGCCATCGACGCGATGTTGATCTCCGTCGTCAAGCGCAACCCCCGCCTGGAGAGCGTCTTCCCCGAGGACTACTCCCGCCCGGAGCTCTCCCGATCCGCGCTCGCCCGCGCCGTGCTGGCCATCAGCGCCCTCGCCGTCCCCCAATTCACCCCGCCCCCCATCCCGCAAACCGACCACTTCTCCACCGACGACATCCGCACCAACGCCGACGTCCTCGCCTTCATCTGCCAGGGCTTCCTCGCCGAAGCCTCCGCCACCGACCCCGGCCCCAACCGCCTCCGCGTCCAGACGCCCCTCCCGGCCCCCGTCCCCGAATACTCCACCGCCATCGCCCGCCTCGACCGCCAGCTCCAGGAGCTCGCCCGTATCCTCGGGCGCCGCCCCCGCATCCAGGGCACCCGCGACTCCGGCAACGAGAGCTGACGGCGCGGGAGGGCCCCCACAGGCCCCAACCACCCAAACGCGGCTACGCTCGCCCGCGCCGCCGTGCGCACCGCCCTCGCCCTCCTCCTCCTCGCCCTCGCCCCCGCCTGCGCGCGCAAGGCGGCGCCGCGCCACGCGGGCCAGTCCCCCTCCGGCCGGGCGATGGTCCTCTCCGCCTCGGTGATCGACCTCCCGCGCGCCGAGGTGGACTCCGCCGGAGACGCCGTCACCTCCGCCGTCCGCGACGCCGTCTACTCCCGCGACCTCGAGCTGCGCGAGCTCCCGCACCAGATCATCGCCACCCGCTTCCCCTCCCTCCCCGAGCCCGAGCAGCGCCTCACCCAGCTCACCACCTACGGCCGCGACGCCGCCTTCATCGTCCTCGTCGAGGCGCGCGCCCAGTACCAGGGCACCGCCGGCGCGCGCTTCCGCTGGATGGTGCACGTCCGCGTCTCCGGCGACCGCCCCGACGTCGAAGGCGTCCCGCTCGTCACCGCCGTCGACGTCCCGGTGATCATCCCCACCGCCGGCGACCACCCGAAGGACGCGGTCGCCGCCGCCGCCCCCGCCATCGGCGGGCAGGTGGCGTCCCTCCTCGACTCGCTCCTGGTCGAGCCGTAGCCGCCGGCCGCGGCGTGCACCACCCGACACTCCTCGCTCCTCGACACTCCACCTGCCAACGCGGCCCCCGGCCGCGGGCCATCTGCTACAAGCCCGGGGCACCGCGTGACTGACCCGACCCAGACCCCTTCCCCCGCCAACGCCCGCCTCCTCCTCGCCGCCCGCGGCCAGCCGGTGGACCGCACGCCGGTGTGGCTGATGCGCCAGGCGGGCCGCTACCTCCCCGAGTACCGCGCCATCCGCGCCGACATGCCGTTCCTCCAGCTCTGCAAGACGCCGGACCTGGCGGCGGAGGTGACGGTCCAGCCCGTCAAGCGCCTCGGGGTGGACGCGGCGATCATCTTCTCGGACATCCTCATCCCGGTGGAGGCGATGGGGATGGCGCTGGAGCTGGGCGACCACGGCCCGCACCTCCCCTCGCCGCTGCGCGCCGAAGCGGACATCCAGAAGCTCCGCGTCCCCGACCCCGAGGAGACGATGGGCTTCCTCGCCGAGGCGATCCGCCGCACCCGCCGCGCGCTCAACGACTCCGTCCCGGTGATCGGCTTCTGCGGCGCGCCGTTCACGCTCGCCGCGTACATGGTGGAGGGCGGCGGCACCAAGAATTGGCTCAACACCAAGCGCCTCCTCTTCGAACAGCCCAGGGCCGCGCACGCCCTCTTCGAGACCCTCACCCGGACCCTCATCCCGTACCTGCAGATGCAGGTCCGCGCCGGCGCCTCCGCGGTGCAGATCTTCGACTCCTGGGGCGGCGAGCTCTCCCCGCGCGACTTCCAGACCTTCAGCCTCCCGTACCTCACCCGCATCGTCTCCGCGCTCAAGCCGCAGGTGCCGGTCATCGTCTTCGGCACCTCCATGTCCACCCTGTTCCCGCTCCTCAAGCGCACCGGGGCGGACGTCATCGGCGTGGACTGGCGGATCGACATCGACGACGCGCGCCGCGTCCTCGGCCCGGACGTCGCGGTGCAGGGCAACCTGGACCCCACCGCGCTCTTCCTCCCCCGCGCCGAGCTGGAGGAGCGCGTGTTCGACATCCTCCGCCGCGCCGGTCCGCGGGGGCACATCTTCAACCTGGGCCACGGCATCCTCCCGCCCACGGACCCCGAGGCGGCCAAGGCGATGGTGGACGCCGTGCATCGCTTCGAGGTCCCCCGTGCGCCATCGCCCTAGAGCCCGCGCCGCCGTCGCGCTCGCCGCGCCCACGCTGGCGCTGGCCGTCACCGCCGCCTGCCATTGCGGGGGCCCGCTGCCCGAGGAGTCGCTCTTCGACTGCCGCGACGCCGGCTGGGACTGCGCCTGGTGCGACCACTCCGGCGCCTGCGTCCTCCTCCTCGACGGCGGCGCGGCGGGCGACGCGGGCCAGGGCGGCGGCGCCTGCACGCCCTTCGCCGGCCAGCGGATCTGCTCGGTGGACGGCGGGGTGTGCTGGGAGCACCCGCTCCCGCAGGGGAACGACCTGTTCGGCGTCTGGGGGACCGCCTCCTCCGGCGCGGGGGCGTCCATCTGGGCGGTGGGCGCGGCGGGGACCATCCTCCACTGGAACGGGAGCGCCTGGTCGAAGGTGGAGTCCGGCACCAGGCGCGACCTGCTCTCCGTCTGGAGCGAGCGCGCCGACGAGGCCTGGGTGACCGGCACCGGCGGCACCTGGTTCAAGGTCTCGCTCCAGGGCGGGGTGGCGCCGGTCTCCAGCGCCTCCACCAACGACCTTTTGGACGTGTGGGGCGACCCGGACGGCGCCGCGATCTGGGCGGTGGGCTACGGCGGGAAGGTCTTCCGCCTGGACCGCTCGCTGACGCTCCCCGCGGCGGACCTCTCCGCGACCAACCCCTCCATCGCGCTCTACGCGGTGTACGGCGTGGCGGGCTCCAACGTCTGGGTGGCCGGGGCCAACGGCGCGCTCTACGAATACCCGTCGGTGGGCGGCCCCAAGCTCCGCGCCGAGACCCCGCTGCCGTACGACTTCTTCGACCTCTGGATGCCGAGCAGCGGGGCGCTGATCGTCTCGACCAAGGACGGCGGCGTCCAGACCAGCAACGGCGCCGGCGCCTGGACCGCGGCCTCCATCCCTCCGCCCGCGGGCGACTTCGCCCTGGCCATCTGGGGCGACGCGAGCACCAGCGAGCTCTGGGTGCGCGGCTTCGACGGGCTCAGCTACTACCGCTCGCCGTCGCCGTTGCTGGCCTGGTCCGCCGCCCAGGAACCCTCGCGCCTCAACGTCCGCGACGTGTGGGGCGACTCCTCCGCGGTCTGGTCGGTGGGGGAGAAGGGGTACCTGGGCACCTGGAGCTCGGGCGCGCGCTGGGACGCGAAGAGCTTCGGCCTCTTCCCGCCGCGGCCCACCGGCGCGGACCTGCTGGCGGTGCAGGACCTGGGCTGCGAGGCGTGGGCGGGCGGGAGGAACGGGCAGCTCCTCCACCGCACCGACGCCGGCTGGAGCCAGCAGCTCCGCGTCAACGGGCCCATCACCGCGCTGTGGGCCCCGGGCCCGGGCGAGGTCTGGTACGCCGCGGACGCCGGCCGCGCCAGCCGGATCATGGGCGGCGGCGCGCCCAGCGAGCGGCCCGTCCCGCTCCAGGGCCAGGTCCGCGCGTTCTCCGGGGTGGCGACCAACGCCATCTGGGCGGTTGGAGAGGACGGGGGCGTCGCCTCCTGGAACGGCCTGACCTGGAACCTCCAGCCCACCCCGGAGCGCGTCACCCTCAACGCCGTCCTCGCGCTCGCGCGGGACGACGTGTGGGCCGCGGGCGATTCGCAGACCGTGCTCCACTTCGACGGCGGCACCTGGAGCACCGTGATGGCCCCCGGCGGCGCGCTCGACCTCCGCGCCATCGCCGCCTCCCCGGCGCGGGTGTACTTCGCGGGCGGGAAATCCATCCTCATCTACGAGCAGGGCGCCTGGAACTCGGGCCCCGACGTGAGCCAGCCGATCAACGCCCTCGCCGTCGACGCCGCCGGCCGCCTCTGGGTGGCGGGGGCGGCGGGCTCGCTCGGCTACCTGCCGGCGGACGGGAGCGCGTTCCACCCGGTGGACGCCCTCACCAAGGGCAACCTCAACGCGCTCAGCGCCGCCGGCGCCCAGCTGCTCATCGCCGGCGACAGCAACGCCATCCTCGACGCGCCGGGCGGCGCACCTTGACGCGCCGCGATACCCCGGCGTAGAGCGGGCGGCCATGGCGAAGACCTCGAACGGCCACCGTCGCGTGGCCATCGTGAAGGGCCTGCGGACGCCCTTCGTGAAGATGGGGAGCGCGTTCGCGGGCCTGACGGCGCTGGACCTGGGGCGGATCGTGGTCCAGGAGCTGGTGCAGCGGGCGGACCTGGACCCCAGGGAGATCGACCAGGTGGTGTTCGGCCAGGTCATCCCCGGCCTCACCGGCCCCTCCATCGCCCGCGAGGTGGTGATCGCCGCCGGGCTGCCGCGCACCACCGACGCGCACACCGTCTCGCGCGCCTGCGCCACCTCCGTGCAGTCGATGACGGACGCGGCCAACGCCATCGCGCTCGGGCTCTCCGAGGTCGCCATCGCCGGCGGCACCGAGTCCATGTCCGACGTGCCCATCTTCGCCAGCCGCCCGCTCGCCCAGGCGCTGGCCTCCTCCGCCAAGGCCAAGTCGCTGCCCGGCAAGCTGCGCCCGTTCCAGCGGCTCAAGCCCAAGGACCTCCTCCCCTTGCCGCCCGCCATCGCCGAGTTCTCCACCGGTCAGACCATGGGAGAGAGCGCGGAGAAGATGGCCAAGGAGAACGGCATCTCCCGGAAGGAGCAGGACGAGCTCGCGCTCGCCTCCCACCAGAACGCCGCCAGGGCCTGGCAGGAGGGGAGGTTCGACGGCGAGGTGATGCACGTCCCGGTGCCGCCGTCGTTCGACGCCGTGGCCGACAAGGACAACATCGTCCGCGCGGACACCTCGATGGACGCGCTGGCCCAGCTCAAGCCGGTGTTCGACCGCCGGTACGGCACCATCACCGCCGGCAACTCCTCGCCGCTCACCGACGGCGCCTCCGCCTTGCTCTTGATGTCCGAGGAGAAGGCGAAGGCGCTGAAGCTGGAGCCCCTGGGCTTCGTCCGCGCCTTCGCCTACGCCGCCACCGACCCCGCGGACCAGCTCCTGCAGGGGCCGGCGTACGCGGCGCCGCTGGCGCTGGACCGGGCCGGGATGAAGCTGTCGCAGATCGACCTCGTCGAGATGCACGAGGCCTTCGCCGCCCAGGTCGCCTCCAACATCCAGGCCTTCGCGTCGAAGGAGTTCGCCAAGAAGCTGGGGCGTCCGGAGCCGCTGGGCGAGGTGGACCGCGGCCGGCTCAACGTCAACGGCGGGTCGATCGCGCTCGGGCACCCCTTCGGGGCCACCGGGGCGCGGGTCATCACCCAGGGACTGAACGAGCTGAAGCGCCGGAACAAGAACACCCTTCTCTGCACCGTCTGCGCCGCCGGAGGGCTGGGCGCCGCGGTGGTGCTGGAGCGCTAACGGACCATGGAACCTGCCTTCGAGTACCGCGCCGAGGACGGCGTGGCGGTGCTGACGTTCGACATCAAGGGCGAGAGCGTGAACACCCTCTCCCCCGAGACGGGGCGCGAGTTCTCCGCCGTGCTGGAGAAGGCGATGAACGACCCCGCCGTGAAGGCGGTGGTCTTCACCTCCGGCAAGAAGGACAGCTTCGTCGTCGGCGCGAAGATCGACTTCCTGCAGACGTTGAAGACGAAGGAGGAGGCGGAGGCCGGCTCGCGCGAGGCGCAGCAGGGCTTCAACCAGCTCGTCGCGGCCAAAAAGCCGGTGGTGGCCGCCATCCACGGCAACTGCCTGGGCGGCGGCCTGGAGTGGTCGCTGGCCTGCCACTACCGGATCGCCTCCGACAGCCCGAAGACGGCGCTGGGCCTGCCGGAGACGCAGCTGGGGCTCCTCCCCGGCGCCGGCGGCACCCAGCGGCTGCCCCGGCTGATCGGCGCGCAGGTCGCGCTGGATCTGATCCTCACCGGCAAGAGCGTCAAGCCGTCCAAGGCGCGCAAGCTGGGCCTGGTGGACGAGGTGGTGCCGCGGCCCATCCTCCTGGACGTGGCGAAGAAGCGCGCCCTGGAGCTGGCCTCAGGGACGCTGCGCCCGGAGCGCCCCGCGGAGCTGGCCGCCGCCGGCAAGGCGGTGAAGGCGAAGACCCGGGGCCTGGGCGCCTTCTTCAAGGGCCTGGGCTCCAGGGAGCGGTGGCAGGAGCTGGCGCTGGAGCAGAACCCGCTGGGCCGCAAGGTGCTGTTCGACCAGGCGCGCAAGCAGCTGCTCAAGAAGACGCGCGGGAAGTACCCGGCGCAGGAGAAGGCGCTGGAGGCGATCCGCATCGGCCTGGAGAAGGGGATGGAGGAGGGGCTGAAGGCCGAGGCGCGCCTGTTCGGCGAGCTGGCGATGACCTCCGTCTCCAAGCGGCTGATCGAGATCTTCTTCGCCACCACCGCGCTCAAGAAGGACAACGGGGTGAAGGACCCGTCGGTGAAGGCGCGGGAGGTCCGCAAGGCGGCGGTGCTGGGCGGCGGGCTGATGGGCGGCGGCATCGCCTTCGTCACCGCCAACAACATGGGCGCCTCCGTCCGCATCAAGGACAAGGACGACGCGGCGGTGGCGCGCGCGCTCAAGCACGTGGGTGGCCTGTTCGACGAGCGCGCCAAGCGGCGCTCCCTCACCCCGCGCGAGGCGGCGGCCAAGATGGCGCTGGTCAGCGCGACCACCGACTACTCCGGCTTCAAGACCGCGGACCTGGTCATCGAGGCGGTGTTCGAGGACCTGGAGCTCAAGCACCGGGTCATCCGGGAGAGCGAGGCGGCGACGCGGCCGGACTGCATCTTCGCGTCCAACACCTCCTCCATCCCTATCACCAAGCTGGCGGCGGGCGCCGGCCGGCCGGAGCAGGTGATCGGGATGCACTACTTCTCCCCGGTCAACAAGATGCCGCTCCTGGAGATCATCACCCACAAGGGGACGGCGGACTGGGTCACCGCCACCTGCGTGGAGGTCGGCAAGCGGCAGGGGAAGACCGTCATCGTCGTCAACGACGGCGTGGGCTTCTACACCTCGCGCATCCTCGGGCCGTACATGAACGAGGCGGCGTACCTGCTGGCGGAGGGCGCGGACATCGCGGAGCTGGACCGGGCGCTGGTGGAGCTCGGCTTCCCGGTGGGGCCGATCACCTTGCTGGACGAGGTGGGCATCGACGTGGCCGGCAAGGTGGGGAAGATCATGGTCGAGGCGTTCGGCGACCGGATGACCCCGCCGGACACCACCGGCAAGGTGCTGGCCGACGGCCGCATGGGCCGCAAGAACAAGAAGGGCTTCTACACCTACGACGAAGGCAAGAAGCGGGTGGACGAGACGGTCTACGCGCTGCTCCCCTTCGGCAAGGACCGCAAGCACCTGGACGGGCAGGAGATGGCGGAGCGCTGCATGCTCCAGCTCGTCAACGAGGCGCTGCTGTGCCTGGGCGAGGGCATCCTCCGCAGCCCGCGCGACGGCGACATCGGCGCGGTGTTCGGGCTGGGCTTCCCGCCGTTCCTGGGCGGCCCGTTCCGCTACGTCGACGCGCAGGGCCCGGCCAAGGTGCTGGAGCGGATGGAGCTGTGGCAGAAGAAGCTGGGCAACCGCTTCACCCCCGCCCCGCTGCTGGTGGAGAAGGTGCGGGCGGGCAAGAAGATCTACGCCGAGTGAACTAAGGTGGGCGCCCCATGTTGGGCGAGCAGTTGGTAGGGGCCGGGCTCCTCCACCCAGAAAAGCTGGCGGAAGCCAGGCTCCACCAGGACCTCACGGGGCAGGACCTCGTGGAGGTCCTGCTCACCCTGCACCTGGTGCCCGAGCGCGACCTGTTGCGCGTGCTCGCCCAGCACCACCAGCTGCAGTACCTGACCACCGAGAAGATCACCCAGCTCAAGGTCGGCGACGAGCTCCTGGACCAGGTGAAGGTCCGCGTCGCCGAGTCGATGGCGGTGATGCCCATCCGCCGCAACCCGGACGGGACGCTGTGGATCCTGGGGAGCGGGCCCCTGTCCGACCAGGAGGTGGAGCGGCTCAAGCGCGAGTGCGGCGCCAAGAAGGTGAACGTCATCCTGGCGCGGCCGGCCAGCATCCGCGCCGCCATCCGGCGTCACTACTACCGCGACCTGGACGCGTTCTCGCAGATGGACGCCCCCATGGACTTCGAGCCCATGGCCACCCAGCCGGCGATGGCGGCGGTGGTGGTGGACGAGCAGACCCAGACGCCCGCCTCCGACCCGCGGGACGGCACCGACCCGCACCACGTGATGACGCACGTGGCCACGTCGGTCACCTCGGTGGCCCCGCCGGTCGGCGCGAGGCGGGACCTGTCCGGCAGCTACACCGTGGTGGAGGGGCCGACCGACCCGCGGCAGGGCGCCACCCAGGCGGTGATGCTGGGCGAGGGCGACGGGGAGGTCACCCGGAAGGTGAAGCTGGCGATCAGCGACGCCCAGCAGGCGCTGGAGCGGGAGAACCAGCGGCTGCGGGTGGCGATCTCGCTCTCCGCGGCGATGGGGCAGATCCACACGCTGGAGGACGTGGTCCGCGAGCTGCTGGTGGCGCTCCTGGACCTGCTCCCGGCGGACGGCGCGGCGCTGGCGCTTCTGGGCGAGCAGGGGAAGCCGATCCTGGTGGAGACCTTGCGGCGCGACACCGGCGGGGCGTTCCAGGTGTCCGCCACGCTGCTCGCCGCCGCGCTGGGGGCCAAGGTGCCGGTGGTGAGCGGGAACATCACCTCGGACCCGAAGTGGCAGGCGGAGGCGACGCTGATCGCCCGCGGGGTGCGGTCGGTGATGATCGCCGCGCTGCGCTCGCGCGACGGGCGGCCCAGCGGGGCGCTCTACGTGGAGGCGCGGGACCAGAACGCCTTCGGGACGGACGCCTCCGAACAGCTGCGGATGGTGGCGCAGGTGGGAGGGGCGGCCATCGACCACGTGAACCTGGTGCTGCGGCTGGAGGCGCAGTCGCGGCTGCGCGTCATCCACGAGCGCTTCGTCTCCGGGCAGCGGGCGCTGGCGGCTTCCATGTCCGCGCCGTCGTTCGACCTGCGGCCGCGGTCGGTGGAGGGGACGTTCCTGGTGGCGCGGGTGATGCCGCCGCTGCGGCCCAGGAGCGGGGAGCCGCTGGGGCAGCTGTTCCAGCGGCTGGAGGCGCACATGGACTCGGTCTGCGCGCGGATCCACGCCCACGGCGGGCTGGTGGAGTCCACCTCGCGCGGCGAGGTGAGCGCGCTGTTCGGCGGGCCGGAGAGCCACGACCACCCCGCGGAGAGCGCGCTCAGCGCGGCGCTGGAGATCTTCTCGCTCACCGGGTCCGACGGGCGGACGCTCCCCTGTTCGATGGGCGTGGCCTCCGGGCCGATGCTGGCGGGCGGGGCGGGGAGGGGAGGGCAGCTCCAGTACGCGGTGCTGGGGGACCCGGTGGAGCTGGCGCGGGTGCTGGCGGCGTCCGCGGCCTCGCTGGACCTACACGCGTCCGAGGCGGTGGAGCAGACCGCGGCCGGGTTCCACAAGTGGGAGCCGCTCAAGGCGGGCGTCGCGCTCGGGGGAGAGCTGAGGCCCGCGTTCAAGCTGGTCTGGCGCTGAAAATGGCCCGGCCAAGAAAATTGCTAGCATTTACGTTTATTCGGGAATGGGCGAGGGACGCATGTACAACCCATCACGGGCGGTGACCCCCCCGCTCCAGGGTGCGGCCAAGGTCTTCGTCCAGCGCGTGCTGGAGTTCATGGTGAGCGCCGCCATCGGGATGGCGCCGTTCCTGGGGAAGGCCGGGGTGCCCGGGTTCACCTCCATCCTGGCGCTGTACCCGCAGCAGCTTCAGAGCAGCCTGGTGCCGCTGTCCTCGTTCGTGATGGGGGCGGCGGTGGTGACCACCGACTTCTTCTTGCGGGGGAAGGTGCCGTCGGAGGCCCGGGCGCGAACGCTGTTCCGGCGGATGCTGCTGGTGCTGGGGCTGGCGCTGATGGGGATCCTGACCATCTACAGCCTGGCCGTGGCGGCGGTCCCCTTCAACGGCGGCGAGAGCTACGCGTCGTTCGTGGTGGGGTTCCCGCCGCGGCGGCACATGAGCGAGCTGTGCAAGAAGTCGTGCGAGGGCGTCTCCGCGCCGGAGTGCATCAAGCGGCAGACCGGGTTCCGCACGGACGTGGTGACGTCGTGCTTCGGCGAGACGGACGTCGCGCTGGCCAGCCTGGCGGGGTCCATCTGCTACCTGACGCTGATGGGCACGCTGGCCGCGATGATTGGCATGGGGATCGTCACCTACCGCCGGCCACGATCGGCGTGAGGTCTCAGAGCCGGGTGCGCTTGCCCGGGGTGGGCTTGACCGCCGGCGACTTTGCCGAGGCGGGCGCCTCGCAGCCGGGCGTCTCCTTGTTGGGATGGCAGTGCCGCAGCCCGTACTGGTGATGGCAGCCGCACTTGTCGGTCCGCTTGTTGTCGTGTGCCCATGCGGGCGCCGCCACCAGTAGCCCCGCGCCCAGAAGGAGTCCCCACCGCCACGCCCTCGCCATTCGTCCGCCCCCCGCTGCCCGGTGAGGTGTGAATGGACGCTCGCGGCGGCAACAGGCCACGGGGGCACGTGGTCAGTGGAAGACGGAGGTCGCGACGGCGATCTCGAGGCGGGGCCGCGGGGCCCATTGCCCGGACTCCCCGGAAAACCGGGGGCTTCCCGCGTGCGCTGCTTGACAGTGGGGGAGTCCTCCCCGCCATAAGGCACCCGTGCATCCCTTCGGCCGGTGGAGGGTGTCCTGGCTGGCGACGGTGGCGGCCGCCGGGTGCGCCGCGGCCACGGCGTGGGGGTACCACCGCCACCCGCCGCGCCCGCTCCGGGGCGACTTCCCGCTGGCGTCGCTGGTCACCGCCTGGTCCGGCTGGGACGGCGAGTGGTACGAACGCATCGCCACCACCGGCTACTTCTTCAGCGGCCCGGACGTGCAGAGCCCGGTGGCCTTCTTCCCCGCATACCCGCTGGCCATCCGCGCGCTGGCCGCGGTCGGCCTCAACCCCTGGCTCGCGGGCGCGCTGCTCTCCCTCGCCTGCGGCCTCGCCGCCGCCGCGCTCTTCCTCCGCTGGGCGCGCCGCGTCTCTCCGGACCCGCCCGCCGCCGAGTGGGCCGCCGCGCTCTTCGCCCTCTACCCCTTCACCTTCTACCTCTTCGGCGTCCTCTACTCGGACGGGCTGTTCCTGCTCCTCGCCATCGGCGCCTTCACCGCGCTCGAGGAGGGCCACGTCGCGCTGGCCACGCTGCTGGGCGCCTTCGCCACCGCCACCCGCCCCGTCGCGCCCGCCCTCGTCCTCGGCCTCCTCGTCCGCCGCCAGGAGCTCCGCCGCCGCGCCGGCGAAAGGCCCAGCCCGCTCGACGCGCTCCCCGCCCTCTCCGCGCTGGGGATGGTCGCCTACGCCGCCTACCTCGGCCGCGCGTTCGGCGACCCGCTGGCCTTCGCCCACGTCCAGGGCGCGCCCGGCTGGGACCAGGCGCCGGGCCTGCACACCTGGCTCAAGGTCTCCCTCTGGCAGACCCTCTCCATCAGCATCTCCCCCCTCGTCCACCTCCGCCTCATCGGCCACGCGTACATCGCGCTCCTCTTCCTCGTCCTCGCCGTCCCCACCTGGAAGCACCTCGGCTGGGGCTACGCGCTCTACCAGGCGGCCGCGGTCGGCATGCCGGCCCTCTCCAGCAAGGACTTCATGGGGCTGGGCCGCTACGCGCTGGCCGCCTTCCCCGCGTTCCTCACCCTCGCGCTGTTGCTGAAGGACCGCCCGCGGCTCCGCGCCGGGTGGATCGCCGCCAGCGCCTTTGTGCTCCTCGCGCTCGCCTACGCGTTCGGGGCCGGCGGGTACGTCTCGTAACAAAACGCACATCGGTCGTCTTTCCCCAGGGGGGAGGATTCTCGATGCTGGTGGCGCTTCCACTGGCCGTTTCGGTCGCGGCGCTCGCGGCCCAGGAGTGCCCGGGCCGCGCGGACCCACGGCCGATCACCAAGTACGCGCTGGTCGCCAGCGGCGGCATCAGCCTGGGGGCGTACGAGGCGGGGGTCACCTACATCATCTTGAAGTACCTGCGGAGCAACGAGGCCATGCTCCCGGTGGCGACCGGCGCGTCCGCGGGGAACATCAACGTGTTCCTCGCCGCGCTCTCCTGGTTCCAGTCGAGCCAGGTGCCCTTCACCGCCTCCGACAACCTGTTCTGGGACACGTGGATCAACATCGGGCTGGACAAGCTGCTGCCGGCCGATCCGGATCCCGGAGCGTACGCCAGGCTCTTCGAGCGCCCCGCGTCGGCCGTGGGCGACCCCTTCGGGATGCGGCCGGCGACGGCGTTTGCCCAGAAGGGCTCCGTGTACAGCCGGAGCGACGGGTTGCTCAGCCGCGCCGCCTTCCAGGCCGTCAACGACCACCTCGCGGACCGCCTGGGCGTGCCCAGCTACGAGAAGCGCGGGTCCCTCCAGGAGATGCGCCTGGCGGTCACGCTCACCCTGGCCGACGCGCCCGACCCGAAGTGCACGCCCGCCGAGCCCATCCCGCGCTTCGTGGCCCCGATGGTCATGCGCGTCGAGGACCAGCACATCTTCCCGTTCAACCTCCTGCCGGGGAGCTACGCGCGGGAGCAGGGGCCCTCAGCGCCCATCCACCTCAAGGGGAACGAGCTGAACTTCCCGGTGCGGGACGGCTGCATCCGCGGCGCGGACCCGAAGGTCGGCGGCCAGGCCATCTTCGACGCCATCGAAGCCTCCAGCGCCTTCCCCGTCGCCTTCGGCCCCAAGCTTCTGGACTACTGCCTGCCGGTGAAGGAGGACCGCGCCAGCGCCTGCCAGGGCGTCCAGACCGCGCGCTTCTCCGACGGCGGGTTGTTCGACAACGTCCCGCTGGGCGCGGCGATCGACCTCGCCGGGGCCGGCGAGAGCGAGCACACGCGCTACATCTACATCCTGCCGGACCTCCGGCGCCTGCCGTTCGACCCGGACGGGGCGCCCTCGCTCAAGCGCGGCAGCGCGGCGCTGGGCGGGGTCCTGGGCAACTACCTCAACGAAGCGCGCAGCTACGAGCTGCAGGGCATCTCCCGCTACGCCTCGTGCCGGATGGGGGACCTGTTCATCGTCGACCGCTTCTTCCCGGTGGTCGGCGAGTACGCCGGCGCCTTCGGGGCCTTCGTCCGCACGGAGTACCGCATCTACGACTACGTCATCGGCCTGTACGACGGCCTCCACGCCATCGCCGCCCTCGAGGCCCGGAGCGATCCCGGCTGCCGCGGCCGCGACATGGCGGAGCCCGCCTGCGTCCAGGCGATCTCCCACCGCTTCGACGGCGCGCTGGACGCGCTGATCGGCCAGGAGGCGATCGACGGGCGGCGGTTCTCCGAGGTCCCCAACGCCAGCCCGCTCCAGCTCGAACCCTTCCTGCGCGAGCTGTTCGCCTACGAGGTGCACTGGACCACGTCGCTGAGCAAGCGGGAGGTCGCATCGCTGGGGATCCAGGCGGCGGCCCCGGGCGCGTTCGACGGCAACCCGGTGGGGCGGATCTACAAGGCGCTGCGCGACCTGGACGCGCAGGGCCGTACCCTGGCGGAGGCGGGCTTCCCGGCGGAGCTGGCGCGCGCCCAGCAGGACCGCGGCTCGCTCACGTACCTGATGAGCCGGTTGCCGCCGGAGCTCCGCCCCTCCGAAGGGTTGGCCTTCACCGCCGACGAACACCTCTGGCCCTGGCAGCGCGCCCACGCCGAGTGGGAGCCGCAGCCCAGGCCGGACCGGTACGGCCTGGAGGAGTGGACCGCGGCGACCCTCCAGCGGCTTCTGCGGCGCGCCTCCGACATCGAGAAGATCGACGCCGCCGGGTTCGACCTCCTCCGGCCGCCGACCACCATCCCGCCCTGGGTCTTCTCGATCGCGCAGGTGGCGGCCGCGTCGGCCGTCGAGCGCGGCCCCAGCCCGGTCGACCTGGGGATGGGGACGCTCTTCCGGCTGGCCACCGGCGAGCGCTGGGGAGAGCGCGTCGCCTTCGGGCTCCTCCCGCAGTACCTGATGAAGGACCTGGCCGGCTGCGGCACCGACGCGGGCTGGGACGTGCGCCTGCGCGCACCGGAGTACGGGTGGCTGGCCGGGGTCAACCTGGGGCTGGAGTGGAACCTCTGCGCGCCCCAGGGCACGCCGTACTTCGGGGGCCACCTGGGCGGCGGCGTGGGGTACGACCCGCGCGGCCGGCTGATCGACGACGTGCAGGTCAACGCCGTGTACCACCGGGCGTTCGCCACGTGGACCGAACCGGTGCTCCGGCCCGGGGAGACCTGGAGCGACCGGAGCTGGGGGCTGGAGCTGTCGGTGACGTTCGCGACCAAGATCCGCCTGGCCGCGGGGTGGCGGGACGTGGACCTGTCTTCCGCGGCGCCCCCGGTGCTGAGCCCGGTGGAGGGCGTGCTCGGGCGGCTGAAGGGACCCTACGCCTCGCTCGGCGTGGCCGACTTCGACGCGCTGGCCTGGCTGGCGTACCAGTTCGTCGCCGGCCCGCGGGGGGAGGCGCGCTGATGTCGCTGCCGTTCATGCTGGTGCTGGTCGCGATGGTCGCGGAGCCGTACGCGCAGGCGCAGGCCCCGGCGCCCGAGCCGGCGGTGGACCCGTCCGGGCTGCCGTTCTGGGTGCTGCCCGGCGCGGAGTCCGGCGGCGCGCACCAGGCGGGGATCCTCGTCGCGCTCATCGGCCACGAACGCGCGCGGGCGGTGGGCGGCGAGCGCGTGCCCCAGGTGGGCGGGGTCTCCGGCACCTCCACCGGCGCCCTCAACGCGGTGATGGCCGCGCTCCAGCTCTGCGCGGCCAGGGGCGACACCTACGAGCCCGAGAACAACCTGCTCTGGGGGGCCTGGCGCGACCTGTCGTGGGACGCGCTCTCGCCGGGAGACCGCACCTGCCGCGAGTACGCGCGCGAGAACCCGCAGCGCCAGGTGGAGTGCTCGAGCCACGACCCGGACGCCTATGGACCCCGGGACGGGCTGTGGACGGCGAACGCCTTCGCCGGGGTCCGGCACGCGCTGACGGAGCTGGCGGCCGACACCAGCCCCCTGGGCCCGACCCAGCGGTGGTCGCGGGACTGCAAGGTGTTGCTGGGCATCACGCTTGGGGCGGAGCGGCCGGAGCAGCTCCTTTTGGGCAAGGACGAGATGGCCGCGGAGCTCCCCACCTCGCGCCGGTTCACCATGGTCTCCCTGCAGTTCAGCGCCGACGACGGCCAGGGCGGCCGGCGGAACGCCTTCCGGGTCTGCGACGCGCCCCGCGTAGACACCCAGACCGCCGCCGCTCCACCCGCGACGCGCCTGCAGCTCCCCTTCGTGGACGCGGAGGTCGCGAACCGGAGGTGGGACCCGGAGCTGGCCAGCGTGGCCTACGGGCGCGGCGAGGCGGACGCGTGCCACCAGATCTCCCTCGACGCGTTCCTGGACCTGCTCACCGCCAGCATGGCCGTCCCGCTCGCGTTCGCGCCCCAGGCGGTCCCCTACTGCGGCACCGGCTGCCAGCGGCTCGAGCGCGCGGGCCTCTACTGCCCGCAGGGCACCACGCTGTGCAGCGGCCGGTTCATGGACGGGTCCCGCTTCGACGGGCAGCCCATCTCCGCCGCGGTGGCCATGTCGTACGCGCCCGGGAACATCCGCAGCAACGAGTACATCGTGGCGGGGCAGGCGCGGCCGGAGATCAAGGTCCCGGTGCCGACCAGCGCCCGCGGCTCCGCGTACTACCTGGACTACGCGGGCGGCTTCGTCGACACCGCGTCGAAGTACGAGCGGTTGATGCTCCTGCGGTACGGCGCCATCCAGCCGCCGTACGACAAGCTCAGCTTCATCGAATCCTCGCACCCGCTGGTCGCGGACCTGCCCATCTTCGACCGCGGCGAGTCCATGCTGGGGCTCACCTTCCCCGGCTTCACCGCCTTCCTCCACCCGAACTTCCGCCTCTTCGACTACTACCTGGGCATCGCCGAAGGGCTGCTGTGGCTGGCCCGCCGCGAGTGCCGGCTCACCACGGGCAAGGAGGAGAACGGGTGCCTGCTGGAGCAGCTCTCGGTGCTCCGGACCGAGGTGAAGGCGGACGTGAGCCCCGGCCTGAGCCGGATCCTCGACCTCCGCTACGCCTCGCTGCAGAGCCCGAGGAGCCTGGCCGCCAACTCCACCAATGAGGAGCAGGAGCGCGCGGAGGAGCTGGCGCTGATCTGGAAGGCGCTCGAGTTCCGCCAGGACGTGGAGGGCGGCGAGGCGCTGGTGGACGACCCGTTCCGGCGCTTCGTGGACGGGCTGCGCGTGCCGCGCGCGGGGGCCGATCCGTACCTGGGGCTGGGCTTCGCGGACGACCTCGAGTACTGGCGCTTCGACCAGCTCCGCCAGCTCTTCCACCGCCTGGTGGCCCTGGAGAACGAGGACGACTCACCGGTGACCACCGCCGTCGCCGCGAGCGGCCGCTTCTACGCCGCGCAGAAGGCCACCGAGTACCGGTCGGGGGTGTCGCTGGGCCTGGGCTCCATCCCGAAGGACGCGGGGCCGCTCGGGGCGGCGGTGCAGCTGGCGCTGCCCTACCGGGTGCAGGGGGACATCCGCTCCGGCGACCTGGACCTGGGCTGGAACCCGCTGGCCGCCAGCGGCGCCTGGTCCAGCCTGCACGCCTCCGCCGGGCTCACCGGCCACTGGTACAACTTCCTCCCCTCCGGGCCGAAGTGGTCCTGGGGGCCCACGGTGGACCTGTGGGGCACGCTCCACAACCGCGGGTTCCTGCTGCACCTGTGGCCGCCGCTGGTGAACCTCATCCCGGAGGCGGGCGTGCGCGGCACCTTCTTCCTGGGGCCGTACCGCGACGACGCCATGGGGCCGCAGGTCTCCGGGGGCGTCTTCATCCGGCTCCTCACCCACGTGGAGCTGGAGGTGGGCTGGAGCCCGTTCCGCGGCCAGTTCGCGAAGGTCGGCCTCACCGACGTGAACGGGTTGATGTACTGGCTGCTGCTGGGCGCGCGCGGGAGCGACTCCAGGTACGCCGAGGCGGAGGGCGCGCCGCGGAGGTAGGGGGCTTCAGTTCTTCTGCCGCAGCAGCGCGCCCAGCTTCGCCAGCAGGTAGTCCCGGTCCAACGGCTTGGAGACCACGCCGGAGGACCCGAACGCCCGCGCGCGGTTGAAGGCGTCCAGCGACGTGGAGGTCGTCATCACCACCACCGGCATCTTCGAGGTGCGCGAGTCGGAGCGGATGGCGCGCAGGAGCTGGATGCCGTCCATCATCGGCATCTCGATGTCCGTGATCACCGCGTCCGGCCGGTCCGCGAACACCTTCTTCAGCGCCTCCACGCCGTTGTGGGCGAAGGCGCAGCGGTAGTCCGGCTCGAGGAGCTTGGCGACGTCGTCCCGGGCCGCGGGCGAGTCGTCCACGATCAGGACCAACGGGAGCGTCTGTGGTGCGGCGGCGCTCATGAAGGCGGCGGACCATACATGCGGGACGAACTGAGATAAAGCCGCCTCCCGCCATGGACGCCCCGCTCCAGGTCTACCGGTCCCTGCCGTGGCGCGAGCGCGCCTTCGTCCGCGCCCGCTGGGGATCCGCTCCCCTGCACCGGATGGCCGCGCTGGCCCCGGAGTCGGGGCGCATCGCCGACGTCGGCTGCGGGCACGGCCTTCTCTCCGCGGCGCTGGCGGTGGGGCACCCGGGGCGGCGCGTCCTGGGGGTCGACCCGGACGAGAAGAAGATCGGCCTGGCGAAACGGGCGCTGGCCTCCCTGCCCAACGTGGAGCTCCGCGCCGGCACCGCCGACTCGCTCCTCCCCGAGCTGGAGTCGGCCTTCGACGCCGTCACCGTCGCCGACGTCCTCTACCTGCTCCCGGTCGCGGAGTACCCGGCCTTCCTGGGCACCTGCCGCCGCTTGTTGAAGCCGGGCGGGAAGCTCCTGCTCAAGGAGGCGGAGGCGAACCGCTCCTGGAAGTACTGGAAGTGCGTGGCCCAGGAGGCGGTGATGGTGCGGCTGTTGCGCAAGACGCGCTCCAGCGGGGGCCTGGGGTTCGTCCCCCGCGACGCGCTCGCCCGCGAGCTGGAGCGCGCGGGCTTCCGGGTGGAGTCGGTGGAGGACGTGTCGCGCGGCTACACCACGCCCCACGTCCTCTTCACCGCGGTCAGGGCGTGAAGATCGCGCCGTAGGTCGTCAGCTCGATCTCGCGCTCGTCGATCTTCCGCCGCACCGCCTCCGAGACCAGCGCGCCCAGCTCCCGCTCCCACCCGTACCGCCACGCCGGATCCTCCGGCACCGTCTCCGGCTCCCGCCCCGGATGGCAGATCAGCTCGAAGTCCCCCTCCGGCAACCCATCCAGCACCTCCAGCAGCGCCCGCTCATCCAGCGCGCCCGACCTCGACAGCCCCACCAGCTCCAGCGCCCGCGCCGGCCGCCGCGCCGCCGTCGCCAGCACGCCCAGCAGCGCCGCCTTCACGCTCGAGAACCTGGGCCGCTCCACCGGCCACCGCAAAGGCAATCTCGCCTCGTCCGCGATCTCCCGCACCACCCCCGCCAACCCGGGCAGCGCGTGCACGTGCTGGTGCGCGTCCAGGTGATCCACCTCCGCCCCCAGCTCCCTCGCCCTCGCGATCTGCGCCCGCAGCTCCTCCCGCACCTCCGAGCGCCGCACCCTCCCCACCGCCCACGCCTTCACCAGCGCGCTCCAGCTCTCCCGGAACACCCCACCCGGCGCGAGCGACCGCACCCGCTCCACGGGCAGCACCGGCGGGAGCGCGGTCACCAGGCACAGGTGCACGCCGATCCGCACCCCCGCCGCCTGCGCCTCCCGCACCGCCGCCGCCGCGCTGCGCCCGGTCACCAGCACCGACGCCGAGGTCAGGATCCCCCGCCGGCGGGCCTCCAGGATCCCCTGATCGATCCTCGGATGCAGCCCCAGATCATCCGCGTTGACGACGAGCCGTCGCCGCACCGCCATTCCCTCGTCGTTACGCCGACTGCCGCGATCGCAGCGCCGACACCGACGGCGGTAACCGCACCGGCTGCTGCGGTTCCCTCGGGTTCTTCACCTCCGCGTACAGCTCCGCCAGCTCCCGGACCATCTTCGCGATCACCGACGGGGACGCCAGCGTGGACACCCCGCGCGTCCGCGGGAAGTAATCCACCCCCATCTGGAACACCCGGAACCCCCGCTTGATCGCCTTCACCACCAGCTCCGCGTCGATGAACGACCCCTGGCTCTTCAGCTCGATCGCCTCCAGCACCCGCCGGTGGATCACCTTGAAGCTGAAGTTCACGTCCTTGATCGCCACCCCGAACAGGTTGCGGATCAACGAGTTGTAGACGAAGGAGTACAGGATCCGCTTGGGGCCTTCGCTGGTCCGGTCGAACCGGAAGGCGCAGATCATGTCCGCCTCCAGGTAGGACATCAGGTGCAGCGCGCGCTCCAGCTCATCCAGGTCCCAGGGCAGGTCCATGTCCGAATACACGACCACGTCCTTGGTGGACGACGACAGCCCGGTCCGCATCGCCCCACCCAGCTTCAGGTTCACCGGGTGGCTGATCACCCGGACCTGCTTGTGCTTCGCCGCCAGCCCTTCGGCGATCTCCTGGGTCCGGTCGGTGGACGCGTCGTTGACGACGATGATCTCGAAGTCGTCCGTCAGCCGCTGGAGCACCTCCATGGCGCGCAGGACCGCCCGCTCCACGTAATCCTCTTCATTCCAGGCCGGGAAGAAGAGGCTGAGACTGGGTCGCTTGGCCACGGTGACTCCTGACCTGACTGAGGTTGGCCGGCGGAGTACCATACTTCCCGCGATGTTCGGGCAACGGCTGGTGTTGATCCTCGAGCACCCCTCGAAGCTGCCGGCGCTGGAGCCGCTGGCCCGCTCCGAAGGGGCCGACGTCCTCACCGCCTCCGACGGCGCCGAGGGCCTCAAGGTCGCCTGCAACCACGAGGTGGATCTCGTCCTCGCCGCCGCCGACGCCCCCGGCATGGGCGGGCTGCAGGTCCTCAAGAAGCTGCGCGACCTGGACCACCGCCGCTACGTCCCCGTCATCCTCGTCCTCGAGGGCGCGGACCAGGCGCAGAAGCTGGAGGCCCTGCGCCTGGGCGCCGACGACGTGATCGCCCGGCCCTGGGACGAGGAAGAGGCCCGCGCCCGCATCGCCCGCGCCCTCCTCACCAAGCAGCGCTTCGACGAGGTGCTGGAGGAGAGCGCCCGGCTCCACAAGCTCTCCGTCACCGACGGCCTCACCTCCATCTACAACCACCGCTTCTTCCAGGACCGCCTGCGCGAGGAGTTCCGGCGAGCGCAGCGCTACGACGACCCGCTGGCGCTGCTCCTCCTCGACATCGACCACTTCAAGGACATCAACGACTCGCACGGGCACCAGGTGGGGGACGAGGTGCTCCACGACCTGGCCGCCGCCCTGCGCAAGTCCGTCCGCGAGACCGACATCGTCGCCCGCTACGGCGGCGAGGAGTTCGCCATCCTCCTCCCCAAGACCCACCTCGCCGGCGCCCTCACCGTCGCCGAACGCGTGTGGAAAGAGGTGGGCACGCTCCGGCTGGGCCCCGGCCAGAAGCTCCGCGTCACCGCCAGCGTGGGCGTGAGCGGCTACCCTGCACGCTCCGTCATCTCCGCCGACCGGCTCCTCCGCACCGCGGACGAGGCCCTCTACCGCGCCAAGCACGAGGGCCGGAACAAGATCTGCCTCTACCAGCAGAGCTCGCTCCCGGCTGATCCAGCCTCCTCCGCCGTCCGGGCGGGGTGATGGGTCTCCCGAGACCCTGCGAAGGTGGGGAAGGGTCACGCCAGACCCATCAGGCGTCAGGACCCCAGGTGAGCAGGCCACCAGATTCCGGTCGTTTACCTCCATGTACCGTCTGGCGGTCGCTTTGCACGGGGTGGGGTCGGTCCGAGCCATGGGCCGCCCACCATGGAAGCGCTGCAGATGACTCCAACGCTCGTTCCCGGTAGCGCCCCGCAGGGGCGTCTGCTGCTGGTCGACGACGAGGAGAACATCCTCCGGTCGCTCAAGCGGGCGCTCCGGCGGGGCAACTGGGCGATCGAGGTGGCGCCGGACGGGGCGCGCGGCCTGGAGCTGCTGCGCTCGTTCCGCCCCGCGGTCGTCATCTCCGACTTCCGGATGCCGGGGATGAACGGGGTGCAGTTCCTCACCCACGTCAAGGAGCTGTCGCCCCGGACGCAGCGGATCATGCTCACCGGGCAGGCGGACCAGAGGGCGATCGAGGACGCCATCAACTCGTCCGAGATCTTCCGCTTCGTCGCCAAGCCCTGGAACGACCAGGCGCTGCTGCTCACCGTCCAGAGCGCGTTCGAGCAGGCGGAGCTGTTGGAGGAGAACGAGCGGCTGGTCGATCTCACCCGCGCCCAGAACGAGGCGCTGCGCGCGCTCAACCACGAGCTCGAGGAGCGGGTGGAGCAGCGCACCCGGATGCTGGCCGGCGCCAAGCGCGAGTGGGAGCGGACGTTCGACTCCATCGACACGCCGCTGGCGGTGGTCCGGACCGAGGACCACGGCGTCAAGCGCGCCAACGTCGCCTATGCGCGGGTGGCGGGGCGGGACATCACGGAGATCTCCGCCCGCCCGCGCTGCCACGAGTACCTCTTCGGCCGGGCCACGCCCTGCGACGGCTGCCCGCTCCCGGACGCCGTCTCCGACGACGTGGAGAAGCACGCCGAGGTGGTCCACCACGGGCGGACCTACGCGCTGTCCGTCTACCCCATGCCGGAGGAGGGCGAGGCGGTCTGCACCTACCGCGACGTCACCCAGGAGCGGGAGCTCACCCGCCGGATCATCGAGACGGAGAAGATGGCCGCGGTGGGCCAGCTCGCCGGCGGCGTGGCGCACGAGATCAACAACCCGCTGGGCGGGATCCTCGCCTTCTCCCAGCTGATGAAGCGGGACGCCGGGCGGACCCCGCAGGACGTGGAGTCGCTCAACCTGATCGAGGAGAGCGCCATCCGCTGCAAGCGGATCGTGGAGAGCCTGCTCCGCTTCTCGCGCCACAGCCGCCCGGAGGACCGCCACCCCTTCGACGTCTCCCGCTGCGTGGATGACGCCGCGTACCTCTTCAAGGCGCAGCTCAAGTCCGCGCCCAGGGCGAAGCTGGAGATGAGGCTGGGCCAGAAGCTGCCGCTGGTCCTGGGCGACGCCGCGCAGCTGGGCCAGGTGGTGCTGAACCTGCTCCAGAACTCGCTCCAGGCGCTCCCGAACCGCGAGGGCACCATCTCCGTGGAGACCGGCGTGGCGGACGGCCGCTGCTACATCCAGGTGACGGACACCGGCAGCGGCATCGCCCCCGAGCACCTGCCCCGCATCTTCGAGCCGTCCTTCACCACCAAGCCACCCGGCGAGGGCACCGGCCTGGGGCTGTCCATCGCTTACCGAATCGTCGAGGACCACGGGGGAAACTTCCAGGTCCAGTCCGCCCCCGGCCAGGGCGCCACCTTCACCGTGCTGTTGCCGATCCCGTCGATGTCCTGGCCGTCAAGCCCTTCCAAATCGCAGTTCCCGTAGAGAGGTAGGACCCCGTGAGCGCCACCACCGTCAACGTCCAGTCCGCCGCATCCAGCGCCCAGCTCGCCGCCGCCAAGCGGCCAAACAAGATCCTGGTGGTCGACGACGACCGGGTCGTGCTCCGGGCGGTGACGCAGATCCTGGAGCGGGCCGGCTACCACGTGGTCGCCATCGACGACGCCGTGGAAGGGCTGTCCGCCTGCAAGGACCCGTCGATCGACGCCGCGGTGCTGGACATCAAGATGCCCAACCTCTCCGGGATGGAGCTGCTCGGCGCCATCAAGAGCGCGCGCCCGGACGTGGAGGTGATCATGATGACCGCCTTCGCCACCGTGGAGACCGCGGTGGAGGCGGTGAAGGCGGGCGCCTACGACTACCTCACCAAGCCCTTCGACAACATCGACGAGGTCAGCCTCACCGTCGCCAAGGCGGTGGAGCACAAGGCGCTCAAGGACCGCACCCGCGTCCTGGAGGAGGCGCTGTCCGCCAAGAGCCAGTTCGAAGACATGATCGGCCAGTCCGCGCAGATGCGGTCGGTGTTCAAGCTGGTGGAGACGGTGAGCTACTCCTCGGCCACCGTGCTCATCCAGGGCGAGAGCGGCACCGGCAAGGAGCTGGTGGCGCGCGCCATCCACTTCCGCAGCCCGCGCAAGGACAAGCCGTTCGTGGCGGTGAACTGCTCGGCGCTGACCGAGACCCTGCTGGAGTCCGAGCTGTTCGGCCACGTCAAGGGCGCCTTCACCGGGGCCACCAGCCACAAGAAGGGCCTGTTCGAGGCGGCGGACGGCGGCACCATCTTCCTCGACGAGATCGGCGACGTGCCGGCCGCCACCCAGGTCCGCCTGCTCCGCGTGCTGCAGGAGAACGAGGTGAAGCGGGTGGGCGCCAACGAGTCGATCAAGGTCGACGTGCGGGTCATCGCCGCCACCAACATCGACCTCGCCCGCGCCAGGGAGCAGGGGAAGTTCCGCGAGGACCTCTTCTACCGGCTCAACGTCGTCACCGTGGGCCTGCCGCCGCTGCGCGACCGGCCGGAGGACATCCCGCTGCTGGCCGCGCACTTCCTCAAGCTGTACGCGGGCAAGCAGGGCAAGAAGATCACCGGCATCGAGCCGGACGCGATGGAGGCGCTCACCGTCAACCGCTGGATCGGCAACGTGCGCGAGCTGGAGAACGTC
>Ga0268264_10001175_pt1 | contig 25461 bp, 17 predicted proteins | sample KBSSwiS32_FD_190357 | JGI IMG/M metagenome (GOLD analysis project Ga0268264, IMG submission 190357) | Switchgrass rhizosphere microbial communities from Kellogg Biological Station, Michigan, USA - KBS Switchgrass S3-2 (SPAdes) (version 2) | ecosystem: Host-associated > Plants > Roots >...
ACCGCCGTTCGTCTCGGCCATCACCTTCGTCAGCGCCGCTGTCAGCGTCGTCTTGCCGTGGTCAACGTGCCCAATTGTCCCCACGTTCACGTGCGGCTTGCTGCGTTCGAATTTCTCTTTCGACATGACCAGGTATCCTCGGAATAATCTCTGTTAAATGCTTGACTGTAAGTGACTGGCAATTATTGCCTGATGATCGTGTCAGCAATGTTCGGTGGCACTTCCATGTATTTCTCGAATTCCATGGTGAAGGTCGCCCGACCCTGACTCATGGAACGTACGGTGGTGGCATAACCGAACATTGCGGAGAGCGGCACTTCGGCGGTAATCACTTTTCCCGACACGCTCTCGTCCATTCCCGTGATCTGCCCGCGGCGCCGGTTCAGGTCGCCGATGACATCACCCGAATACTCTTCCGGCGTCACGACCTCGACCTTCATGATGGGCTCGAGCAACATCGGACTGGCCTTGCGGAACCCCTCCTTGAAGCCCATCGAGCCGGCGATCTTGAACGCCATTTCGTTGGAGTCGACATCGTGATAGGAGCCGTCGAATGCGGTGACCTTGACGTCAACCACCGGGTAACCGGCAATGACGCCCGTATCCACCGCTTCCTTGATTCCCTTATCCACGGCCGGAATGAATTCGCGGGGCACGGCGCCGCCGACGATGCCATTCACGAACTCGTAGCCCTTACCGGGATTCGGCTCAATTTTCAGCCAGATGTGACCGTACTGACCGCGACCGCCGGACTGACGGACAAACTTGCCTTCGGACTCGACCGTGCCGCGTATCGTCTCGCGGTAGGCGACCTGCGGCTTGCCGACATTGGCATCCACCTTGAACTCGCGATGCATGCGATCGACGATGATTTCCAGGTGCAGCTCGCCCATGCCGGAGATGATGGTCTGCCCCGACTCCTGGTCGGTGCTCATGCGGAACGAAGGATCTTCCTTCGCCAGCCGTTGCAGCGCCAAACCCATCTTCTCCTGGTCGGCTTTCGTCTTCGGCTCCACGGCCACTGAAATGACCGGAACCGGGAACACCATCTTCTCGAGCGTAATGTGCTTCTCGAGATCGCACAGCGTGTCGCCGGTGATGACGTCCTTCAAACCAACAGCCGCGGCGATGTCACCCGCGCGAACTTCCTTGATTTCAGTACGCTCACTCGCGTGCATCTGCAGAAGGCGCCCGATGCGCTCCTTCTTGTCCTTCGACGGCACATACACCGTGTCACCCGAGCTCATCACGCCCGAGTACACACGGAAGAAGGTCAGGTTGCCCACAAAGGGATCGTTCAAAATCTTGAATGCCAACGCCGCGAAGGGCTGCTCATCGCTCGCCTTGCGGGTCGCGGGGGCGCCATCATCGTTCGTGCCCTTGACGTCCGGCATCTCAGGAGGCGACGGCATGAACTCGATGACGGCATCGAGCAGCGCCTGCACACCCTTGTTCTTGAACGCGGTCCCGCACATGACCAGAACGAGGTCGTTCCTGATTGCGCGCTCACGCAATCCCGCGCGAATTTCCGCTTCGCTGAGCTCGGTGCCTTCCAGGTACTTGTTGGAAAGCGCGTCGTTGGCTTCGGCAGCCGCCTCGATCATCTTCCCGCGATACTCTTCGGCCTGCGACCGCAGGTTCGCCGGGATGTCGCGGTACTCGAACTTCATCCCCTGGGTTTCCATGTCCCAGTAGATGGCTTTCATGCGGATGAGATCGACGACGCCTTCAAACGCATCTTCCGCGCCGATCGGAATCTGGATCGGAACGGGATTCCCGCGCAAGCGGGTCTTGATCTGATCGATGCAGCGGAAGAAGTCCGCGCCGGCCCGGTCCATCTTGTTCACAAACGCGATGCGGGGCACCGCGTAGCGATTCATCTGGCGCCAGACTGTTTCCGACTGGGGCTGAACACCGGAAACCGCGCAGAAGAGCGCGACGGCACTGTCGAGAACCCGGAGCGAGCGCTCGACCTCGATCGTGAAGTCGACGTGGCCGGGCGTATCGATGATGTTGATGCGGTGCTCGGGGAAGCTGTTGTCCATCCCCTTCCAGAAACAGGTCGTGGCTGCGGCGGTAATGGTGATACCGCGCTCCTGCTCCTGCTCCATGTAGTCCATGACGGCGGCGCCGTCATGAACCTCACCGATCTTGTGTGACACCCCTGTGTAAAACAGGATGCGTTCGGTCGTCGTCGTCTTACCCGCGTCGATATGCGCGGAGATTCCGATATTCCGATACCGCTCGATTGGCGTCGCACGTGCCACAGTAGTAACTAAGAGATCCTTTGGTAAACGCTGGCAGAAACGCTTACCAGCGGTAGTGAGCGAAGGCCTTGTTGGCCTCAGCCATACGGTGCGTGTCTTCGCGCTTGCGGACAGCGGCGCCGCGGTTTTCGGCGGCATCCATCAGCTCATGGGCAAGGCGGAACGCCATGGACTTTTCGCTGCGGTCACGGGCAGCCTCGATGACCCAGCGCATAGCCAGTGTCTGGCGACGAGTGGAGCGAACTTCAACGGGCACCTGGTAGGTGGCACCACCGACCCGGCGCGACTTCACTTCGACGACCGGCTTTACGTTTTCCAACGCGGTCGACAGGACCTCGATGGAGTCGCCACCCTTCTTACCGGTTTTTTCACCGATACGATCGAGTGCGCCGTAGATGATGCGCTCGGCAGCCGACTTCTTGCCGCTCTTCATGATGACGTTCATGAACTTGGCGAGCATGTCGTTGTTGAATTTCGGGTCCGGCAGAATGGTGCGGACGGGGGCAGCGGAACGACGAGACATATGAAATTACCCCTTACTTCTTCGGCCGCTTCGCGCCGTACTTCGAACGCGATTGCTTGCGGTCGTTGACGCCAGCGGCATCGAGCGTGCCGCGGACCGTGTGATAACGAACGCCAGGGAGGTCCTTCACGCGGCCGCCGCGGATCAGAACAACCGAGTGCTCCTGGAGGTTGTGGCCTTCACCGCCGATGTAGCTGGTGACTTCATAACCGTTGGTCAGACGGACACGGCAGACCTTTCGGAGAGCCGAGTTAGGCTTCTTCGGGGTCGTCGTGTACACGCGGGTACAAACGCCGCGTTTTTGCGGGGATGCGCCGAGAGCCGGAACCTTTGTCTTTTCCGACGGTGTCCGGCGCGGGTTCCGGATAAGCTGACCAGTGGTCGCCATACTGAGATTCTCTCCAAGATCCTGCGTCGAGCTTTTCGCTCGTTAGACGACCGGGCCGCCTAGAGAGGCGGCCCGGTGTGAAAGTCGCTGCTTTCGACCCAGCGTGCAGTACGGGCCGGATCGATAAAGGCCGGCGATTCTAGGTAGGAGGGGCTGGAGTGTCAACCGCTTGGCAGCTCTGCGACATAGAATCTGCCCGGGTTTCGGAGGCGATGAATGAATCTGCTTGCTGCATTGCTGTACGTGAGCGCGGCCGGAGGCGGTGGCTATACCTATGTACACCATCCCGTATCCACCGACATTCCCAGCGCTCAGTTTGCCTTTGACCGCGGCCTGACGCTGTTTTTTGCCTATCAGCCTGAGGAGGCGGAGGTGGCGTTCCGGGAGGCCGCCAGACTGGACCCGGAACTGGCGATGGCCTGGTGGGGCATCGGACTGGCCATCGGCCCCAATATTAATGAACAGCCTACGCCCGAGAAGACGGCGAAGGCTGCGGAAGCCCTGGACCGTGCCAGCTTGCTGGCCAAAGCTCGAGCTACTGAAGCTGAGCTGGACTATGTAAAGGCCCTTAGCGTTCGCTATACATCAGCAGCGAGCCCTGACTTCGACGAGCTGGCCACCCGCTACCGCGATGGCATGCGCGAGGTGGTGAAGAAATACCCGTCCGATTCGGATGCCCGTGCCCTCTTTGCTGAGGCCATCATGGACGTGCACCCGTGGCGCCTTTGGCATCCCTCGGGTGGTCCAGAAGTGGGGACTGACGAGCTCGTAGCGACCCTGGAGCAGGGGCTGGCTGCCGAGCCCAATCACATCGGGCTACTGCACTTCTACATCCACGCAGTCGAGGCAAGCAGCAACCCGGGCCGCGCGCTCGAGGTGGCCCATCGATTGACGGCGCTCCCTATGGAGCCGGCCGCGGCCCATCTTGTCCACATGCCCGCGCACATTTATATGCGCGTCGGCGACTGGGAGTCAGCGGTCAAATCCAACGAGCTCGCCACTCATCATGCCCTCCACTACCGCCTCAGTAACAACCCCACGGCTCAACGCGCGTGCGGTCACTGCGCAGACTTTCTCTCGTACGCCTACATGATGCAGGGCAACCTGGCCCATGCGCGGCAGGCATCAGCGAACTACGAGAAGATGATGGCGGACCCCACCAACACCATTGCCGTGCTGACACGGTTTGGCAGGTGGGATGAGATTCTGGCGTTCCCACGGCCCGCTGACGACGCCAAGAACGACGTACACAACGTGCATGCCGTCCTGGGTTTCTGGCATTTCGCGCGCGGTATGGCCTTCGCCGGGAAACACCAGCTCCGCAAGGCTCAGGACGAGGTGGTCGCGCTGCAAGCGGAAGGCGCTCTGGCTCCTCCGGCAGCGAGGTTTGACGGAGCTCCGGATGTCCGACATGTGATCGACAAGATCATCCAGACGGCCGATGCCTACAACCTCATGATCGCCGGTTCGATTCTGGGCTCCCGGATCAACGAGGAGAAGCGGCTGACCGCCGAGTCGATCGAGCTGATGCGCACGGCGGTCAAACTGCAGGACGAGGCGCCCTACGGGGAACCCCCTCCTTGGTTTTATCCAGTGCGGGAGAGCCTCGGGGCGCTGCTGTTGCGCCACGGTTCCGTGGCTGAGTCTGTAGCCGTATTTACGGAATGCCTGCGACTTTCGCCTAACGACCCCCGGGCACTGGTTGGGCTGGCTACGGCCCTGACGGCCCAGGGGAAGAAGGCCGATGCCGCGGCTGCACGGGCGCGGTTTGAGGCTGTCAGGCAGTACAGCGATGTGCCGTTGAGTGTGAAGGACCTGTAGAGACGCCGGTGGCGGCGGCGACGGCGGCAGCGGTGGTGGTGGCGGCGCCGACATGGCTTGCTGGTGCCGAATTTCCCGCTGGTTGCCCGATTTCCCGCTGCTGGCCGACCACATTTGTGCCGTTGGCGGCAACCTCCTACGATGCTGTCATCGACCGTCCGCGGGCGAGCGTGCCCGCACCAGGAGAACAAATGGCCGCCGCCCGTTGCAACACCGCCGCCCTTTCCCCCTTCGGCGCTCGTCCCAACATGCGATCACTGTCTACCATTCGCTCCATCGGCCTCGCGATTGCGTTGGCTGGCCTCGCCTTGCTGGCCACTTCGGTTTCCAGGGCGGCCGATATTTACGATGCCGCTGTTGCCCATGCGGGCCGCACTCCCGAAGACCTCAAGCGCGATCCCCTGGATCATCCCGCCGAGATTCTGCGCCTCGCCGGCATCAAGCCCGGCATGCAGGTGGGCGACTTCCTGGCCGCCGATGGTTACTACAGCGAGCTGTTGAGTTACATCGTCGGCCCCAAGGGACACGTGCTGTTGATCAACGATCCGTCGTTCGACCGCTGGTCCAACAACGCCTGGGAAGGCCGGATTGCGCACAACCGCCTGCCGAATGTCGAACACAAGACCGTCGATCTCAACCATATCGACATTCCCGATGAGTCGCTCGATGCCATGCTCGTCGTGAAGGTGTATCACGACCTCTACTGGGTGGATACCAACCAGAACAACTGGCCGAAGGTGAACACGCCGGCGGTGCTCGACAAGATTGTTAAAACCCTCAAACCTCACGGCATTCTGCTCATCGTGGATCACTCGACGAAGCCGGGCGCCGGCAACTCCCAGGCCGGCTCGCTGCACCGGATCGAAGAGTCATATGCGCAGCACGACTTCGAGTCGCGCGGCATGAAGTTGATTGCGAAGAGCGATGCGCTGCGGATAGCAAGCGATCCGCGCACGCAGATCTCATACAAGGAACCGATACTGGGCAAAACTGATCGGTTCGTGCTGGTATTTCGTAAAGGCGGTTGATCCGGCGGCCGGCAGGTGACCGTTCCGGTCGGTCGCCGTCCTGCGTCAGCGGATACAGATCACACTACCGGGAGCCATTCCAGCCGCCCTCGCGGGAGTTGTGACACGCTAGCGCACGGCTTTCGCGAGGCAGGAATGGACTCTTTTTCGGTTGAAACGCACTTCACCCTGGATCACCGTGGCGACGAACCTCGATCCCCGCACGCCGGTTGAGGAGCCGGGAGCGCTTCGGCGGGCGCTGGGCTTTCTGTCACTGCGGCCTCGTCAGGCTGCGGCAGGCGCGCCCTCAGATTGGGCTATCGCGGGATTCACAGCGGGCAGTCTGATCCTGTGGCTCGTGCTCGATCGCCTTCGATATGGCCACGACGCCGAATTCGTTCCGTACGATGCTCCAGGGTTCTCCTGGTACATGCTGCCTTTTCTGTTGGCCGCATGGCTCGCATCTCGCCTCACACGCCCGCGTGTCAGGTTCAGGAACATCCTCTTTCTTCTCGCCGTAGCCGGCCCGGTAATCATTGGAGCTGCGTTTCTTCTGGCCCACGACGTGCCCCGGAACCTGGTAACCGCTGTCGCGGTCGCATTCGTGGTTTACCTGATCGTCTATCTGGAAGTGGGATTGCGGGCCCTCGCCGGACGACGCCAGTCCGCGGCCGTGACTGCGATCATCGCGATTACGCTTCTGTTTGTATCCGTCAACTCAGCCTTCTATTTCTATCCAACACTATGGAGCGACCCTGAACCGGACACGACCGACAACGAGACGCAGGTAGAGAAGGCCGAAGACCTGCTGATCACACAGGGTCCGCGAATCGAAGCGGAAGTGAACCGCATTGCCGCCTCGGAACCGGGTCATCCCGGAGTGTATTTCGTGGGATTTGCCGGCGTAGGCAGGCAAAAAGTGTTTTCTGACGAGATCAAACTCGCTGCCCAACGGGTCTCCGACCGGTACGATGCCGAGCATCGGACTGTCCTTTTGTTGAATGACCGTCGCGATGTCGACTCACATCCCATCGCCACCGTCGAGGGTTTGAAGCTGGCACTGAAGGATGTTGCAACGAAAATGGATATCGAGCAGGACATCCTGTTCCTGTCGCTTTCATCGCACGGCTCGGAAGACCCGTCCCTCTCAGTGTCGAACCTCGGAGTCAGTTTGCGTGATCTGTCCGGAGCTGACCTGGCCGACGCCCTGCGTGCATCGGGGATCAAGTGGAAAGTGATTGTGATCTCCGCGTGTCACGCGGGTGCGTTCATTGATGCCCTTCATGACGACAACTCCATCATTCTCACGGCCGCGGCGGCCGACCGGACCTCCTTCGGCTGCAGCGATGACCGCGAGCTCACCTACTTCGGCGAGGCCTTCTACCGGGACGCGCTGCCGCAGTCGGCAACCTTGCAGGATGCTTTCTCCAGGGCCAAAGCGGATATCGCCAGCCGCGAGGAGCGCGAGCACGTCCGTGCCTCGAATCCCCAGGCGTTCTTTGGAAAGGCGATGGAAGAGAAACTTGCCGGGATTGACAGTACCGCCCACTGCAACAATGGCTGCAGACAATCTGTGCCAGAATCCAGCCAAACCCGATGACGAGATTTCACGCGTTATGACATCACGCTTGCTGATCGGCCTCCTGTTCGTTACGTCACTCGCCACTGCAGCCCAGAATCCGGCACCCGCCGCTCCTGCCAATGTCGAGAATGCCGTAGTGAAGGTCTTCTCCACGTTGCGATACCCCGACCCCTTCAAACCCTGGGCCAAGCAGGCTCCGAGCGAAGCAACCGGCTCCGGCGTGGTGATCGAGGGCAACCGCATTCTGACCAACGCGCATGTGGTCCTGTACGCGAGCCAGGTACAGATCCAGGCGAACCAGGCAGGAGACAAGCTGTCCGCGACAGTCGTTGCCGTAGCCCCCGGAATCGATCTGGCCGTACTGAAGCTCGACGACGAGTCCTTCTTCAAGACTCATGCGCCGATCGGCCGCGCGCCCGGACTGCCGGACATCAAGGACCCGGTGCTCGCGTATGGTTATCCAACGGGTGGCAACGCTCTGTCGATCACCAAGGGAATCATTTCACGCATCGAGTTTGTACCGTACAACTATCCGGTTTCCGGCTTGCGCATTCAGATTGATGCGGCCATCAATCCCGGCAACAGCGGCGGACCCGCGATCGCTGGCGACAAGATGATCGGGCTGGCCTTCAGTCACCTGGATCAGGCGCAGAACATCAGCTACATCATTCCCAACGAAGAAATCGACCTGTTCCTGAAGGACATTTCCGACGGCCACTACGACGGCAAACCGGCGATGCTCGATGAGCTGCAGACGCTCGAGAATCCGGCACTCCGCGCTTACCTGAAGATCGACAAGTCGGTTGAGGGAATCGTGGTACACCGGCCTGATCAGGCTTCAGGCAGCCCCCTGAAAGAGTGGGATGTCATCAGCAAGATCGCCGGCACGCCCGTTGACGATCAGGGCATGATCAAGCTCGGCACCGACAAGCGGGTCAGCTTTCAGTACCTGATTCAGAAAGTCGCGAAGAACAACAAGGTGGATCTCACGATCGTCCGCAACAACAAGCCCATGAATGTGCAACTGCCGGTCTCCAACGACCGTCACAACCTGATGTCGGACCTGCGTGGTACGTACCCATCGTACTTTGTTTACGGCCCCGTCGTGTTCTCCCGGGCGACCGTGCAGTTCCTCGGCTTCATGCGCAACAACCCGGGCATCATGACTTCGCTCGGGTATATCGGCAGCCCGCTGGTCACGCGCCTGGGCGATGCGCCCAGCACCGAGCGGGAAGAGTTGGTCGTGGTCTCGTCGCCGTTCTTTCCGCACAAGCTGGCGTCCGGCTACAGCAGCCAGTCCGCTGGCGTCATCTACTCGGTCAACGGAACGCAAATCCGCAGCCTGAAGCACCTGGTTGCCGTGTTGCGCGATCTGCAGGATGAGTTCGTGGTGTTTGAGTTCGACCACCGCGATGGCGAAGCGTTGGTATTCCCCCGTAAGGAAATCGTCGCCGCCACAGAGGACATCCTCACGGACAATGGCGTCCGCGCCCAGGGCTCGCCAGACATGATGGAAGTCTGGAACGCCAAGGGTGGAGCTTCTGTCGCCGCGAAATAGTACAACATCGACGCGCGAGCCAAGCGGTAGCTCGCGCGTCGACCTTTGACGGCGATCAAAGCGTCCACAAACGCTGGCGTTGCCCCCCCTCCTCTCCGACGCCTGAATCCAACGCGCCGCCATTCTGGCGCGCGTTATTTCTCCGCAAAAATCCGACAAATCGCCCACTGACTTGCTCATGGTTGGCCCCTAAACTGAGCCGACTGCTGTTGCATTCAGTGGAGATATCCATGACCACCGTGGAAGAAATCAAACGCGCTGTCCAGCGACTCAACTTCGATGGCAAACACGAGGTCCTATACTGGCTCGAAGAATTCATCGACAGGATGTATAGATCCTCCGGCGTCCAGGAGCCTCAACCCATCCACGCAAACCTGAATCCGCCTCCTATGACGTTCGAGGAATTCCTCGAGTTCGCCGAGCAGAGCGCGCTTCGGTACGAATTTGTAAACGGTTATGTGCAGGCAATGACGGGAGCCAGTCGCGCCCATAACTGGGTAGCGGTACGGCTTTTTTCCGCGGTGGATACGCATTTGAAAAATGGACCCTGCATGGCATTCCCCGCCGGAAACAATTTGAGGATTCAGTCGGAGACTGACGACATCGAATATATCCCGGACATGATGGTGGCGTGCAACCCTAACGAGTGGACTGATCAATGGGTCTGCAACCCGAAGCTGGTCGCCGAAGTGCTGTCGCCTTCCACTAGCCGCATCGACCGGCGTGAGAAGGCACTCATTTATCGGCAGGTCAAATCGATCGAAGAATATTTGCTCCTCGAGCAATCGGAGCCAAAGGTAACCGTACTTCGGCGCGCCGACGAATGGCGACCGCAGATCTATACCGGCACGGATGCCGTACTGGAACTTCGGTCGATCGGATTATCAGTGCCACTGGCGCAGATTTACGCCGAAATCCTGCGGGCGGCCTGACGCCGGCGTTCTACGGATTCCGTTAACGCGGCGTTATTTTTCGCCGTGTGACCACTTTATTTCACCGCGAGCGCGTCTTTTCAGGGGTGTCGGCTCACACGCGAATCATTTGCGTTTCCATTATCTTTTGGTGTTGGTTTCGAGGCGTATCATTGGTGTTGGCTGGATAGCAGCCGCGAGAACAAACAAACATGGACACCTGGTTAGTTGACTTGTGGTACGCACATTCCCGCCTGGTCATCGCGGCGGGGATCATCCTCCTGGTGGTTGCCTACAAACCGATACTCTGGCTGTGTGGCGTCATCATGGTTCCGAATGACAGCATCGGTGTCGTGACGAAGAAGTTTTCCCTCGGCAAGCACCGCGAGCTGCCGGATGGCAGCATCATTGCCCTGAATGGCGAGGCGGGTTACCAGGCGGACACTCTGACACCGGGGCTGCATTTCGGTCTGTGGCCGCTGCAATACCGGGTCGAGCTGGTCAAATTCCTGACTGTTCCGCCGGGCAAGGTGGGCTGCGTGGAAGCTTGTGACGGCAAGCCGATGCCGACCGGCCGGGTTATTGCCCGGAGGGTTGCCTGCGATTCCTTCCAGGATGCGCGCGCCTTTCTGACCAATGGCGGCGAGCGCGGTCCACAGATGGCCTTGATCGGCCCCGGCACATACCGCATCAATCCGCTGTTGTTCCGGGTTGAGCTGGCGGCCGTGATCGACATCCCTGACAACAAGGTTGGTGTTGTCACGACCCGCGAAGGCGCGCCGCTTGCGAAAGGCGAGATCGCCGGACTGACCGTGGACGGACACAACCTGTTCCAGGACCCTCAGGCCTTCATTGACAATCACGGCACCAAGGGACTGCAGGAGCAGGTCCTTCTGTCGGGCCGCTATTTCATCAACCCGCGATTCGCCACGCTCGAAATCGTCGACATGTTTGAGGTACCGATTGCGCATGTAGGCGTCGTCATTGCGTTTCTAGGTGCTGAAGGCAAGGACGTGACCGGCGACCAGTTTCGGCACGGTAACCTCGTAAGCAAAGGCGAAAAGGGTGTTTGGATCGAACCGCTCGACCCCGGCAAATACCCGATCAATCCGTACACGCACAAGGTGTGCAACGTTCCGACCGCCAACGTCGTCCTGAACTGGGCGACCGGCAAAACGGAGGCTCACAGGCTGGACGCCAATCTGTCGACCATCTGCGTGCGATCCGCCGACGGGTTCAAATTCAACCTGGACGTATCGCAGATCATTCATATTCCGCGCAACGACGCCCCGAAGGTCATCGCGCGGTTTGGCGGAATGTCAGCACTCGTGACCCAGGTGCTGGAGCCCACGATTGGCAACTATTTCAGGAATGCGGCCCAGGGGTCGGACATCATCGACTTTCTGAAGAACCGGTCTTTGAGACAGGAAGAGGCCAGGCATGCCATTTCGGGTGCGTTGAAGGAGTACAACGTGGGTGCCGTAGATACGTTGATTGGCGACATCGTGCCGCCCGATGAGCTCATGAAGACGCTCACCGATCGTAAGATCGCCGAGCAGGAGCGTGTGACGTACGAGACGCAGCGACAGGCCCAGGAAGTGAAGCAGCAACTCGAGCAGGCGACGGCATTGGCCGCAACGCAAGCCAAGGTAGTCGATGCGGAACGGCAGGTGGCTATTGCTCAGTTCAACGCCGAGGCCGGGGTCAAATCGGCGGAGGGTCTGGCCCGTGCCAAGAAGATCAATGCGGAAGCAGATGCCCAGGCGAAGAAGATCAACGCGGACGCGGATGCGACAGTACTGAGGTCGGTCGGTGATGCCGAGGCGGCCAAAACCAACGCCGTCGGTAGCGCCGAAGCTGCGGTAATCAAGCTGAAAATTGCGTCCATGGAGTCGGGCAATTACGCAATGGTCCAAGTGGCAGAGGCGCTCGCCAAATCAGGTGTCAAACTGGTACCCGACATTGTTGCCGGCGGTGGCGGCAATGCGGGCGGCACGTTGGTAGATGTGCTGCTGGCGAATATGATCCGCGACGGCAGATCGCAGCGGGTGCTGGCGGACAGCCAGAGCTAGCGCATAGCTGAGCAAACACGGGAGCATTTGGCATGAACGACACGCAGGCGCAATCGGGTGATGAAGCAGTCATCCGCACGCCTGCGGGCACCATCACCGGGCCGCTCGACAAGCGACGACAGTCGTGGGTGTTGGCCGCGTGCGTGCTTGGGTCCAGCATGGCGTTCATCGACTCTTCGGTCGTGAACGTTGCGCTGCCGAAGATGGAGTCGGAGCTACAGACTACGCTGGCGTACATGACGTGGGTGATCAACGCCTACACGTTGTGTATGTCAGCGCTCTTGCTCATCGGCGGTGCCGCCGCGGACCAGATCGGGAGACGCCGGATCTTCATGATCGGCATCACTATCTTTTCCATCGCATCCATCGGGTGCGGAATAGCGCCGACCGTAGAAACGCTGATCCTTGCTCGCGCCGTACAAGGCGTGGGTGCGGCGCTGTTGATTCCCTGTTCACTGGCGATCATCGGTGCCGCGTTCGGCGAGAAGGAACGGGGTGCCGCGATTGGCATATGGTCCGGCGCGTCCGCAATCGCGGCCGGTAGTTCGCCGCTGCTGGGCGGATGGTTGGTTGATCACGTGTCATGGCGCGCGATCTTTCTCATCAACCCTGTCATCGCGCTGCCCACTATCCTGATTGCCCTGCGTCATGTCCCCGAGAGTATCGATGTCGAGGCGAAGAAGGGCCTGGATGGGATGGGGGCGGGTTTGGCGTTTTTCGGATTGGGGTCGCTGGTGTATGGCTTGATTGCCGCATCAGAGCGTGGCTGGTCGAGCCCCATCGTTCTCGGCGCCATACTGCTCGGCCTGGTCCTGCTGGTTGCGTTCGTAGCGGCAGAACGCCGCAGCCCGACGCCAATGATGCCGTTGAATGTATTTCAGTCGCTGACCTTCAGCGGCGTCAACATCCTCACGCTGCTGCTCTATGGCGCGCTGGGCGGGATGATGTTCTTCCTGCCGTTTCTGCTGATCCAGGTTCACGGCTACACGGCTACAGAAGCCGGCGCGGCCTTTCTACCGTTCACCATCATCCTGGGGGTGCTGTCGAAATGGGGCGGCGGACTCGTTGATCGATTCGGTGCGCGACTGCCGCTGATCATTGGGCCGACCATTGTGGCTGTCGGCGTCGCGCTGATTGCTGTGCCCGGCACGGGCGGAGCCTACTGGACGACGTTCTTCCCGCCGATGGCGGTGTTGGGATTCGGCATGGCGGTGACAGTAGCGCCGCTGACAACCACCGTGCTGAATTCAGTGGCACAGCACCAGACAGGCGTTGCATCAGGTATCAACAACGCAGTAGCGCAGGTGGCCAGCCTGCTGTTGATCGCCATCCTGGGCACAGTTGGCATCGCAACCCTGAATCACTCCCTCGATCAGCGCCTCACCAACACCACCCCTGAAGTTCGAAAAATCGGCGAGATGGCCCGCAGCGGATTCGTGATGCCCGCCCCGCCCCCGGGCACGCCCCAGCAAACCCAGGACACCGCCCGCACACTCATTGCCAACTCCTTCCTGGACACCATCCGGCGCGTGATGATGATCACCACCGCCCTCTGCCTTGCCAGCGCCGCCGCCGCGGCGCTCACCATCAAGCCTTCGACTGCTTCTCGCGAATCGCCTTCAGGCCGGCAATAAAAAAGGCCGGCGGGGGTGTAACCCCGCCGGCCTTCAGACTGACGCGATCTGCCAGCCGGGCCTAGCCTTCGGTGCTCTCCGACTCCGCGCCGACACTCGAATCTTCGGTGTCAGGCAGCCCGCCGCCGACGTCCATGAAGCTCCGACGACCCGTGTCCTCCGTCTTGCGACGGCGGGAGGCGTGGGCGGCGAAGCCCGTGCCTGCCGGGATCAACCGGCCCACGATGACGTTTTCCTTCAGGCCGCGCAGGTCGTCCTTCAGACCGCGCACGGCTGCTTCTGTCAGCACGCGAGTGGTCTCCTGGAACGAGGCCGCCGAAATGAACGACTCCGTTGCCAGCGACGCCTTGGTGATGCCCAGCAGCACCGGCTGCAGGCGCGCAGGCGCCTTGCTGTCCTGCTTCGCCCGGTCGTTGATGTCCAGGGCACGGGCACGATCCAGTTGCTCGCCACGGAGCAACGTGGTCTCACCGATGTCCTGCACCTCGGTCTTGCGCAGCATCTGGCGGATGATCACTTCAATGTGCTTGTCGTTGATCTTCACGCCCTGCAGACGGTAGACGTCCTGGATCTCGCGAACCAGGAAGTTCGCCAACGCCTCGATACCCTGCAGACGCAGGATGTCGTGCGGGTTCGGCTCACCGTCCGCGATAACCTCACCGCGCTCGACGGTTTCACCCTCGAACACGTTGAGTTGACGCCACTTCGGAATCAGCTCCTCGTACTTCTCAGCACTGTCGCCAGTGATGATCAGACGCCGCTTGCCCTTGGTCTCCTTACCGAAGCTGACCGTACCGGAGGTCTCGGCCAGGATCGCCGGATCCTTCGGCTTGCGGGCTTCGAACAGATCCGCGACGCGCGGCAGACCGCCGGTGATGTCACGAGTCTTCGAAGATTCCTGTGGGATACGCGCGATGACGTCGCCAACGGACACCTTCGCACCGTCCTCGAGGCTGACCAACGCACCGGCCGGCAGTGTGTACACGGCCGGAATCTCGGTGTTGGCGAAGGTCACTTCCTTACCCTTCGAGTTCAACAACTTGATGGTCGCGCGGACGTCCTTACCCTGACGCTGCTTCGTATCGAGCACCACGGTGCTGGACAGACCGGTGACTTCGTCCACCTGAGTCGTTACCGTCAGACCGTCCACGAAGTCCTGGAACTTCACGAGACCGGCCACCTCGGTGACGACCGGGTGAGTGTGCGGATCCCAGGTCGCAACGACCTGACCGCCCACGACCGCTTCGCCTTCCTTCGCGGTGATCAGGGCACCGTAAGGAATCTTGTAGCGCTCGCGCTCACGACCGAATTCGTCGATGACCCCGATCTCAGCGGAGCGAGAGACCGCCACGAGGTGGCCCTTCTCATGCTGTACCGATTTGACGTGATGGAACCGCAGCACACCCTTGTTACGAATCTCGACGCTGCTTGCAGCAGCGGCTCGGGATGCCGCACCACCGATGTGGAACGTACGCATGGTCAGCTGCGTGCCAGGCTCGCCGATCGACTGAGCGGCGATGACACCAACAGCCTCACCGATGCTGATCAAGCGACCACGCGCCAGATCGCGGCCATAGCAAGCCTTGCAGACACCGTAGCGGGTCTCGCAGGTGATGGGCGAACGAACCAACATCTGGTCGACGCCTTCCTGCTCGAGCGTACGAACAGCCTTCTCATCGAGGAGCGTGTTCTTCTCGAACAACACCTCTTCGGTGCCCGGCTTCAGTATGTCTTCCGCGATCACGCGACCGAGCACTCGCTCGCCCAACGCTTCGACCACGTCACCACCCTCAACGAGCGGCGACATGCTTAGGCCGTAGTCAGTACCGCAATCGTCCTCGGTGACCACCAGGTCCTGAGCCACGTCAACGAGGCGGCGTGTCAGATAGCCGGAGTTGGCCGTCTTCAACGCCGTGTCGGCGAGGCCCTTACGAGCGCCGTGGGTTGAGATGAAGTACTGCAGAACGTTGAGACCTTCACGGAAGTTAGCCGTGATCGGGGTCTCGATGATGGAGCCGTCCGGCTTGGCCATCAGGCCGCGCATTCCGGCTAGCTGACGAATCTGAGCCGCGGAACCGCGCGCGCCCGAGTCAGCCATCATGAAGATCGAGTTGAAGGACTTCTGCCTCTGCTGTACACCGCGCGAGTCGGTGGCTTCCTCAGTACCCAGCTTGTCCATCATGGCCTTCGCCACCTGGTCGTTGGCACGTGACCAGATATCGACGACCTTGTTGTAGCGCTCGCCATTGGTGACGAGACCGGACGAATACTGGTCCTGGATCTCCTTCACTTCGCGGTCGGCTGCCGCCACGAGCTTGGTCTTCTGCTCCGGAATGACGATGTCGTCAATACCGAAGGAAACACCGGAGCGGGTGGCGTACTGAAAGCCCGTGTACATCAACTGGTCGGCGAACACGACCGTCTCTTTCAGGCCCAATGCGCGATAGCACGCATTGATCGTCGCGGAGATGGTCTTCTTCGTCATGTCCGTGTTGATGATGTCGAAGGACAGTCCCTTCGGCAGGATCTCGGACAACAGCGCACGGCCAACGGAGGTCTCGACGAGGCGACGACGCTCCGTGAGCGTTCCACCTTCGCCGCGAATGTGCTCGCGCAGACGCACTTTGATCTTGGCCTGCAGGTCGATCGAACGGCTCTCGTAGGCGCGGTGAACTTCCGCGACATCCGAGAAGAACATGCCTTCGCCACGCGCGCCCACGCGCTGACGGGTCATGTAGTACAGACCCAGAACGACGTCCTGCGACGGAACGATGATCGGATCACCGTTCGCGGGCGACAGAATGTTGTTGGAGGACATCATCAACGCGCGTGCCTCGAGCTGAGACTCGAGAGACAGCGGCACGTGAACGGCCATCTGGTCGCCGTCGAAGTCCGCGTTAAACGCGGTGCAGACGAGCGGGTGCAGTTGGATCGCCTTACCCTCAACCAGCAACGGCTCAAACGCCTGGATGCCCAGACGGTGCAGAGTCGGTGCGCGGTTGAGCAGCACGGGATGTTCGCGAATAACCTCTTCGAGGATATCCCAGACCTCAGGACCTTCACGCTCGACCAACCGCTTCGCGGCCTTGATGGTCGACGCTTCGCCACGCAGCTGCAGCTTCTGGAAGATGAAGGGCTTGAACAGCTCCAATGCCATCTTCTTCGGCAAACCGCACTGGTGCAGGCGCAACTGCGGACCCACCACGATGACCGAACGGCCCGAGTAGTCCACGCGCTTGCCGAGCAGGTTCTGACGGAACCGGCCCTGCTTGCCCTTGATCATGTCGGCCAGCGACTTCAGCGGGCGCTTGTTGGTGCCCGTGATGGCGCGACCGCGGCGACCGTTGTCCAGCAACGCATCGACCGCTTCCTGAAGCATGCGCTTCTCGTTACGCACGATAATGTCGGGAGCGTTGAGTTCCAACAGGCGGCGCAAACGGTTGTTACGGTTGATGACACGGCGGTACAGGTCGTTGAGATCGGAGGTCGCGAAACGGCCACCATCCAGCGGTACCAACGGACGCAGGTCCGGCGGCAACACGGGCAGCACCGTCATCACCATCCACTCCGGCTTGTTGCCGGACTCGATGAACGACTCAACCAGCTTCAGACGCTTGGACAGTCTCTTCAGCTTGGTCTCTGAAGAGGTCGAAGCCATCTCCTCGCGGATCTTCGTCATTTCCTGCGCCAGGTCGATGGTCTGCAGGAGGTGGAACACGGCCTCGGCACCCATGCGGGCATCGAACTCATCACCGTGCTCCTCGATCGCCTCGAGGTACATCTCGTCGGTCAGAAGCTGACCGCGCTGCATCGGCGTCATGCCTGGATCGATGACGACGAAGGCTTCGAAGTACAGCACGCGCTCAATCTCGCGCAGCGTCATGTCCAACATGAGGCCGATACGGGATGGCAGTGACTTCAGGAACCAGATGTGTGCCGTCGGGCTCGCGAGCTCGATGTGGCCCATGCGCTCACGACGCACTTTCGACTGCGTGACTTCAACGCCGCACTTCTCGCAGACCACGCCGCGATGCTTGAGACGCTTGTACTTACCGCACAGGCACTCGTAATCCTTCACGGGCCCGAAGATCTTCGCGCAGAAGAGTCCGTCACGCTCAGGCTTGAACGTACGGTAGTTGATGGTCTCCGGCTTCTTCACTTCACCGTAGGACCACGCACGGATCATTTCCGGCGAGGCGAGACCGATCTTGATCGAGTCAAAGTGCTCGACCGGAGCATGCTGCTTAAAAAGCTTCAGTAGATCTTTCATGGGTTAATCCTGCTCCAGTTCCATATTGATACCGAGCGATCGGATTTCCTTCACGAGTACGTTGAAGGACTCCGGCATACCGGCATCCATCTGGTGATTGCCGTCCACGATGTTCTTGTACATCTTGGTGCGGCCGTTCACGTCGTCGGACTTGACCGTAAGCATCTCCTGCAGCGTGTACGCTGCTCCGTAAGCTTCCAACGCCCAGACTTCCATCTCTCCGAAGCGCTGACCACCGAACTGGGCCTTGCCGCCCAGCGGCTGCTGGGTTACCAGGCTGTACGGTCCGGTCGAACGGGCGTGCATCTTGTCGTCGACCAGGTGGTTGAGCTTCAACATGTACATGTAGCCCACCGTCACCTGGCGCTCGAAGCGCTCGCCTGTGCGGCCGTCGAACAGATGCGTCTGACCGTTCAGGGGCAGATCCGCAAGGCTCAACAGACGCTTGATCTCTTCCTCGCTCGCACCATCGAACACCGGCGTAGCCATCGGCACACCGTTCGACAGGTTCTTCGCGAGTTGGATCAGGTCGGCATCGCTCAGATCGTCGGTGCTTTCCTTCTGACCGCCCGTCTCGTTGTAGATCCGCTTGATGAAGGCGCGCACGTCGGCCACGGCCGCCTGCGCTTCCAACATCTTGCCGATCTTCAAACCAACGCCCTTCGCCGCCCAGCCCAGGTGCGTCTCCAACACCTGACCGACGTTCATGCGCGAAGGCACGCCCAGCGGGTTCAACACGATATCAACCGGTGTGCCGTCCGCGTTGTACGGCATGTCCTCGACCGGAACGATCGTGGAGATAACACCCTTGTTACCGTGTCGGCCGGCCATCTTGTCGCCAGGCTGTACGCGGCGCTTCACGGCCAGGTACACCTTGACCATCTTGAGCACGCCCGGAGCGAGGTCGTCGCCCGCGGTGATCTTGGCCTTCTTGTCGTCCAGACGCTTCTCGAACGCCTTCTTCTGAAGCTTCAGACGCTCGGAGGTCTGCTCGAGCTGCGAATTGGCTTCCTCGTCCTCGAGGCGGATCTCGAACCATTCCTCGCGGGGCACCTGATCGAGATATTCCTCGTTGATCCGGGTGCCGGCCTTCAGCTTGTGAGGACCGCCCGCGGCCGACTGGCCCACGAGCATTCCACGGACGCGCTGATACAGGTCGTCTTCCAGGATGCGCTGCTGGTCGGCGAAGTCCTTACGGACGCGCTCGATTTCCGCCTTCTCAATGGAGAGCGCGCGGGAGTCCTTATCCACACCGTCACGGGTGAAGACGCGGACGTCGATGACCGTGCCGTCCATTCCAGGAGGAACGCGCAGGCTCGTGTCCTTAACGTCAGACGCCTTCTCACCGAAGATCGCGCGGAGCAGTTTCTCTTCCGGTGTCAGCTGGGTCTCGCCTTTCGGCGTGACCTTACCCACCAGAATGTCGCCGGCCTTCACTTCGGCGCCAATGAACGCGATACCGGCCTCATCCAACTTGGCCAGCGCCGCATCACCGACGTTCGGAATGTCGGCAGTGATTTCCTCGGGTCCCAGCTTCGTATCGCGAGCGACGCAGGTCAGCTCCTCGATATGAATCGTGGTGAACCGATCCTCCTGCACGACCCGCTCGGAGATCATGATGGAGTCTTCGAAGTTGTAGCCGTTCCAGGGCATGAACGCGACGAGCAGGTTCTGGCCCAGCGCGAGCTCACCCAGGTGAGTCGACGGACCGTCAGCCAACACGTCACCGCGCGCAATCACATCACCGGCGTTCACCAGCGGACGCTGGTTGATACAGGTGTTCTGGTTGGAGCGCGTGTACTTCGTCAAGTTGTAGATGTCGACGCCCGGCTCACCGGCGGTCGTCTCGTTGTCGTTCACACGAACAACGATGCGCGATGCGTCGACGGAATCGACGAGGCCACCACGCTTGGCAACCACGGTCACACCGGAGTCAATCGCCACCGGACGTTCCATGCCAGTGCCGACCAGCGGCACTTCCGAACGCAAAGTCGGAACCGCCTGGCGCTGCATGTTAGAGCCCATCAACGCGCGGTTCGCGTCGTCGTGCTCCAGGAACGGAATCAACGAGGCCGCCACCGAAACGATCTGCTTCGGGCTGACGTCCATGTAGTTGATCCGCTCGCGCGGCATCAGCGTGAACTCGTTCTGGAACCGGCAGGACACCAGCTCGTCGGAGAGCTCGCCGTTGGGGCCGAGCTGCGCATTCGCCTGGGCAACCGCGAACTCGCCTTCCTCAATGGCTGACAGGTAGTCGATGCGATCGGTCACGCGGCCGTTCTCGACGCGCCGGTATGGCGTTTCGAGGAAGCCGTACTGATTGGTACGGGCGTAGACCGACAGCGAGTTGATCAGACCGATGTTCGGACCTTCAGGCGTTTCGATCGGGCATACACGACCGTAGTGCGTCGGATGCACGTCGCGCACTTCGAATCCGGCGCGCTCGCGGGTCAGACCGCCTGGGCCCAGTGCCGAGACACGACGCTTGTGCGTGACTTCCGACAGCGGGTTGTTCTGGTCCATGAACTGCGACAGCTGCGAGGAACCGAAGAACTCCTTGACCGCGGCGGCCACGGGCTTGGCGTTGATCATTTCCTGCGGCATCAGCGGCTCGGACTCGGCGATCGTCAGACGTTCCTTGACGGCGCGCTCGACACGCACGAGACCGACACGGAAGGCGTTCTCAGCCATCTCACCGACGCTACGAACGCGGCGATTGCCCAAGTGATCGATATCATCCACCTGGCCGTTGCCGTTGCGGATGTCGATGAGCACCTTGAGGACATCAATGATGTCCGAGGTGTCACCGTTCGCAGCAACGAGCTTCTTCGAGTTCTCATCCGTACGAGTCGAGAAGTAGTGCTTGTCGTACAGAATACCGATGCCGGTGATCTCTTTACGACCGACGCGACGGTTGAACTTCATGCGGCCGACGGCCGAGAGGTCATATCGCTCAGCGTTGAAGAACAGGTTGCCGAACAGGTTTTCCGCAGCATCCTTGGTCGGCGGCTCGCCGGGACGCATCATGCGATAGATCTCGACCAACGCTTCGAGGCGCGTCTTGGTCGGGTCGATACGCAGGGTGTCGGAAATGTATGGACCGCGATCGAGATCGTTCGTGTAGAGCGTCTTGACCTCGGTGATGTTGGCTTCAATCAGCTTCTCAACGGACGCAGCCGTGAGAACTTCGTTGGCCTTGGCAATGACTTCGCCGGTCTCGGTGTTCACGACATCGTGCGACAGCACCTTGCCGTAAACATACTCGCGCGGCACGCGCAGGCGAGTGACCTTCGCGTCCTCGAGCTGACGGACGTGGCGGGCGGTAATACGACGCCCTTCTTCCACGACAACCGTGTCGCCGATGCGGATTTCGAACGTGGCGGTCTCACCGCGCAGGCGCTGCGGCACCAGCTGGAGGGCCACTTCGTCACGGCTGATGAAGAACGTGTTGGTGTCGAAGAACGTATCCAGGATCTCGGCTTCGGTCATGCCGAGCGCGCGCAGGATGATGGTGACCGGCAGCTTGCGGCGGCGGTCGATACGCGCGAACACGCAGTCCTTCGGATCGAACTCGAAGTCCAACCACGAACCACGGTAGGGAATGATGCGGGCAGAGAACAACAGCTTGCCCGACGAGTGCGTCTTACCGCGGTCGTGATCGAAGAACACGCCCGGGCTGCGATGCAGCTGCGAGACGATCACGCGCTCGGTGCCGTTGATGATGAACGTGCCGTTGTCAGTCATGAGCGGCAGCTCGCCGAGGTAAACCTCCTGCTCGCGCACGTCCTTCACAGGCTTCTTGGCGCCCGCGGCTTCCTTATCGAGAACGATGAGGCGCACCTTGACACGCAGCGGCGCGGCGTAAGTCAAACCGCGGAGCTGACACTCTTTCACATCAAATACCGGCTCTCCGAGTCGGTAGCTGACGTATTCGAGGGAAGCGTTACCGGAGTAGCTCGAGATTGGAAACACGCTCCTGAATGCAGCGTGCAACCCGACCTCATCGCGACCTTCCTCAGGCTTGTCGGACTGGAGGAAAGAGCGGTACGAGTCGAGCTGGATGGCGAGCAGGTACGGCACCTCGAGAATGCTCGGCTGCTTGCCGAAATTCTTGCGGATACGCTTCTTCTCGGTGAAGGAATATGCCATCGGGTCACCTCAAAACAGAATAGATGTACGGGGTCCGTGCTTCCGCACGAACCCCGTAAACAGTCGCGCTAATTGCTGCGCTTGCAGAACTACTTGACCTCGACCTTCGCGCCGGCATCCTCGAGCTTCTTCTTGAAGGTGTCGGAATCGGCCTTGTTCACGCCTTCCTTCACAGTGGAAGGCACGCCTTCGACCAGATCCTTCGCTTCCTTCAAGCCCAGGCCCGTGATTTCGCGAATAACCTTAATCACCGTTACCTTCTTGTCTGCCGGGTATTCCTTCAGGAGGACGGTGAATTCCGTCTTCTCCTCAGCGGGAGCGGCAGCCGCACCACCGGCAGCCGGCGCGGCAGCGACGGCGACAGGGGCGGCGGCGGTAACGCCGAACTTCTTCTCGAAGTCGGAAATGAGTTCAACAACCTCGACGAGGGTCAATTTGGAAATTGCATCGAGGATTTCGTCTTTGCTGACAGCCATGTTGGGTCTCCAAAAATTAATTCAAGACAAGTGAGTTACGCTGAAGCGGCTGTGCCGCCCTTCTGGTCGCGATAAGCGGCGAGCGTGCGCGCGAGCTTGGCCGGCGGCTCGTTGAGCAGACTGGCGAGCTTCTGCATGGGAGCCTTGAGGGCGCCCAGAAGCATCGACAGCGCCTGTTCGCGCGTCGGCAGGCTCGCGACCTGTTCGAGAGCGGTGGCGGGAAGTACCTGCCCACCGATCGAAACGAGTGTCGCTACCAGCTTGTCGTTGGCCTTCGCAAAGTCCTTCACCACGCGCGCGGCCGCGCCCGGATCGTCCTTCGAGAAAGCGAGTACCAGGGGTCCCTTGAGCTTGGGTCCGACAGATTCGAACGACGTACCGGCGAGCGCCTTGCGAGCCAGCGTGTTTTTGACAACACGCATGTACACGCCTTGGCCGCGCGCCTTGATGCGAAGCTCGGTCATCTGACTGACCGTCAACCCACGGTATTCGGCGGCAACCACGGAGTGCGCTTTCGCAGCTACCTCGGCTACCTCCGCCACCAGCGTTTTCTTGTCTTCCAGGTTGAGTGCCATTCCTACATCTCCTTCAAGCCATAGAAGATCACTACAAATGAAGTCCCACGCTTCCTTGCCGGACTTCGCCCTTGACGGCGACCTCTACGCCTCGAGGAGTTACCTCGATGCGAAAAGCGGTTCACCATCTGCGCAGGCCCCACTGATTAAGAGGGTCGGGTCCCCTCGCCTGCGGTCTTCGATGGAACCCCGGCTTTCACCGGGGTCCGCACGAAACTCAAACTTATAAAGATGCCTGATCGATCACGACGCCCGGTCCCATCGTCGATGAGATGGCGACGCGCTTCAGGTACTGACCCTTGGATGCGGAAGGCTTGGCCTTCTGCAGGTCGGCGATCAACGCCGCCAGGTTTTCCTTCAGCTGCTGCACTTCGAAGTTCGCCTTGCCGATGGTGCAGTGGATGATTCCGGCCTTGTCGACGCGGTACGTCACCTGACCTGCCTTGGCGTTCTTCACGGCAGTCGCTACGTCCGGGGTCACGGTGCCGACCTTGGGGTTCGGCATCAAACCGCGGGGACCGAGGATCTGACCGAGCTGGCCGACGACGCGCATGGCATCCGGGCTCGCGATCACGCGATCGAAATTGATCTCGCCGGCCTTTACCTTGGCGGCCAGGTCTTCCAGGCCGACGATGTCGGCGCCAGCTGCCTTGGCCAGCTCCTGGTTCTTGCCGGAGGTGAACACAGCCACGCGAACGGTCTTGCCGGTGCCGTTCGGCATCACGGTCGAGCCGCGAACCTGCTGGTCGGACTTGCTGGCGTCGATGCCGAGATTCACGGCGGCATCCACCGTCTCGTTGAATTTCGCGGTGGCGAATTCCTTAACGAGCTTCAGAGCCTCGTCGACCGGGTACTGTTTGCCGGGAGCCAGCTTGGACTTCCAGGCCTTTTCTCTCTTCGTAGCGGCCATGATCAAACTCCTTCCACGTCGACGCCCATGCTGCGTGCTGTGCCCGAAATCGTGCGCACAGCCGCCTCGAGATCAGCGGCGGTCAGGTCGGGAGTCTTCAATTTGGCAATGTCCTCGAGCTGCTTGCGCGAGATCTTGCCGACCTTGGCAGTGTTGGGTGTGCCACTGCCTTTCTCAATACCAATGGCCTTGCGGATCAACACCGCGGCCGGCGGTGTCTTCATCACGAAGGTGAAGCTGCGGTCGCTGTACACGGTGATGATCACCGGGATCGGCAGACCTTTCTCCATCTTCTGAGTCTGCGCATTGAACTGCTTGCAGAACTCCATGATATTCACGCCTTGCTGACCCAGAGCCGGGCCGATAGGCGGGGAAGGGTTCGCCGAGCCTGCAGGCACCTGCAGCTTGACGTACCCGTTTACTTTCTTCGCCATGTTTCAAATCTCCTGGGTCCAAGCGTTCCGCTTCGCGGAACTCCCCGCCGGACTGTTTTAACTGGCGAAATTGCCGAGGCAATTTCGCGGAACAACTACGCCTTCTCAACCTGCGAGAAATCCAACTCAACAGGGGTGGAGCGTCCGAGGATCTGCACCGCCACCTGAAGCCTGTTTTTCTCGTAGTTCACATTCTCCACAACACCGTTAAAGTCGTTGAAGGGTCCATCGACCACACGCACGACCTCACCGGGCTCGAAGAGCACCTTGGGCCGCGGCTTGTCCACGCCTTCCTCGACACGACGCAGAATCTGCATCGCTTCCTTATCGGTGATGGGAGCCGGCTTCTCCGGTGTGCCGCCGATGAATCCGAGTACCTTCGGAACATCGCGCACCAGGTGCCAGGTGTCCTCATCCATTTCCATCTGTACGAGCACGTAGCCCGGATAGAACTTGCGCTCGCTCTTACGCTTCACGCCGTCCCGCATCTCGACCACTTCTTCGGTCGGGACGAGAATTTCGCCGAACTTCGGCTCGAGACCCGCACGACGGATGCGCTCCTTCAGCGACTCCTGCACGCGGTGCTCGAAGTTGGAGTAGGCATGAACCACGTACCATCTCAGCGCCACGCTCAACCCCCTTGTCCGGTCAGTGCCCGCGTTGCCCAGGCGAGCGCGAGATCGAGGCCCCAGAAGAAAACACCGGCCACCAGCAGGAAGACCATGACCACGAGGGTCGTCATTCCTGTCTCCTGGCGGTTCGGCCAGACAATCTTGCGCAGCTCGACGCGCGAGTCCGCCCAGAATTGCTTCAGGGCCGTGCCGTATCGCGAGAACGCAATCACCACGCCCGCGAGTACGAGACCGGCGGCGACCGCCGCCCAT
>Ga0268264_10001176_pt1 | contig 25382 bp, 27 predicted proteins | sample KBSSwiS32_FD_190357 | JGI IMG/M metagenome (GOLD analysis project Ga0268264, IMG submission 190357) | Switchgrass rhizosphere microbial communities from Kellogg Biological Station, Michigan, USA - KBS Switchgrass S3-2 (SPAdes) (version 2) | ecosystem: Host-associated > Plants > Roots >...
AGCGGCGCGCGGGCGAATGATTTCCAGGCGATCGGCGACCAGGCGAAGCTGATCAATGCCGCGCTTCCGTTCGCTGGCGGAACGCTGCACGCCGCTCAGCCTTTCGCGCTTGGCGGAAGCGACCTCGACCAGCGCCGCGCGCTCCTGTGCATGACCCAGGCCGTCTATTACGAAGCTGGCTACGAACCGGCCGAAGGCCGTCGAGCGGTCGCTCAGGTTATACTTAATCGCATGCGCCACCCGGCCTTCCCGAAGTCCGTGTGCGGGGTCGTTTACCAGGGCGCGGGTTCGGGCGTCTGCCAGTTCACCTTCGTTTGCGACGGCGCGCTTTATCGCGCTCCGGCACATGACGCGTGGCTGCGCGCCGAGGAAATCGCGCGCCAGGCTCTTGCCGGCTATGTCGAAAGGACCGTCGGAGAGGCGACGCACTATCACGCCGACTATGTCGCTCCGCGCTGGGCGCCGTTGCTCGCCAAGGTTGCTCAGATCGGTCAGCACATCTTCTACCGCTGGCCGGGAGCGTGGGGCCAGCCAGCCGCCTTCAGTGGCCGTTATATCGGTGAGCCTCGCGACCCGCTTTCGATGCGTCCGCCCAAGCCGACCTTCTCGCCGATGACGACCGATGAGGTCGCCGTCGTTTCAGGACCCGTCACCGACGGAACGATCCTGAAGCATGCGCCGAACGATGTCGGCGGACTGCTCGACACGTCGAAGGGTTGGACTTTGCATATCCCGGGGCCGGACGAGGGTGGACCCTCGGCCGCCAGGCTAATCGCCTCGCAAGAGGGAAAGCCGGCGCCGGCCGCCGTCGTCGCGTCCGCACCGGGCGGCACCGAAGTCGCCAGCCGCTAATCCGGAGTAAGCGTAAGCCATGGCTAGTCTTCCTTTCGTTGGACCCGCAATCAAGCATCGTCGCCCGATGACGGGCACACGAATGATCATCGTTGCGTCTGCCGCGGCCTTCTTCATGTTCCTGTTGTGGGCAAGCATCGCCCAGGTCGACGAAGTTACGCGCGGCCAGGGCAAGGTGATTCCGTCGAGCAAGGTGCAGGTCATCCAATCGTCGACGCCGGCCACGATCGCCGAGCTGTTGGTCAGGTCGGGTCAGCGGGTCTCGAAGGGCCAGTTGCTCGCCCGCCTGGACAATCCCGAAAGCCGGGGAATCGAGGCCGAGACCGAAGCATTGCAGGCTCGTTCGGAGCGCCTGCAGGCAGAAGGAACCGGTGCCTCTACGTCTCTTGGTGGTGAAGAAGGGACGCTAAGCGAGGTTCGCCGCCAGGCTTTGTCCAGCAGGGTCGCGGCGCTGCGCGCCTCGGCGGAGCAGCGGCGGCGCGAAGCGGCCGAAGCCGACGCCACGATCAGCTCGCTGTCTCGCAGCCTGGTCCTGGCGCAACAGAATGTGGATCGCCTGGCACCGCTCGCTGCCAAGAATATCGTACCGCAGACCGATCTCGCCAATGCTCAGCGCGACGTGGTCGACCTGCAGGGCCGGATCGCCGCGGCGCGCGAACAAAAGGGCCGCGCCATAGCTGCCGTGAGCGAGGCCATGAATCAGGCCAATGAAGCCTCGTTCACTTTTCGCCAGGACGCGCTCAACGAAGCCAGCCAGGTCAACCAGAAGATCGCGGTCAACGAACAGTCGCTGCGCGGCGCTGTCGGCCAGTCGGGCCGGCTGGAGCTGCGGTCGCCGGTGGATGGCGTGGTCAACGACGTCCATGTGACGACCATCGGCGGCTACGTGCAGGCCGGCGAGAAAGTGATGGAAGTCGTGCCGATCGGCGACAAGCTGCTCGTCGAAACCCGGGTCAAGCCGAGTGACATCGCCTTCATCAAGGTCGGCGACAAGGCACTGGTCAAGGTGACGGCTTACGACTTTTCGACCTACGGCGGCCTCGAGGGCCGCGTCGTACAGGTCTCGGCAGACTCAATCTACGACGAGATTGAGAAGCAGGCCTATTTCACGGTGATCGTCGAGACCGATAAGAGCTATCTGACGGCGGCCGGCCGCCGCTTGCCGATCACGCCCGGAATGATGACCGACACCCAGATCATCACTGGGCGCAAGAGCATTCTGACTTATTTGCTCAAGCCGGTGTTGAAGGCGAGAAGCGAGGCGTTGCGCGAGCGCTGATCGTCGGCTTCCGCGGACGTGTCCGCGGCCGGAGTCAGCGGTTTTTCCTCCGCGCTGGCGATATTCACCGGAGCCTGGTGCACCCGATAGCCATGGGTGAAGGTTGCGCCCGCCGCAAAAGTCAGGATCGGCCGGTAGTCGCGGACGCTCTCGCTATCGAGAAGTTCGTCCGTACCGTTGTCGAGCACGTACATGTGCCCTGCCGCGCGAACGACCAGGACGGCATGGTCCGCTCGGCGGACGAGGTCCCGCAGCACGACGAGATAGAGATCGCGATCGGCAAATCCGGCCCGGCGCGCCATTGCCAGCTTGGCGATCGCGAAGTCCTCACAGTCGCCTTTTCCGGCGTTCAGCGTCTGTTCCGCGGGAGACCATACGTCCGGGCGGCCCCAGCGAACCTGGTCGTCGACGAAGCGGACGCGCTTGTTGACGTACCAGTTGACGGCTTCGAGCCGCTCGACGGAGTCTTTGCCGCGGAGCGACACGGCGTAGCGCGCCGCTGTCCCGCTAACCGGCGAATGCTCGACCTGATGCCAGCGCGTGTCGAGCGGCGTGTGGCCGACGCGAAGGGCGACGGATCCGAAAATGTCCGGGCGGCCGTTGAGGACGCCGGGGCCAACCGCCGGGGGCGTGTCCCGCAGGACCGCGGAAACGACCGGTAGGCGGGAATAGCCGTAAGAAGCCGGGCGAGGCGCCGGGCTGACGGTCACCGGCTTGCCGGACTGCTGCGCCATGAGCAGCTGGAGCGCGCTCGGGCCGCCGAGAATCGCCTCGGTCTTGCTGAACGACTGCGCGGCAGCGGGCGTCTGGAATGATGCCGCGGAAGCGGCGAGGGCGAACGCGCACAGGGTGCGCCGGGCGACCGACTTGTCCATGCCGAAGCTTGTCGCAGGGCAAGGCAAAGGCGCGGCTAAAGACCATGGTTAAGGGGCCACTAACCAGGACGATTGGACTCAGGCTAAAATGATACGAATTGGACATTGCGGCCTCTGAGGATTTCCACATGACTGCTCTTCGCTCGGCAACTGACAAAGAAAGACCGGGCGATACTCTCTCTGATCCTGTGCCGCGTTTTCGGACACCGCCGCTCCGCGTCTCGCGCGCGATGCGTCGACGGCATCTGGCGCAGCCGCTGCAAAAGATGCGGCGCCAGCTTGCTTCGCGTGCGCCAATCGAAATGGCAGGAGGTCGCCGACCGCGACTGAGCGAAAGCGGGAAAACAGCCGTTCCCTAACCTCTATCAGCATTGTGAACCGTGGCCACAGTCGCGCGTTACCGGGCCGCTGTTCAATCAGGGAGAGTGTAATGCCGACGTCGAAGAGCGGCGGTTCCAAGCGCGGTTTCGCCGCGATGGACCCGGCGAAGCAGCGGGAAATTGCGAGCAAGGGCGGCAAAGCCAGCCACGGCGGCGGCCGCAGGCCAAGCACCAGCCGCTAAACCAGCTCGATACGAGCTTCGTGCGAGCGCCGGCGCCTACCCCCCGCGCCGGCGCTCCAGTATTTTTGAGCAACCGGCCGGACGGGGCTAGCGTTACGTTAGCGTCATGTATCGGTCGGACCTCGACACGCGCGACAAAGGCGGCGCAATCGCCGCGGTGCTGGCGATTCACGCGGCGTTGCTGTTCGCGTTCCTGAATCTGTCGGGAAAGATGCCGCTTCCGGGGCAGGAAAGCGTGCTTCGGATGTTCAACATCGAGCAGCCGAAACCGCCACCACCTCCACCGCCGCCGCCGGCACAACAGCAGCAGTTGAAACCGAAGGAAAAGGAGGGTGGGGCCGCGCCCAAGAACGTCAAGAGCGAGGCGACCCCGGTCGTCGCACCCAAGCCGCCGATCGTCATCCCTCAGCCGCCGAAAATTGCGACGAGCGAGACTCCGCGCCAGGGGACTGCTCCGACGCAGGGCGCGTCCAATGTGCCGGGCCCGGGGACTGGCGCCGGCGGGGCGGGGACCGGCACGGGCAGCGGAGCGGGCGGCGCCGGCCCGGGCGGAGGCGGCGAGGGGCTCGCGGCAGTTCGAACGCGGATGATCACTCCGCCATTCAGGGGACGCGATTTCCCTCGGGAGTTTCTCGATCAGTGGCCGCAGGGCGCGTGGATCTTTGCCCGGTTCAGGGTCGACCAGAGAGGCTACGTCATTCAATGCATCGTCGATCGGGGCACCGGCATTCCCACAATCGATTCAGGATTTTGCGATCTCGCCCGGGCGCGTTTCCGTTTCCGGCCTGCGGTCAATAGATACGGGCAGCCAGTTGCAGATTGGGCGGCTTACGGGCAGGAGCCTCCGCGCTAATCGAACTGGAAAGCGCGCCGATGATCGAAGCCGAATGGTGGGAATACGACTCCCTGGATGAGCTCGCCGATGCAGTCGCCGGCGACATTGGATTCATCATCGAAAGCGCGATCGACGCCCGTAACGCGTCGCTGATCGCGGTTCCGGGCGGCAAGACGGGCCCGGCGATCTTCCCGAAGATCGCGGCGCAGCACCAGCAGTGGAAGCGCGTGACCATCATCCCGACGGACGATCGGCTGGCGCCGATGGACAGCGAGCTGTCGAACGTCCGCGCCATCGCCCAGGCATTCCTTCCGACTGGCGCGCGAGTCGTTCCCATAACGGCCGAGATTGCCGACTACAGGCTGGCTGGAAATTCCGCCGACGCTCGGCTCCAGGACCTGCCGTGGCCGCCCGACCTCGTCTGGCTGGGGATGGGTGCGGACGGGCACACGGCGTCGATTTTCCCCGGGCCCGATCTGCAGGACGCGTTGGATGCCCCAAAGGCGCGGCGCGCCGTTGGAGTGATGCCCGATCCGCTGCCGACCGAAGCGCCGGTTGCCCGGGTAACGCTGACCCGCGCGGCGATCCTGTCGGCGCGAACGATCCTCATCACCGTCACGGGCGACGCCAAGCGCGAGTTGCTCGAGCAGGCGATCGCCGACGGACAGAGCTCGAAGCTGCCGATCGGCCGCGTGCTCGCCGAGGCCGATCAGCCGATCGATATTCATTGGTGTCCGTGAGCTAACGGCCTACGACCCAATAGGCCTCGCCCGCATCGGTCAGGGCAGCTTTGATGCCGAACCGCTCGCCGGGCGGCTCGTTCTTGAAGATCAGGCTGTGCATGTCGTTGAGGACCTCGCGCGCCTCCCCGAAATAGCTGTGGCCGAGCACGGTCAAATCGATGTTGGTAACGCTGATCGTGTCGATACCGTCGCACACAGTGACTGGTGGCGCGTAGCCCGCCCGCGGATACTCGCTTAGCCAACCGGACAGGGCGAGGGCGCGGTCTCGCTCGGACACATAGAGAGTGGTGCGCCGCGCGACGCTCTTGTAGGCCTTCGAAAGACCCAGGAATGCCTCTGCGTCTATGTCCGGCGCGGCGAGGATGAAATTGGCAAAGGGAATGCCCGCGCGCCGCTGCGCGTCCCGTGCGATCTTGTCCACCGCGCGCAAGACCCCGCGATTACCCATGCTGTGCGCGATGATGTGAACACCGGTCGCCCCGGTCCTGTCAGCGAAGTTCACGAGAAAATCGGCGATCGCCGGCTCGCTTGCCTCGATCGACGCTTCGTCGGCCTTATAGGCGTCGAAGTCGCCCTTGGACGGCCAGCTGAAGAACGCCATCGCGCCTTCAATCTGAAGGTCCACGCCGATCTGGGCCGCGCGCAGAGCGGCACCATCAAAACTGACATTATAGCCATGGATGAAGACTACGGCGTGCCGGCGGTCCAGCGGAACCTCCTCGAGCTGAGATCGCAGCAGGAGCCAAAAGGAATCCGCCTGCAGCGGGCATGTTCGACGCAGCTTCAGGCGGTCGTCGGTCCGGTTGACCAGGCGGTCGATGAAATTGCTGCCCAGCTCCCCGATCTTGTGGGACTCGGGCACGTAGACATCGCAATGACCGTACGTGACGATCTTGCCGCGCCGGCCCGAGAAGGATGGGTTGGCATCGCCCCCGACAAGCTCGCGGTTCGTTCCGAACCAAACGCGATATTCGTTAGCCTGAGGCGCCGGCCGCGAGGTCGAAGGAGCCCCAGGGTCATTCATTACTATCGGGGTTTCGGCCTGTGGTCGGATGACCGGGGGCGATGCCGGTCGCGGCGGCGGTGCACTAGGGCGCCGCCCCGCTGGCAGGCCGTGAGGTCGCATCGGTGGTGGCGGAGCTTTAGATCGCAGGCCCCGAAATATTCGAGTGTACCATGGCCCCGGAGAACCGAGCGGAGGACGGGTAGAAGGACTCTGGCGCGGTGCAAAAGTGCGGTCCCAGGTGCGCCGCGCCGCTTGTTGTTGCTGCTGCTGCTGCTGCTGCTGCTGTTGCTGGACGCGGCGGGCGGTTCCTTCCGCGGCCTGCCGGGCTCGTTCCGCCTGTTCATTGGCGCGACGGAGCATGTCGGATGTCGACGGAAGCGGCCCTGACTCCTCCCGCATTTCCTCGATGAATGGGTTGCCTCGCCTGGGTTTGACGGAGCTGTTCACTTCGGCCCACACCGACGCCTGGCGTCTCAGGCCAATCGCGGCATCCAGCCGGCTCTGCTCCAACCATCCGAGGGATGCGATCTGAACAAAATGGGCAGATAACTTTCTTTCATATGGAAGACGTTGCGCGACCTGTTCGATCGCGACCGCGTCTCCATTGGCGAGGCGCTCGACGAGGTCGAATAGCTGCTCCTGCTGTTGAACGAGTCTCCCGCCGGTTGGACCAACTGCTCGAACGGCCGAAGCGACCTCTAAGAGAATCGCGAAAGCGTCTTGCAGCGAAAGATCAAATGCGGTGCCAAGCTGCAGTGCGATGTGCTCTTGCGAAGGCTTCATTTCGCCCTCCGTCAGAAGTCGACCGGCACGTAGTTACCTTAGCCGATTTCTCGCGTGATCGCGCCTCAAACTTCTTCCAGCGGCTTGCCCGCCGTTTCCTTGAGGAAGAGCAGCGAGACGACCAGCGAAATGGCCGTGAACACTACCGCGTACCACAGGCCCATGTAGATATTGCCCGTGACCGCGACGAGCGCGAAACTGGTGACGGGGAGGAAACCCCCGACCCAGCCGGTCCCGACGTGATAGGGCAGGCTCATCGCCGTGTAGCGCACCTTCGTCGGGAACATCTCCACAAGCGCTGACGCCTGCGGGCCATAGAGCGCTGTCGCGGCGACTGTGAACGCGAGCAGGATCAGGATCAGGAGCGTGATGTTTGCCTGCGCAGGGTCGGCGGACTTGGGATAGCCGGCGGTCTGCAGCGCCGCGCCGATCGCGTCTGCAGTCTTCGCTTTGAGCGCCTTGAGCTCGGGGCCGGGCAGGCCTTCCCCACCTTGTATGAGGACCGTGCTGTTGCCGACGAGAACCCGCGTCTGGCGGTCGGCCGACGCTCGCGTGCTGTATGAGATGCCCTTGGTGACGAGCGTCGACTTGGCGATGTCGCAGGCGCTCACGAACTTCGCGGTGCCGATCGGGTCGAACTGCACCGCGCAAGTTTGGGGATCGGTCTCGACGGCCACCGGGGTCGAGCGCTGCGCGGCGACCAGCGCGGGGTTCGCCGCTTCGGCGATCCAGTGCGAGGCGGGGAAATAGAGCACGAGCGCAAGCGCCATTCCGCCAACCATCACGGGTTTGCGGCCCACGCGGTCGCTGAGCCAGCCGAAATAGACGTAGAGCGGCGCGCTGACGACAGTCATCACGATCAGCAGCAGGTCCTTGGTCTGGCCGGGAAGGCCGAGCGACTTTTCAAGGAACACCTGCATGTAGAAGAAGGTGAAGTACCAGACCGCGCCCTGGGCGCACATGATGCCGAAGAAGGCGATCAGCACTCGCTTCAGGCTCTCGCGGTTGCCGAACGCTTCGCGGAGCGGCGCCTTGGTGACTTCGCCTTCCTCCTGCAGCTTCGCAAATGCCGGGCTCTCGGCGAGCTTCGCGCGCATCCAGACCGAGATGGCGAGCAGCACGACCGAGACGAGGAATGGAATTCGCCAGCCCCACGCGCCGAACGCGTCCTCACCGAGGGACGTGCGGGTCGCGACGATGACGAGAAGGGCGGCAAGGAGCCCAAACGAGGCCGACGACTGGATCCACCCTGTGGCGCTGCCCCGCTTGTCGTTTGCCGCATGCTCCGCGACGTAGATCGCCGCCCCGCCATATTCGCCGCCGAGCGCGATACCCTGGAGGATTCGAAGCACAATCAGGAGTGCCGGCCCAAGCGAGCCGGCCTGGGCATAGGTCGGAAGGAAGCCGATCAGGAAGGTCGCGCCGCCCATCAGGCTGACTGTGATGAGGAAGGCGCCCTTGCGGCCGAGGCGGTCGCCGATCACTCCGAAGATGAGCGCGCCCAGGGGCCGGAAGGCGAAACCCGCCGCGAAAAGCGCCAGCGCTGCGATCAGGGCCGGGGTCGGATCGAGCCCGGAGAAGAAAACCTTGGAGATGACCGGCGCGAGGCTGCCGAAGATGAAGAAATCGTACCATTCGAACGCGGTACCCGCGGATGAAGCGATGACCACGCGGGCCATCGGCCAGGGCTTGTGGTGGTGCGGTTCAGCGACTGTGGCCATCATTCTCTCCCGATGGGAGGGATAGCAGCGCCGTCCGATCAGTCCAGCTTGCGGACGGTCCCGTCGACGCTTGCGAATTTGAGGCCGAACTTGCGAACGTCGACGTGGTTGGAAAGCGTCCGCCCGTCCGCCTGCAACTCCATTTGCTGGACGACCTTCAACCCCCCTTTCATCGTGTAGCGGATAACCGCCTGCCGGCCGCTCACCGTCACATCGACGGGGCCGGTCGCGTCGGTCAGGCTTCCGGTGAACCGGTTAGGACCTACCGGTCGCATGATCCACTTCCGCTCGCGGACCGGCTTACCCTCTTCGCGAACGGTGTCGAGGAGGACGAAGTCGCCGCGATCGCCTCGACCGCCGACGCTGTCCACGACCAATCTTGCGGGACGCTTGAAGACGATCTTGAGGACGTTTTCGGTATGGGTGCGGCCGGAGAAGAAGGCCGTCATGTCGAGCGCCGGCGCCGGCGCGGTGGCCGCTCCGGCGAGCGCCATGGCGGCAGCTGCGACGAGAGTCATTGCCGTCCGGCGAGGAGCGCGTCGACGACGCTCGGGTCGGCGAGGGTCGACGTATCGCCGAAACCCTCGTTCGCGCCTTCCGCGATCTTGCGCAGGATTCGGCGCATGATCTTTCCCGATCGGGTCTTGGGCAAAGCGGGGGTGAAGTGGATTTTCTCGGGCGCCGCCAATGCGCCGATCTCCCAACGAACTTGCTTGTTGAGCTCCTTGCGCAGCTCGTCCGAACCGTCCTCGCCCGCATTCAGAGTCACATAAGCGTAAATCGCCTGCCCCTTGATGTCGTGGGGAAAGCCGACAACGGCGGCCTCGGCGACCTTCGGATGGGCGACGAGTGCGCTCTCGACCTCCGCGGTGCCGATGCGATGGCCGGAAACGTTGATCACGTCGTCGACTCGGCCTGTGATCCAATAATAGCCGTCCTCGTCGCGGCGGCAGCCGTCGCCGGTGAAGTACAGGCCGGGGTAGGCGGTGAAATAGGTCTGGAAGAAGCGCTCGTGATCACCCCAGACGGTGCGCATCTGACCCGGCCAGGAGGCGGAAATGCACAGATTTCCGCTCGCTGGGCCTTCAAGGACCTGATGATTGGCGTCGACGAGAAGCGGTTTCACACCCGGTAGTGGCTTTGTCGCGCTTCCTGGTTTCAATTCGGTCGCGCCGGGGAAGGGCGAGATGAGGATTCCGCCGGTCTCGGTCTGCCACCAGGTGTCCACCACCGGACAGCGTCCGTCGCCGACCACCCGCCAATACCATTCCCACGCTTCGGGGTTGATCGGCTCGCCGACCGTTCCGAGCAGTCGCAGCGATTTGCGCGAATGGCGCTTCACCGGCTCGTCGCCGTCGCGCATCAAGGCCCGGATCGCTGTCGGGGCGGTATAGAAGATGGTGACCCCCAGCCGGTCGACTGTTTCCCAAAAGCGCCCGCAATCCGGATAGTTGGGCACTCCGTCGAACATCACGCTCGTCGCTCGGTTCATCAGCGGACCGTAGACGACATAGGAATGGCCGGTGATCCAGCCGATGTCGGCGGTGCACCAGAAGATGTCGTCGGGCCGATAATCGAACACCCAGTCGAACGTCGTCGCGGCCCAGAGGGCATAGCCCCCGGTCGTATGGACGACGCCCTTGGGCTTTCCGGTCGAGCCCGACGTGTAGAGGATGAACAACGGATCCTCGGCGCTCATCACCTCCGGTTCGCAATCCGTCGCCAGGCCGTCGAGGACGGCCGAGTATGAGATATCGCGACCGTCCTTCATCGGAACGTCGGCGCCGGTCCGCGTAACGACGATCACCGTCGGTACGTCGCGCTGCTCGAGCGCGGTATCGACATTGCGCTTCAACGGGATTTTCTTGCCGCCGCGGACACCTTCGTCGGCGGTGATCACGGCACAGGCGTGGCAATCGACGATCCTCCCGTGCAGGCTTTCGGGCGAGAAGCCGCCGAACACCACCGAATGGATCGCGCCGATCCGCGCGCAGGCGAGCATCGCGGCCGCGGCTTCGGGGATCATCGGCATGTAGATCATTACCCTGTCGCCGCGCTTGATATCGCGCGATTTCAGCAGGTTCGCGAGGCGGCAGGTTTCCTCGTAGAGCTGGCGGTAGGTCCAGGCGTGGCCGGCGCCCGGCTCATCGGGTTCGAACAGCAGCGCCGTGCGATCGCCGTGCTCGGCCAGATGCCGGTCGAGGCAATTGACCGACAGGTTCAGCTCCCCGTCGGCAAACCATTTGATGCCGAACGTCGCCTCGTCGAACGACCAGTCGCCGGCTTTCGTCGGCGCCTTGTTCCAGGTCAGCCGCTTCGCCTGGTCGAGCCAGAAACGGTCGGGATCGGAATCAACGAGATCGTTGAGCTCGGCGAGCTCGAGCGGGCCGATTCTCGCATCAAAGCCCTCGGGGATCGGGTGAACCGCCTCGCTCACAATCCCCTGCTCATATCGATAACGAAGCGATAGCGGACGTCATTCCTGAGCAGCCGCTCATAGGCGTCATTAACCTGGTCCATGCGGATGAATTCGACATCCGGATAGATCCCTTCTGCCGCGCAATAATCGAGCATCTCTTGCGTTTCGGGAATGCCTCCGATTGCCGAGCCTCCGACCGCGCGGTTCCACCAGATGAGGTTGCGCCCAGCGAAGCCGGGCATTTCGTTCAACGCGCCGACGATGACCATTCGTCCCGAGCGGCCGAGGAGGTCGAGATAGGGATCGATCTCGTGGCTGACCGGGATGGTGTTGAGGATGAAGTCGAAGCGGGTCGAAGCGTCGGCCAGCTGTTTCGGATCGGTGGAGATGATCACGTCGTGCGCGCCGAGCTCGCGCGCGTCGTCACCCTTGGACGGCGTGGTCGTGATCATGGTGACATGTGCGCCCATCGCAGCGGCGAGCTTCACCCCCATGTGGCCGAGCCCGCCGAGCCCGATCACCGCGACCTTGCTGCCTTGGCCGACCTTGTACTGGCGGAGCGGGGAATAGGTCGTGATCCCCGCGCACAGCAGCGGCGCGACCCGTGATTCGTCCATTCCGTCCGGAACTTTGAGGACGAAGTGATCGCGCACGACGATATGGTCGGTGTAGCCGCCCTTGGTGTTCTCGCCGGTGTGCCGGTCCGGGCTGTTGTAGGTCTGGGTGCAGCCCTCGCGGCAAAAGACCTCCCATCCGGCCAGGCACTGGTCGCACGCCATGCAGCTGTCGACCATGCAGCCGACCGCGACCGTATCGCCGACCTGGTGACGGGTGACTTCGCTGCCGATCGCGGTCACCCGGCCAACGATCTCGTGGCCCGGAATCGAGGGATAGACGGTGCCGCCCCAGTCGCCCCGGACGGTGTGAAGATCCGAATGGCAAATGCCGGCGTAAGTGATCTTGATCGCGACGTCGTCCGGTCGAAGTGCGCGGCGTTCGAACTCCATCGGGCGCAGCGGCTGATCTGGAGCGTCGGTACCCCAGCCCTTGGCGGGCGTCGGCCTGTTCGTGGACTCAGAAACGTTCGCGGGATGCGGTTCTGCAGTCGTGGCCATCGAAGCCTCCTATCGTGGTCGTTCCAATATGCGCCTGGCCTGCACGAGGTGCGGGCGATCAACCATTTTACCCTCGACGCTCAACACGCCCGCGTCGGGATGTGCCTCGAATGCGGCGACGATCGCTTCGGCGTGACGGACGTCGTCGTCGGAAGGCGTGAAGGCAGCGTTGATGATCGGCACCTGCGCCGGATGGATCGCAAGCTTGCCGGTGAAGCCCTCGCGTCGCGCAGCCTCGGCTTCCAACTTGAGTCCAGCTTCGTCCTTGAAGTCGGCGAAGACTCCGTCCACCGGCTGCACGCCCGCTGCAACCGCTCCGGCAAGGCAGAGCGAACGCGCGAGCCGATAGGTGAAGCTGAGATTTCCGTCAGCGTCATATTTGGATGCGGCGCCAAGCGCGGCCGAGAGGTCCTCGGCGCCCCAGCTCATCGCAGCCAGGGGCAAGGCCGGGTCGCGATAGGAGAGGAGGCCGAACAGGCTCGCCGCGGTTTCGGTGACGATCGCGTGGACCGGGATCGTGCCGGTGCGATGCGAAAGCTCCATGACGTCGGCGCCACTCTCCGCTTTGGGGAGAACAATGCCATGGATGTCGCCGATGCCGAGCAACTCGAGATCGTCCTTGTGGAACTCGGAGCCGGGCGGGTTGATCCGCACCCACCATTGTGGGCCGTCCGAACGCTTGGGCAGGCCCTTAAGGATGTCCCGTGCGGCGGCTTTCTGCGCGGGGACAACGCTGTCCTCGAGATCGAAGATGATCGCGTCGGCCTCACTGTCGATCGCCTTGCCGATCTTCTTCTCGCTGTCCGCCGGCACGAACAGCCAGCTTCGCGGCTCGCTCATGGCTTTTTCTGCAGCATCGCCGTCCGGGTGCATTCGCAAACCAGCTCATCGCGCTGGTTGAAGGCGCGGAGCGCCCAGGTGACGATCCCGGCGTTCGACCGCGACTTGCTTTCGCGCAGGTCGATGCACTGGCTTTCGCAGCGAAGCGTGTCGCCGGCGAACACCGGTTTCGGGAAGACGACCTTGTCGTACCCGAGATTGGCGACAAGCGTGCCAAGCGTCGTGTCGTGGACGCTGATCCCGATCAGCAGGCTGAACGTGAAGCAGCTGTTGACGAGCGGTTTGCCGAACTCCGACTTGGCCGCAACTTCATAGTCGAGGTGGAGCGGCTGCGGATTGTGGGTCAGCGTTGTGATGAGGATGTTGTCGGTCTCGGTGACCGTTCGGGTGATCGCATGGGCGACGCGGTCGCCGACTTGCCACTCGTCGAAATAGCGCCCGGGCATGCATCCGCTCTAGAGCGCCCGCCCGGCAAAGCAAAGTCAGTCGATTCTGCTGCGGGTGAGGCGGGCCTTGAGTTCGCACATGCCGATGCGCTCGACGGCACCGTTCGGGTCGCTCGAGCGGGTCACGTTCGCGACATGGCCAAGGATTTGCCCGACGATGTCGACAGTCTGAAGCGACGTCATGTGTCGACCGACGACCATCGGATCGGCTGACAGGGTATCACCCATCTGGTCGAGCATCCGCCGGGCATATTCAAGTTCTTCGGCGAGACGGAGTTGCAAAGGGTCCTCGGTTGGGATGAGCGCGGGGGGGCGCGGCGGTGGGTCGCGCCGGATCGAGCGGCGTTCCGGGGCGCGGGCCGTCGACGAGCGCTCCTGCGCTTCCGCGCGAAATTGCGCCTGGATCGCGTCGCAGCGGGACTGCCGCAGATGCGGGGGTGCGCCAAGATGGAAGTCTGGTTTCAAGTCCGTCCCCTGGTTCGGGGCGGACATAGTCAAGGACGTGTAAACAAAGGATTTTACATCCGAAATGGAAGCAAAATTTCCGCCGCCGCCTCGGTGATTGCATCGCCGTCGAGACGGTAGGTGGCGTAGAGATCGGCGAGACTGCCGGTCTGGCCGAACTTTTCGACCCCGAGCGGAGCGACGCGCTGGCCGAGCACCCCGCCGAGCCAGGACAGCGACGCCGGAGCGGCGTCAGCCAAAGTGACGAGGCCGGCCGCAGGGGCGAGGCGCGACAGAAGCTGTTCGACGTGGCTGGGCTCGCGCTCGCCGCCCCATCGCGCCGCCTGCGCCGCCGTCCAGCCGCGGTGAAGCAGGTCGGGCGAGGTGACCGCGAGCAGCCCGAGATCCGGAATGTCGCCGCGAAGCTCCTCCCAGGCCGCGAGGGCCTCCGGCATGACCGCGCCCATGGCAACGATCGCGGCCTCGGCGTTCGGACCCGGTTCGCGGAGCCAATAGCCGCCGGCCAGCGCTCCATCGCGCCAGCTGTCGTCGGTTCGTTCCATTTGGCGGATGCCGCGGGTCGAGAGGCGGAGGTAGGTGCTTTCGCCATCAGGATCGTCGATCAGGCGGAATGCTTCTTCCATCATGGCCGCGAGCTCGTCCGCGAAAGCGGGTTCGTAGTGGCGCAGGCCCGGCTGACCGAGCGCGATGAGCGGCGGGTTGATCGACTGGTGAGCGCCGCCTTCCGGGCCGAGCGTAATCCCGCTTGGGGTCGCGACGAGCAGGAAACGCGCGTCTTGGTAGCAAGCATAGTTCAGCGCATCGAGGCCGCGGGCGATGAAGGGGTCGTACAGCGTTCCGATCGGGAAGAGGCGCTCTCCGAACAGGTCGCCCGACAGGCCGGCTGCGGCTAACATAAGGAAAAGATTGGATTCCGCGATCCCAAGCTCGATATGCTGGCCTTTATTTGTCGCTGACCATTTTTGTGTCGATGCAATTTTTTCTTTTGCGAAAATATCGGCAATTTCGGCCCTTCGGAACAATCCGCGCTGATTGACCCATGCGCCGAGGTTGGTCGAAACGGTTACGTCCGGCGACGTCGTCACGATGCGATCGGCCAATTCGCCGCCCGCCTTGGACAGATCGAGCAGGATCCGGCCGAAGGCGGCTTGAGTCGATTGTTCGTCGCCCGCCGGCGCGGGAATTGCCGGAACCGAGACCGTGCCGAAGCCGCGGATACGTTTCTCGCGCGCGATCCGGCTCCGCTCCAACACGGTCTCGGCGCCAGGCCGCGCATTGTCGCCGACGCTTTCAAGCGGATCCCATTCATGGCCTTCGCGGACGCCCATCGCCTCGCGCCACGCGGCCATCTGGGTGGGGTTCATAAGGCCGGCATGATTGTCCTTATGGCCGGCGAACGGCAGGCCGTAGCCCTTGATCGTCCAGGCGATGAACAAGGTCGGGACATCGTCCTGCGCGGAGTCAAAGGCTTCGACCAAAGATTCCATGCAATGGCCGCCCAGGTCCGTGAACAGTAAAGCCAACGAAGCGTCGTCATGCTGTTTCAGGAACTCTGCCGCGGATTTGCCGACTCCGGCTTCGATCCGCGAACGCCATGCGGCGCCACCCTGATAGTGGAGCGTTGAGAGCTCCGCGTTGGAGAGCCGCTCGAACCAGCCCTTCAGCTTTGGATTGGCATCAAGGACGGCCTGAAGCCTCTTGCCGTAGCGCAGCTCGACGACGCGCCAGCCGCAGCTTCGGAAGATCTCATCGAACCGCTCGAACATTCGGTCGGCGCTGGTCGCATCGAGACTCTGGCGATTATAGTCGATGATCCACCACAGGTTGCGGACGTCATGCTTCGCGCCCTCGATGATCGCTTCGTAGACATTGCCTTCGTCGAGCTCGGCATCGCCGATCAGCGCGACGAAGCGGCCGCGCTCATCGGCGTTCATTCGGCCGTGAGCGGTCAGGTAATCCTGGAGCAGGCTTGCAAACAGAGTGATCGCCACTCCGAGGCCGACGGAGCCGGTCGAAAAATCGACGGGAATCTTGTCTTTCGTCCGGCTGGGGTAGGATTGCGCACCGCCCAGCCCGCGGAAATTTTCGAGCGCGTCGCGGGACTGGCTTGCGAGCAAATAGTGGATCGCGTGGAGAACCGGGCCGGCGTGCGGCTTGACCGCCACTCGATCGTTGGGCCCGAGCGAATGGAAATAGAGCGCGGCCATGATCGCCGTCATGGAGGCGCAGCTCGCCTGGTGGCCGCCGACCTTCAGTCCGTCGTCGTTCGGCCGGATGTGGTTCGCATGATGGATGGTCCAAGCGGATAACCACCGGAGTCGCTCTTCGAGAATCCTCAGCGCTTCGATGTCGGGGGTGACGGGCTTCAGCATCCCCCGGCCCCTAGCGGCTTCGTGCGCGTGCGAAAATCCTAAGCCGCTTCGGCCTTGTCATGCTCCGCATCGAAGCGGGAATGCGCGTCGTGGATGTCTTCGACATGCTCGAGCGCCCAAGTTTCGATGCCGCGAAGCGGTCCGACCAATGAATTGCCGAGCTCGGTGAGCTCATAATCGACCCTGGGAGGGATCGTCGGAGTCACCGTCCGGCTGACGAGCCCGTCGCGTTCGAGGTTGCGCAGGGTCAAGGTCAGCATGCGCTGCGAGACCGTCGGAATCTCACGCCGGAGCTCATTGAACCGCTTGCTGCCGCCGGCCAAGGTGGTGACGACGAGCACGGTCCATTTGTCGCCGATGCGCGAGAGCAGGGTGCTGATCACTCGGCAGACGGGGTTGGTCGGGTCTTTCATCGCTCGGTTACCTCGCTGTTCCCACGCCACAAATTTGTTCGTCCGACACAAAAAAGTGCGTTCTTGCGGGCGATTCTTCGATGGTTATTTAGCGTGCCTCGGTAACAAATCAATACTAAGGAGGCATTAGTGACCATCTTGCATTTAGACGCCAGCATCAATGGCGAAAACAGTGCCAGCCGCGCAATCAGCGCGAAAATCGTCGACCAGCTCAAGGTTGCGCAGTGGGGCGAGGAGGTCGTCTATCGCGATCTCGCCGCGAACCCGTTGCCGCACCTGACTCTCGATGCTTTCGCCGACACTTCGGTGATCGACGAGTTCTTTGCGGCCGACACGATCGTGATCGGCGCGCCCATGTACAATTTCACGCTGCCGACCCAGCTCAAGGCGTGGATCGACCGGATCGTGATCGCCGGAAAAACCTTCCGCTACACCGAGCACGGGCCGGAGGGTCTGGCCAAGGGCAAGCGCGTGATCGTCGCGCTGGCGCGCGGCGGCTTCTACGACGAGGGATCTCCGGCGAGCGCACTCGAGCATCTCGAGAGCTATTTGCGCGGCGTGTTCAACTTCATCGGCATCGAACCCGAGTTCGTCGTTGCCGACGGTCTCAGCGTCAGCCCGGAGATCCGCGAGACTTCAATCGCGCGGGCACTCGGCGAAACGGTGCAGCTCGCGGCCTGACTTTTCCCGGCGGCGGCTTCCGCGCTCCCTTGCCGCCGCTAACGAGCCTCGGCCGTTGTCTCCCCTCCCGACGGCCGGGGCTCCTACCTAGGCCGACAGAAGCCGCAGCGGGTTTTCGATGTAGCCCTTCAAGGCCTGCATGAAGCTCGCCGCGTCCCAGCCGTCGACGACGCGGTGATCGCACGACAGCGACAGGTTCATGCGTTTTCTCACTTCGAGCTCGCCGTCGATGACGACGACTTTCTCCTCGACCTTGTTGACGGCGATGATCGCGACTTCCGGGCGGTTGATGACCGGAGTCGAGGTGACGCCGCCCATCGGGCCGAGTGACGACAAGGTAATGCTCGATCCCGTCAGCTCCTCGCGCGATGCCTTGCCGCTGCGCGCCGCGTCGGCGAGCCGCAAAATCTCGGACGCGATCTGCCAGACGCTCAAGCTCTGCGCGTCGCGGATCACCGGAACCATCAGGCCATTGGGCGTCTGCGTTGCCATGCCGAGGTTAAGCGAGCCGTGGCGGGTGATGACGTTCGCGTCGTCATCGTAGGTCGCGTTGAGCATCGGCCATTCGGGCAGCGCACGCGCCATCGCCGTGATCAGGAAAGGGAGCAGCGTCAGCTTGGGGTTGGAACCGCGATCGCGGTTCATCATCGCGCGCGTTTCCTCGAGCGCGGTAACGTCGAATTCCTCGACCAAGGTGAAATGCGGGATTCGGCGCTTCGCTTCCTGCATATTCTCGGCGATCTTGCGGCGCAGGCCGACCACCTTGATCGTCTCGTCCTTGCGCGGCGCGGCGGTGCCGCGGGCCGTTACCGTGCCGCCGCTGTAGAGAAGGTAAGCGTCGAGATCGGAGTGGCGAATCCGGTCCGATGCCGTCTTCACCTGGGTGAGGTCGATGCCGAGGTCGCGAGCGCGGGCGCGGACGGCCGGCGATGCGAGAACGTGGGACTGCGTCGGTTCCTTGTCGGCGACTTCAGGCTCGACGCGTGGTGACGGTGTGGGTCTCGGCTGTTCCGCTTCGACGTCCGCCGCGACGACCGGAATCTCCTCTGCCTGCTCCGGCGTTGCTTCGATCGCGCCGTCGGCGAGCGGGCGCTCGTCCTTGCTGTCCTCGACCGGCTCGGCGGCACGATCGGCCCCTTCGGTCTCGATCACAGCGAGCACCGAGCCGATCGAGATCTGGTCGCCAACCTCGCCCGCGAGCTCGATCACCTTGCCCGCGACTGGGCTTTCCATTTCGACCGTCGCCTTGTCGGTCATCATATCCGCGATCTGCTGGTCCTCGGCGATCGAGTCGCCGACTTTGACGTGCCAGGCGACGATCTCGGCCTCGGCAATGCCTTCGCCGATGTCGGGCAGCTTGAATTCGTAGCGAGCCATTAGTCAGCCATGACCTTTTCTAGCGCTTTCCTCATGCGCTTCGGGCCGGGGAAATAGGACCATTCGTAGGCGTGCGGGTAGGGCGTGTCCCAGCCGGTGACGCGCTCTACCGGAGCCTCGAGGTGATAGAAGCAGCGCTCCTGCACCAGGCTCACGAGCTCCGCGCCGAAGCCGGACGTGCGCGGGGCCTCGTGGACGACGAGGCAGCGGCCGGTCTTTTCGACCGATCGCTCGATGGTCTCGATGTCGAGCGGGACGAGAGTGCGCAGATCGATCACTTCGGCATCGATTCCACGTTCCTCAACCGCCGCGAGCGCGACGTGGACCATGGTGCCGTAAGTAAGGACGGTGAGTTCGGCGCCCTCGCGGACCACCGCCGCCTTGGCCAGCGGCACGGTGTAATGGCCTTCGGGAACCTCGCTCGCCGGATGCTTGGACCAGGGCTTGACCGGCCGGTCGTGATGACCGTCGAACGGTCCGTTGTAGATCCGCTTGGGTTCGAAGAAGATCACCGGGTCGGGATCCTCGATCGCGGCGATCAGCAGGCCCTTGGCGTCGTAGGGCGTCGATGGAATGACGACCTTCAGGCCTGCGATGTGGGTGAACAAAGATTCCGGCGACTGGCTGTGAGTCTGGCCGCCGAAGATTCCGCCGCCATAGGGCGAGCGGATCACCATCGGCATCGTCCACTCAGCCGCCGTGCGGTAGCGGATTTTGGCGACCTCGCTGACGATCTGGTCGTAGCCGGGATAGATGTAATCGGCGAACTGGATCTCGATCACGGGTTTCAGGCCGTAGCAGGCCATTCCGACCGCCGTCGCGACGATGCCGCCCTCGCTGATCGGGGAGTCGAACACCCGGGTCTTGCCGAATTCCTTCTGCAGCCCCTCGGTCACTCGAAAGACTCCGCCGAAATAGCCGGCGTCCTCGCCGAATACGACGATGTCCTCGTCCTTGCGCATGGCGATCTTGTGCGCGTCGTTCAGCGCCTGGATCATGTTCATCGTCGGCATCAGTCGCGCCCTTCGGACAGCGCTTCCTCACGCTGCTCGGCGATGTGCCACGGCACCTCGGCGTAGACGTCCTCGAACATCGAACCGACATTATCCTTGCCCTGTTGCGGCAGGATTCCGAGCTTCTCGGACTCCTTCTGCGCCGCGCGGACGGCGGCATCGCATTCGGCGGCCATCGCCGCGTGCCGCTCCTCGTCCCATTCGCCGATCGCAATGAGGTGCGCCTTCAACCGCTCGACTGGGTCGCCCAGCGGCCAGGCTTTGGCCTCGTTGGCCGGGCGGTAACCGCTCGGATCGTCGGAGGTAGAATGGCCTTCCGAGCGATAAGTGAAGAACTCGATCAGGGTCGGACCGGAGTTCGAACGGGCGCGCTCGGCGGCCCATTTCACCGCTGCATAGACGGCGAGCGCGTCATTGCCGTCGACGCGCAGGCCCGCGATTCCATAGCCGACCGCGCGCTGGGCGAAGGTCGCGCGCTCCGCGCCGGCTATCCCCGAGAAGCTCGAGATCGCCCATTGGTTGTTGACCACCGCGAGCACGACAGGCGCATTGTAAACCGCCGCGAAGGTCATCGCGCTATGGAAGTCGCCCTCCGCCGTCGCTCCATCGCCGACCCAGCCCATGCAGATTCGGCTGTCGCCCTTGATCGCCGCGGCCATCGCCCAGCCCACTGCCTGCGGGAACTGGGTCGCGAGATTGCCCGAGATCGAGAAGAAGCCGTATGCTTTGTCCGAATACATGATCGGCAGCTGGCGGCCCTGAAGCTTGTCGCCCTTGTTCGAATAGATCTGGTTCATCATTTCCGTCAGCGGGTAGCCGCGCGCGACGAGCAGCCCCTGCTGGCGGTAAGTTGGGAAGTGCATGTCGTCGCGGTCGAGAGCGGCCTGGGCGGCGACGGCAATCGCCTCCTCGCCGGTGCACTTCATGTAGAAACTGGTCTTCCCCTGGCGCTGCGCGCGGTACATCCGGTCGTCGAAGATCCGGACGGTGACCATGTCGCGCAGCATCTTGCGCAGGGTGTCGGGATCGAGCTTCGGGTCCCAATTGCCTTCGGCCTTGTTGTCCTCACCCAGGACGCGGACGAGGTCCGTCGTGAGCGGGTGTGTTTCGGCCGCGGGCGAGCTGGTGTCGGGACGCGGAGCCTTTCCGGCAGCTGGGATTTTCAGGGACGAGAAATCGGGCGAATCGCCGGGCCGGAACGGCGGCTCAGGCATGTGCAATGCGAGCCTCGGCGCATTGCGGCGCAGACTGGGGTCCTTGTCGCTCATATCCTCTCCCGCGCGGCGCTTAGACCCGACTCGGCGCGTCGGCAACAGGTAATGACAAGTATACTTTACATCGACCCTCAAACCGCGCCGCGTTGACGCTTAACAGCGCCCGAAGCTAGGGATTGCACATGGCTGAGAACGCATCCGACTCCCCGCCCGACCGGCTCTCGCTCGACCCGCGCAGCGACTATTTCGACGAGGCGCTTCTAAGCCGCGGAGTCGGCATCAAGTTCAACGGCCAGGAAAAGACCAGCGTCATCGAATATTGCATCTCGGAAGGCTGGATCCGGATCGCGGCGGGCAAGAGCCGCGACCGCTACGGCCAGCCGATGACGATCAAGCTCCAGGGCACGGTCGAGCCCTATTTCGAGAACCCGCCTCAGGCTGAGGGCGGGGAGGGCGAAGCCTCGGAAGGATAGGATGGCGAGCGGCGTGCCCGCCGGTCGCGCCATTTCTTAAACGCCCAGCCTCCCAGCGCGACGGCCGCAAGCGCCGGGACGCTACGCTTCGCAAGCGCGGCCGCGCTGTAGCCAAGGATGGCACCCTTGGCGCCTTCATTCCTGCCGGCGACCTTCTCGCCCAGCCAAGCTCCGAACAGCTTGCCGATCATACGCTCTTACTCCCTCGTGGATCTTTCGGCATCGACGCGCCAGGCGCGGCGTATGTTCCCAACCGAGGCTTGGGATTCGACGCCAATATTTGGTTGGTAAAATCTCCCACTCAGTCGAATCTAGCGGCATTTTTGGCCGTTTTGCTGGATTGGCACGCTCCTTGATTAGGTATTGGCATCGGCCCGACGGACAAACCGGACGGCCAAAAAGGGAGATTAGAAATGTCGTCACAGTTCAAACGCACGCTGGTCGCAATCGCCGCCGCGCTCGCCATGAGCTCGGTCACCGTCGGCGCCGCCGTCGGCCCGGCCCAGGCCAATGCCAACCCCGTAAAGGTTTCCCTCAATGCCTGAACTTGAAGTCCTTGAAGCGAAGGTTCCGGTCCGCACGCCTCGGTTGAACGAGGTGCAAGCCGAGCAGCCGACCCAGCGCCTGGCGCCGGTCGCCAGCTGGTTCAGCGGCCCCGTGTTCAGCCGCGCTCGCGATATCTTCGCGGCGAACATGACCGAGCTTCTCGACCGGTCGGAAGATCCATCGAAGATGATCCGGATGATCATCCTCGAGATGGAAGAGACGCTGGTTGAGGTTCGAGCATCGGCCGCCCGGTCGATCGCCGACATCAAGGAAATGAAGCGCGCCGTCGGCCGGCTCGACGAGATCCAGGTCAACTGGACCGCCAAGGCCGAGCTCGCGCTGTCGAAGGACCGCGAGGACCTCGCCAAGGCCGCGCTGATCGAACGCCAGAAGGCCGCCGACATGGCGGAGAGCCTGGGCGCCGAGATGGACCAGATCGAGCAGGTGCTGCGCGGCTACGAAGTCGACATCGCCAAGCTCCAGGCCAAACTGCGCGAGGCGCGTGCTCGCCAGAATGCGATCGCGGCTCGGTTCGAGAGCGCCGTCACTCGCGCCAGGACCAACGAGATCATGCACGGCAGCCGGACGCTCGACGCATTTGCCAAGTTCGAGTTGCTGGAGCGCCGCGCCGATTTTGCCGAAGGCCGCGCCGAGGCGCTTGGAATCAGCAGCCTCGAAGACGAAATTCATGAGCTCCAGGCGTCTCACGCCGTCGACCGCGAGCTCGAAGCGATGAAAGCCGCGCTGAAAGCGCGCGTAAATTGAGGGAAGGGAAGATGGAAATGGCCCGTAAGATTTACCCATATTCGCTCGCCAGCAAGGACGCGAAGATCGCCGGGGTCTGCTCGACCCTGGGCGCGAAGTGGGGGATCGACCCGACCTTCATCCGCATCGCATGGGTTGCGATACCGTTGCTGACGCCGGTCGATTTCACGACCGCGATCATCGCCTACGCTCTCGTCGGCATTTTCCTCGCCATCCAGAAGAAGCGCGCAATGACTGGAGAGCGCCACCTTAGCGACTTCGATCGCATGGATCTGGTTTCGAAGCGCAAGCCGACCGTCCACGCGATGCGGACCGAGCTCGACGAGAACGACCGCCGGCTCATGGCGATCGATCACCACATCAACACCCAGAATGAAGATCTGGCGCGGGAGATTGAGGCCCTGCGCGAGGAGGAGAAGTGATGGACCCGCTATCGATCGGATTGCTTAGCGCAAGCATCATCGCCGGCCTCGGCGCCGCGAGCTGGACAGGGCTCAAAGCCTGGAACGGCTGGCTCGATCTCAAGCGCTTCGAGCTAACTCACGACGCCGCCGACAAGACGTTGCCCCCAGCGACTGGGCGGATCGAGATCGCCGACCTTCGCGAGCGTGTCCGCAAGCTCGAGGCGATCGCCGCCGGAATCGATCTTTAAGTTCCCCCGCCTCGTAAGACTCCCCAGCGACGAGGCACCAGAGGCGGTTCGGCTCTCCCTTCGGCCGGACCGCCTCTTTCATTGAAACTTCGGCTATGACCGACAAGCCAGGGAGGTTTTGAAATGGATGATCAAAAACTGTCGGAGCAGGCCGCCAATCGAGCCAATCTGTTGACCCCCGCGGCGATCGTCGCCGCGGCGCTCATCTTGTCGTGGGGCATGTCGAAAGATCAGCCACGCTATCAGCTCGCGGCGTCGGGCGACACGGTCGTGCGCATGGACACGGACAGCGGCGAACTGATCGCGTGCAATCAGCAGCGCTGTGCCCGCGTCGAACCGCCCGATCGCGCGAAAACATTTGGTCCGCTGACAGTGCAGTACGAGTCAAAATCGAGGCCGGCTTTGCCGGCAGGTGACGCGCAGAAGAACCAATCAACGCCGTGATTAAAGCCTGAGACCGAACCTCGGGCCAAGCCATGTCATCGTCAGATACAGCCCAATGGTGAGCGCGCAGCCAATGGCCACGGTCGGCCAGAAGCCGAGGCCGTGCCGAAGCAGCCACGGCATCAACAGGAACATCGGCAGCGATGGAAGAACGAACCAGAAGGTCGCCTCGACGTGCGCCGCCATGTTGGGGACATCGGGCTTATCCCGCCACAGCCACATCATTCCGAGCACCGAAACCAAAGGCAGCGAGGCGATCAGAGCGCCGAAGCCGGGATAGCGTTTGGCGACCTCGGACACGATCGCGACGATCACGCCCGAGATTGCGGCTTTGATGATGAGGTAGAGCATCGCGCGAGATTAGCGCGAAATGCTCGCTCTCAGAAGCTCACGCGCGCGGAGAGTCGAATGTCACGGCCTGCGAGCGGCGCATAGTCCTTGAGCACGCTCGTCGCTCGGCGCGCGTCGACGTCGAACAGATTGTTGCCCTGGAGCGAAAGCGTGAGCTCGGGGTTGGCGGCGAACGGGTGATAGTCGAGCGATGCATTGAGCATTGTATAGCCCGGCGTGTCGGTCTCGTTGGGCGCGATGCGGTTCTGCGCTGACACGCGCTCGATCTCGAGACGGCCGTCGACCTGGCCGCGCGATCCGGTCAAAGCAGCGAGCACCCGGAACGGCGGGATCAACGGCGCGGGGCCGAAGTGCTTGATCGTCGCGCGGACGGCGTCGGCAACCACCTCGCCGCCCCAGTCGATGCCCAATGCCTTGCCGAATTTGGCGTCGCCCTGCAGCTCGAAGCCGTAATAGTTCGCCTTGCCCTGGCGATATTCGTAGACCGGCAACCTGTCCTCGATCTCGCTGGTCGGAGCCTGATAGATGAAGCTCGAGAAGCGGCTGTAATAGACGCTGCCCTGGACGTGGATCGGGCCGGTGGTGCGGTGGACGCTCAATTCGACCGAATTGCCGCGCTCGGTCTTGAGGTCGGGATCGCCGATCAGGAATTGCTGGCTGCCGCCGTGCGGCCCCAACGAGAAGAGCTCATCGATCGCCGGCGAGCGTTCGCTGTGCGCGAGAGACAGGCCGGCGCGCCAGCCGGTCGCGAATTCATAATTGGCGCCGATCGACGCCGAGATCGGCGTGAAGCTGCGCGACACAGGTTGGAGACCGAGGTCGGTCTCCTCGCCGAACTCGTCACCGATTTCCTCAGCGATCTCGGCGATGCGCTCGTCCTCGTCGGCGTGGAGCCGGGTGAACTCGATCCGAGCGCCTGCCTCGAAGCGGATCGGGCCGCTGACAATCGACTGCAGAGTGAACAGGCCGAGCTGCTTGTTGCGGCTATCGGGTAGATACTTCTCGTCGCCTCGAATGCGCGCATCCTGGCTCAAATACTGGATGCCCGTGGTCCCGCCCCAGCCGCCGCGGTCGTTCTGCACGACATCGGCGCGCATTTCGCCGCCGTTCGAGAAGAAGCGCGAGCCAATCGAGCCGTCT
>Ga0268264_10001180_pt1 | contig 25356 bp, 19 predicted proteins | sample KBSSwiS32_FD_190357 | JGI IMG/M metagenome (GOLD analysis project Ga0268264, IMG submission 190357) | Switchgrass rhizosphere microbial communities from Kellogg Biological Station, Michigan, USA - KBS Switchgrass S3-2 (SPAdes) (version 2) | ecosystem: Host-associated > Plants > Roots >...
CGCGCACACAGGCAGGTCCGCCCGCGATGCCGGCGCACATGTCGCACTTGATCGCCTTCTTGGGCTTTTCGACCTTGGGATCGGCATGTTTGTAGGACCAGGTCTTGCTCGGCTCGCCCGGTCCGGGGCCGGCGCCGAGGAACAGCCAGCTCAACAAGGACGGCTTGGGCGGCGGCACCGCTTCCATGCGAATCACGCCATAGGGGCAGTTGCGCTGGCAATTGCCGCAGCCGATGCAGGTGTCGTCGATGAACACCTCGCCGTCGGTGCCGCGGTGGATCGCGTTGGGCGGACAATCCGCCATGCAGTGCGGATGCTCGCAATGGCGGCAACTGGTCGGCACGTGGAGATGGGCATAGGTGCGTCCGGCCTCGCGATCGAGCCGGCTGAGGCCGTCATGGCTGTCGGCGCACGCCTTCTCGCAATTATCGCAGCCGACGCACAGATTCTCGTCGATCAGCAGCACGTCGGTCGCCTCGCCGATCCCCTGATCGACGAGGAAGCTGGCGACCGACGAATAGAGATCGACCGCGCCGGAAAAACTGTCCTTGCTCGCCTCGATATAGGCGTTGACGTCCTGCCGGCTGGCCATGTCGCGCTTGGTCTTGGCGAGCAGATCCGGCTTCTTCGCCAGCAGCCGCTCGAACGCTTCGCCCTGCAGCTTGATCACTTCGGCCTTGACCGCAGCCTTGACCGTTGCGGTCCGGCGTCCGCCCGCGATCAGCGACATCTCGCCGATATAGGAGCCGGCGGGCAGATAGGACAGGAACACTTTCTTGCCGCCGATCGTCTTCTCGACGATCATCGAGCCGGAGCGGATGACATAGATGTCCTTGCCGTCCTCGCCCTCGGTGATCACCGCCTTGCCCGCCGGAATCACCTGGATCTCGGAGGTCTCGATCACCTCTTCGAGATCCTCGGCGGTCAGGCCCGATCCGAACAGTTGCAGCAGCTGGCGTTCGGTGGAGATGCGCGCGATCGCCTGCTTGGCGGACGGCACCGTCGACTGCAGCTTCAGCGCCGCCGAGCGCGACACCTCGACGCAGATCGTGCCCATCTGCGCGCGCACGGTCGCGCCGCGGCGGCGGCCCGAGATCAGGCCGACCTCACCGAAAATCGATCCCTTGCCGACCGTGACGGTGATGTTAGGGTTGGTGGGATCGACTTCGACACTCATCGCGCCATCGGCGATGCCGAACAGCGACGATCCCGGCGCGTCGCGTTCAAATACCAGATCGCCCTTGCGATAGGCACGCGCCTCGCTGTCGAGCATGAACTCGCGCATCTGCAGCTGCGACATGCCGTTGAAGATCTTCACGCGGGTGCGCAGATATTCGAGCCATTCGTCGACCGAGCGCATGCCGGGAAGTTCCTTGAACTTCTCGACCAGGATCGGCTCGTCGGCCGGTTTCAGGTCCTTGTTGCCGTTGATGAATTCGACGGCGTCATAGCCCTGGTTCATGCAGTGCTTGATCAGCGGATAGCCCGCGAGCGCACCGATCACATAGATGCCCGGCACCGACGATTCGAACGTTCGCGACAATTCGGGATAGGAAACGCGCTCCTCGCTGGTGAACAGGATACCAGTGCCGGGCACCCGCTCCTTCTTGCCGTCTTTGACCTCGAACTCCGCGCCGCATTGCTCGACGAAGCGGCGCGGCGGTGCCGAGCCCATGCGCGCGATCACGCGGTCGCAGCGCACGCGCTTCTCGCCGTCGCGGGTCTCGTAGGTGATCCAGCCCGGCTCCACCTTGCTCGTCGTGGTCTCGCGCAGGATCGTGATCCGCCCGGCATTCTCGGCCGCGAGCAACGCCTTGATGTTGGCGTCCTTGGCGGTCGTGAAATCATAGCTGCGGTTGACGATGGTGACGACGTTCTGCTGCGCCGGATCGGCGGCGAGGCCGAGCGCATTCTCGATGCCGGCATCGCCCGCGCCGATCACGCTGATATGTTCGTCGACATATTCGCCGGGGTCGGCGAGCGTGTACTGGATGTGCGGCAGATCGCCGCCCGGCACGCGCATCAGGTTCGGATTGCCCTGGGTGCCGAGCGCGAGGATCACGGTCTCGGCGCGGATCGTCTCGCCGCTGGTCAGCTTCAGTGCGAAATCGCCCTGCGTGCCGGTGATCGCCGACACTTCGGCGTTCAGCTTCACATTGGCCTTGTGGCCGGCGGTCTGGCTGTCCCACGTGCCGAGCACGGCCTCACGCTTGCCGGCTTCGAAGTCGAGGTCCGAGCGCAGCACGAGCTGCGCCGGCGTCGCCATCACATGCTTGCCCTTCTGATATTTCCAGATCGTGTCGGACAGATGGTCGGTCTTCTCGAGCAGCACATGGCTCAAGCCGAGCTGCGCGGCACGCGCAGCGGCACTGAGCCCGGCAGGCCCGGAACCGACGATGGCGATCCGGTAGAGGTCGGTCACGCGCTAACACCCCCCGTGTGAACGGCATTTGAAACACAAGCGTCCGTTAGCGGACTTGGCTTATCGAGCGCGACCCCGACGATCACTCTACCATCTTTGTTCGCTACCGCTAGACTCACTCCATCGAAAATTCGCAAGCGGAGTATGAGGATGGCGACGGACACGGCCGTGGGAGCGGGCAACAGCACCGCAAAGTTCGGCAGAATCGCCCTGATCCTCGCGGCTTTGATCGCAATCGCCGCGATCGGCGTGGCGATTTTCAAGAGTCGTGGCGGTGATTCGGCCGCCGCGAAGCCGTCCGCCGCGGCCGCGATAGCCGGCGGCGACGCGCAGGCCGGCGATGTCGACTCGATGATCGGCAAGCTCGAGGCGCGGCTGAAGACGAATCCCGAAGATGCCGCCGGCTGGAGCCTGCTGGGGCGGTCGTTCATGGTGACCGAACGCTATGCCGAGGCCGCGACCGCCTATGACCGGGCGACCAAGCTGGCGCCCGACAATGTCGAGAACTGGTCGGCCAAGGGCGAGGCTTTGGTCTATGCCGCCGGCGACAAGGTGCCGCCCGATGCGATCGCGGCGTTCAACACCGCGCTGCAGAAGGACCCCAAGGATGCCCGTGCACGCTATTATCTGGGCGTCGAAAAATATTATCGCGGCGACAAGCAGGGCGCGGTCGACACCTGGCTGGTGCTGCTGAAGGAATCGCCGCCGGGCGCCGACTGGGAGCAGGGCCTGCGCGAACGGATCACCGACGTCGCGGCGGAGGCGAAGATCGACATCAAGGACCAGCTCGCCGCGATCCGTCCCGCCGCGCCGCTGCCTTCGACCGCGACCGACGCGATCCCGGGGCCGACTCGCGGGCAGATGGGTGCCGCCACCAAGCTGCCGCCAGGCCAGCAGGAGGCAATGGTCAACCAGATGGTCGACGGACTCGAGGCCAGGCTGAAGGCCAATCCGCGCGACGAGGCCGGCTGGATCCGGCTGATGCGCTCGCGGATGGTGCTGGGCGAGGAGGCCAAGGCCGCGACCGCGCTGCAGGCCGCGCTCGCGGCGTTCGGCAACGACAGCGCGACGCAGACCCGGCTGCGGGCGTCGGCGCAGCAGCTGGGTATCACGGGGGCGTGAGGTCGATGCTTCATCCTCCCCATCGCTTCGCGACAGGGAGGATCAAGAGACGCATGACCCCCACTCGAATCACCAGCATCGTCGGTACGCGACCTGAGGCGATCAAGATCGCGCCGGTCGCGCTCGCTGCGCGCCGGCGGGCGCGCATCGATCACAGGATCGTCGCGACCGGCCAGCACGCGGCGCTGTTCGACGACGCCCTTGCCGTCTTCGGTCTCGCGGTCGACATGAACCTCGGTCTCGGTCAGCCGGGACTGTCGCTCGACGCGCAGGTCGCGGTTCTGCGCGCCGGCATCGCCCGCCATCTGACGAGCGATCCGCCCGATCTCGTGCTCGTGCAGGGCGACACCAACAGCGCTTATGCCGCCGCGCTGGCCGCGAACGATCTCGCCATCCCGGTCGGGCATGTCGAGGCCGGGCTGCGCACCCACGTTCCCCGGCGCCCCTGGCCCGAGGAGCGCAACCGCGTGGCGATCGATGCGGTGGCGACGTGGCTGTTCGCGCCGACGGCCGGCAATGCGGCCAATCTTGCCGGCCTGCCCGGCGCGATCCACGTGACCGGCAATAGCGGCATCGATGCTCTGCGCCACGTCGTCCGCCGCCTGCCGCCGCCGACGCCCGACGCGCCGCGCACGATGTTCGTCACCTGCCATCGCCGTGAGAATTTCGGCGCGCCTTTGCTCGGCATCTGCGCGGCGATCCGCACGCTGGCGGACCGCGGCGACGTGACGATCCTGATGCCGCTGCATCCCAATCCGCAGATCCGCATCCCGATCGTCGCCGCGCTGTCCGGCCATCGCCACATCCGGCTGATGCCGCCGATCGACTATCCCGCCACGCTCGCCGCGATCCGCGACGCCCATCTCGTGCTGTCGGACAGCGGCGGGCTGCAGGAGGAAGCGCCGGCGTTCGGCACGCCGCTGCTGGTGATGCGCGCGGAGACCGAGCGACCCGAGGCGATCGCCGGTGGTCACGCACGGCTGGTCGGCAGCGATCCGGACCGGATCCTCGCCGAAGCGACGCGGTTGCTCGACGATCCCGTCACGCATGCGGCGATGACGCGCCCCGGTTTCCCGTTCGGCACCGGCGATGCGGCGACACAAATTCTTGACGCGCTCGAAACTTCCTTTCGCGCCGGCAACGCTTTTCCGCCGCGCGCGCGTGGTCCATCGGCCACGATGCGCAGCTTTCGCCCGGCCTGCGCCGGCTGAGCGCTTGCCTCCCCGGCGCAACCGGCGCATGGGCTTTGGCCCCACGAAATCGAGGCAAAGCGAACATCATCATGGCGGCGAACTGGACGCCCGACAGCTGGAAAGCCCACGAGGCGCGCCAGCTCCCGACCTATCCCGACGCGGCGGCGCTGGCCGAGGCCGAGCGCGAGCTCGTCTCCTATCCGCCTTTGGTGTTTGCGGGCGAGGCGCGCGACCTGACCGCCGACCTTGCCGAGGTCGCCAACGGCAAGGCGTTCCTGCTGCAGGGCGGCGATTGCGCCGAGAGCTTCGCCGAATTCCATCCCAACAATATCCGCGACACGTTCCGCGTGATCCTGCAGATGTCGGTGGTGCTGACCTATGCGTCGAAGCTGCCGATCGTGAAGGTCGGCCGCATGGCCGGGCAGTTCGCCAAGCCGCGCTCGGCCGACATGGAGGAGATCGGCGGCGTCTCGCTGCCCTCCTATCGCGGCGACAATGTCAACGACATCGCTTTCACGGCCGAGGGGCGGATCCCCGATCCGCGGCGGATGATCCGTGGCTACAATCAGTCGGCGGCGACGCTCAACCTGCTGCGCGCGTTCGCGCAGGGCGGTTATGCCAATCTCCACCAGGTCCATGCCTGGACGCACGAATTCATGGGCCGCAGCCCGTGGTCGAAGAAATATAGCGAGGTCGCCGACCGGATCGGCGAGGCGCTCGACTTCATGGCTGCCTGCGGGATCAATCCCGACACCGTGCCGCAACTGAAGGCGACCAAATTCTACACCAGCCACGAGGCGCTGCTGCTCCAGTTCGAGCAGGCGATGACGCGGCAGGATTCGCTGACCAACGACTGGTACGACACCAGCGCACACATGCTGTGGATCGGCGACCGCACGCGCTTCGAAGGATCGGCGCATGTCGAGTTCCTGCGCGGCATCGGCAATCCGATCGGCGTCAAATGCGGCCCGAGCCTCGATCCTGAAATGCTGCTGCGCCTGCTCGACACGCTCAACCCCGGCCGCGTCGCCGGCCGGATGACGTTGATCACGCGCTACGGCCACGACAAGATCGAGGCCAATCTGCCCAGGCTGATCCGCGCGGTGACACGCGAGGGCCATCCGGTGGTGTGGAGCTGCGACCCGATGCACGGCAATGTCATCAAGGCCGCCAACGGCTACAAGACGCGGCCGTTCGAGCGGATCCTCGCGGAGGTGCGCGGCTTCTTCGCCGTCCACCGCGCCGAGGGCACGCATGCCGGCGGCATCCATGCCGAGATGACCGGCCAGAACGTGACCGAGTGCACCGGCGGCGCGATCGACGTGACCGAGCAGAGCTTGGCCGACCGCTACCACACCCACTGCGACCCGCGCCTCAACGCGGGCCAGAGCCTGGAGCTGGCGTTCCTGCTGGCGGAGATGCTGAACCAGGAATTGAAGCAGCGGCGCAAGGCGGCTGCGTAGGCGCAGCCCTGCCCTCTACCGCTTGCGGGAGAGGGGTGAGCAGGTGGCCATGCCCCCGGCATGGCCAGGGATTGCCGGGGGCAATCCCGACCTGCTCACCGCCGAAAGCGGCGAGGGTGGTGAGGGCCTGAGCGGGTCTCGCCCTTCAGGCCCTCACCCTGACCCGCTGCGTGGGTCTGTCCCTCTCCCGCAAGCGGGAGAGGGTTATGGCAGCCTCAGGCGGCCTTGAGGTTAACCGCCGAGGACTTGCCGCGCTGGCCTTCCTCCATGTCATAGGACAGGCGCTGGTTGGGCTGCAGCGTCGACATGCCGGCGCGCTCGACGGCGCTGATGTGGACGAATGCGTCGGTCCCGCCGCCTTCCGGCGAAATGAAGCCAAAGCCCTTGTCGATATTGAAGAATTTCACGAGGCCGATCGGCATGAGTGTCCCTTTCACGAAACATTCGGTGTCCGCCCGCGACATGCGGGCGGAGCGTGGAAGCGTGATTGGGAAAAATCCGCAGATGCGCGTCTGATTCCGTCGCAGGCGACGTAAGCCGTGACGATATGGGGAAGGTCGCCGGGAAAACAATGATAAGGTGCGGCGATCCCGCGATCAGTCCTCCATCGCTTCGACATCGGGAAAATCGGAGCCGTCGTCGATATCGTCGTCGTTTTCGGCTTTGTCGTCCACCATACCGAGCGCAGCGCGCCGACCGGCCGCTTCGCCCGCGACGATACGGCTGCGCGCCAGCCTGGTCTCGCGCTGTTCGGCGTCGATCGCTTCCTTGGCCCACGCATCGGCGGCTTTGATCGCCTGCCGGCGGACATTGTCGAGCGTCGCGGCGGCCGCGCGCGATCGCTGCGCCGCTTCCTGCGCGCGGCACAGGATCGAGGAGGGTTGCATGGGCTGTCCCGTTCGAAATATGTCGTCCGGTCACGACCGGGTTTCGCCGGCGGCGGCGGACTCTTGCGGGCCGGGGATGCCGGCTCGCGGTTCAACCCTTCTTGATCGCCCCGGCGACCGGATTGCCCTTCTGGGAAGGGTTCGATGCGTTGGGCTTCGGCGGCGCTTCCTTCTTGGGCTTGCGGATTTCCTTGCTGCTTTTCTTCTGGGCCTTGGCCATGTCCCGCTCCTCGTTCGCGTTCGAGCCCGCTGGCCAACGCCCTGACCCGGGGTGGAGCAGCGCCGTCATGCTACAGCATCGCGGCGCAAACCACCAGCATCGGCGGAACGCCCTGCGTGGCGGGTCGAACTGTGCAACCTCCAGACACCCGAGCCGTTCAGGGTGGAGCATATGGAGGTTCACATGACCAATATCGCCACCCAGGAAACCCACAATCTGATCGCGTCGGACAAGGTGGAAGGCACCAGCGTGTTCAATCGCGCCGGCGAGAAGCTCGGCACCGTCAGCCGCTTCATGGTCGACAAGCGATCGGGCAAGGTCGACTATGCCGTGCTGTCGTTCGGCGGCCTGTTCGGCCTCGGCCGCGAACATTATCCGCTGCCCTGGGGTGTGCTGAACTACGACACCAGCCGCGGCGGCTATGTCGTCGATCTCGATCCCAAATTGCTCGAAGGCGCGCCGCGTTTTTCCGAGGACCGTGAGCCGGCCTTTGACGACAGCTACGGCCGCGAGGTCTATGGCTATTATGGCCAGCCCTGGCCCTATTGAGCGGCGGCAATCGGGGCTTGCGTCACCCCTTGACGAAAGCCCCGCCCCCGCATAGGGACGCCGCTCGCGCAGCCGCGGCCCCTTCGTCTAGCGGTTAGGACGTCGCCCTCTCACGGCGAAAACACGGGTTCGATTCCCGTAGGGGTCACCAGCCGGAGATTGGTTGGCGGTGATCGGAACGCGCATCAGCGGATCTTGAACGTTCTCTGAGTCGGGGTGACGGTCGGGTGACTGACGCCGGTCCTTCTCGCTCCCGTCAGAGCACGGTGGATATAGCGGGTGCGCGGGTGAGCTGACGAACGCCGGTCGCTTCGATGTTTTACAGGCGCCGCCCCATCGCGCGGCGCCTGGAAAGGCGTGAGCGACCGACTGCACCCTGCTCCTCGCCGCGTATCTACTCCGTCGCCACCCCGGTCCTGTCGTCGCCATCGTTCGCTGCGACCGGATCCGACAGCATGCCCACACCCTTCTCCGACAGCATCATCCCGATCAGCGCCTGCAGCATCGCGGCGCCACCGCCCTCGCCGCCATTGCCGCCGCTGCTGATCTGCACGCGCGGGACAATGTCCACGCCCGATTTCTCGAGCGCCTCGGCGATACGCTCGACGACCTGGCGCGTGAGCTGGAACTGCGCGCCGCCCGAAGCGGCCGCCTGCTTCTCGATCGTTTCGGCGAGCGCGAGGCCGGTGCGGGTGATGCGATCGGCATCGGCGCCGGCGAGCGCCACGATCTTGGCCGCCTCGCCTTCGCCGATGATGCGGATGCGATCCGATTCCGCCCGCGCCATCGTGCGGGTCTGCTCCGCCTCCTGCGTCGCGCGCTTGAGCGAGGCCTTGCCCTGATTCTCCTGCACGGTGATCGACAGTTCGGATTCGGTGATCACCGTCTGCTGGTGCGCGCGCGCCTCCGCCTCGCGCAGGTCCTTCTCGCCCTCGGCGGCGATCTGCTGCTTCTTGTAGGTCGTCACCCGCTCCTCGGCGACCTGGCGTTGGCGGAGTTGCTGGAGGACCTGTTCGATCTGGTCGTTGCCCGGCGCCGCGCGCGGCGTGCCGATCAGCACCTCCTGCAGTTCGAGGCTGTAGCCGGCGAACTTGGCGCGCATCTCGCTGCCCGCCTGTTCCTGGATGTCGCTGCGTTCCTGCAGTAGTTCGATCAAAGTGCGGGTCTGCGCGACGTTCTTGAAATAGGCCGAGACCATCGGATCGAGCGTCTGTTCGACCAGTTTCTTGATATCGCCGAAGCGCTGGATCACCAGCGGCGCCTTGCGATAGTCGATATGAACGACGACCGAGAGCGGCAGGATCGGCTCGAACGCGTCGCGCGTGATCAGCGAAACCTCGGACAGATTTTCGTCGAGCTTGTGCTGGCCGGTGGTGTCCTGGTCCCATTTCAGGATGAAGTTGGTGGTCGGCACGATGATAATCTTGCCGGCATAAGTGTTGAACGCATATTTGCCCGGCAGCAAAGGCTCGCTCCAGACGCCGCGACTGCCGCGGTCGACCATCTCGCCATGGCGATATTCGTCGCCCGACGTGTCGATGCCGGTCTCGCCGGTGTAGGAGATCACGACGCCGACATGACCGACCTCGATGATCGTCTTGGCGACCTTCTCCACCGTCGCGAACAGCCGGTTGATGAAATAGCTGCCCTCGACCAGCACCTGGAGCTGGCGGCCGCGACGGCCGCCGGCGGCGATGAACTTCTCCGGATCCTGGAAGCTGTTGTGGAAGCTGGCGGCCGCATTCTGGTCGGTGCCGACCTGCGGCGCGATGATCTGGTCGGCGGTCAGCGCCGGGCCATCATGCACTGTGACGACGCCGATCATGTCGTCGGCATCCTTGAGCACCACCGCCTCGAAGCCGGCGCGCTTGTCGATGATGCCGTGCATCTCGGCGAACAGCGACTCGTCGCTGCCTTCCAGCTTGACGCCGTAGATCCGCTCCTGGGTCAGGATCACGAACTGGGCGGTGTTGATCGCATAGGTGCCCTCGCGCAGGATCGTGCGCTGCGGCCCCTTCTGGCCGCCATCGTTGAGGAAGCGGCGGACGTCGAGGAAATCGGCGGTGCGGATGTTGCTGGCGAGCGTCTGGGTCGGCTCGAGCGGCGCACCGTCGCGTGCGAAGACATAGCCGATCTGCCCCTGCGGGATCGTCACCAGCGGCTGCGTGTGGATATGGTATTGAAACGGAAAGAAGAAGTGATAGCCGCCGCGCAACACGTCGGGCTGATAACCCGCCTCGCCTTCCAGCGCGATCAGGCCGCCGGCGATCGAACCGCGGCGGCTCCATAATTTTTCGACGACCGCGACGCGATTGTTGCTGACGTAACGCACGCATCTGGATGCGATCAGCAAGACGAGCATGACGACGAGCACGGCCGCCCACGCGCCGAGCATGTACAGACTGTTCATGTGAACTTGTGTCCTCAAGACCGGGTCGCGTGCGGCACATGCCGCGGACCCAGGCGCCAAAATAAGCCTCAGTGCGGCAGACGTCCAGCAAGATCGGCGGGATCGGGATCGCCGTAGCGCAGATCGATGTAACCGGCGATCGTGCGGGCGTCTCCTTCGTCGAGCCGGCTGCGGTCGGCGGAAAGCGCGTGCAGGTTTTGCAGGATATGGTCGAACGCGGTTTCCGCGAGCGCAACGATTTGCGGTTGCCGGTCTGGCGTGGCCGATGCGCAAGCGGTCGCAAAGACCTGCGCGGCCTGGTCGAGATCGGCCGACAGGGCCTGGTAGCGAGGATCCTCGTGACGCCACGACGCGCGGCCGATCGCGGCGACCGTATCACCCAGCCGGCCTGATGCAGCGCCGGTCGAGACGCGGGCGATGGTCGCCGTGGCGCGTTTCAGGCAACGCGCCGACCGGATCGCCGCGGCCGCCGGATCGCGTGCGAAGCGCCTGGCGCGGCGGCGGCGCAGTGCCGGATCGACGAGTCGCGCGAGCAGCGCCGCGACGAGGACCAGCGGGCCATAGACGGCGAGGAACTTCAGGCTCGCCGACAGCGCGACATCCGCCATGCCGGCAGTGGTCAGGCTTGCCGGCCCCGTCAGCACGATCGCGCAAACGAGGGTGACGAGCCAGGCGGGGATGATGCAATGCAGCAGCACGCCGACCACGAAGCGCCATGGCAGCACCGGCCGATCGCTCCCGTCGTCGAGCACCAGCATAGGCTGATCGCGCATTCGCGCCACGTCCTGTCCTGCCATCGGCATGTCTCGCCGACGCGTTAGACCTGCGGTCGCGCGCTCGCCAGCGACAAATGCATCGGCGAGATCGCCGCAACCATCGCCAGCACCAAGTGCTGGCCCGCGGGCCGATCATCGCCTAACCTGTACACTGAATTGACACAACAAAAGTGTTGCCCTAAATATGATTCCGGACTTTGACGCGCGTGGCTATCTGCCCGCAGGAGTGCATGATGCGAGTTGGCAGGAATTTACGCAGCGCTACGCGATCACCGCGCATCGGTGCGCACTTGTCGACGGGTTGGCGCTTCTCGTCCGGCATTTGAAGATGGTCGGCTGCCGATCGATCTACGTCGACGGCAGCTTCGTCACCGACAAGGTCCGGCCGAACGATTATGACGCCTGCTGGGACATACATGGGGTCAAGATCGAGAAGCTCGATACGGCGCTTCTGGATTTCAGCGATGCCGGCAAGGTGGCGATGGAGGTCAAATATGGCGGCGATATTCGCCCCGACGCATTTTCGCCGACCGAGATCGATGCCTCCTATCTCGAATTCTTCCAGATCGACCGCAATGGCGAGAGAAAGGGCATCGTGCGGCTTGTTTTGGCGGAGATCGAGCCATGATCAAGAATGAGCGGCAGCTGACCGTCACGAAGCAGCAGCGCGACCGACTGACGGGTTCGCTGATGGCGCTGGGCGACCGGCGGACGGCCGATTTCCTGCAGCGCGCGCGGATTGCCGCGCTCGAAGCAGATATCGGCAAGCTCGACGTCGAGATCGCCCGCTATCGCGAGGCCGCCTCGGGGCGGGTTGATTTCACCGCCATCGGGCATGTCGCGACGGTGGGCGACGACCTCATATCGGCGCGGATCGCCGTCGGCCTTACCCAGGAAGAACTGGCCGCCAGGGTCGGCTCCAAAGCCCAGCAGATCCAGCGCTACGAGCGCGACCATTATATGAAGGCCAGCCTGAGGATGCTGACCAAGGTTGCTTCAGCAATCGTCGCGTCGCGCCGCGAGCGCGAAGAGGAAGAGGCACGCGTCGCGCAATAGGCATTCATCTATGCTCATGGCCGACTCGCGACCGGCGCACTCGCCGCCGGCGCCTTCCGATATCTGTCGAACCACGCCAGGATCGCCGACGCCTTGGCCGCCGACTGCGACGGCCGCGCGGCGATACCGCCATGGCTCGCGTCGGGGATCTTGACCAGCGCGGTCGGCACGCCCTTGATCTGCAGCGCGGCATAATATTGCTCGGCCTCGCTGACCGGCGTGCGATAGTCGTTCGAGCCGACCACTACGAGCGTCGGCGTGACGACATTGCCGACCAGCGACAGCGGCGAGCGGTTCCAGTAGGACATCGGATCCTCCCACGGCAGCTTCGCGAACCAGTAGCGCGACGTGAACAAAGTCGCGTCCATCGTCAGCGCCTCGCTGATCCAGTTGATCACCGGCTTCTGCGTGGCCGCCGCCTTGAAGCGGTCGGTCTTGCCGACGATCCAGGCGGTCAGGACGCCGCCGCCCGAACCGCCGGTGACGAACAGATTGTCTGGATCGACGATGCCGGCAGCGATCGATGCGTCGACCGCGGCCATCAGATCGTCATAATCGTCCGACGGATATTTCTTGTTGATCAGGTTGGCGAAATCCTCACCGTACGAGGTGCTGCCGCGCGGGTTGGTGTAGAGCACGGCATAGCCGGCTGCGGCGTAGAGCTGGTCGTCGGTCGAGAAGGACGGGCCATAGGCGCTGTGCGGGCCGCCATGGATTTCGAGGATCATCGGCACCCGCCGGCCCTCGACATAGTTCGGCGGCGTCACCAGCCACGCGTCGATCGACCGTCCGTCGCGCGCGGTGACCGGCAGCTTGCGCACCTGCCCCAGCGATTTCGCCGCCAGCAGCGCATCGTTGAGCCGGGTCAAGCGCCGGCCCGAGCGGCCGTCGGCGACGTAGACATCGGCGGGATGCAGCGAATCGCCGCCGGTATAGGCGATTGTGCCGCCCTTCGAGACCGAGAAGTCGCCACCGGTATAGGGCCGGTCGAGCCCGCCACCCGCCAGTCCCGTGGCGACCGGCGTGATCCGCCCGTCGAGCCCGACGCGGCCGACCAGCTTCACGCCCTTGTCGTCATAGGAAACGAACAGGCTGCGCCCGTCCGCCGCCCAGCGCGCATCGTCGATGCTGCGGTCGAGCGACGCGGTCAGCGAACGCGCGCCGCCGCCGTCGCGATTGCCGACATAGAGTTCGGCATTCTCATAACTGCGGCGGGTATCATCATAGCCGAGCCAGGCAATGCGGCTGCCATCGGGCGAGACGACCGGCTGCTGGTCCGGACCGTCGCGGCTGGTGAGCGTCGTCAGCGCGCCGCTGGCCACGTCGACAGCGATCACCTCCGAATTGTTGAAGTCGCGCTCGGCATCCTTGCCGCGCACCGCGCCGAACAGGATCGCGCGCCCATCGGGTGTCCACGACAGTGGCCCGAAATCGTCGAAGCGGCCGAAGGTCAGCTGCCGCGCGGCACCGCCGTCGGCGGGCACGACGAAGACATGATCATAGCCGGGCTTGATATAGCCGCCGCCATCGGCGCGATAGGTGATGCGGTCGATCACCTCGATCGGCTTCGCCCAATTGGCGCCCTCGGGCTTCGGCGGCGCCTTGCCCAAGGTCGTGCCGTCGCCGGGGACCGTGACGGTATAGGCGATCATGTGCCCATCGGGGGACCAGGCGATGCTGCCCGGGGTATCGGGAAGGCCGGTCAGCCGCGCCGTCGTGCCGGCCGCCAGCCAGTGCACCGCAAGCTGCGGCGCCTCGCCCTCGCCGCCCCCCGAAATATAGGCCAGCCGGGTGCCGTCGGGCGACCAGCGCGGCAGGCTGCCGCCGGCGCCGGAGATCAACGGCGTCTGCGCGCCGCTCTTGACGTCGACCAGCCAGATCGTCGACTTCGCGCGATCGGTCATGATGTCGTTCGACCGGCGGACATAGGCGATGCGGCTGCCGTCCGGGCTGATCTGCGGATCGCTCGCCATTTCCAGCGCGAACAAATCGCTGCCGGTGAAGGTGCGGACCGGACCATCGGCCGACGGCTCGGCGTGGGCGATGGCGGTCGTGCCAAGGAGCAGGAGGGCCGAAAGGGTCAAACGCAGCATCGCGGCACTCCTACTGGGCTAAATCATTCTGGTTGAAGCTGAAGTGCAACATTTGGCAGCGGGTGCGCGGCGTGTCCAGCGTGAGGCAGGGATCGCGGTTGGGATGGAGAATGTCGGCCGCGTCTGGCCTGACCATTGACGCCGGGCGACAGGCAAGGGACTGAACGCGAAAGGGGAAATGCAATGCGACGGCTGATCATGATGGTAGCGACGGCGCTGGCCTGGATCGCGCCGGCCGCCGCCGAGACCCCGCCGGCCGCAATCACGCTGTTGAAACCGGCCCGCCTGTTCGATGGCGTCGATCCGAAACCGCATGAGGGCTGGTCCGTGCTGGTCCGCGGCGACCGCATCGAGGCGGTCGGACCCGACATAGCAGCGCCGGCCGGCGCCATCGTGATCGCGCTCCCCGGAACGACCCTGATGCCAGGCATGATCGAGGGCCATTCGCATCTGTTCCTCCATCCCTACAATGAAACGCCCTGGGACGATCAGGTGCTGCACGAGCCGCTGGCGTTGCGCACGGCGCGCGCGACGGTCGCTGCCCGCGCCACTTTGATGGCGGGTTTCACGACGGTGCGCGATCTCGGCACCGAAGGCGCCGGCTATGCCGATGTCGGGCTGAAACAGGCAATCGAGCAGGGCATCATTCCGGGTCCTCGCATGCTGGTCGCCACACGCGCGCTGGTCGCGCCCGGGGCATATGGTCCAAAGGGATTCGAGCCCGGCGTCGCGATACCGCTCGGCGCCGAGGAAGCCGACGGACCGATGCTCGTCACCGCCGTCCGCCACCAGATCGGTGCCGGCGCCGACGTCGTCAAACTCTATGGCGATTATCGCTGGGGTCCCGGCGAACCGAGCCGGCCGACATTTTCGCTCGCCGAACTGACCGCCGCGGTCGAGGCCGCGCATGGCGCCGGCCGCGACGTCGCGGTCCACGCGACCACCGCCGAGGGCATGCGCCGCGCCGTCCTCGCGGGTGCCGACACGATCGAGCATGGCGACGAGGGCACGCCCGAAATCTTCCGGCTGATGCGCGCGCACGGCACCGGCTATTGCCCCACCCTCGCCGCGACCGACGCCATTGCGCGCTATCGCGGCTGGACTGGTAGCGATCCGGCACCGCCACGGGTCGCCGAGGCGCGGACCGCCTTCGCCGCGGCGCGGGCGGCGGGCGTGGCGCTGTGCGTCGGCGGCGACGTCGGCGTGTTCGCGCATGGCGACAATGCGCGCGCGCCCGAACTGATGGCCGCCGCCGGCATGCCCGCGGCCGAGGTGCTGATTGCCGCGACATCGGGCAATGCGAAGATGTTCGGCATCGGCGACCGGCTTGGCGCGGTGAAGCCGGGATTGCTCGCGGATCTCGTTGCGGTCACCGGCGATCCGACCCGCGCGATTGCGGCGATCCGCGCGGTCACATTCGTGATGAAGGACGGCACGGTCTATCGGCGACCGGATTAGTCGGCCTGCTTCAGCGTCGAGGCATAGGCCCTGATCTGCCACCGCCCCTCGATCGACTCCCAGACCGCAAGATAGAGCGACGTGAACGTCACCGGTGGTGCCGATGGCGGCATGCGGTAGGTCATCGAAGCCTCGCCATCGATCAACACCACGCCGCCTGCGATAACTCCGCTTGCGAACAAGCGGTCCATTGCGACGATCTCGACCTGCGCGTCGCGCATGCGCGCAAGATAGGCCGCCCTTCCCTCGCGAAATCCGGTGTTGTGGATGTAGGTGAAATCGGGCGCCAGGATATCGCACTAGGTTTCAACGTCGCCCGCGACGCTCGCGGCACGGCGACGGTCATCGATCGCGAGCACGGCTCGGATCGTCGATTGGGTCTCATCCTCATTCATCTGCGGTTCCCGATCCAGGTGGCAAGCCGTGCCTGCTCTTAGAGTGTGGAGCGATCGTCGGCGCGCGCGATCGTGCGAGGGATCGGTCATCATAGGGATACAACGCATGTCCACAATTCAGCGCGTGCGGCACTCGCCACGTTACCGACGGCGTACCGGACATAGTGTGTTCACTCAGCCGCTTACGGGCGTGACGGCGACAAATCCCGCTGCTCGGCCAGACCGTGCTGCGTTGGCGCCCAGCTGAAATTTAAGTAGCGGTTTACAGTGCGGAGGTTATGTTTCGCGCCGAGGGCGGGGGCCCGGCCGGGCGGGGGAGACCAGGAGCATCAGTTGAATATCGAAGCGCAATTCGAAACCCTGGACCGTCGTCAAATCGTCGCCGCGCTTCGAAGCCTGCGGCGCGGCGATTTCACCACCCGGTTGCCCGAGGACTTGGCCGGCCCGGACGCCGAACTCGCCCAGCTCTTCAACGAGGTCGTCGGGCTCAACGGGCAGATGACCGACGAGTTCGAGCGCCTGTCGAAGGTCGTCGGCAAGGAAGGCAAGATCACCGAGCGCGGGCGCGTCAAGACCGCGACCGGCGGCTGGGAACGCGCAATCCGGTCGGTCAACGAACTGATCGAAGACATGGTGCAGCCGACCGCCGAGGTCGCGCGCGTGATCGGCGCCGTCGCCAAGGGCGACCTGTCGCAATCGATGACGGTCGAGATCGACGGCCGGGCACTGCGCGGCGAGTTCCTGCGCATCGGCAAGGTCGTCAACACGATGGTCGAGCAACTCGCCTCCTTCGCCTCGGAAGTGACGCGCGTCGCGCGCGAAGTGGGCACCGAGGGCAAACTGGGCGGTCAGGCGACGGTCAAGGGCGTGGCCGGCACCTGGAAGGACCTGACCGACAACGTCAACGCGATGGCGACCAACCTCACGGGGCAGGTCCGCAACATCGCCGAGGTGACGACCGCCGTGGCGTCGGGCGATCTCTCGAAGAAGATCACCGTCGAGGTGAAGGGTGAAATCCTCGAGCTCAAGAACACGATCAACACGATGGTCGATCAGCTCAACAGCTTCGCATCGGAGGTCACCCGCGTCGCCCGCGAGGTCGGCACCGAGGGCAAGCTCGGCGGCCAGGCGCGCGTGGAAGGCGTCGCCGGCACCTGGAAGGACCTGACCGACAACGTCAACCTGATGGCCGACAACCTGACCGGTCAGGTCCGCAACATCGCCGAAGTGACCACCGCGGTGGCATCGGGCGATCTCTCCAAGAAGATCACCGTCGACGTGAAAGGCGAGATCCTCGAGCTCAAGAACACGATCAACACGATGGTCGACCAGCTCAACGGCTTCGCGTCCGAAGTGACGCGCGTCGCGCGCGAGGTCGGCACCGAAGGCAAGTTGGGCGGCCAGGCGCAGGTGCCGGGCGTCGGCGGCACGTGGAAGGATTTGACCGACAACGTCAATCTGATGGCCGACAACCTCACCGGCCAGGTGCGCAACATCGCGGAGGTGACGACCGCGGTGGCGTCGGGCGATCTCTCCAAGAAGATCACGGTCGACGTGAAAGGCGAGATTCTCGAGCTCAAGAACACGATCAACACGATGGTCGACCAGCTCAACGGCTTTGCCTCGGAGGTCACGCGCGTCGCCCGTGAGGTCGGCACCGAGGGCAATCTCGGCGGCCAGGCGAAGGTGCCGGGCGTCGCCGGCACCTGGGCCGATCTGACCGACAATGTGAATTTGATGGCGGCGAACCTCACCGGGCAGGTCCGTAATATCGCCGAAGTGACGACCGCGGTGGCGCGCGGCGATCTATCGAAGAAGATCACCGTCGACGTGAAGGGCGAGATCCTCGAGCTCAAGAACACGATCAACGTGATGGTCGACCAGCTCAACGGCTTCGCCTCCGAGGTGACGCGCGTGGCACGCGAAGTGGGTTCGGAGGGCAAGCTCGGCGGCCAGGCGCAGGTCGAGGGCGTCGCCGGCACCTGGAAGGACCTGACCGACAACGTCAACCTGATGGCCGGTAATCTGACCGGCCAGGTCCGCAACATCGCCGAGGTGACCACCGCCGTGGCGCGCGGCGATCTTTCGAAGAAGATCACGGTCGACGTGAAGGGCGAGATCCTCGAGCTGAAAGACACCATCAACGTGATGGTCGACCAGCTCAACAGCTTCGCTTCCGAAGTGACCCGCGTGGCGCGCGAAGTTGGCTCCGAAGGCAAGCTCGGCGGCCAGGCCAAGGTCGAGGGTGTCGGCGGCACGTGGAAGGATTTGACCGACAATGTCAACGAGCTGGCGGCGAACCTGACCGGCCAGGTCCGCAACATCGCCGAGGTGACGACCGCCGTGGCGCTCGGCGATCTGTCGAAGAAGATCACGGTCGACGTGAAGGGCGAGATTCTCGAACTGAAGAACACCATCAACACGATGGTCGACCAGCTCAACAGCTTTGCCTCCGAAGTGACGCGGGTCGCGCGCGAGGTCGGCACCGAGGGCAAATTGGGCGGCCAGGCGCAGGTCCGCGGCGTCGCCGGCACGTGGAAGGATTTGACCGACAACGTCAACCTGATGGCCGACAATCTCACCGGCCAGGTCCGCAACATCGCCGAGGTGACGACGGCGGTGGCCAAGGGCGACCTGTCGAAGAAGATCACGGTCGACGTGAAGGGCGAGATCCTCGAGCTCAAGAATACGATCAACGTGATGGTCGATCAGCTCAACGGCTTCGCTTCGGAAGTGACGCGCGTCGCGCGCGAGGTCGGCACCGAAGGAAAATTGGGCGGCCAGGCGCAGGTGCCCGGCGTCGGCGGCACGTGGAAGGACCTGACCGACAACGTCAATCTGATGGCGACCAATCTCACCAACCAGGTGCGCGGCATCGCCGACGTGGTGACCGCGGTCGCGCAGGGCAATCTCAAGCGCAAGCTTGCGGTCGACGCGAAGGGCGAGATCGCCGCGCTCGCCGACACGATCAACGGCATGATCGAGACGCTCTCGACCTTCGGCGACCAGGTGACCAACATGGCGCGCGAGGTCGGCATCGAGGGGCGGCTGGGCGGACAGGCGCGCGTTCCGGGAGCGGCCGGGCTGTGGCGCGACCTGACCGACAACGTCAACCAGCTCGCCGCCAATCTGACCAACCAGGTGCGCTCGATCGCCGACGTGGCGACGGCGGTGACCAAGGGCGACCTGACCCGGTCGATCGCGGTCGAGGCCTCGGGCGAGATGGCGTCGCTCAAGGACAATATCAACGAGATGATCCGCAACCTGAAGGAACAGACGCTCAAGAACGCCGAGCAGGATTGGCTGAAGACCAACCTCGCGCGCTTCTCGCGGATGCTGCAGGGCGAGCGCGACCTGACGACCGTGTCCAACCTGATCATGTCGGAACTCGCGCCGCTGGTGAATGCGCAATATGGCGTTTTCTACGTCACCAAGCGCGAAGCGGATGAGACCATCCTGGAACTCGCGGCGACCTACGGTGCCGAGAACCGCAACGAGTTGAAGCCCGAATTCAAGCTGCGCGAGGGCCTCGTCGGCCAGGCCGCCGCCGACAAAAGGCCGATCCTGCTGCAGAACATTCCCGCCGATTTCATCCGGATCGGCTCCGGCCTCGGCCATGCCGCGCCCGCCAACGTCAACATCCTGCCGGCGCTGTTCGAGGACGAGGTCAAGGCGGTCATCGAACTCGCATCGTTCAGCGAGTTCAACGAGACCCACCAGAGTTTCCTCGACCAGTTGATGGAGTCGGTCGGCATCGTGCTCAACACGATCGCGGCGACGATGCGGACCGAGGGCCTGCTCAAGCAGTCCCAGCTTCTGACGCAGGAATTGCAGGCGCGCCAGACCGAATTGACGACCAAGCAGGAAGAACTCCACGCAACCAACGAGGAACTGCAGGAAAAAGCGCAGCTGCTGGAGAACGAGAAGAAGCAGGTCGAGGCGAAGAATCTCGAAATCGAAATGGCGCGGCGCGCGGTCGAAGAGAAAGCCGAGCAGCTGGCGCTGACATCGAAATACAAGTCCGAGTTCCTCGCCAACATGAGTCACGAGCTGCGCACGCCGCTCAATTCGCTGCTGATCCTCTCGAAATTGCTCGCCGACAATCCGCAGGGCAATCTCAACGAGAAGCAGACCGAGTTCGCGCGAACGATCAATTCGGCCGGATCGGACCTGTTGAACCTGATCAACGACATTCTCGATCTGTCGAAGATCGAATCGGGCACGGTCTCGATCGAAATCGGCGACATGCGCCTGAACGCATTGAAGCAGCATATGGAGCGGACGTTCCGACAGCTCGCCGCCGACAAGAATCTCGATTTCAAGGTCGAGTTCGGATCCGAACTGCCCGCAGCGATCCGCACCGACGAGAAGAGGCTGCAGCAGGTGGTCCTCAATCTGCTGTCGAACGCCTTCAAGTTCACCGCGCAGGGCGGCGTCACTCTGTCCGTCCGCGCGGCGCGCGCGGGCTGGAGCACCAATCACCCAGTGCTGCGCACAGCCGAGCAGGCGATCGAGATCGCGGTCACCGATACCGGCATCGGCATTCCCAAGGACAAGCAGAAGCTGATCTTCGAGGCGTTCCAGCAGGCCGACGGCACGACCAGCCGCAAATATGGCGGCACCGGACTGGGTCTTTCGATCAGCCGCGAAATCGCGCGGCTGCTGGGCGGCGAACTGCAGGTGCGCTCGACGCCGAACGAAGGATCGACCTTCACCCTGTTCGTGCCGCTGCAGGCGGAGCCGGTCCCCGCCGGCGTGACCGGGGCGACCACCGCCCGCTACGACAATAGCGGCGCGATGGTACCGAACGCGCTGCCGGCGCAGCTCGACGTCACCGACGATCGCGACGCCCTGGGCGATGCGCCATTCGTGCTGATCGTCGAGGACGATCCGACATTCGCCTCGATCCTGCTCGACATCGCGCGCGAAGCGGGGCTCAAGGGCGTCGTCTCGACGACGGGTGCCGGCACGCTGACGCTGGCGCGCAAGCTGCAGCCCAATGCGATCACGCTCGATCTCGGCCTGTCCGACATTGACGGTTTCGTGCTGCTGGATCTGCTGCTGCACGATCCGCAGACGATGAACCTGCCGATCCAGATCATCTCGGGCGCCGAGAAGCTGGCGACGGCGTTGCGCATGGGCGCATTCGGCGTGACCGAGAAGCCGGCGCAGGGCGGCGAGCTGGAAGCGGTGTTCCGCACCCTCGCCAGTACGATCCGCAGCGCCCCGAAGATCCCCACCATGGTGCTGGCCGACAGTCCGGAATCGTCCACGGGGCTGCCCGCCGTTCCGGAACTGGCCGGCGCGAAGATCCTCATCGTCGACGACGACATCCGCAATATCTACTCACTGACCAGCGTGCTGGAGAGCTACGATGTCGACGTCGTCCACGCCGAGGGTGGCAAGGATGGAATCCTGATCCTCGAACAGACGCCTGGGGTCGACATCGCGCTGATCGACATCATGATGCCGGAAATGGATGGCTATGAGACCATGCAGCGCATCCGCGCGCTGCCCGATCTGGCCGACATCCCGCTGATCGCGGTGACCGCCAAGGCCATGAAGGGCGATCGGCAGAAATGCCTCGACGCGGGCGCTTCGGACTATATCGCCAAGCCGGTCGATATCGAACTGCTGCTCGCCTTGCTCAGGGTCTGGGTCGCACGGTCGCGGGACCGCGGATCGATTTCGGCCACGTTCGCCGATGCGGCGGCGGACTAGAGCGGTGGTCAGCAAAACCATTACGGCAAGCCAGGCGACCGTCGCCATTACCGCCGGGCCGGAGAGCGTAGCGAAAGTCCCGGAGATCCGCGCCCGGATTCTCGTCGTCGACGACGACGAACATAATCTCCTGGCGATCCGGACCGTGCTCGAAGATGTCGGCGACGTGGTGGTGGCGAAATCGGGCGAGGAAGCCTTGCGCCATTTGCTCAAGGGCGACTTCGCGGTCATCCTGCTCGACGTCTACATGCCGGGCATGGATGGCTACGAAACGGCGCAGATGATCCGCGGGCGCGAGCAGACCAAGCGCATTCCGATCATCTTCCTGTCTGCCGTCAACAAGGAGGCCAAACACCTGATCCGCGGCTATTCGATGGGCGCGGTCGACTATGTGTTCAAGCCGGTCGAGCCGATCGTGCTGCAGTCCAAGGTTGCGGTGTTCGTCGACCTGTTCAAGATGAATCAGGAGATCCAGAGCAAGGCTCAGGCCGTGCAGGACCTGCTCGACTGCAATCTCAGGGCGAATGCCGAGCGCGAGAATGCAGAGTATGGCCTGAGACTGGCCGAGCAACGCCAGGCCGCGATTATCCAGTCCCTGCCGATCATTCTCTATCTCGAGGCTATCGACGCGGTACCGCGAATGCCCAAATTCGTCAGCGGCAATTTCCGCGCGCTGACGGGCTTCGACTTCGAAGACTTGCTGAAGACGCCGACCTTGTGGCACGATCGCCTTCATCCCGACGACCGCGAGCGGGTGGCGGCGGGACTCGCGTCGCGCAAGACGGGATCGTCGTTCGGCGTCGAATATCGCTGGCAGTGCGCGGACGGACGCTATCGCCACTTTCTCGACCAGGCGGTGATGCTGCGCGACCCCGACGGGACAGCGATCGAATATGCGGGGACGCTGCTCGACATCACCGAACGCAAGGATCTCGAAGTCCAGCTGCTGCATGTCCGGAAAATGGATGCGATCGGCAAGCTCACCGGCGGGATCGCCCATGATTTCAACAATCTGCTGGCCGCCGTGATCGGCGGTCTCGGCATGATCGAGCGACGCGTGACCCTATCGGACGAGAATCGCAAGATCGTCGAGATGACGCAGCACGCGGCAGCTCAGGGCACCGAACTGGTCTCGCGCCTGCTCGCCTTCGCACGAAAGCAGAAGCTCGAGCCGGCCGCGATCGACGTTTCGATCCTCGCCAACGCCGTCAGCGACCTGCTCTCGCATACGCTGGGCGGACGGGTGGAAGTGGTCTGGGACGTCGAGGCCGGCATCGACAGTCCCTATGCGGACGAGGCGCAACTCGAACTGGCGCTGATGAACCTGGCGATCAACGCCCGCGATGCCATGCCGGACGGCGGCACGATCCGCATCTCGGGCCGGAACGAAGCGGCCGCGACGCGGAACGATCTCGGGCTGGCGGCCGGCCGGTACGTGGTGCTGACGGTTTCGGACACGGGATGCGGGATTCCGGTCGACGTCATCGAACGCGTCATGGAACCGTTTTTCACGACCAAGCCGGTCGGCAAGGGCACCGGATTAGGGCTGAGCATGGTCTATGGATTTGCCAGCCAGTCGGGCGGCTCGATGCAGATCCGCAGCAGCGAAGGTGCGGGAACGCAGGTGGAATTGTGGCTCCCGTCAGCCAGGCCCGACATACTGGCGCGTCACGCCGTCGTGCCCGACACGCTTCCCCGTGACGCCAGCCCGGTCCGGATCCTTCTGGTGGACGATCATGACGCGGTTCGCGTGACGACGGCCGCGTTGCTGGAGGACCTCGGCCATCATCCGACGTCCGCCGCCGACGGCTCCGCGATCATCGACATCCTCGAGGCGGATCCGCAATGTGCCGAACTGATCATCAGCGACTATGCGATGCCGCACGCGTCGGGCGCCGAAATCATCAGGCGCGCGCGGAAGATCCGGCCCGATCTCGCGGCGATCATCATCACCGGCTATGCGGACGGCGCCAATGGCGAGCTGTTCAATGACGGTGTCGTCACGGTGAGCAAACCGTTCACGCCGACCGAATTGAACGATGCCATCCGGAAGGCATTGAACCGGTGATCTTGCGTGGCCTGCTGACGGCGTCGCGGTCGCGCCGAATAGCGTCAACCGTTTTGGCGCCTGTCGAGAAGGCTTAAACTCTGACGCGAAATGACTGCTGCCGTTGTTTCGGCGTCATCCCCTTAATTACCCCACCCGCGCCTGGACGGAGCGACGACAATCGCTATCACCGCGCCGATGACGAGACCGGCGGGCAGGACGATGGGAGACAGCGACATCACCATGCCGATATTTCCCGACACCCAGTGGCCGGAAAAGCCGAAACGGCCGGCGGCAAATTCCAGACCCATGATCGACAGGAATAAAGCCGGCAATGCGATCGCGCCGCTCCAGATGACGGTCGCACGGCGCGACATTCCGCGGCGCCGCAAATGCACGATGATGAATATGGCGATAGCGATCGGAAGGATTTTAACGATCATAACTGGCCACATATTCCATCCGGACATACCGAATACTGAAATATTACCATAAGGGTTGCCATCCGGCGGCGGGCTTGCTACGGCCAGCAGCGGAATGATCGCGCCGTTCACTCGACGAATTCGGCGGCGATGACGAGCCGGATCGAGTCCCACTCGGGCACGGCATCCGCACGCATCGGCACCATGAAGCGCTTGCCGCCCGGCCGCTCGATCTCGATCACGTCGCCGGCACCGAAATTCTCGATCGCCACGACGATGCCGATCGCGTCGCCATCGGTCGATACGGCCGGCAGGCCGATCACGTCGGCATGATAATATTCGCCCTCCGCCAACGGCGGCAGAGCGGAACGCGGGACGGTCAGCGCCACGCCGCGCAGCGCCTCGGCCCCGTTGCGGTCGGCGACTTCGGCGAAACGCGCAACCGCGCCGTTCGGACCGGGACGGATCGATTTGAGCGTCAGGGTCCGGCCGGCGGCGTCGAAGGATTTGTAGGCCCTCAAGCTGTCCGGCCCTTCGCCGAACAGCTTGAGGCGCACCTCGCCCGTCACGCCATGCGCACCGACGACGGCGGCGAGCGTGACGGGGCGATCCATCGAAATCAGCCCTCGGCCACTTCCTCGGCGGGCGCCTCTTCGACCGCGGGCGCGGCGGCTGCGGCAGCAGTGGCTGCGGCCGCCTCGGCGGCTTCGGTCGCCTTGGTCGCACGCTCCTCGGTGCGCTCCTTGGCCTTCTCGCCCGGCTCACCCTTCTTCGGGTTGTTGCGCGCGGGGCGCTCCTTGACGCCGGCGACGTCGAGGAAGCGGGCGACGCGGTCGGTCGGCTGCGCGCCGACGCTCAGCCAATGCTTGGCGCGATCGGCGTCGAGCTTGATGCGATCGGGCGAGTCCTTCGCCAGCAGCGGGTTGTAGGTGCCGATCTTCTCGATGAAGGCGCCGTCACGCGGACTGCGCGCATTGGCGACGACGATGCGGTAATAAGGGCGCTTCTTGGAGCCGCCACGCGACAGACGGATGGAAACGGACATTCGATACTTCCTTCTTCACTGATTCGATGAGGTTAAAACGATCACTTCTTCTTCATGAAATTCCGAAAGCCGGGCGG
>Ga0268264_10001181_pt1 | contig 25304 bp, 19 predicted proteins | sample KBSSwiS32_FD_190357 | JGI IMG/M metagenome (GOLD analysis project Ga0268264, IMG submission 190357) | Switchgrass rhizosphere microbial communities from Kellogg Biological Station, Michigan, USA - KBS Switchgrass S3-2 (SPAdes) (version 2) | ecosystem: Host-associated > Plants > Roots >...
GTGGGGGATCGCGCCGGCTGCTCTCTTGGGCCACTCGATCGGCGAGTACGTCGCGGCCTGCCTCGCTGGAGTTTTTTCGCTCGCGGACGCCCTTTCGCTAGTGGCGACCCGCGGCAGGTTGATGGCGGGCCTCCCCGGCGGCGCGATGCTCACCGTGCCTCGCCCGGAGGCGGACGTGCTCGCCCTGCTTGGTGAGGCCGGGGACTCGCTTGCGCTCGCGGCGGTGAACGCGCCCGCGTTCTGCACGGTCTCCGGCCCGACCGGCGAAATCGAGGCGTTCGCGGAACGGCTTGCGGGAGCGGGAATCGAAGCACGCCGTCTCCACACCTCGCACGCCTTCCATTCGGCGGCGATGGAGCCGATCCTCGATGAATTCGCGGCCGCTGTGGCGCGTGTCCGGTTGGTGCCGCCGAAGATTCCGGTCGTTTCCAACGTCACCGGAAGATGGCTTACGGCAGAGCAGGCGACCGACCCCGGGTACTGGGCGCGCCAGTTGCGCGAGACGGTGCGCTTCGGCGACGGCGTCGTGCTCCTCGCGAGCGAAGGCGCGTTCCTGCTGCTTGAAGCCGGCCCGGGGCGGACGCTTGCGAGCCTGGTGCGCTCGGGCGGTGTGGAGCGGTCGGTGATCTCGTCGCTTCCGGAAACCCCCGAAGCGGACGATCCCGCACCGCTCGCCGATCCGCTCGCGCGCCTCTGGCTCGCCGGGGTGCGGATCGACTGGGCCGCCTTCCACGGCATCGGGAAGGGAACGCGACGCCTCAAAGTCGACCTGCCGACCTATCCGTTCGAGCGGCGCCGCTATTGGATCGACCGGATCGAACCGGCCGGCGGTGCGCGGCGCGTTTCGGAAGGGGCTGCGGCCTCGACGCCGCCCGTGTCGAATGCCGCGACCACGGCGGGCGCCGCGCCCGCCTCCGGCCACCCGCGCCCGTCGCTCGCAACGGCGTACGTCGCGCCGGCGGAGGGGCTCGAACGACGAGTCGCGGCGCTCTGGCAGCGCGCGCTCGGCCTGTCGGGTCTCGGGGCTCACGACGACTTCTTCGAGCTGGGCGGGCACTCGCTGCTCGCCACCCAGCTCGCGAGCGACGTCCGCGGCGTCTTTGCGGTCTCGGCCGATCTCGGAACACTGTTCGTGACTCCGACGATCGCCGGTATGGCCGCGGTGATCGCGAAGAACGAACAGGCGCCGGCCGAGGACGATGCCAGGGCGCTCACCCTGGTCCCCGACCCGGAGCACCGGTACGAGCCGTTCCCGCTCACCGACGTCCAGCAGGCCTATTGGATCGGTCGCGAAGGGGCGTTCGAGCTGGGCGGGGTCGCCACCCACATGTACATGGAGATCGACGCCGGCGTGATCGATCTTACGCGGATGAATCGCGCCTGGCGCCGGCTGATCGACCGCCACGACATGTTGCGCGCGGTGATCGACGACACCGGGCTCCAGCGGGTGTTGCCGAGCGTGCCGCCGTTTGAGATCCGGACGTACGACCTCACCGGACGCTCCGCCCAGGCGCAAACCGCGGGGGTCGCGGAAGTGCGCGCCGCGATGTCGCACCAGATGCTGCCGGCCGACCGCTGGCCGCTGTTCGACGTGCGCGCCACGGTGCGCGACGGCGGCCGGGTGCGGTTCCACATCAGCTACGACTTCCTGATCGGCGACGCCTGGAGCTGGCAGTTGATGACCCGCGACCTGGTGCGTTTCTACGTCGATCCGGATCTCGCGCTGCCGCCGCTTCAAGCAACGTTCCGCGACTACGTGCTCTCGGCGCTCCGCTACGAGGAGACGGGGGCGTTCGCCCGCGATCTCGCCTACTGGCGCGAGCGGCTCGCCGACCTGCCGCCCGCCCCGGAGCTGCCGCTGGCGCGGAACCCCGCGTCGATCGCCAAACCGAGCTTCCTCCGCCTGGCCGCGCGCGTGCCGCGCACCGAATGGCGGCGGATCAAGGCCCGGGCGAGCCGCGTCGGGCTCACCCCATCCGGCGTCCTGCTCGCGGCGTTTGCCGAGGTGCTTGGCACCTGGAGCAAGAGCCCGAAGTTCACCATCAACCTGACCCTGTTCAACCGCCTGCCGCTCCACCCCCAGGTGGGCGAGATCGTCGGCGACTTCACGTCTCTCTCGCTGCTCGCGATCGATCTGTCGCGGCCGGCGCCCTTCTTCGAACGGGCGCGCGCGATCCAAGCGCGGCTTTGGCAGGATCTCGACCACCGCTCGGTCTCCGGCGTACGGGTGATGCGCGAGCTGGCGCGCGCCGGCGGCGGCCGGGCGATGATGCCGGTGGTCTTCACCAGCACGCTCAACCTGGCGCGTCCGTGGGAGGCGGAAGAGGACGAAGAGCGGCAAGAGGATCGGCTGGGCGAGGACGCCTACGGCATCAGCCAGACGCCGCAGGTCTGGATCGACCACCAGGTCGCCGAGGAGCGCGGCGAGCTCTCCTACAACTGGGACGTGGTGGACGGCCTGTTCCCGCCCGGGATGATCCAGGAGATGTTCGCGGCTTATCGCGAGCTGGTGACTAGGTTGGGATCGGAAGCGGACAGCGACGACGAGTTGGGAGCGGGCTCTTCGCTCGTACTCGTCCCGGCCGCTCACCTGGAAGCTCAAGCCCGGGCGAACGCGACCGCGACGACGTTCGAGCTCGGCGCCGGTCTGCTCCATCGATTGATGGCGCCGGTGCCGGACGAGACGCCCGCGGTGATCGCGGTCGACCGGACCGTGACCTACGGCGAGCTGCGTCGCCGTTCGCGCGCCTTGGGCGCCGAGCTTAGGCGCCGCGGTGCCCTGCCGAACCGGCTGATCGGCGTGGTGATGGAGAAGGGTTGGGAGCAGGTCGTCGCGGTGCTCGCGATCCACGAATCGGGCGCGGCCTACCTGCCGATCGATCCGGATCTGCCGGCCGAGCGCAGGCGCTACCTGCTCGACAATGGCGAGGTCGAGATCGTGCTGTCGCAACCTTGGATCGCCGAGCGGATCGACGCGGCGGGGGAGTGGCCGGAACGGCAGCTTCAGGTCGTGCGGATCGAAGCCGAGGGGCCGCCGGGCACTGCGGACGCCGCGGATCTGCCGGCGCCGGTTCAGTCGCCGTCCGACTTGGCCTATGTGATCTTCACTTCGGGCTCCACGGGGAAACCCAAGGGCGTGATGATCGATCACCGCGGCGCGGTAAACACCGTGCTCGACGTCAACTCGCGGTTCGGCGTCGGCCCGGCCGATCGCGTGTTGGCCCTCTCGGCGCTGTCGTTCGACCTGTCGGTCTGGGACATCTTCGGCCCGCTCGCCGCGGGGGGCGCGATCGTCCTGCCCGGCGCCGATCGGACGCGCGATCCGGAGCATTGGGCCGAGCGGATCGGCGCCGAAGGCGTGACGATTTGGAATTCGGTGCCGGCGCTGCTCGAAATGATGGTCGAGCGGCTGGAGGAAGAAGATCGTTCCTTCCCGGCGGCGCTCCGTCTCGCGATGCTCTCCGGCGATTGGATTCCCCTGTCGCTTCCCGAGCGCGCGCGCGAGGTCTCCCCGCGCCGCGCGTTGCACGTGATCAGCATGGGCGGCGCCACCGAGGCGTCGATCTGGTCGATCTTCCACGACATCGGCGAAGTCGAGCTGGAGTGGCGGAGCATCCCGTACGGCCGGGCGATGGCGAACCAGACGTTTTACGTCCTCGACGACGAGCTGCGCCCGCGGCCTCCTTGGGTGCCGGGGCAGCTCGCGATCGGCGGTATCGGGCTGGCGCTCGGCTACTGGCGAGATCCGGAGAAAACCGCGGCGAGCTTCATCGTCCATCCGCGGACGGGGGAGCGCCTCTATCGGACCGGCGATCTCGGCCGCTGGCTGCCGAGCGGCGAGATCGAATTCCTCGGCCGCGAGGACTTCCAGGTGAAGATCCGCGGCTTCCGCGTCGAGCTGGGCGAGATCGAAACCGCGCTCGCCCGCCATCCTGCCGTGCGCGAAGCGGTGGTGATCGCGCTGGCAGGCAACGCCGGGCGCGACGGCGGGGTGCCCGGCGAAAAGCGGCTCGCCGCCTACGTGCTCGGCGAACCGGGCGCGGCGCCTCCGGACGCCGGCGACCTGCGCGCGCACCTGCGCGCCGAGCTGCCGGAATACATGGTGCCGGCCTCGTTCGCCGTGCTCGACGCGTTTCCGTTGTCGAGCAACGGCAAGGTCGACCGGAAAGCCCTTCCCGCGCTCGCCGCGCCCGCCGCGGAACGCGAAGTCCGGCCCTACGAGGCGCCGCGCACGGAGGTCGAAGCGGCCCTCGCCACCATCTGCAGCGAGGCGCTCGGAGTGGAGAAGCTCGGCGTCCACGACGATTTCTTCGCTTTGGGCGGCGACTCGCTGATGGCGATCCGCGCGGTGTTCCGCATCCGCAAGGCGGTGGGGGTCGAGCTGCCGGTGCGGGTCTTCTTCGAGCGCCCGAACGTCGCCGAGCTGGCCGAAGCGGTCGAGGATCTGCTGCTGGCGGAGATCGAAGCGATGTCGGAGCAGGAAGTCGAGGAGCAGTTGTGAGCGCCGGCCTCGAAGATCGCCGCTCGCGCCTTAGCCCCGAGAAGCGGGCGCTCCTGGAACGGCGCCTGCGCGGCCTCACCGCCGAAGCCGAGACGGTGCCGACCCCGGCGCCGGCGGCCGAGGTGGAAGAGCTGCCCGATCTCAAAGCGACGCTGTTTTCCGGACCGGCCGGGGTGGCGCCGGTCTCCGGCCAGCTCTGGCAGCGCCTGGTCGCCGCGGGGCGGAGGGCGGCGGGCGAGCTCGCCGAGCTGCCCGACCTGGTCGGCGATGCCGCGCGCGAGGGATCGCTGGACGCCCAGGCCGCGGCGATCGTCGCCTGCGGATTGGCCGGGCTCGGGCTGTTCCAGAAAGCCGGAGAGGCGCACGGCGTCGACGACCTGATCCGCGATCATGGCGTGCTGCCGAAACACCGGAAGGTGCTCCACCGTTGGCTCGCCACACTCGCCGAAGCGGGCATGCTCGAACGCCAGGGCGAATCCTTCGTCGCGAAAGCGCCGATCCCGTCGGCCGAGATTGCCGCGGTCGTCACCCCCGAGCACCGGACCTATTACGCCGAGAATCTGGCCAAGGTGCTCGACGGCCGCACCCATCCGCTGGAGTTCTCCCTGCCGGGGGGCTCGTCGCAATCGGTCGAGACGAGCTACCGCGAGCTGCCGATCTTCCGCTATTGCAACGGCATCGCGAGCGCCGTCCTGGCCGAGCAGGCGGCCGCCGTGCCGGCCGGGAGCCACCTGCGCCTGATCGAGGTGGGCGCCGGGACGGGCGGGACGACCTCTTCGCTCCTACCGCTCCTACCGGCCGAACGGAGCCTGTTCCTGTTCACCGACGTGTCGAAGTTCTTTACCGATCTGGGACGGAGGAAGTACGGCGATCTCGGCTTCGTCGCCGCCCGCGAGCTCGACCTCGAGCGCGAGCCGGACGAGCAGGGGTTCCCGGCCGGCGGCTTCGACTGGCTGATCGCCGCGCACGTGCTCCACGCGACGCGGCGGGTCGCCGACACGCTGCGCCGGGTGCGCCGGCTGCTCGCGCCGGGCGGCGTCCTGCTGCTGCTGGAGGAGGTCCGCTTCCAGCGCAAGTACCACTTCTCGATGGGTTTCCTGCCCGGCTTCGACAGCTTCGAGGATGCCGACCTGCGGCCGCTCCACCCGCTGCTGCCCGCCGCCGATTGGGGGCGCGAGCTGCTGGCTTCGGGGTTTGCCGATTTCGCCACCTTCACCCCCGAAGGAACCGCGGCGTGGACCCTCGGCGTCGACGTGATGATCGCGCGCGCCGACCTTTCCGACAGCGACTCGTTCCGGCCATGACCGGGGACCTCGCCGCCCGCCGCGATCGCCTCTCGCCCGCGCAGCGGGCGCTGCTCGCGAAGCGCTTACAGGCGGCCGCCTCCGGCGGCGCCGAGGAGCAGGCCGTCCCGGTCGTCCCTCGGCGCCTGGAGGAAGGCCCGGCGCCGCTCTCGTTCGCCCAGGAGCGGCTCTGGCACCATGCCCGGGAGTTTCCGCACCGGCGCGCCTACAACGTCCTTCATTCGCTCGGTCTGTTCGGGCCGCTCCGTCCGGCGGCGCTCGCCGCCGCGTTCGCCGCTCTCCTCGAGCGGCACGAAGCTCTCCGCACGCGCTTCCCCGAGGTCGACGGCGAGCTGGTGGCGCGGGTCGAGCCGGCCTCGCGTTTCGCGCGCGCGTTGGCTTCGATCGACCTGTCCGCTCTTTCCGCGGCGCTTGGCGAGGAGGAAGGTGGGCGCGCCGGCCGAGCGTTCGGCGCGCCGCCGTTCGACCTGGAACGAGGTCCGATCGTGCGCGCCGCCCTCCTTTCCCGCTCGGCTGGAGAGCACGTTTTGTTGCTCGGCGCCCACCATATCGGCATCGACGGTTGGTCGCTCGCGCTCTGCGCGCGCGACCTTGCGGCGCTCTACGGCGCGCTCGCGGAGGGCCGGCGGCCGGATCTCGCGGCGCCGCAGCGCCAGATGGGGGATTACGCTTCCTGGGAGCGCGCCCGCGCCGCGGAAAGCGGGGCCGACAGCTTTGGCGGGGAGGTCGCCTGGTGGCGGCGCCGGTTGGCGGGGGTGCCGCTCGACGGCCGCGTCCTGCCGGACCGGTCCGGTCGGCCGGGGGGCAATTCGGCGTTCACGCTCGGACCGATCACCACGGCCGAGGTGCGCTCGTTCGTCCAGAGCGAGCGGGTGACGCTGTTCCAGGTGCTGCTCGCCGCGCTCCAAGCGATCCTGCTCCGGCTGGGGGCGCCGGGGGCCGCGGTCGCGACGCCGTTTTCCCTTCGCGCCCGGTCGGAGCTCGCGGACCAGGTCGGCCTGCTGCTGAACCTGGTCGTGCTGCGCGTGCCGCTCGACGAGCAGACGACGTTTCGCGAAGCCGTGGTGCGAGCCCGCGAGGCGGCGCTCGGGGCGTTCGCGCACGCCGAGGTGCCGTACGAGCTGCTGGCGCGCGAGATCGCGCCGGAGGCCGAGCTGTGGCGGACCCCCTGGGTGCGCGTGATGATCAACCTGCCGTCCGGCGGCGCGGGACACGCCGAGCCGATGACCGCGGCCGGCGTGGCGTTCGAGCCGCTCGCCACCGCCGAGTTGGGGAGCGATTTCGATTTGACCCTGTACGCCCGCGAGTCCCCGGCGGGAATCCGGCTGGACTTGGGGTACGGCGCCGATCTGCTCTCGACCGAGCAGGGAAACCTGCTGCTCCGGGAGCTGGCGACGGTCCTCTGTGAGGGGTGCGCCCAGCCGGATCGACGGCTCGCGGACGTTTTCGCGCCGCTCGACGCACTATCAGGGAAGGGAGGTTGACCTGGTGGACAAAATACTGGTCGTCGGTGCCGGCTTGGTGGGATCGGTCATCTCGGGCTTCATGGCCGATCTCGGCCATGAGGTGGAGGTGTGCGACCGTCATCCCGATCCGCGTAGCGCCCGAGCCGCCGGTGGGCGGTCGATCAACCTGACCATTTGCGAGCGTGGTTTCGCCGCGCTCGCCCGGATCGGCGCGGCCGACGCCGTGCGCGCGGTCGCCGTGCCCTGCCGCGGGCGCATCGTCCACGGCGTCGACGGCCGAACGTCGAGCCAGCCGTACGATAACCAGGGCAGCGCGATCTGGTCGGTGTCGCGCAACGAGCTGAACGCGGTGCTGATCGACCGGGTTCTCTCCCGCGGCAATGTCGTCGCGCGGTTCGACGAGCGTTGCCTCGAAGTCGATCTCGACGCGCCGGCCGCGACCTTCGAGCGCGCCGACGGCGAGGTCGTCCGCCGCTCCGGCAATCGGTTGCTCGGCGCCGACGGCGCGCGGTCGACGGTGCGGCTGCGCATGCAGATGGTGCCGCGCTTCGACTACCAGCAGGAGTTTCTCGACCAGGGCTATCGCGAGCTTCGGCTGCCCGCCGCGGCCCACGGCGCCTGGCGCATCGAGGGGCACGCGATTCACGTCTGGCCGCGCGGTCGCTACATGCTGATCGGTTTTCCCAACCGCGACGGCAGCTTCACGCTGTCGCTTCACATGCCGTTCGAGGGGGAGATCTCGTTCGCCGCGATCGAAACCCCGCGCGACCTCCTCGCCCTGTTCGAGACCTCGTTTCCCGATGCCTTGCCGCTGGTGCCCAACCTGGTCGAAGACTTCTTCTCCCGCGCCGAGACGACGATGGTCACGGTTCGCTGCGCCCCCTGGATCTGGGACGACAAGGTCGCCCTGGTGGGGGATTCCGCCCACGCGATCGTGCCGTCGTACGGACAGGGCGCCAACTGCGGCTTCGAAGACTGCTCGGTGCTCGCCGACTGCGTCGCGGAGTCGAGGGGCGATTGGCGGCGGGCGTTCGAGCGATACCAGCGGCTGCGCAAGCCGAACGCCGACGCGATCGCGGACCTGGCGCTCGAACATTTCCACGAGCTGCGCGATCTGCTCGGAACTCCGGAGTTCCTGCTGCGCAAGGAAATCGAGCGTTGGCTCGAAGACGCGCATCCGGAACGCTATCGCTCGCTCTACTCGTTGATTTCATTCAGCCAGGTTCCCTACGCGGAGGCGCTGCGCCAGGACAAGAAGCAGCGCGGCCTGGTCGATCGGCTGGCGAGCATTCCCCAGGTTCGCCAGCGCCTGGAAGGAGCCGAGGTTCGCTCGTTGGTGACCGCGCACCTCGAAGTGCTCAGCGGACAAGAGCTTCAGCTCGCCCATTGAATCTGTACCCTCGAAAGGAACCATGAAGCAGGCCGGACCGAGCGCGAGCGAAGAACCGTCGATCCCGGAGCTCAAGCGGACTCTGGCGCAGTACTGGGACGAGCGGAGCCGGGGTTTCGAGCGCGCGCAGGGCATCACGGTCGAACGCCAGCGCGAGGCCTGGTTGGCGTTCCTCGACCAGGCGCTAGGGAAGCCGCCGCAGAAGGTCCTCGACGTGGGAACCGGCACGGGATTTCTCGCCCTGCTCGCGGCTGAGCTGGGGCACGAGGTCAAAGGGCTCGATCTATCGCCCGGCATGGTCGAGCGCGCCGAGGAGCTGGCCGGCGAGCGCGGATTGAAAGCGACCTTCGCGGTCGCCGACGCCGAGGGCTTGCCGGAACCGGAAGGGAGCTACGATCGGGTGATCAACCGGAACGTCCTCTGGACGCTGCCCGAGCCGGAGCGCGCGCTCGCCGACTGGTACCGGGTGCTCAAACCCGGAGGTTCGCTGGTCGTGGTCGACGGCGACTGGTTCGACGGTCCGCCGTCGTACCGCATTCAGCGTTTTCTCGGCAGCGTCATGATCCTGCTCGCCACCCGCAAGAACCCCTGGGCCGCCCGCCGCCGCCTGTGCCGCGGCTACGACGGCAGCTTCGAGAAGCACCTGCCGCTCCGCGCGCCGGGCAACCGCCGGCGCTTCCCCGAGCTGATCGCCGCCGCGGGCTTCGAGAGTGTTCGCGTGATCGACCTGCCGGAAGTCGACGCCGCCGAGAAAGCGCGCCTCAAGCCGGCGGAGCGCCTGGTGCAGCCGAACCGGTTCTTCGCGGTGACGGCGCGGAAGCCGGGATAGAATAGAAACTTGGTAGAGCTGTCCAAGCGGCCCACCAAGCGCATCGCCTTGAAGCGCTTCGGTGGTCTTTTTTTATCGTGCGGCCGGCGGATTGAATGATGAACAAGACCAAGGGGCCTCACATGACAAGCCGGAAGGCGCCCGCTTTCATTAGCCTTACCTTCCTCCTCGTTAGCCTTGCTGCTGCCGCGCTGCCGAGTCTCGCCCAGACTTCGGGCCTGGACGTCCGGCCTCTGGTGCGGATCGAGACCCGCTTCACGGAGATCCCGCCGCCTCCGCCGCAGCTTGAGACCACGGAGTTCACCTTCATTTCCCGCGGCGGCTACGTGTTCAAGCAGAGCGGCATCCGGTCCGCGGCGGGGACGCTCGACGGTGTTGCAGGCCGTGGCTTTGCCACCCATTCCGAGCGAGAGGCGATTCGCGAAATCCTGACGCGCGGCCAGATCGGCCTACAGCGGGATTGCGTGCTGTTTTCGCCCAGGCTGGTTGGCGAGCGCCGAATCGCCTGGTATGGACGCAACGGTCGACGAAACGCGTTTCGCGTCGTCTCCGCGCCCGACCTTTCGTCTGGCCTGCCCGCGTGCAGCGCGCAAGCGAGCAGCCTCATCGAGGGGCTCGAGACTCTCGCGGGGCTCATTGTCGTAGAAGGCGGCGAATTTTTCGTTACGCCGCCCGGACCGTGACGATCGCCGTGCCCCGCGCTATACCGCGCGGGGCGCGCGCCGTTTCCTTGCAAGCCCTCGACCTGGCGGATCGCGGCGGTGTGTAGGGATTCGTAGAAGGAACTGCCGCGGTGTGCTCGTCCTGGGACCGCCGGCGTCTCGCCGGCGCGGGCGCCGAGCGGCCTCCGGGCTCCCGTAAGGGTCCGATCTTGGCAGGGGCCTCTTCTTTTTTGGTGTCGAAAAACGCCGGCGAGCCGGCGGCGGTCCCAGGACCAGCACACCCGCGGCTTATGTGATCTTGCCCGCCAGACGCTCGAACGATTCCCTGAACGCCTCCGGCATGCGGCAGGGGCGACCGGTGGCTTTGTCGATCCAGAGGTGCTCGGAGTTTCCGGTCACCAGCAGCTCGCTGTTCTTGTGGACTTCGTACGCGAAGTGGATGCCGCGGCTGCCGAGGTGCTCGCCCCAGCAGGTGACCTGGACGGTGTCGCCGTAGCGGGCGGGACGGCGGTAGCGGGCGGAGACGCCGGTCACCATCAGTAGGTAGCCCATGCTCTCGATCTCGGCGTAGTGGAAGCCGGACATCTCGCAGATCCGGGTGCGGGCGAGCTCGAACCAGATGATGTAGTTGGCGTGGTGGACGACCGCCATCTGGTCGGTCTCGGCGTAGCGGACTTCGATGTCGATCGTAGAGCGGACGGGCTCGGGCATGAGTCGTTCTCCAAAGAGCCGGGGCGTCAAGCCCGGTCGAGCGGGCCCCGGCTGTAGCGCAGGACGGTCCAGAGGATCTTGTACCCCGCGGCGATCGTGCCGCGGATCGTGCCGGTGATCTTAGAGACTCCGACCCGCTTGCGGTACGACACCGGCACCTCGACCACGCGCAAGCCGGCGCGCAAGGCTTTGACTTGCAGCTCCGCGGTCCAGCCGAAATTCGGATCGGACATGCCGACCCGTTCCAAGGCATCCCAACGGGCGGCGCGAAACGGCCCCAGGTCGGTGTAGCGGTGGCCGTAGAGCAGGCGGATCAACAGGCAGGCGACGAGGTTGCCGGCGCGCGCCTGGGGGAGCAGCGCGCCGCGCTCGCGCCGGCCGAGCACGCGGGAGCCGATCACCACGTCCGCGGTGCCGGCGAGAATCGGGGCGACCACCTCCGGCAGCTCCTCCGGATGATCGGAGTAGTCGGCGTCGATGAAGACCACGACGTCGGGCGGATCGTTTTCGCGCAGGTACGCGAGGCCCGCCAGGCAGGCGCTCCCGTAACCACGGCGCGCGGCGGCGACAACCGTCGCGCCCCCCTCGGCCGCCACCTTCGCGGTCGCGTCGGTCGAGCCGTTGTCGGCGACCACGACGCGGCGGACCGGCGGGCGGGGGAGATCCGCCAGCACCAACGGCAGCGAGGATTGTTCGTTGAGCGCGGGGATGACGACGTCGATCGTGGCGGAGGCATTCATGCAGGGTCGCTCATGGACTTGGGTGGCGTTTCGTTTGTCCCGGAGCGACTGGCTGCTGCCGAAGGCGCCCGAAGGAGCGAGGAGGCAAACGAAACGCCACCCAAGCCTCCGTCCGCTTTGGACGGCGCTGGATTTTATGCCATGCTCGCGAGAATCCGCGGGTTCCTTTCCGGCCGCGGGAACAGCCGGCGAACGCGGGCGAGGCACACTCCGCTTCGCGTACGCCATCGAGGAGCTTCATGTCGCGCGTTCCTTCTTATCTGGTTCTTCTTGCCGCATTGACCGTCTGCGGAATCTCCGCGACCTCGGTCGCGTCGGCGGCCGACGCGCTGCCGGCGAAATTCCGCCGCCTCACCCTGCCGAGCGCGAGCCCGAAGTTTCCGTTCCCCTACACGATCGAGGTTCCCGAGGGTTGGACCGCGCGCCAGGTGCTCAACGATCCGGGGCTCTGGATCGGACCGCCGGACGCCAAGCCGAACGTCGACCCGCGCTTCATCTACGTGCGCATCTCCACCGTCTCGCTCGCCGAACCGGAAAAGGTCGCCGCGGCGATCCGCCAGAACGACGCCAAGGACGACAGCTGGACCGCGCCGACGGTCGCGGTGCGCGAGGTCCACGGCGTGCGCGGCGTGGTGGTGCAGATCGATCGCGGCAAGGACGCCGAGGCGCGCTCCAGCCTGACGCTCAAGCTGCCGCTGCCGAAGACCAGCGTCGATTTCGTCGGCCAGGCGGGCCGGCCTGAGTTCGCCAAGCAGCGTCCGCTCTACGAGCGAATCCTGTTCTCGGCCCAGCCGGTTCCGATGCCTGCGGCGCCCGCGCCGGCGAAACCTGCGCCGGCTAAAAAGCCCGGCGGGTAGGCGGTCATGCCGATCCATCCGTTCGAAGGGCGCCGGCCTCGGCTCGGCGCACGGGTCTGGCTCGCTCCGTCGGCCCACGTGGCGGGCGACGTGACGCTCGGCGACGACGTCTCGTTCTGGTTCCATACCGTCGCGCGCGGCGACGTGCACTGGATTCGGATCGGCGCGCGGACCAACGTCCAGGACGGCACGGTGCTCCACGTCACGCACGAACGGTTTCCTCTTTCGATCGGCGCCGACGTGGTGATCGGCCACCAGGCGGTGGTCCACGGCTGCACGGTCGAGGACGGCGCTTTGATCGGCATCGGCGCGCGGGTCCTCGATGGCGCGGTGGTCGAAACCGGAGCGCAGATCGGCGCCGGCGCCGTGGTGGCTCCCGGCCATCGCATCCCCGCGGGGATGCTCGCGCTCGGGATTCCGGCGCGGCCGGTTCGCGCGCTCTCGGAAGTTGAGCGCGCCGAAATCCGCGCCATCGCCGCGCGCTACGCGGCGCTCAAGGAGCGCTATCGATTGGAGATGGCATCGACGCTCGACGTGCTCGACCCGGAAGGCGACGCCTGATTTCAGACTCTTACTTTTTCGTTTTGCGAGGTTCCATCCAGTGAACACCCGGCGCGGCGCAGGAACTCTTGTTTCGGACGACATCGGGAGCTCGGTGCTCCTCAAAGCTTGGGTGCAGCGACGCCGCGACCACGGCGGCGTGATCTTCCTCGACCTGCGCGATAGGAGCGGCGTGGTCCAGGTGGTGATCAAGCCCGACTTGCAGCCGGAAGCGGCGGCGGCGCTCGGGGCGGTGCGCTCCGAGTGGGTGGTCGAGGTCGAAGGGCAGGTGGTGGCGCGGGCGAGCGAAAACGTCAACCCGGAGATCGCCACCGGCGCGCTCGAAGTGCTCGCGGATCGCGGCCTGGTTCTCACCCGCGCCGAGCCGCTGCCGATTCCGCTCGACGGCCGGGTCGAAGCGGGGGAGGACCTGCGCCTGCGCTATCGCTATCTCGACCTGCGCGGCGCGGAGCTGCAAAAGAACCTGATGCTCCGCCACCGGGTGGTGCACGAGGCGCGCAACTATTTTCACGACGCCGGATTCATCGACGTCGAGACGCCGATCCTCACCCGTTCGACGCCGGAAGGGGCGCGCGACTATCTGGTCCCCAGCCGCGTCCATCGCGGCTCGTTCTACGCCCTGCCGCAATCGCCGCAGCTGTTCAAACAGCTGCTGATGGTCGCCGGGTTCGAACGCTACGTGCAGATCGCGCGCTGCTTCCGCGACGAGGACCTGCGCGCCGACCGCCAGCCGGAGTTCACCCAGATCGACCTCGAGATGTCGTTTCCGACCGAGGAGGAGATCTTCGAGCTGGTCGAGGGGTTGTTCCGGCGCATCTTCCCGCTTTCGCCTCTCGGGATCGAGCTGCCGCGGCCGTTCCCGCGCCTCACCTACGCCGACGCGGTCGCGCGCTACGGCAGCGACCGGCCCGACCTCCGCTTCGACCTGGAAATCCGCGACCTCACCGAGCGGCTCGGGGGCACCGGCTTCCGCGGCTTTGCCGAGGCGGCGGCAAGCGGCGGCGCGATCCGCGGCTTTGCGGTCCCCGGGGCGGCGGAGGCGAGCCGCAAGCAGGTCGACGGCTGGATCGAGATCGCCCGCCGCACGGGGGCCGCGGGCGTTTTGACGCTCAAGCGCAAAGGGGGCGAAGCGATCTTTCAGGTCAAAGGGGCGCTCACGGAAGCCGAGGTCGAGGGCGCGGCCGACGCGCTCGGCCTCGAAGAGGGGGGCCTCGCGCTGCTGGTCGCCGGACCGGCCAAGACCGTCGCCGCGGCGCTCGGCGCCCTGCGCCTGGAGCTGGCGCGCACCTACGGACTGATTCCCGCGGGGCGCCACTCGTTCCTCTGGGTGACCGATTTTCCGCTGTTCGAATGGAATCCCGGCGAATCGCGCTGGGACTCCATGCATCATCCGTTCACCAGCCCGGACTCGCGCGATCTCGACCTGCTCCTTACCTCCCCGGGGCGCGTTCGCGCCCGCGCCTACGACGTGGTGATGGACGGCATCGAGCTGGGCGGCGGCTCGATCCGAATCCACGATCCGGAGGTGCAGGCGCAGATGTTCCGCCTGCTCGGGATCGACGACGCCGAAGCCGAGGCGCGCTTCGGCTGGTTCCGCGAGGCGCTGCGCTACGGCACGCCGCCGCATGGCGGGATCGCGCTCGGCCTCGATCGGATGGTCATGCTGCTCGCGGGAGCGGCGTCGATTCGCGACGTGATCGCGTTTCCGAAGACCGCTTCGGCGACCGACCTGCTCACCGAAGCGCCGTCGACGGTCGACGCGCGGCAGCTTGCCGAGCTGGGGATTGCGCTCGCGCGTCAGCCGCGCCAAGGCGAGGTTTGAGCGAGCCTATGCCCTGGACCGACGATCTCCTCGCCAACCACGCCGCGCTGTCGGAGGTGGACGTTCGCTTTCGCGACTATGCATTGGCCACGCCGAACTGCCTGGACATGGACTATCTGTTGAAGTTCGGGTTCCAGGAGCCGGAGTCGGTCTACTACACCGGCGGGTTGCACCCCTGGCCGTTCTTCGTCGGCCAAGAGATGCGCGCCGAGCTGGAGCGCGTGACGATGGGCCTGTCGCGGTTGCATCGGCTGATTCCGGAGCGGCTCTTCGACAACGACCCGGAGCGGATCGCGGACTATTACGGGCTGGATCCCCTGTTTGCCGAGCTTCTGGTCGAGCCGCCGAACGGGCTCGATTCGGCTCTCTCGCGGGCCGATTTCGTCGCGTCGAGCGACGGCTTCCAGTGCCTTGAATTCAACTTCGGTTCCCGCCTGGGCGGCACCGAGACGAAATATCGCCACGAGCGGTACCGGCAGGTGCCCGAGTGGCACGAGTTCTTCGCTCGCGAGGGGCTCGCCTGGGCGCATCGCGACACCGTGCGCGAGATGTTCGCGCACTTTTTCGACGAAGCGTTACGCCTCGGTCTTGGGCGTGAGGGGACGTTGAACCTCGGCCTGCTGATCGACCAGCCGTTGCTGTTCGGCATGGACGAGCGTTTTCGCCGCGATTTCGACGCCGCGCTGCGCGATTCCGGCCTGCCGCTCGGCGGCCGGCTGTACGTCTGTTGGCTGCACGAGCTGCGCGAGCAGAACGGCGAGCTCCGCCTCGGCGACCTCCGACTTCACGGCATGGTCGAGATGACCGTACAAGGAACCCATCCCTCGGCTTATCCGCTCGCCGCCGCGGGCGAGCTGGTGCTGTTCAACGGGCCGATCCATCTGATCCTCGCGGGCAAGCAGAATCTCGCGCTGCTCTCCGAGCACCAGGACTCCGAGCGTTTTACCCGCGAGGAGCGGGAGCTGCTGCGCGCCCACCTGCCCTGGACCCGCGTGGTCGAGCGCACGGAGGTGCGGTTCGACGGGCGGGACTGGGATCTGCCGACCCTGCTCCGGCAGCGTCGAAGCGACCTGGTCTTGAAGTCGTGCCGTTCGCTCGGCGGCAAGGAGGTGGCGATCGGCCGCGCCAGCACGGACGCCGAATGGCAGGCGGCGATCGATACCGCTCTGGCGGGCGACCTTTGGATCGTTCAAGAGTTCGTGCCGTCGAAAGGCTACCTGGCGCTGTCCGACGCCGGGGTCGAGCGCCACGACCTGATCTGGGGGCCGTTCGCCTTCGGATCCCGCTTCGGCGGCAACTTCCTGCGTTTGCAGCCGACGCGGGTCGGCGGGGCGATCAACGCCAGCCGGACCGGCTCGGCGACCAGCATGTATGAAGTCTGAGGGGACTTGACCATGGCCTGGACCGAAGAATTGCTCGCGAACCACCGGGCGCTTTCCGAGACGGACGTCCGCTTCCGCGAGTACGCGATGGCCACCCCGAAGTGCCTGGACCTCGACTACCTCATGGGGTTCGGCTTTCGCGAGGACGAGGTGCTCTATTACACCGGCATCCTCCACCCCTGGCCGTTTTTCGCCGGACCGGAGGCGCTCGCCGAGGTCGAGCGGGTGACCATGGGGCTTTCGCGCCTCCACCGATCGATCCCGGAGCGGATCTTCGGCGGCGACCCGGAACGGGTCGCGCAACATTACGGGCTCGATCCGCTCTTCGTCGAGATGCTGCTCGAACCGCCGAGCGGTCTCGATTCGGCGCTCGGCCGCGCCGATCTGGTCTGGTCGGATCGCGGATTCCAATGCCTGGAGTTCAATTTCGGCGCGCGGATCGGCGGCGGCGAATCGCGATTCCGTGCCGAGCGTTACCAGCGGGTGCCCGAGCTGCGCGCGTTTTTCGAGCGCGAAGGACTCCCTTTCTCGGCGCAGAAGAACACCACGCGCGAAATCTTCGCCCACTTCCTCGACGAGGCGTTGAAGCTCGGCCTCGGACGGGAGGGTTATCTGAACCTCGCGTTCCTGCTGCACCAGGAGCTCGAATTCTGGTTGGCGGAGCGATTTCGCGCCGAGTACGACGCGGTTCTGAAAGCTCGCGGCCTGCCGCTCGGCGGCCGCCTGTACTTGAGCCTGCTGCAGGATCTGTACGAGCGAGACGACGCCCTCTGGAGCGGCGACCGGCGGATTCACGGTCTGCTCGAGATGACCCCCAAGGGGACTCATCCGGCGGCCTATTCGCTGGCCTCGGCCGGCGAGCTGGTGCTGTTCAACGGGCCGATTCAAGCGATCCTGGCGGGCAAGAACAACCTGGCGCTCCTGTCGGAGAACCAGGAGTCGGAACAGTTCACTACCGAAGAGCGGGAGCTGCTCCGCGCCCACCTTCCTTGGACTCGCATGGTCGAGCGGAGCGAGGTGCGTTTCGACAGCCGGGATTGGGATCTGCCCACGCTGCTGGTCGAGCGCCGGGGCGACCTGGTGCTCAAGGGCTGCGTTTCGCTCGGCGGCCAGCAGGTGGTGGTCGGCCGCGTCTCCACGGACGCGGAGTGGTTGGCGGCGATCGATACGGCGCTCTCGGACGAACCCTGGATCGTCCAGGAGTTCGTCCAGTCGCGCGGCTACCTCGCGCTCTCCGACCAGGGGGTCGAGCCCCACGACCTGATCTGGGGTCCGTTCGCCCTGGGAAACCGCTTCGGCGGCACTTTCCTGCGCCTGCAGCCGGCGCGCGTCGGCGGGCCGGTCAACGTCTCGCGCGCGGGCTCGGCCGCGAGCCTGTTCGAACCGCAAGGCAAGGATTCGTGAACGACATCTTTTCCTCGACCCTGGCGCACGGACGAGGCGGCTCGGGGGTCACCTCGATCCTGATCGGGCCGGGCGCCTTGACCGCCGGCGCCGATCTCGCCTCTTCGTTCGTCGCCGACCGCACCGTCTTCGTGATCTCCAGCCGGCCCCTGCTGGAGCTTCACGGTCACCGGCTCGGACCGCTGTGCGGCCGGGCGCGGCGGTGCGAGGTGCTGGAGGTTCCCGACGGCGAGGCGGCGAAATCGACCGAGGTGCTCGACGGCCTCTGGCGCCGGATGGCGCTCGCCGGCGGCAAGCGCGACAGCCGGGTCCTGGCGTTCGGCGGCGGCAGCGTCGGCGATCTCGCCGGATTCGCGGCGGGCTGCTTCCTGCGCGGCCTGGAATTCGCGCAGCTGCTGACCAGTCTGCTCGCTCAGGTCGACGCCTCGATCGGCGGCAAGACCGGCATCGACTTGGCCGAGGGCAAGAACCTGGTCGGTCTGTTCCATCATCCGGAGCTGGTGATCGCCGACACGGACGTTCTTCGAACCCTGCCGCGCGCGGAGCTGCGCTCCGGCCTGGTCGAGGCGATCAAAATGGCGGCGCTGCTCGATCTCGATCTGTTCGGGCGAATCGAGCGCGATCTGCCGGCGCTGCTCTCGGCCGAGCCCGGGCCGCTCGGGCCGGTGGTCGCGGCGGCGGCGGCGGCGAAAATCGCGGTGGTCGAACGCGACCCGGCCGAAGAGGGCGATCGGCGGCTGCTCAACTTCGGCCACACGCTCGGCCACGCGATCGAGGCGGCGCTCGGGTTTACCGGTTTGCGCCATGGCGAGGCGGTGGCTTACGGCCTGCTGTTCGCGCTCCGCCTGTCGCGCGCCCGCGGGCTGCCGGCCGACGAGGCGGAGCGGCTCCGCACCCTGTTGTCGCGGCTGGAGCTGCCCCCTTTGCCGCCCCTGGCCCCGGCAGATTTGCTGGCGGGCATCGCGCGCGACAAGAAGGCGGTCGAGTCGGGTCTTGCCTGGGTGCTGGCGGCCCGGCTGGGGGAGGGGCGGATCGAACCTCGGGTGGCGACGGCGGAGATCGAAGCGGAGCTTGGCGCGTTTCTCGCCAGCCCTTGGGGGTAGTGGCTTCGTTTGCCCCGCAGCGACTGGCTGCTGCCGAAGGCGCCCGAAGGAGCGAGGAGGCAAACGAAACCACCACCCCCTTGGGGCTCCCGACCGTTCCGGGCGCGCAGGTCGTCTATAATGCGGGCTTTGGAGCTTAGGTCAAGATCCGGTTCAGAGCGCTCATGACGAATTCTCGCAGCCTATTCCGCCGCCTGTCGCTGCGTTCGGTCCTGTTTTTCGTCCTGCTCCTCTCGGGCATCCTCCCCCTGGTGCTTTCCGGCGCGCTGCTGTTGCTGCAAAACCGCGGGCTGCTGCAAAACGCCGAGCGCGACGTGCTGATCCGCGAAGTCGGCGCCCTTTCCCGCCAGGTCGACGCCGATCTCGTGGCGACGCGCCGGGAGCTCACCCTGGTGGGCCAGGTGCTGCTCGCGACGCCGGGGCCGGAGGACGTGCTCACCCGGCTCGACCAGCCGTGGGTGGCGCCCTACTTGAGCGACGTCACGCGCACTTCGGCGGCGCAGGTGATCGGCGTCTTCGACGTCGCCGGCCACGCGCTGCTCCCGTCCCTGAACAAAGAGCGCGGCGAGGCGGTCGACACGGCGTTTCGCATGGCGCTCTCCCACCGTGCGGCGACCTACGTCTTCGTCCGCGGCGAGCAGAAGAATCCGTTGGCGGCGCTCGCGGTGCCGGTGCCGGCTCAGGCGCCGCGCCTCGTCGTGGTCGCCCTGTTCGCGTTCACCCCGGCCTCCGACCTCTACCGCGAAGAGGCCGGCAAGGCGGGCGCGATCGCCCTGATCGACGAGCGGGGCCAAATCCTCTGGCAGCGCGGCTTCACCCCCGAGACCACCAGCGCATTGATCGCCTCGAAGGTGTTGGTCGATTTCAAGAACCGCCCGCTCGACCTGACCAAGGAATACGTCGTCACCACCGCCGGGCGGCCGCAGCGCTATCTCGCCCAGGTGAGCAGCGTGCGCGAGAGCGGTTGGGGGGTCGTGGTGCAGAAGCCGGCGCGCCTGGCGTTCGAGATGGTGCAGAAGATGCTGTGGAATACGATCCTCTCGACCGTCGTGCTGATCGGGGTGGCGCTCGGCGTCGCGTTCTTCGCCGCCCGGCGCGCCAGCCGGCCGATCCAAACCCTGGCCCAGCGCACGCACGAGATCGCCGAAGGTCATTTCGAGCGGCGGCTGGAATCCGAAGGGGTCGGCCGCGAGCTCGGCGACCTGGCGGAAGATTTCAACCGCATGAGCGGCCAGCTCGAAAGCTTCGTCGAGCAGCTGCGCGCCGCGGCGCAAGCCAATCGCGACCTGTTCATCGGCTCGTTGCGCGCGTTCGCCGCCGCGATCGACGCCAAGGACCCCTACACCCGCGGTCACTCGGAGCGGGTGGCGACGTTTTCCCGCGCGATCGCGGGCCGGCTCGGCTTTTCCGAGGAGCTGATCGAGAAGGTCTGGATCGGCGCGCTGCTCCACGACGTAGGCAAGATCGGCGTCGACGACCGGATCTTGAAGAAGGTTGGCGTGCTCACGCCGGACGAGTATGAGCAGATGAAGCTGCACACGGTGATCGGCGCCGAGATCCTGTCGCCGATCGAGCAGCTGAAGGACGTCCTGCCCGCCGTCCGTTGGCATCACGAAAGCTGGAACGGCCGCGGCTATCCGGACGGTCTGCGCGGCGATCAGATCCCGCTGTTCGCGCGGATCGTGGCGGTCGCCGACACGTTCGACGCGGTGACCACGAACCGGCCGTACCAGCAGGCCTACGATCTCCACTTCGCGGTCGATACGATCACCAAGCTCGCCGGCAGCCGGTTCGACGCCAAGGTGGTGACGGCGTTCCTGCGCGCCTATGACGCCGGCGAGATCCATCCGGCCGAAGATCGGGCCGCCGGCCCGCACGGCGCGGTTCAGCCTTTCGAATTAATGGTGGCCCGAGGTTAATGCATGGCGTTTGAAGATACGTTGGCTCGATTGCTCGCCGCGCACGAAGACGCGATCGGCGTTCTGTTCCTCGATTCGACCGGCGAGACCGTTCATCTCGCGTGCGCCGAGATGTCGAAGTACGACCTGCAGGTGATCGGCGCCTACTTAGGGATCTACATGCGCCACCTGGACAAGGTGATGACGCTCAATCACCTCGGGAAAACCCAATTGATCCACATCGAGAAGCGCCAGGTCCACATCCACGTCCTGCCGCTCCCCGACGGCTATTGCCTGGCCCTCGTCCAGCGCCACCCGGGCCAGGTGGCGCGCGCCCGCGCGGGGCTGGTGGCGGCGGGCGCCGAGCTGGTGCGCGAGCTGTTCTAGGCTCGGTCGAACGAGAGACTTTAGATGCGCGCCGTTCTGTTCGAGGGAGTCCGCCGACTCGTCTGCTCGGAAGTCGCCGACCCGCGGATCCTCGATCCCGGCGACGCGATCGTCGCGGTGCGCGCCGCCGGCGTCTGCGGCTCCGATCTGCACGTCTACCGCGGCGCCGAGACCGGCCTCGACCTCGGGACGCCGATGGGCCACGAGCTGGCCGGCGAAGTGGTCGCGGTCGGGGCCGGGGTCCGCGGCTTTTCCCCCGGCGCCCGGGTGGCGAGCCCGTTTTCGACCAGCTGCGGTGTCTGCGCCGCCTGCCGCCGCGGCCTCACCGCGCGCTGCGTCGCCGGCCAGCTGTTCGGCTGGGTGCACGAGGGGCAAGGGCTCGCGGGCGCGCAGGCGGAGCTGGTGCGGGTGCCGCTCGCGGATTCAACCCTGGTGGCGATCCCCGACGAGCTGCCGTACGAGATTGCGGTGCTTAGCGGCGACGTGCTCGCGACCGGCGCGTTCGGCGCCGAACAGGCGGGCGCCGGTCCCGGGGCCGCGATCGCCGTGGTCGGCTGCGGCCCGGTCGGACTCATGGCGATCCTCGGCGCGCGCGAGATGGGGGCGGAGCGGGTCTTCGCGCTCGACACGGTGGCGGAGCGCCTGGCGCTCGCGGCAAGCTACGGCGCCGAGCCGGTGCCGCTCGACGCCCATCCGGTCGAGTGGATTCTCGAAGCGACCGGCGGCCAGGGCGTCGACGGAGTGGCCGAGGCGGTGGGCAGCGTCTCGGCGCTCCAGCTGGCCTACAACCTGGTGCGGGCGGGCGGCGCGATCTCCGCGCTCGGCGTCCACAACGAACCGGCGTTCGCGCTCGCGCCGGCCCAGCTCTACGACAAGAACCTGACTTACCGCACCGGCCGCTGCCCCGCGCGCGCCTACATGGACCGGCTGCTGCCGATCGCCACCCGCCGGGCGGCCGACCTCGCGCGGATGATCTCCCACCGGCTGCCGCTCTCCGAAGGGCCGCACGGCTACGACCTATTCGACCGCCGGGCGGAGGGCTGTACCAAGGTCATGCTCGTGCCCTGAAGTCCTTGTAGTGTCCTTGTCGGTACTCTTGAGGCTATTTGATTCGGCCTACTAAATTTGATCGAACTGGTGCGCCGGGAACAGCGCAACGGAACGCGCCGCGTTCCAGTTCTGGGCGGCCGTTTCATTCATGTACCAGACGCGGGCGGCAGCATCCTCAACCTGAAGGAACGAGCGGTGGCGGGTCCGGCTCAATTCGTGACGCAGCGCGTCACAATTCGGGAATGCTTGGTAGACCGGGCGCATGGTGGCTTTCATTTCTTCGCGCCCTTCTTTGAAAGTGCCGCCAGTGGTGTCACTCTCTCGTCGTCGGTGGGAAGTCGCCGCGCGGCGCTTTCGCGGGCGTGTTCGATGGCCTGGTGCAGGCGAGCGCGAAGCAGCGGCCGAGGCGGCAACTCGGTTAGATATTCGCTGACACGGATCGACTTGGCATTCAGTTCCAGCAGCTCCACCTGTTCTGCATCTGCGGAGGCGCAGAGGATGAGCCCGATCGGGGCGTCCTCGCCGGGAGCGCGTTCGTGCTTGTCCAGCCAACGTAGGTAGAGCTCCATTTGGCCGACATGCGCGGGCTGGAACGACTCCAGTTTCAATTCGACGGCAATCAGCCTGCGAAGGCGGCGGTGATAGAAGAGCAGATCGAGATAGAAATCGTCCTTGCCTACGCTCATGCGCTTCTGCCGGGCGACGAAGGCAAAGCCGGTACCCAGTTCCAGCAGGACACCCTCGATCTCGCGCAAGATGGCGCTTTCGAGGTCGCGCTCGCTGAAAGCGCCTTTCAAACCCAGCAGATCGAGCAGGTAGGGATCGCGAAAGACAAGGTCAGGGGTCATCTGTCCGTCCCGGAGCTTGGCGATCTCCGCCGAGATCACGGCTTCCGGCTTCCTCGACAATGCGGTGCGCTGGAACAGCATGCCGCCGATCTTCTTTCGTAGCGTTCGGACATCCCAACGCTCGATGCGGCACATCTCTGTGTAAAAGTCGCGGGCGAGCGGGTCCTTGATCGGCAGCAGCTCGACGAAGTGGCTCCAGCTCAATTCTTGGGACAGCGACGCAAGAATTCGCTCATCGGTTATCCATTCGGCGAACCGGGCCATCCGGGTGAGTGCCGTATAGCTGAAACCGGCACCAAACTCCGCCATCAATTCTTGCGACAGCGTCGCAAGAATCTGCTTCCCATAGGCTGCACGCCCGGCCTGGAGATTCTCCTTGAGCAGACGGCGCCCGACCTGGCAGCAAAGCAGCACGTAGGTGGAGTTCGCTGCTGCCGCAATCCGCTGGCGGGCAGACTGGATCAAGGTGCGCAAGTCCGCAAGGAGCACTGTCTCATCGACAACGGCGGGCGCTTCTACCCCTACGGCGCGGCTGAGATCCTTGCGCGCTCCCGGCCGAAGCGCGTTCGCTTTGGGCGCGACCCCTGCTCGGTGCGTGATCTTCTTGTGGTGGGTCAAAGGCTACCTCTTGGAGTTCGCCTCCAAATTGTTGGCCGGCCTATCGACGTGCCGGGCAAAGCCGGTCGGTCCTCCTGTCGGCCCTTTACCGTCGCTGTGCCGAAAGTATGTCTCAAATTCCTCTCGGCTGGTGAACCGCCGGGCGACGGCTCGGTGGTTGGGGTGGTCTACGTCGGACGACCTGCCGATCGGCCCCACCCCGGGAGTGGGAAGTGGTCTGTCGCCTTTGCCGCGCGGTTTCCGATCTCCTAGCTGTCGGCGCGATCAATGACGGTCGTCGCCGCGCTTCGGGAAATCGAAACCATGAAGAGAAAAGCGCAGCTCGTACTGTCGAAGGAGACCCTGCGGGCTTTGACCCAGGGGCAACTGCCTGGGATCAACGGCGGAGCAAAAACAGGGACCGTGACTACGACCCTGGATCCCCTTTGCTTCTACACAGAACCCAGCTTTAACCAGTGCCCCTAGGTTTCCAGAAGTCGTGGTTGCCATAGGTAGGAGTCGACGGCGGTCGTGGCTTCTGTAACCCCGCACGCCGTCGGCTCCACACCGTTGCGGGCGTCCGTTACCTCGGCGCCCGGCGCCTGCTCGAAGAGCCGGCGCGGCAGGACGGACGGCGAGCTACCGGAAAGGCGTCAATGCGCGCTGTAGGCGCCCACGCCACACAGGAGGTCATCCGCCAATTTGCGGTAGAACGTGGTCTTTTCCTCGATCTTCTTCGTGACCGGGTTGAAAAGAGGATATTCGATCGACCCATCGGGGTTCCTGGTGGCTGAATCCCAGAGCGCCTTGCCAAGAGGCACTCCCTTGGTGTCGACCAGCGCATCTGCCGAGGTGCCTACGAAGCTCGGATATCCTCCGTTGGCAACGACGACGTGTTTCGAGTCGACGCATAGCACATAAAGATCACGATCATGGAAGAGCGCGTTGCCTGCTGTGAAGTCGGACAGAGCGCGCCCGCGGCCGACCGCCTTGAAGTGGTCCACTGCCTTCCCGAGCATCGCCCTCGCTTCTGAAGGGTTTCCTCGTGTAGCTGCGGCTGCTGTGTTTCCGGCCATCGAGGCGCAGGCGATGAGCAGAATCGAGATCGTGTTGTGAGCTCTCACGGGTAACCTCCTTTGGTGGTCTTGCCAGCCGTGTCATCCCATCGGGATCGATTGCGGGTGACGAAAGTAGCCTTCAAGATCCTACCGCTCTTTGACCTTGAGCAGTTTCCTCGCCGGCTGTCGTCTTTTTCCCGCGGACTTCGATCTTCTCAAAGGGGGCCGAGGTCGGCGCCCCGAAGGGACCTCCACTCACCGAAACTTACTTTGGCAAGGAAAACACTCGAATGGAAACTATATTTCAAGCTCCACCGGTGCCGCCGTTACATGCTACGGCCGGCCTCAAGGGCGGGGCGGCGGTTCGGGACGTTCGACGGGTCCTCTGCGCCCTGCTCTTGGGCGGGGCGGCGGTTCTGCTTCCGGGATGCTCAGGTCCCCCTCCGGGACCTGACCTGGTGGAAACGACCTGCCTTTGCATCGACCAGTGCAACGCGAACGCGAAGCTCCGCCTCGGCGGGGTCGTCTGCACCGACGCCTCGAATCCGGACAACGTCACGGAGGCCACCAAGTCCCTCTGCAGCGGCAAGGAGACGATCGGCTTCAACATCTGCAAGATCACCGACTGCAAGGCGCAGCCGCCGATCTTGACCCCTCATGGGTGCCCGGCGGACAACGGCGAATTCAAGAGCGGCGACTTCGGCCAGAGCCTGGCGAACGCCGTTCCGCCCTCG
>Ga0268264_10001182_pt1 | contig 25302 bp, 25 predicted proteins | sample KBSSwiS32_FD_190357 | JGI IMG/M metagenome (GOLD analysis project Ga0268264, IMG submission 190357) | Switchgrass rhizosphere microbial communities from Kellogg Biological Station, Michigan, USA - KBS Switchgrass S3-2 (SPAdes) (version 2) | ecosystem: Host-associated > Plants > Roots >...
CCGCCGCCATCGCCAGCGCGGCGTTGCGCGCCACCTGATTGGACGGACCGACCAGGAAGCGTTCGAAGGTGAGGCGTGGATCGAACAATTGCTGCAGGCGGCCTACGCCTGCTTCAGTTGAGGCGGGACCGGCCGGCGCTGGCTCCGCCGGCACCACAGCCGGCATGGCCGCGGCCTGCGTCCCGGTATCGGCCGCATGGACGTCAGCCGGCGCCGGTCCCGTGCGCTCGATCCGGACCTCATGGATGCCCGGCCGCGCGGCCCGCCATGCCAGGGTCAGCCGGTCGGCATAATGGGTGCTGACCCAGTTCGCCATGAAGTCGGAGGGCACGTGTAGCCGCACGACGCCGGGCGCGGCGATTCCGCCGAGCGTCAACGGCTTCAGCCAGTGATCGAACAGCCGCGCGCCGCAATCGCGCCGCAACCCGTCACGGATCGCAGCCCATGCCGCCGCCAGTTCCCCATCGCCGCCTGCGCTACCCAGTTCAGCCACCCGTTGACAACCTCTCGCCCCACGCACCGTTCCTCGAGGGTCCACACCCTCGCACGCAAATCATCCCCCACCGGAGAATGGACCTCCGGCGAAGCGATCGACGCTATCTGCTAACCCGGACAGTGAGTCGCCATCCGGGGACAGCGCATTTTCTGTGAGCCAAACCGACCATGATCAAGGGGCTGACGGTCAAAAAAATGAAATAAAGGCGGTTGACTCGACGCAGCCCTAGCAAGTCCTCGACATCATAATCAGATGCTTGAATCTAGACGATTATTTCAGTGGGATTGCGGTTTGATGACTGCCGAATCGGCAGGTTTCCGTCGTTTCACAATTCGCCACATTCGATGCCGCGGCGCACAAGAAAAGGCCCGCCGGCGAAGCACGCCGACGGGCCTTGCGATCAGATCGGGAACGCCGGCTCAGCCCAGCGCGGCGACCGCCTTGGTGAGTCGCGCGAACTTGCGCGACGCGGTGTTCTTGTGGAGGACGCCCTTGGCGACGCCGCGCGCCAGTTCGGGCTGCGCCTGCGTCAGCGCGGCGGCGGCCGCGTCCTTGTCACCGGCGGTCAGCGCCGATTCGACCTTCTTGACGAAGGTACGGATGCGCGCGACGCGCGCACCGTTGATCACCGCGCGACGATCGTTGCGCCGGATACGCTTTTTTGCCTGGGGCGTGTTCGCCATGCTGGTCCTCGAATGTCGAATAAAGAAAACGGCGCGGGAATCACCCGCACCGGGAAGGCGGCGCTATTGGCAGCTTTCGCCGATTCGGTCAACAATCAACGTTGGCACGTCGCGCAGTAGAAGGTCGATCGTCCGCCTTCCGCCCGCCGCTGGACGAGCGCTCCGCACGCGCACGCCTCGCCCTCGCGGCCATAGACCAGCCACTGCTTCGAGAAATAGCCGAGTTCGCCGTCGGGCCGGGCAAAATCGCGCAGCGTCGATCCGCCGGCGATGATCGCCGCGTCCAGCACCTGCCGGATCGCCGCTACCAGCCGCACCAGTTTCGGCCTGGCCACGGTCCCGGCCGCCTTGTCCGGCGCGATCCGGGCGATGTGGAGCGCCTCGCAGACATAGATGTTGCCGAGCCCGGCGACGATCTTCTGGTCGAGCAGCAGCGCCTTGACCGGCGCGATCCGCCCCGCGAAGGCACGGACGAGGTGGGCGGCATCGAAACCATCCCCCAACGGCTCGGGACCGAGCGCCTGGAACGGTCCGAAGCCGGCGATCGCCGCGGTTTCGACGAGGTCGAGCGACCCGAAGCGGCGCGGATCGTTGAGCGCCAGCCGGCGCCCGGCGGCGGTCTCGATCAGCAGATGGTCGTGAGTGCCGATGTCGACGGGGTCGACCCGCCAGCGCCCCGACATGCCGAGGTGGAAGATCATCGTGTCGCCGCGATCGGTGTCGATCAGCCCATATTTGGCGCGGCGCGACAACCCTGTGACGATCGCGCCGGTCAGGCGCTGGCGCAGATCGACCGGTATGGCCCGGCGCAGATCGGCGCGGCGCGGCTCGACGCTGACCAGCCGCTGGCCGAGCAGGACGGGCCGCAGCCCGGCGACGGTGGTTTCGACTTCGGGAAGCTCCGGCATGGCCGACACAGCTAGGTTCGGTTTGCCGCCGCGACAACCCTTGGCTAGAGGCCGATCCCAGACAAGAGGCAGCGACATGACCGACCAGACCGTTTCCTTCGGCTACGAAGACATCGCCTCGACCGAGAAGACCGCGCGCGTGGGCGAGGTCTTCACCAGCGTCGCGCGCAGCTACGACCTGATGAACGACGCGATGTCGGGCGGCATGCACCGATTGTGGAAGGACCGCTTCGTCCGGCGCCTGAAGCCGCGCGCCGGCGAGACGATCCTCGACATGGCCGGCGGCACCGGCGACATCGCCTTCCGCATCGCGAAGTCCGGGGCGCAGGTGACGGTGTCGGACATCAATCCCGACATGCTGGCGGTGGGCATGGATCGCGCGCGGAAGAAAGGGCCAGAGAACAAGGGATTGGCCGGCCTCGTCTGGTCCGAACAGAATGCCGAGGCGCTGACTTTCCCGACCGCGACTTTCGATGCCTATACGATCGCCTTCGGCATCCGGAACGTAACGCATGTCCAGCAGGCGCTGGGCGAGGCGCATCGTGTGCTCCGGCGCGGCGGACGCTTCTTCTGCCTGGAATTCTCGACGACGTTGTGGCCCGGTTTCGCCGACGTCTACGATGCCTATTCGCACCATATCGTGCCCAGGCTCGGCAAGCTGCTGGCGAACGATGCAGACAGCTATCGCTATCTGATCGAATCGATCCGGCGCTTTCCGGATATGGCGACGTTCGAGGGCATGATCGCCAAGGCGGGATTCGTGCGCACCCATGTCGAGCCGATGCTCGGCGGCCTCGTCGCGATCCACAGCGGCTGGAAGATTTGATGCGCGAACGCGCATCAAACCCCGGCGAAAGCCGGGGTCCAGAGTCGCTTGTTCCGGAGCCGGGTGACCATGTCTGCGGGGATGCATCGCTTTGACTCACCCCGCCGTCCATGTCTGGCGTCTGCTGAAGTGGGGCCGCACGCTCGCGCGCCATGGCGCGCTGCGCGGGATCGAGCGCGACCCGCTGACGCCGCCGCCGGTCCGCCGGCTCGCGCGCATCGCCCGGCTCGGCGCGCGCGTGCCCAGGCAGCCCGCTTATGCCGATGCGTTCCAGGCGATCGGTCCGGCCGCGATCAAGCTCGGCCAGACCTTGGCGACGCGGCCCGATCTGGTCGGCGAGGAGGCCGCGCGCGATCTGCTGCGGCTGCAGGACGCGCTGCCGCCGCTGCCGTTCGCCGATATCGAGCGACAGATCGCGCAGTCGTTCGGCAAACCGTGGCAGGCGCTGTTCGCGAGCATCGATCCGGTCTCGGTCGGCGCCGCCTCGATCGCGCAGGTCCATCGCGCGGTGACGCTCGAAGGCCGCGACGTCGCGGTCAAGGTGCTGCGGCCCGGCGTGGAGAAGGAATTCGCGCTCGCGATCGACACCTATGAGTGGGCGGCGGCGCAGGTCGAGGCGATGGGCGGCGAACTCGCGCGGCTGCGCCCGCGGCTGGTGATCGCGACCTTCAAGCGCTGGACCGCGCGCGAACTCGATCTGCGGCGCGAAGCCGCCTCCGCCTCGGAACTGGCCGAGGGCATGCAGGCCGAACCCGGCTTCACGATTCCGGCGATCGACTGGCAGCGCACCTCGGGCAAGGTGCTGACGCTCGAATGGCTCGACGGCATCAAGCTCTCCAACCGCGATGCGCTGATCGAAGCCGGCCACGATCCCAGCGCGCTCGCCGCGCGGCTGGTCCGCGCCTTCCTGCGCCAGGCGATCGCCGAGGGCTTCTTCCACGCCGACATGCACCAGGGCAATCTGTTCGTGCTGCCCAACGGCAATCTCGCCGCGATCGACTTCGGCATCATGGGCCGGATCAACCGCCGGGCGCGGCTGTGGCTGGCGGAGATCCTCTACGGTCTGATCACCGGCAATTACCGGCGCGTCGCCGAGATCCATTTCGAGGCGCAATATGTGCCCGCGCACCACGACGTCGCCGAATTCGCGACCGCTTTGCGGGCGGTCGGCGAGCCGATGCGCGGCCGGTCGGTCAAGGAATTGTCGGTCGGGCAGATGCTCGACGGGCTGTTCGCGATCACGCGCGACTTCGACATGCAGACCCAGCCGCATCTGCTGCTGCTGCAGAAGACGATGGTGATGGTCGAGGGCGTCGCGACCGCGCTCGATCCCGACATCAACATGTGGGAAACGGCGGCGCCGTTCGTCCAGCAATGGCTGCGCGACGAACTCGGGCCCGAGGCCGCGATCGCCGACCGGCTGCGCGAGGACGTCAAGACGCTGACGCGCATCCCCGAACTGATCCGCCGCATCGAGGCGCAATTCCCGCCGGCCGGCGCCGCGCCGCCGCCGCCGCCTTTGGCCGAGGTGCAGGTCGTGCGGCTGGGCGGCGGCTGGCGCTACATGGTGGTGGCGCTGGTCGCGGCGGCGGTGGGCGCGGGCGCGATGTGGCTGATCGGGTGACGCTGCCGATGCCCGGGAGGACGATGCGTGCGATGCGAGCCATGGTCGGAAGCTGGCCGGTAATCCGATCTGTCGCTATCTACCACTTGTGCACAGTCGAGTGGCCTGTAACCTCCGCCGCTATGGAGTTCCCCCAGTTCCAGTATCATCCTGACCCGCTCTCGACCGGGTCTATCAAAGCGAGTGCCGTGGTCTGTGATTGCTGCGGGATGGCGCGCGGCTTTGAATACACGGCCTCTTTTTACAGCCCGCAACGGTCAAAGCCACGCCTTTGCCCTTGGTGCATTGCCAGCGGCGAAGCGGCCCAAAAATACGATGGCGACTTCTCCGACGCATTTCCGCTTCAAGAGGAGGGAATCGCCGACAATATCGTTGACGAAGTGTCTAAGCGCACGCCCGGCTACAATTCATGGCAACAAGAGGTGTGGGAGTCGCACTGTGAAGATGCGTGCGAGTTTCATGGCGATGCGAAATCTGCCGAGCTTTCCGGCCTGAGCGGGAGAGAACTCGCCGAACATCTTGATCGCTTTGGATTAAACTTCGAGCAATGGGAGTCTTTTGTTAGCAATTACAGAGAGGGCGGGAATCCAGCGGCGTATAAGTTTGTGTGTCGCCACTGCGGTGTTTCTATTTATTCGGTGGATTTCACGTAACGTCGGCTCGCCTCCATCACTCGCTAGCTTCGACTGCCAACTGCAAATACGGTGACAGGTCCGAAAACCTCTAAACGTTTTTCGGCTTTAGCCCTCGCTTGCCAGGGATGAGCGGCTGCCCGGTGCGGGTCTCCCTATCAGCCAGCCACTTGCGTGAACGGATCGGGCGGCCAATCGTCTCGGCCTTGCGCAGCACTGCTCCACGCCAGCGCGCTCCGCCCCTTCAGCCAGCAGATCAAGGTAAAACGCGTAATCACCATCCTCGAAAAAAATCTGCTCACGCCGGTTTCCCTGCCGTCCACCCCCCCATGCAACCTGTTGTGGCAACACCGTGTGCTACGCCATCAAAGTAGTTTTGCGCACCAGTAAGCCCCACTGCTCCCGCAACTTTACTAGCCGCACGGTAGGCGTCGTAAACGGCTCCCTGAACTGTACACGACGTCCCTTCTCCACCGACGATCTTCTCTAAGTCGTCGTCGGCAAGAGATTCAAATTGCGATACAGTGTTCATGGTCAAACCTCCGATACCCGATCGCCTCTTGCGATCCATGGTCCGAACCTGGAGGAAAGCGCCCTTTGACGGAGTGACGTCGAGCACATGGGCAGAAAAAAGTCGAATGTACGGGTGTTTCCGATTGAGATCTTTGCCGAACGGCATCACGCGGCACCGCCATGACGTGAACTGGCTCGGCATCAGATCGCAAGACCAGACCGCCACGCCAGCGCGCTCCGGCCCTTCAGCCAGCAAATCAAGGTAAAGCGCGTAATCGCCATCCTCGAAAAAAGTCCGCTATGTTTGTCGGTCCAATTTCTCTCGCTCGATCAGCGAGACGCAGTTCGCCAGGCGCCATTCACCCCCAGGCCCCTTGCCGCGACCGCTCACGCATCGCGTCGATGAAGACCCGCACCGCCGGCATCGCCGCACGCCCGGCGTCGTAGAGCAGGCTCACGGGCAGTGGTGCCGGCGCATGCGCCTCCAGCACCCGCACGAGCCGCCCGGCCGCGATCGCTTCGGCCGACTGGTAGCTCAGCACATTGGCCATCCCCAAGCCCGCCTCGGCCGCCGCGATCGTCGCGTCGATCGTGTTGACGGTGAGGCGGGGGACGATTTCGACGGTCATTTCACCCTTTGTCCCGAACGGCCAGGCGCTGCCGACCCGCACACCGCTGCCGACGATACAGCGATGGCCGCCCAGATCGGCAGGGGCGGCCGGAACGCCGTGCCGGGCAAGATAGGCCGGGCTCGCAACGATCGTCTGCTGCACCGATCCGATCGCCACCGCGCGCAAGGCACTGTCCACGAGCGCGCCGATCCGCACGGCCACGTCGATCCCTTCCTCGACGATGCGGACGTTGCGATCGATCAGCATCATGCGCGCGCTGAGCCCGTCATGGTCGGCCAGCAGCGCGCCGATCACGGGCAGCACATGCAACCGCCCGAACATGACCGGCGCGGTGACATAAAACTGCCCGCGCGGCACCGATCGGCCGCCCATCACGATCTGCTCGGCTTCGCGCAGATCGGCCAGGATCCGCCGTGCCCGATCGAGAAAGGCCGCGCCCTCGTCCGTCAGCGACACCGCGCGGGTCGATCGGTGGAACAGCGTCACGCCCAGATGCCGCTCGAGCGCCGCCACCGCGCGCGTGATTGCCGGCGGCGACGTCTCCAGCGCGCGTGCGGCCGCCGCGAAGCCGCGCCGATCGGCGACGGCGACGAAGGCGGTCAACGTCTCGAACCGGTCCATCATTCTCCAAACTGAAATAGTGAACGCCGATTGTCGCCGATTATCATGATCACGGCAACGCGCTATCTCGACGACATGGCACAGACATTTCTCCACACTATGTTCGGTCCGGGCGCCCGCGCGCTGCAGCAGGCGGCTGGGTCACGCGCATCCTATGCCCGCATGGAGGCGGGTGCGGGCGAAGCGGATCTGCTCACCGATCGCGAGGCTGATTTCATCGCTGCGCGCGACAGCTTCTATATGGCGAGCGTCAGCGAGGATGGCTGGCCCTATGTCCAGCATCGCGGCGGCCCGAAGGGCTTTCTGCGGCGGATCGCGGGTAACCGGATCGGATTTGCGGATTATCGCGGCAACCGCCAATATCTGTCGACCGCATATCTGGCCGCCGACGATCGCGTGTCGCTGTTCCTGATGGACTATCCGAACCGGCGCCGGCTCAAGCTGATCGGCCATGCGCATGCCAGCGAAGATCCAGCGACCATCGCCGCGCTGATGGTGCCCGATTATGCCGCGGAGCCGGAGCGTGCATTTCTGATCGACGTGATCGGCTTCGACTGGAACTGCCCACAGCACATCACTCCGCGCTTCACCGAAGCGGAGATCAGGCGGGGAACCCAGCCTCTGCTCGACGAACTTGCCCGGCTGCGCGCCCGCGTCGCCGAACTGGAAGGAGTCAATCCATGACCGAAAAACTCACCCGCGGCGTCCATCATATCGGCCTCACCGTGCCCGATCTCGATCAGGCGCGCGCCTTTTTCTGCGGTCTCCTGGGCTTCGACGAGGTCGGCGGTGTACCCGATTACCCCTCGATCTTCGTGTCCGACGGCGCGATCCTGCTGACGCTGTGGCGCGCCGCCGATCCGTTGTCCGCCCGCGCCTTCGATCGGCGTGCCAATATCGGCCTTCACCATCTGTCGCTGGCGGTTGCCGACGATGCGGCGCTGGCGGCAGCGTGGGACAAGGTGAGCGCGTATCCGGAGGTCGTGGTCGATGTCGCGCCGGGACCGATCCGTCCGGGCTCGGCGACGCGTCACTTTCTGGTGTTCATCCCCGGCGGCATCCGGATCGAGTTTGCCACGCCCTTTGCGTGAGGTCGCGCGTACGATACTCCTCGCATCGCGAGTCCCACACTTGACCCTGCAGCCATGCGCATACATCAACCCTCATGATTGATGACCGGTCCTCGACCTCACTCGAGGCAATGGTGTTCGACTTGGAAATCCGTTCGCTCGAAGACCGTGACCCGGTGATCGTGAATGCACTCAACCTGTTGCTGGCTAGCCACTGAAACACGATGACCACCCACAAAATCCTCCTCATCGTCGGCGGGGGCATCGCCGCCTACAAGGCGTGCGAGCTGATCCGGCTGATGCGCAAGGACGGCATGGCCGTGCGCTGCGTGCTGACCGCAAGCGGCGCGCAGTTCGTCACGCCGATGACGCTGGCGGCGCTGTCCGAGCAGCCGGTCCACACCAGCCTGTGGGATCTGAAGGACGAGGCCGAAATGGGTCATATCCAGCTCAGCCGCGAGGCCGATCTGGTCGTGATCGCGCCGGCCACCGCCGATCTGATGGCGCGGATGGCGGCCGGCATCGCCGACGATCTCGCCACGACTTTGCTGCTCGCCACCGACAAACCCGTGCTCGCCGCGCCGGCGATGAACGTGCGAATGTGGCAACATGCCGCCGCCCGCCGCAACGTCGCGCAGCTGAAGGCCGACGGGATCACCGTGCTCGATCCCGACGAGGGACCGATGGCGTGCGGCGAATTCGGACCCGGCCGCCTGCCCGAGCCAGAGGCGATCATGGCCGCGGTCCGGCGCCATTTCACCGGCCATTCGCCGCTCGCCGGGCAACCCGACTTCGCGGACGCCACCCACCGCCCGCTGTTCGGCAAGCATGTGCTGCTCACCGCCGGCCCGACGCGCGAGCCGATCGATCCGGTGCGCTACATCGCCAACCGCAGTTCGGGCAAACAGGGGTTCGCGATCGCCGGCGCGCTGGCCGCGCTCGGCGCGCGCGTGACCTTGGTCGCTGGCCCCGTCAATCTCGCCACGCCAGCTGGTGTCGAGCGGATCGACGTCGAGACCGCGCGCGAGATGGCGGCCGCGGTCAAGGCGGCGATGCCCGCCGACGCGGCGGTCATGGTCGCGGCGGTCGCCGACTGGCGCGCCGAGGCGTCCGCGGGCCAGAAGATCAAGAAATCCGGCGCCGCCCCGCCGGCCCTGGCGCTGACCGAGAACCCCGACATCCTCGCGACGCTGTCGATCGCCCCCGATCGCCCCCGGCTGGTCGTCGGCTTCGCGGCCGAGACGGAAAATGTGATCGAACATGCCCGCACCAAGCTGGCCAAGAAGGGCTGCGACTGGATCGTCGCCAACGACGTCTCCGGCGATGTGATGGGCGGCGCCGACAACAGCATCCACCTCGTCACGGCCGCCGGCGTCGAAAGCTGGGAGAAATTGCCCAAGGACCAGGTCGCCGTCCGCCTCGCACGAAAGATTGCCGATGCCCTCGCCTGATATCCGGCCTGATATCCGGATCGCCATCAAGCGCCTGCCCAACGGCGATGGCCTGCCCGTCCCCGCTTATGCCACCGCCGGCGCGGCCGGCATGGATATCGTCTCGGCCGAGGACATCATCCTCGGCCCCGGCCAGCGCCATGCCGTCGCGACCGGTTTCGCCGTCGCGATCCCCGAAGGCTATGAAATCCAGGTCCGGCCACGCTCCGGCCTCGCGCTCAAGCACGGCATCTCGATGCCCAACACGCCCGGCACGGTCGACAGCGATTATCGCGGCGAGCTGCGCGTGATCATGATCAATCATGGCGCCGAATCCTTCCCGATCGCGCGCGGCGACCGCATCGCCCAGCTCGTGCCGGCCGTCGTGCAGAAGGCGGTGTTCGCCGAGGTTGACGATCTCGACGAAACCGCGCGCGGCGCCGGCGGCTTCGGTTCGACGGGGGTCAAGGCCTGAGGCGATGGCGCTCACCGACGCCCAGCTCGATCGCTACGCCCGCCACATCATCCTCAAGGAGGTCGGCGGCGCGGGCCAGGCGGCCTTGCTCGGCGCGCATGTCGCGGTGATCGGCGCCGGCGGGATCGGCAGTCCGGCGATCCAGTATCTCGCCGCAGCCGGGGTCGGGCGGCTGACCTTGATCGACGACGACACCGTCGCACTGTCCAACCTGCAGCGCCAGACGCTGTTCGCGACCGCCGATATCGGCGCGCTGAAGGTCGATGCCGCGGCGGCGGCGGTGATACGCCTCAACCCGGACGTCGCCGTCGCGCCGACGCCCCACCGAATCGACGCCGGCAATGCCGCGACGCTGCTCGCCGACGCCGATGTCGTGCTCGACGGCTGCGACAATTTCGCGACGCGGCTGGCGGTCGCGGATGCGGCGCTGGCGCTGCGGATTCCTTTGGTGTCGGCGGCGGTCGGCCAGTTCGAGGGGCAACTCGGCGTGTTCCGCGGCTGGGAAGCGGACAAGCCCTGCTATCGCTGCTTCGTCGGCGCCGATCCCGACCGGCCGGACATCTCGTGCGCCGATCAGGGCGTGCTCGGCGCGCTGACGGGTGTCATGGGCAGCCTCGCCGCGCTCGAGGCGATGCGCGCGATCACCGGCTTCGGGGACGACAGTGCGGGCAGGCTGCTGCTGGTCGATGCGCTCTCGCTGCGCTTCCGCACGCTGAAGCTGCCCAAGGATCCCGGCTGCCCGGCGTGTGGCGGCGCGCAATGAGCGCCGTCACCATCATCCTCGCCACCCCCGACGGCACCAGGCTGCGCACCGCCTTGCTGATCGCCACCGCCACCGCGGCGCTGGGCGATACCGCGCGGATCTTCTTCAGCGAAGCGGCGGTCGCGCTGCTCGCCGCGCGCCCGCACGACCAGGCCGACGACTGGTACGCCCCGCACGGCCTGCCGACGCTCGGCGACCTGTTCGACGAGGCGCTGGCGGCCGATGTCGCGCTGATCGCCTGCCAGAGCGGACTCGCTTTGATCGGTCTCGATGCCGACCGCCTCGATCCGCGCATCGAAACCGGCGGCATCGTCGGCACGCTGGCGCTTGATCAGGAGGCCCGGATCGTCGCATTATGATCGCGATCAGAGCGCGGACAGCGTCGATTCGATATCGAAACGATCGGAGGTCATTGGGCATGATCGCACGATTCGCGATTGCAATCATTCTGCTCGCCGTCAGCGGGCGTGCGCACGCCGCGGACGTCGGCTGCGGCCAGGCGACGGCGCTGGTCGAGAAGGCAAAATGCGCCGATCCCCAGCTCGCCACGCTCGACGGCGACATGACGACCGCCTTTCGCCAGCGGCTCAGGGCGTGGAACGGCAGCATCGCCGCGATCGTCGACCAGGACCAGCGCGAATGGCGCAACGAGCTGGCGAGCATCGATACGCCCACAAGCGAGGTGGCACCCGCCTGTGCGCCGAAACCGGGCGAGGCGCTCGATGCCTGTATCGCCGGACTCTACCGGCAGCGCATCGCCGAACTGCGCGATCCGGCCTATCCGATGAAGGGCGTCTACCGCATGGGCGACGCCGCGCTGCTGATCGTCACCATGTCCGCCAACCCCGAACAGATTCGCTACACGCTGGGAATCCGGCCCAAGGGTGAGGGCAGCGAACATTTCTGGGTCGGCGATCCCGACGTGCTGCCCGACACCAGCCGCATGCTCGACGGCCAGAAAATGGAGCTGCTGCTCCCCAACGCCGATGGCGACTTCGGCCCGCGATGCCGGCTGTCGCTCGCCTTCAGCGCCAATGCGGTCGACGTGGTGCCGGTCGGCGGCCCGTGCAGCGGCGACGCGTTCACCGGCCATTACATGCGACAAACCGAATCGACGCGCGACTGGTCGTACGACATTCACTGGTAAGGGGCGGGATCGTCTGGAATTTGCGGTGTGCGACCGACGGCAAAAGCCGGCCGCGGCGCACTCCCACATCCCATCTTGCCCAGCCGCCCATTCGCCGCCACTGTCGCCCCCAAGCCGACATCGGGGGGATCAATGAACAGTGCCGCCGCGCCCATGCGCGAACCAAGCCCCAAGGAAATCCGGCTGGTCATCACCGCCTCGTCGTTGGGCACGGTGTTCGAATGGTATGATTTCTTCGTCTACGGCACGCTCGCCACTTTGATCGCGAAACTCTTCTTCCCCGCCGCCAGCGAGACCGCCGGTTTCCTGCTCGCGCTCGCCACCTTCGGCGCCGGCTTCGGCGTCCGCCCGCTCGGCGCGGTTTTGTTCGGCTATCTCGGCGACCGGCTCGGCCGCAAATATACCTTCCTCGTCACGATCACGCTGATGGGCCTCGCGACTGCGGCGGTCGGCATGCTGCCCACCTTCGCGCAGATCGGCATCTGGGCGCCGATCCTGCTGGTCGTCTGCCGGCTGGCGCAGGGGCTGGCGCTGGGCGGCGAATATGGCGGCGCCGCGATCTACGTCGCCGAACATGCGCCGCGCTACAAGCGCGGCTTCTACACCAGCTTCATCCAGGCGAGCGTGATCGGCGGCTTCCTGCTGAGCCTCGCGGTGGTGCTGGCGTCGGGCGCGTTCGTCGATCCGGCGCAGTGGGAGGCGTGGGGCTGGCGCATCCCCTTCCTGTTCTCGATCCTGCTGCTCGCGGTCTCGCTGTGGATCCGCCTCAAGCTGAAGGAGAGTCCGGTCTTCAAGGCGATGAAGGAAGCCGGCGAGACCGCGAAGAACCCGATCCGCGAAAGCTTCGACACCTGGCCCAAGATCCGGATGGTGCTGGTCGCCCTGTTCGGCATCGCCGCCGGCCTGACCGTGATCTGGTACACCGCGCAGTTCCAGGCGCTCTATTTCCTGCAGAATTCGGCGCGGATCGACGACACCTCGGCGCGGCTGATCGTCGGCCTCGGCGCCGTGTTCAGCCTGTTCTGGTTCATCCTGTTCGGCTGGTTGTCGGACAAGATCGGCCGCAAGAAGCCGATCGTGGTCGGCTATATCCTGACCATCCTGCTGATGTTCCCCTTGTTCCACTGGATGTCGAACGCCGCCAATCCCGAACTCGCCGCGGCAATGGCGCGCAACCCGGTGGTGGTGACCGGCAGCGACTGCCGCTTCGATCCGTTCGCGACCAGGGGCCAGCCGACCGCCTGCGGCAAACTGCTCGACGCGCTGTCGAAGAAGGGCGTCGGCTATACCAAGGCCGAAGGGCCGGCCGGCACCGCGCCGTCGGTGACGATCGGCGGCGCCGCGGTCGACGTCGCCGATCCGGTCGCGCTCGACGGCGCGCTGGCGGCGGCGGGTTACAAGCTCGAGAAGAGCGCGCCGCCTCTGTCGCGGGCGTGGATCATCGTCGCCGCGATCGTCGCGATCGGTTTCCTCTCGGGCATGACCTACGGGCCGACCGCGGCGCTGCTGGTCGAGATGTTCCCGGCGAAGGTGCGCTACACCTCGATGTCGGTGCCCTATCATATCGGCACCGGCTATTTCGGCGGCTTCCTGCCGTTCATCAGCCAATATATCGTCGCCCGCACCGGCGATCCGTTCGCCGGCATCTGGTACACGATCGGCGTCGTCGCGATGGCGCTGGTCGTGACATTGATCTGGCTGCCCGAGACGTCGGGCAAGGAACTCGACTGAAGCGCCCCGTCACTGATCACGCCGAGTTCCTGCGCTGCTGAATCTGCTGGGCGAGAAATTGGCAGTTCCCCGGCGAAAGCCGGGGCCCAGGAGTCACACGCTCGGAGTGCGCGACTCCTGGGCCCCGGCTTTCGCCGGGGAACAGGAAAGGCTGGGACCGAGCCCCTCAATTTCCAAGACCTGTCACACTAGCGGCCATGGCCAAGCGTCGGCTAGGGCGCCGCGATGACCTCGCCGCTCCGCCTGCGCCTCGACGCCGCCGCCCTCGTCGACAATTGGCGCTGGCTGGCGCGGATAAGCGGCACCGCCGCCTGCGGGGCCGCGGTCAAGGCCGACGGCTATGGCCTCGGCGCGCTCGCGGTGGTCGGACGGCTGGCGGCGGCAGGCTGCCGCGATTTTTTCGTCGCGACCTGGGCCGAGGCCGAAGCGCTGCGGCCGCTGGCCGACAGCCTGTCGGTCGCGGTGCTCCACGGCGTGCGCGACGACGATATCGGCGTCGCGCTGGCCGGCACCGCGCGCCCGGTGCTGTCGACGCCGGAACAGGTCCGGCGCTGGCGTACGGCCGGCGGTGGTGCGTGCGACGTGATGGTCGATACCGGCATGAACCGGCTCGGCGTCTCGCCGGCCGATGTCGCCGCCGGCCTGCTCGACGGCCTCGCGATCGACACGCTGATGAGCCATCTCGCCTGCGCCGACGCGGACGTCGCGATGAACGCTGCCCAGCGCAGCGCCTTCGTCGCGCTCGCCGGCCGCACGACCGCGCGGCGGCTGAGCCTCGCCAATTCGGCCGGCATCTGCCTCGGACCCGATTATGCGTTCGACCTCACCCGGCCCGGACTTGCGCTCTATGGCGGCATCCCGCGCGCCGAGGCAGCCGGCCATATCCGCCAGGTCGTCACGCCCGAGGCGCAGATCCTCCAGCGCCGCCGCATCGGCGCCGGCGATCCTGTCGGCTACAACGCCACCTTCACCGCCGACCGGCCGATCGAGCTGGCGATCCTCAACATCGGCTATGCCGACGGTTATCTCCGCACCTTCTCGGGCACAGGCGCCGCGCGGGCGGGCGATGCGCGGCTGCCGGTGGTCGGCCGCGTCTCGATGGACCTGACCGCAATCTGCGTCGATGCCGCGCCCGATCTGGCCGAAGGCGATTGGGTGATGCTCGACTATGATCTGCCGACGGCGTCCGCGCAGTCGGGCCTGTCGCAATATGAGCTGCTGACGGGGCTGGGTGCGCGGTTCGACCGGGTCTGGTGAACGTTGACGCCGTCGTCAGCGATTTCGACGTGCTGCTCGGAAGCAATTCCTCCCCGGAACGGGGAGGAATGCATCATCTTTTGCAATCAAGCGGCTTTGAGCCTCAGACCCTGCCCGCATATGGGGCGCGGGAGTACAGGGGGATTTTCATGATCAACGCATCGCGGCTTTTGTCGCGGGCTTCTGCCGTCATGCTTGCCGTGGCCGCGATTCCGCCCGCTTTTGCCCAGAATTCAGCGGCTGGGGCCGATGATGTCGATTTGATATACACCCCGGACGCGAATCGCGACGAGACCATCATCGTCACCGGCACGCGCATCCGCCGCCCCGATCTCGAAGCGCTCGAACCGCGGGTGACGCTCGACGCCCGCTATCTCGCCGATCGCAACCTCACCAGCATCGCCGATGCGCTCAACGAAACCCCCGGCTTTCGCGCCAGCATCACCCCCAACGGCGCGCAGGGCGCGTTCGGGCAGGGCGTCAATTTCGTCAACAGCCTCGGGCTCGGCGTCAATCGCACGCTGACCCTGGTCAACGGCCGCCGCTTCGTCTCGTCGAACATCCCGTCCCTGTTCAACCAGGGCGGCGTGCAGGGGACGCCGGTCGATCTCAACGCGATCCCGGCCGCCCTGGTCGAGCGCATCGACACGATCGCGGTCGGCGGCGCGCCGGTCTATGGCTCCGATGCGATCGCCGGCACCGTCAACATCATCCTCAAGACCCGCTTCGAGGGTCTCGACCTGTCCGGCACCACGCGCGTGTCCGAGCAAGGCGACGCGTTCGATTATGGCGTCTCGGCCGTGTGGGGCCATGACTTCGCCGATGGCCGCGCCAATCTGACGGTCGCTTACAGCCGCGACCGCCAGGACGGGTTGCGCTACAACGACCGCGCGACCTTGCGCGCCAATGTCGCCAATCTCACCAACCCGTCATCGGCCGCGGCCGCGGCGAGCCGCCCCGCCGGCGTCGGCTTCGCCAATGACGGCCGGGTCAACACCGGCCTCGGCTTCAACAACGGCCCGGCCGACGGCATTCCCGGCAGTATTCTCGTGCGCGACGTCACGCTGCCCTTGCTCAGCTATGGCGGCCTGATCACCAGCGCCAATCCCGGCGGCGCGGCGGCGATCCTCAACTGGAAGTTCGACGAGGGCGGCGCGCTGGTACCGTTCGATCGCGGCATCCCGTTCGGGCTCAACAGCAGCGGCGGCAGCCGCGACGCGTTCCGCGGCAGCGATTTCCAGCAGATCCGCAGCGACCTGCAGCGCGATGTCCTCTACGCATTCGGCACCTTCGAGCTGTCGCCGGCTGCGACCCTGTTCGCCGAGGGCAGCTATGCGCGGACGCGCGGCGACGAACTCGTCCAGCAGCCCAGCTTCAATTCCAGCCTGTTCGGCGGCGCTGGCGGCCCGCTTTCGTTCGACATCGCCAGCCCGTTCCTGACCGCCCAGGCGCGCGCGCAGCTCGTCGCGCTCGGCGTCACCAGCTTCCAGATCTCGCGCGCCTCGCTCGAGCTCGGCGATCTCACCGGCTTTTCGACCAACCGGCTCTATCGCGGCGTGCTCGGCATCCGCGGCGATTTCCAGGTCGCCGGGCGCGCGTTCGATTATGAAATCAGCGGCAATTACGGCCGGGTCGACGTCACCGACGTGCGGCAGGACATCGACACGCAGAACTTCATCAACGCGATCAACGTCGCCACCGATGCGCAGGGCCGCACCGTCTGCACGACGACACCGGCCACCCAGGCCGCCCCCGGCGGCGGCCGGCCGGTCGCCGATCCCGCCTGCGTTCCGCTCAACCTGCTCGGCTATGGCCGCGCCGACCCGGCCGCGCTCGACTATGTGATCGCCGAGACCGTCGCGAAGAGCCGGATCGAACAGACCGTCTTCAACGCCAATATGGGCGGCAGCCTGTTCGACCTGTTCGGCAACAGCGTCGGCTTCAATGTCGGCTATGAGCATCGCCGCGAGAAAGCGGCGTTCAGCCCCAGCAATTTCGACCTGCTCGGCCGCGGACGCACCGTCGCGATCGCGCCGGTCTCGGGCCGTTACGACGTCGACGAACTGTTCGGCGAAATGATCGTGCCGCTCGTCGGGTCGCAGAACGCGGTGCCCTTCGTCGACCGGCTCCAGGTCTTCGCGCGCGGCCGGCATGTCGACAGCAGCGTCAATGGCGCCTTCTTCGCCTGGGCCGCCGGCGGCATCTGGGCGCCGCTGCCCGACGTGCAATTCCGCGGCAATTACACCCGATCGTTCCGCGCGCCGGCGATCACCGAATTATTCCTGCCGGTGTCGAACGGCTTCACCCAGATTCCCGATCTCTGCTCGGCGGCCAATCGCAACGCCGGCCCGGCGCCGGCCGTCCGCCTGCGCAACTGCACCGCCTTCCTCGCCGCCTTCCCCAACGCCACGCCGCTCGATTCGGCCATCGCCGCGGTGCCGTCGCGCAACGGCGGCAATCCCTCGCTCGCCAATGAGGTGGCGAACAGCTTCACCTATGGCGTGCTGCTGCAGCCGCGCTTCCTGCCCGGCCTCGCGATCTCGGCCGATTATATCCGCATCCGCATCGACGATCCGATCGCCAGCCTCACCGTCGCGCAGATCGCCTCGGCCTGCTTCGACAATGATGAGTTCGACCTCGCCGATCCCGCCCACGGCAATGCCTTCTGTTCACAGATCCGCCGCTATGGCGCCGGCCAGGGCGGCACCGCGGTCAATGGCGGCGATCGCGGCGGTCAGGTCGTCAACGATCCCGCTGCGCCGGGCGTCGCCAGCGGCTATGTCAACGGCCAGCGGATCAATTTCTCGGGCATCCAGGGGACGATCGCCTATGAGACCAGCCTTGATGCGCTTGGGCTGCCCGGCGCGATCCAGCTCGACGGCAACATGCTCTGGGTCCGCCGCCGCGTCGTCGACATCACCGGCGTCGCGCCCAGCCGGACCGACGGCACAATCGGCGATCCCGAATTCAGCGGCCAGCTCAACCTGCGCTACATCGGCAGCGCCGCCAGCGTGTCGACGTCGATCAACTATGTCGGCGAACAACTGGTCTCCCGGCTCAACCGCGGCCCGTCGCCGTCGGACATCCGCGAGATCGACCAGCTACGCGATTATGCCACGGTCAACCTCTCGACCTGGGTCGACATCCGCCAGCGCCTGCGGCTGACCCTGTCGGTGACCAACCTGTTCGACCGCCAGGGCCAGGGCTATTACGGCGTGATCATCCCCGCCAGCACCAACGACCTGATCGGCCGCCGCTTCGCGCTCGGCGCGCGGATGCACTTCTGAGAGGGCGGGGTATGCCTTTCTTCATCCTCCCTACGCCGTAGGCGTGGGGAGGGGGATGAGCAGGTAGCCATGCCCCCGGCATGGCTAGGGATTGCCGGGGGCAATCCCGACCTGCTCATCCGCCGTAGGCGGTGGTGGAGGGGAAATGCGGCGGTGCCGTAACGCTCAGAGCCAAGGTCGCTTGCGCGACTCCCCTCCACCACCCGCTTCGCGTGCGGTCCCCCTCCCCATCGCTACGCGATAGGGAGGATTTCTAACGCCTCACCGCTCGACGCACATCGCAATCCCCATGCCCCCGCCGATGCACAAGGTGGCAAGCCCCTTCTTCGCGTCGCGCTTCTCCATCTCGTAGAGCAGGGTGGTCAGCACGCGCGCGCCCGAGGCGCCGATCGGATGGCCGATCGCGATCGCGCCGCCATTGACGTTGACCTTGTCGGGATCGAGCCCCAGTTCCTTGCCCACCGCCAGCGCCTGCGCCGCGAACGCCTCGTTCGCCTCGATCAGGTCGAGATCGCCGATGCTCCAGCCGGCCTTCTCCAGCGCGCGTTTGGTCGCCGGCACCGGCCCCAGCCCCATGATCGACGGATCGACGCCCGCCGACGCCCAGCTGGCGATCCGCGCGAGGATTTTCGATCCGCGCCGCTCGGCCTCGTCGCGCGTCATCAGCACCAGCGCCGCGGCGCCGTCGTTGAGGCCGCTGGCATTGGCGGCGGTGACCGATCCGTCCTTCTTGAACGCCGGCTTCAGCCCCGCCATCGCCTCGACCGTCGCATTGTCGCGGATATATTCGTCGGCATCGACAATCGTGTCGCCCTTGCGGCCCTTCACCGTCACCGGTGCGATCTCGTCTTTGAACCGGCCCGAGGCGCGCGCCGCCGACGCCAGGGTCTGCGATTTGACCGCGAACGCATCCTGCTGGACGCGCGTCACCTGGCATTGCTCGGCGACGTTCTCGGCATTGATGCCCATGTGATAATGGTTGAACGCGTCGGTCAGCCCGTCGACCACCATCGTGTCGACCAGGCTGAGCGGCCCCATCTTCTGCCCCGCCCGCAGCGACTGCGCGTGCTGCGACAGCGACATGCTTTCCTGGCCGCCGGCGACGACGATCGTCGCATCGCCATTGGCGATCGCCTGGAAGCCCAGCGCCACCGCGCGCAGGCCCGATCCGCACACCTGGTTGACGCCCCATGCGGGCACTTCCTTGGGCACGCCCGCCGACATCGACGCCTGGCGCGCCGGATTCTGGCCCTGGCCGGCGGTCAGCACCTGGCCCAATATCACTTCGGACACATCCTCGGCGGCGACGCCCGCCTGCGCCAGCGCGGCTTCGATCGCGACCCTGCCCAGTTCGTGCGCGGGCACCGATCCGAACGATCCCATGAAACTGCCGACCGGCGTGCGCTTGGCGGCGGTGATGACGATATCGGTCATGCGGCATTCCCTCTCGATTGGTGCCCCCGAGTCGATGGGCCCAGGTTCCGGTGGCGCTCCTATCAGCTATGCCGCAACTGCGAAAGCCAGTGCAACAAAGGGCGCCACAACCTCGCCTCGGCACGCCGGCCGACCACCATCCCGACATGGCCGGCGGCCAGCGCCATGCGCTCGCCGACCGCCATCGCCGCTGCTTCCGGCACGATCCGGTCGCTGGTCGAAACGATGTCGAGGATCGGGCAGGCGAGGGCGGCGGGATCGACCGCCCGGCCGCCGACGATCCATTCGCCCCGGCCCGGCCGGTCGGCGTCGAAAAACCCCTCGAACAGGTCGCGGCCGGCCGCCAGGGTCAGCGCCGCACCGCCATTGGCCCAGTCCTCGATCGCGACGAAGATCTGCGCGGCATCGCTCGCCGGATCGAGCTGTCCGAAGTCCGCGAACTTGGCCAGCGTGCGGTCGGGATCGAGTCGCCAGAATGCCGATTGCAGCACTTCCATCGGCAGGCACCCGATCGCTTCCACGCCCGCCTTCGCAGCCTGCCACAGCGCGGCGAGATCGGCACGCTCGGCTTCGGGAAAGGCGGAAAACCGCCACGGCGCGGCGATCAGCGCCAGTCCGCTCGGCGGCCGCAGCATCGCCGCCGCCGCGGCGATCGTGCCGCCCAGGCAATAGCCGGCGAGCGCGGGGCGGCCGCCGATCGCATCGATCAGCGGCACCAGCAGGCGTTCGACATGACCGGCGATATCCATGCCGGCATCGCCCGGCAGCGGCGCGCCCCAATCGACGATCAGCGGGCGGACGCCATGGCGCGACAGCCAGCGCAGCATCGAATTTTGCTGCGCGATATCGAGGATTGCCGGCGGGTTGATCAGCGAGGGGACGAAGATGATCGGCGGCCCCGCACCGCCATAATCGCGCAGCACCGCCCGTTCCGATCGCGCGGCAACCGGCATGTCGGGTCCGCGATCCCGTCGCTGCGCGCGCTGGTAGGCGGCCAGTCCGGCGAGGACTGCGGCGCCGCGTTCGGGGTCTTTCGCGATCAGCTTGCGCACCATGTCCAAAAACAGCGGCAGCGGCCGGGGGCCGTGTTGCGGTGCGGCATCGATTGGTGCTACCATGGGCCGGGTCGTTTCAGGAGAGTGTGCCATGACCAAATCAGCTGCTGCGCGCGCTCCGGGCGGGACGGATGTCGTGATCATCAAGAAATATGCCAACCGCCGTCTCTATAACACGGAGACGTCGAGCTACATCACCCTCGACCATCTCGCCGCCATGACGCGCGAGGGGCGTGAGTTCAAGGTCGTCGATGCCAAGAATGACGAGGACATCACGCACAATGTGCTGACCCAGATCATCATGGAGGAGGAATCGCGCGGCCAGAACATGCTGCCCGTCAGCTTCCTGCGCCAGCTGATCTCGATGTACGGCGATTCGATGCAGTCGATGGTGCCGCAATATCTCGAAGCTTCGATGGACGCATTCCGCCGCAACCAGGAACAGTTCCGAACCGCGATGGAAGGTGCCTTTTCGGGCGGCCCGTTCGCCGACATCGCCAAGCGCAATCTCGCGATGTTCGAAGCGGCGGCCAGTGCGTTCCAGATCAAGCGCGATGCATCCGGCGCGTCGACCGCCACTCCGGCGCCCTCCGCTTCGGAAGTCGTCAAGGATGGCGAGATCGAGGCGCTGAAGGCGCAGCTCGCCGGCCTGCAGGCGAAGATCGACAAGCTGGCGGGCTGAGCGGCCTCGACAGGCGGCGGTTCGGGGGACTATCCCGCCCGTCATGAAGCCCGTCATCTTCGGCCTCGCCGGCGAAACCCTCGAAGCTGACGAGCGCGCGCTGTTCCGCGCCGCGCAGCCGGCGGGCTATATCCTGTTCCGCCGCAACATCGCCGATCGCGACCAGCTCCGGCGGCTGACCGACGATCTCCGCTCGCTCGCCGGCCGCGCCGATCTGCCCATCCTGATCGACCAGGAGGGCGGCCGCGTCGCCCGGATGCAGCCGCCGGTCTGGCCCGCCTTCCCGGCGCAGGGCCGCTTCGATGCGCTCTACGAGGTCGCGCCGATCTCGGCGATCGAGGCCGCCCGCGCCAATGCCCACGCGATCGCGCTGACGCTCGCCGAATGCGGCATCACCGTCGATGCGCTGCCTTTGCTCGACGTCCGCCGCCTCGAAGGCAGCGACATCATCGGCGACCGCGCGCTCGGTGCCGAACCGATGCGCGTCTCGGCGCTGGGCCGCGCGGTGATCGAGGGCCTGCGCCGCGGCGGCGTGGTCGGCATCGTCAAGCACATGCCCGGCCATGGCCGCGCCACGGTCGACAGCCATCTCGCTTTGCCGGTGGTCGCGGCCCCCGCCGCCGATCTCGAAACCGATCTCGAACCCTTCATCCGCCTCAAGACCGCGCCGATGGCCATGACCGCCCACGTCGTCTACACCGCCTGGGACGCGGACCGCTGCGCGACCTTGTCGCCGACCGTGATCGGCGAGATCATCCGCGGCCGCATCGGCTTCGACGGTTTCCTGATGAGCGACGACATCGACATGAAGGCGCTGAGCGGCACGCCCGCCGAGAAAGCGGCCGCCGCGATCGCCGCCGGCTGCGACGCCGCGCTCGACTGCTGGGGCCGGATGGCGGAGATGGACGCGATCGCCGAGGCGCTGCCGGACATGACGGACCTGTCGCGCGCACGGCTCGATCGCGCGATGGCGACGATCGCCGGCGCGGCGGTGTCCGGCGATATCGCCGAACTGACGGCGAAGCGCGATGCGCTGCTGGCTTATGCTTGACTTAATAAGGGCAAAAATCCGCGCGCACGCTCGACGATCTGCGGCGTAAATTCCTCCCCGGAACGGGGAGGGGGACCGGCGAAGCCGGTGGAAGGGCAGGGCGTAGAGCGCCGAGTGGCTCTCGTGCCCCTCCACCTCGCTCCCTCCCCGTTCCGGGGAGGATTTGCTTCGACACGCTCGTGAAGACCTGCCCGGACTTTTGCCTCTATTAGCGGGGCGGAAGCTTATGAAACATCGTCACAAGATCCCGACTGGCGTGCAACACGCGCGCGATGCCAATCGGTCGCGTCGCTGGATCATAGACAATCAGGTACGAGAACACCGGCCAGAATTTCACCGGCTCATCGGTCAAATCGTCGCGGATGTGGCCGACACCCGGGGTCGACGCCAGGATGCGGAAGCCCGCGGCGATCTCACGCAACACATAGCGCGCAACCTTGGCGCCGGCTTCATCCAGATAATAGGCTCGGATCGCTTGTATGTCCCGTTGGGCCTCTGGAGACAGGATGTAGCCCTTGGCCACTAACGCTCTTGCCGCTCCATGGCGGCCAGGTCGCGATCGATGGAAGTCATGAAATCTTCGCCATCGATTCCCCGGCCCGCACGCAAGGACGTCATCCCGGCGGCGATCTGCTCGCTTATGCTAGCCTTATGCATCTCCCGGATCTGATCGCGTTCTTCCATCAAACGAAGGGCTTCCCGAACAACCTCGCTGGCTGAGGTGTAGCGCCCCGTTTCCACTTTCCGATGGACGAGATTTTCCAGTTCCGGGGTCAGGCTGACGTTCATCACTCTACTCCCCACGCCTCTGAAGCCATAGCCTACCGGCGATAGCGAAAAATAGCAAAAACTGTTATGGTGGTGCCCGGCTGCCATCAGATATCGAGAGATAGGGGCGCGAGCGCGGCCAGAGATACCCGGTCCCATGGCCACGGATTTGGGGATTATTACACGTGGCACCGTAACTTGGAATGGAGTGCGGCGGTCTCAGACGCGGTATGGGAAGCGAAGGTCTGGGGGAAGGTCTGGGGGTTGCTCAAGGCGGAGTTGAAACGCCGGAACGTGACCTATGCCCAACTCGTCGTGAAGCTGGTCGCGATCGGGGTGGTGGACTCTGAGCCCAACATCAGGAACACGTTGGCGCGGGGAAAATTTACAGCGGTGTTTTTGGTCCCATGGTTAGAGGTCGTCGGCTCAAGCGACTAAGAGGCTGTCTCAGAACGCCTCCGTAAGGAAGGGGTAGACGATCGGATTAAAACATGATTCCAGAGAGTTGCGAAACCAAATCTGGAAGAGGCCATGTGGAATCCGACCGCCCGTGCGCATCATAGCCGCGCTGAACATCGTTATGGAAGTGACCTCACCGATGCCGAATGGGAAATTATCGAGCCGCATCTGCCACGGCCTCGACCGCGAGGTCGCCGCTGGCAATGGCCGATGCGCGAAATCGTGAACGCGATCTTCTACGTGTTGCGTACCGGATGCCAGTGGCGGTTCCTGCCCGACGACTTTCCACCTCACCAGACCGTCTACGGTTGGTTCGCAAAATGGCGCGACAACGGCGTGTTCGAGGGTCTGAACCATCACCTCGTCCAACTCGATCGTGTTCGCGTTGGGCGAGAGCCCATGCCTTCTGCGGCCGTCATCGACAGCCAGAGCGTCAAAACGACCGAAGCGGGTGGGCCACGTGGCTATGATGCCGGGAAGAAGATCAAAGGCCGGAAGCGACATGCCATGGTCGATACGGAGGGGCGTGCGCTCGAACTGTTGGTTCATCCTGCTGATGTTCAATGCCTGCCCCCGCGAAGGCGGGGGACCGGGATGGCGCCATTCCGCTCTTGAGACAGTCCCGGCGGCGCCATCCTTGCGTTAAAGTTGCCTTTGCCGATTCCGCGTACAACAGCCAGAGAGTAGTCGACGCCACCAGCATCGACATCCAGATCGTTACCAAAATCGCCGATCAGAAGGGTTTTGTCGTGCTCCCACGACGCTGGGTCGTCGAACGGACATTCGCATGGCTCAATCGAAATCGGCGCCTTTCTAAGGACTTCGAGCAATCCATACGATCGGCTACAGCGTTACTCTACGCCGCAGCTGTCCAGCTCCCCGTCCGACGCCTGGCTCGTTGCGCATGAGATTCAAGACGGACTCTCAGATCCGACTCGAATCCAAAGGGAGGGGAGGGGGAGGGAGTCTTGCGGTCCGGAGGGGTAGCGGTGGGCGCTGCTTCGGATGGATCGAGGATTAAGTAATAGGGGCAAAACCGCGGGCGGGTTTGTGGATTTTTCGCTTTCCCTGAGAGTCGGTTTCTGATTCAGCCTTCGGATGGCGCCGCCGGGAGACATTGACGAGCTATCGAACGCTGAGCTTCGCGCTCTGGTCGTGAAGCTGTTCGAAGTGGTGACAGACCTTGAACGGACGGTCGCGGCGCAGCGCGAGGAGATAGCGCGCCTGAAGGGCTTGAAGGGCCGACCCGATATCAAGCCGAACACGCCAAGCGGGATGGAGCAGGCGACAGCGGACAAGGCGAAGAGGTTCGGGCGAACTGGTCGTGGTCCGAAGCGCACACCGCGCGTGGCAGTCGAGGATCGCGTGATCACCGTGTCGGTTCCCGCCGGTGCCCGTTTCCGAGGCTATCAGGACTTCGTCGTCCAGGATCTGGTGATCAGTCCGCAGGTGATCCGCTTTCGGCGCGAACGCTGGTCGACGGCCGATGGCCAGACGGTGATCGCGCCGTTGCCGGCCGGGTTCAAGGGCCATTTCGGACCGGAACTGCGCCGCTTCGTGCTGATGCAGCATCACCAGGGGCAAGTGACGGTCGCCCGGATCGTGGCCCAGTTGCAGGGCATCGGGATCGACATCTCGAAGCGGCAAGTGATGCGGATTCTGAACGACAGGCAGGAAGGCTTTGTCGAGGAAGCCCGCGACGTTCTGCGTTCGGGCTTAGTCAGCGCGCCGTGGGTGACGGTCGATGATACCGGCGCC
>Ga0268264_10001186_pt1 | contig 25230 bp, 19 predicted proteins | sample KBSSwiS32_FD_190357 | JGI IMG/M metagenome (GOLD analysis project Ga0268264, IMG submission 190357) | Switchgrass rhizosphere microbial communities from Kellogg Biological Station, Michigan, USA - KBS Switchgrass S3-2 (SPAdes) (version 2) | ecosystem: Host-associated > Plants > Roots >...
AACATTTGCTGCACGAGCATCTATCACGCGAAGCACTCCATCGTCCTGAATATGTATAAAAGCAAGAGATCGACCGTCGGGAGAATACGTGGGGTAGGCCTCTCGCCCCGGCAGCGCCGTAACGCGCCGGATCTTTGCCGTTTTCAAATTAACCGCGAAAATGTCTTCGTGGTCCGCCACACCCGCTGAGAAGGCAATCTCACGTCCGTCGGGTGCCCATGCAAGCGAGGTCCCTTCGAATGGAACGTCGGCCACAGCAATCGGGCTTTGGCCGACCGGTATGACCCACAGCTTGCCGAGCGCCAACATTCCGATCCGGCCGCCATCCGGAGAAAGAGCAAGACCCATGAACCCTTTTGCACTTTGCGGACGACCGGGTTCGGGAAATCGCGCTGGCGGAAGTTCGCTCTTCGGTCGCGTGATCGAAAGTTCGGCGGTGAACGGAATCTCTTTTGGTTGGGCACCCGAAGAAGCGATGTTCCATAGTCGCCCGTCGGCCGAATACAACAATGTTCTTCCATCGGGCATCCATCGGATGCGGGTCAATGTGACATCCTTATGATTCGTTAGGCGCACGGGCGTGCTGCCGCTGGATTCCTTCACCCAAACTTGCGTCCGACCATCTCCGTCCGGCGCGAGGTAAGCAAGTTGACGCCCATCGGGGGAAAAGGTTGGACTGATGACCTTAACCGTTTCATCAGTGACGGGATTTGCCTGTCCGCCGGAGATCGGTACGATCCAGGCGCGGCCTCCTCGGTCTCTTCGATTTATTCTGGCGACGAACAGGATCGCCTTTCCGTCCTGAACCCAAACCGGCTCGTCCAGCGACGACGACTGAACACCAGTGATCGAAAGCTCTCGCGTGTTTCCGGAACTGACTTCAATTAACATAATGCCCATTCGCCACCGGCTGCCTTTTCCATCGGGTGGCACTGCATGCGTAAACGCGACCACCCGACCATCGGGCGACCATGCGGCATTACCGTCATAACCTTCGGGTTCGGATAGTTGCGTCAGTTGGCGGACGCGACCGGAACCGAGATCAAGCAGCCACAAACCCGTCCGCCCGTTTCGCTCGCCGCGGAACAAGATCCGCCGCCCATCCGGAGCAAACGAAGGATCCAGATCCTCCGCGATGTCTCGGACCGCATTCGTGATCGGCCGCGCTTTACCTCCGAGGGCCGGAACCGACCAGAGTTGGCCAAGCAGGTCGAAGACGATTGAGCGCCCATCAGGAGAAACATCGAAGGCGAGGTCCGTCCCTTCGTGGGCGCGGATGGAAATCGTCTCCGTCGGAGACTTCGCAGAAGGTTGCGATCTCGATGTCGGGACAAATACTGAGAAGATGAGAACAAGACACACGAGGATGACAGAAAATCGAGAGAACATGGGCTTTTCTCCTTTCCAGCGAGCCGATTGGCTGCCGGGGCCTAAGCGCGGAGGTCATAGATCTCGGCCTCAAATGCCCGAGCACGTCGACCCCAGCTTCATTTTAGCCCGGTATCTTATCAAAAAAGCCCAGCCATGGCATAGAGGAAACCGAACTAATTATGTTCATCCTGCCGGCACCAAGGGTGCTAGAATGCGTCTAAGACGCGCCTCCGCTTTCTGGATGACGTGCACGAAAAGGCCTCGATGGTAAAATGTCCTCTACCTGAAGGCGGACACCAGGAACATGAAAGCAAAACTTGCGATTCTCGAAATGCTATTTCTCTTTTGTCTCTCCCCGGTTCTCGTGCACTCCCAAAACGAGCAGGTAAAAGTACCCGACGAAGTAAAACCGTTCGTCGAAAAAGGAATGATCCCTATCGCGCTCGAAACCGGCGACCTGAATGGTGACGGGGCCAAAGATTTCATCCTCGTTCTGAGCAAGCCAACCAAGGAAAACGGAGGGTTCGATGAGGCGGGCGACGAGCTTCGCCCGACGATGATCCTGATACGGGACGCCGGCGGCAAATTGTCGCTTGCCGCACGCAATGATCAGGTCTCATACTGCAAGAATTGCGGAGGAGTGATGGGTGATCCGTTTCAGGGGATACAAATACGCCGAACCTCCTTTACGGTCACGAATGCCGGGGGCAGCAGCGATCGCTGGGACGCGGAGTATACGTTTGGATATTCCCGCCGCGATAAAAACTGGCAGCTGACCCGAGTAGAAGAAAACAACTTTAGCGCCTTCAGCCCCAGCAAAGTAAAAACCGCTATTTATACCCCGCCGAAAAGCTTCGGACTAATTAACTTTGCTGACTTCAATCCCGAGAATTTTAAGCGAAAGGGCAAAAACTGACATCGGCCGGCGAACCCTCACCGCGGTAAATACTGCCTTGCACGTAATAATCTCTTCGGTCGGTCGGCGCCAGGGCACCTGCCTCGAGTATTAAGGCACCTGCCTTGAGTATTAAAGCACCTGCCTTGAGTATTAAAGCACCTGCGCCGAGTATTAAGGCACCTGCGTCGAGTATTAAGGCACCTGCGTCGAGTATTAAGGCACCTGCGTCGAGTATTAAAGCACCTGCGTCGAGTATTAAGGCACCTGCGTCGAGTATTAAGGCACCTGCGTCGAGTATTAAGGCACCTGCGTCGAGTATTAAGGCACCTGCGTCAAGTATTAAAGCACCCGGGTTGAGTAATAAGGCATTTGGCCGGCGATCGTCGGAAATGTTTTTTGCCGCCCCACTTAATCATAATGCAGGACAGGAATCGTTGAGGGAACGGTTTTTACCGGTCTGCGAACTTTAGTTGGAAACCATTCCGATGTATCCCTTTAACGCATGACGTATCAAGCCCTTTCGCACTGGCCGTGTTAATGAATTCGAGCGTGAGTTTCGAGATACAGTCCAGACCCTCAAGACCGCCAAATCCATGACCGCCGCTTGGAACGATGACATGGCGGCTGTTTGCAAAGTTTTTTGCGATCCGGTCGCCGTAGAGCGGCGGTGTCACCGGATCCCATTGTCCCGTGAAAATTAGAGCGGGTACACTCGAGATAACGGGGCGAGCGTAGTCCTTTGGAATTTCTCCCCGGGGCCATAGAGCACAGTCCTCGCGCTGTTGACGCAGGCGGTAGTTACCGAGAAACGTGTTGTCTCCATTTCCTTCGCCGGGTTTGACAAAGGGCAGGTCTTCGGCACAGGTCACCGAAAGATACAATCCACCGGCTCCAGTTGCGACGATCTCTCGCCTGAAATAAATCGCCGCTTCGGCAAGCGGTGCGAAGTTACCCCCCGCCGCCAGATGAAGAAACAGCGGTATTCGGCTCGCTGAGCCTGAACTGTAGAGCATGTACCGAACAGCTTCACCCGCGAGGTCGCGCGAAAGCCTGACGCGGGTGGTTTTGTCACTGTTCGGAGCGGCTTTCACTTCCGTTTCGACCGGTCCGGCGACCAATTTTTCAAGAACGGCTCTTACCTCGGTATTAAGATTCGGAAAAGCCGCGTGGCAGGCCGCATCGGTCGCGCATTCGGCTAAGACTCCGTCGAGGGCGGCTTCGGTGTGCTGCGGAAAATCGCGCGGCATAAACTGATCGGTCGTAGAAATGCCCTGCAGGGTTGCCGTTCGAACATGTTCCCCATGCCGCCTGATATATTCCTGGCTGGCACGCGTGCCGTATGAGCCACCAAGAAGGTTGATCTGCTTGTAACCAAGTGCGGCCCGTACATCGTCAAGGTCGTCCATGGCGATCGAGGTAACATAGAGCGAGAGGTCCGCCTTTGTCTCGAGTTGCTGGCGGCATTTTCGGACCTCGTCGGGTGGGTTCCAGTGCCCGAGATAACTTTGCAGATCCGCCGCGTTGAAAAAAACGCAATTCAGGGCGTTAGAGCCGCCCGTTCCCCGTTGGTCCAAAAATACAAGCGCACGGTGCTCGCGGACCTTTGCCATATCCTGGGCTACATAGGGTGCGTCCTCGGTCGAGGACGATCCTGGCCCACCGGGTATGTAGAAGACAGGATCAGGAAGTTTATCCGCGCCGGTAGCTGGGAATACGACGATCTTTAGTGTGATCCGTCTACCCGCCTTGGCCCTACGGTTCTCAAAGACCTCGTAACTACCGCAGAGGACCTTTTCTTTTTTGCCTTCTTCGGCACCGGGAACTTCGCACGGCTGAAGATCGATGCGATTCTTTTGCCCGGCGGCCACAAGGCAGAAAATAGTAACTAAGAATATCGCCGTAATGAGTTTCATCCGATTCCTAGGCTGTTCGCGAGTGAATTCTAACGCAGAACTCCGCATTTCAAAAGATACGAAAGCCAATACCCAACAAAGCGCGGCTACTGATGACAGTGAAATTAACACATTGCCATAGCCCAGCCCTCTAAACTAGTGCGTCGAATATAAAGCGCGACAAGCAATTCCGAAAGAAAAACTAGTACAATAAATTACTCTTCCCGTGGAATCGCAGGAGCAACAAAAACGATGAGCAATAGTTATGAACCGCGGCCCGAACATAAATTCACGTTTGGGCTATGGACCGTTGGGAACCGCGGCCGTGATCCTTTTGGAGACGCTGTTCGTGAAACGCTGACTCCGATCGCGGCGGTAAAGATGCTCGCCGAGGTCGGTGCATACGGCGTAAACCTGCACGATAACGATCTGGTGCCGATCGATGCGAGCAACGCCGAGCGCGACCGGATCGTAAAGGAATTCCAAGCCGCTTGTAACGACGCCGGCCTCAAAGTTCCGATGGCGACCGTCAACCTTTTTTATGATCCCGTCTTTCGCGACGGAGCATTTACAGCGAACGACGCAAAGGTCCGCGCGTACTCCCTCCAGAAAACGATGCGGGCGATGGATCTCGGAGCAGAACTCGGCGCCCACATCTTTGTTCTCTGGGGCGGACGCGAGGGCAGCGAAACTGATGCCTGTCGCCGCCCCGACGAGGCAATAAAGCGGCTGCGCGAAGCAATCAATTATCTTTGCGAATACAACACCGCCCAAGGATACGAGTATAAGTTTGCGATGGAAGCCAAGCCGAACGAACCGCGGGCGGACATCTATATGCCGACCACGGCCGCCTATCTCGCTTTTATCGAAACCCTCGATCACAAAGATATGGTTGGCGTAAACCCGGAGGTCGCCCATGAGCATATGCCCGGACTAAATATGACCCATTCGGTCGCCCAGGCGTGGGAAGCCGGAAAGCTGTTCCATATAGATCTCAATGATCAGGTACCAGGTCGATACGATCAGGACCTGCGATTTGGTTCGGCCGCACCAAAGGCCGCCTTCTGGCTGGTCAAATTTCTGGAAGACGTCGGTTACAGCGGTTCCCGGCATTTTGATGCACACGCCTACCGAACTGAAGATCATAAGGGTGTAAAGGATTTTGCCCGCGGCTGTATGCGAACCTATTTGATCCTCAAGGAAAAAGCTAAGCAGTGGAACGAGCACGCCGGCATCCGGGAGATACTGGCGGAAATCGGTGAGACAAACAACGGCAAAATAGCTGATTTCGATGTGCTGCTGTCACAGGAATTTGATCGCAAGGCCCTCGCAGCAAAAGGCCTGCAATATGAAAAACTCGACCAATTGACGATGGACATACTTTTCGGCGTGGCCTGATCGGCACATACGACTTTTATGAGCATGACACTGAAAAACACTTATTTGATCTTCGCGCTAGCCGTGGGCGCCGCGTTTTGTTTCGTTGCGTGTTCCACGGCTCCGAGCGGCCAACAGAATTCTGCCACCGGCACAAAAAGGATCAAGATCGGGCTGACAATGGACACTTTGAAGGAAGAGCGCTGGCAAAAGGACCGCGATCTTTTTGTAAAGCGAGCCAACGAACTCGGTGCGGATGTAATTGTCCAATCGGCTGACGGAAATGACGAAACACAGGTCAAGCAAGCTGAGAGCCTTTTGACGCAGGGCGTTGATGTTTTAGTGATCATTCCGCATAACGCGGAAGTGGCAGCAACGATAGTCGACGCCGCCAAACGTCAGAATATACCAGTGATCTCATACGATCGGCTTATTCGAAATTCTATTCCGGACCTTTATATTTCTTTCGACAATGAAAAGGTTGGCGAGTTGCAGGCAAAATATTTACTCGACCGTGCGCCGAAGGGAAACTACATTCTGATCGGCGGCGCGCCGACCGATAACAATGCCAAGCTGCTCCGTGAAGGTCAGTTGAAGATCCTTCAGCCGTCGATCGACAAAGGCGATATAAAGATCGTCGCCGACCAATGGGCGAAAGATTGGCTCGCGGATGAGGCTCTTAAACATACCGAGAATGCGCTTACGCAGAATAACAACGACGTGGTTGCGGTCGTCGCGTCAAACGATTCGACTGCCGGCGGCGTAGTTGAGGCGTTGAGGCCCCAAGGACTGGCGGGCAAGGTTCTGGTTTCGGGGCAGGACGCCGACCTTGCGGCGCTTCAGCGCGTCGCGGCCGGCACCCAATCCATGACCGTGTACAAGCCGATCTTGCAGATCGCGCCGCGGGCCGCTGAGGTTGCGATCGCATTGGCAAAAAAAGAAAAGCTTCAAACGGCTCGGACGGTAAACAACGGAAAAGGCGATATTCCCTCGATCCTGCTCGAACCGATAACCGTGGACAAAAGCAACATTGACGACACCGTGATCAAGGACGGCTATCAAAAGAAAGAAGACATATATAAAAAGCCATAAATCAGCGGCGAGAAATGTTAATCCATTTCCTCGTAACCGTCATCGCCGGAAAAGTTACCTGGTTCTCTCTGCGCTGTGCATGATCAATTGTTGGACGGCCCAGGTATCGGGCGACGAGGAATAGCCTCTCGCGTTAGCCTCAACTCCGATTCCCTTAAGCAAGTTTTCCAGAGGATCAAAAGCTCCCCGGCCCGCGCCTTGCAGGTTTCGCACGCCATCAAAACTAAGCCGGCTGCGATCAAGCGGTCGATCGGTGACCAGAAGGATAAATAGCTCGGTCCCAAACGGCGAAAATACTTTTAGAGGGTTTCCATCCTTATTCGAAAGAGATATTTGCTGTGGCGGATTCAAAGGGTCGAAGTTCTGAAGCCCGCCGTACTTCTCGCTCACGCCTGTATTAATGTAGGATCCCTTGCCGCTGCTGTCGACATTCATCACGTAGATCCAGAACTCCGGCAGCAATACGTTGTTGTTTTTTAACCTTGACTGGTCGGCAACCAGCACAAGTTCATATTCTTTGTCAGCGAACATGGTCTCTCCAAACGCCAATGTCTTCGAGGCCCGTTCAGGGTTATGCTCTCTGATCTCCAATCGGTAAGGAAATTCCAAACTTCCAACGTTGATCGGCGAAGTCAGCTTTAGCCAGCCGCTTATGTTTCCGAGTCTAAGAGCAAGGTTACGCAATTCGCCGGCCGCTGTGGCGACGGGCTGATCCGCTACCCAGTCGGTCAGCGGCGGTAAAGATCTCACACGAAAATCTCGCGCGTTCTTGCGGATTGGGGCGGCACCAAGGTCGAGTTGTGACCGAAGCATCCAGGCATATTCAGTCCTTCCTCGCTTCCCTGAAAAGCGGCCTGTCAAAACATAATTTGCTTGCTCTCTCTTTTCCACCGTAACGATGGACGTGTCTTTTCCCGAGAGATTTGCGTACATAGCTTTTCGTAATTCTATTGAAGGCGGTAAATTTACAAGGACCCTCGGTTTCCTTAACTTGTACCTGGTAAAAATGGACAGAACCTGCCGCGCCTGCAACGCTCTGCCAAGGGGTTCGATCAACCCATTCTCCAGTCTGATCTCCCATTGGATACCTTTTGCCGATTGGGTCGCGTAAATTGTGTTTTGGCCGGCAGCGTCGGGTTCGGAGAGAATTTCTATGGCGCTGTTTTTTCGCAAAGTTGATAGCTCGGCAATAGCATTTGCCAGATCGGCGTCACTAGTCGCCGGCGGTATCCAAACCGCAAGATCCTCTTCTTTTTTGAGAACCCAGGTAACCTGTTCGAATATATCGCCTGGATTGATCTTGTCGGCCGGGGTAGGAACAGAAGCGGTTCGGTTCCCGTGAAGCACTTCAAGTTCACTGAGGCTCAAGCCGGCTCTTTTTACTCTTATCTTCAACGGGGGATCAGTTTCTTTGCCGGTCGCCGGATCGATGCGCCGCAATTCAACACCATCGGCGAGGCCGTCTGTGACGCCACCGGCGAGGAGTGCGTCGCGGCCCCCATTTTCATGTTTTAGCGTGATGGGGATCCTGATCTTGCCCGGGGCACGGTTGACCTCGTCGCCAAAAACATTTTCATCCATGCGGGCGGCAATACCCGCTATTGTTGGAGTCTGTGACCGGCCGGCGGCGGTAAGTCTGGCCGTGATCCGCCTAAACAGATCTCGCGCCGAAAGACGATCAGCCGGCTCCTGATAAAGACTTTGAAGAAGTTCGGCGGTCAGATGGCTGTATTGTGCTTCGTGGCCGTTTAGTGAATAGGTGCCGCCACTGGCCTGTTGATAATCTTCGGCGGCGGTTATTATCAACGCTCCGTGGTCTTCAGGCTTTATTTTCTGTGCATCCGTCGGTGCCGATCTAATGTCGAAGTCCGCCTCTTCGACCTCTTTCGGCTGTCCATCACCGCGCGCGATCGACCCGCTGTGGCAGCTGTCGAATATTCCTGTTAGCTTTATTTTTTTGGCAAGCGCCTGATCAAACAGTTCTGCAATTTCTTTGTCGCGAATGTCCTTGAGGTCACTGCGGTTTTTCACTGGCCGAACCGCGTCCATCGGCACTATCGTTTCGTCCCGCAGATCGGCCTCGTCGCTCAACGAATTTCTTACCGAGGACCCATGGCCCGAAAAATAAAATAGCGATTGGTCGCCGGCTTCCGCATCCTCGATCAGGACTTTCCGGATCGCCTTTAGAATGTTTTCACGGGTAGGTTTTTCCGGCGTGTCATCGGTCAGTTTTGTGACCGTAAATCCGTAATGTGGCGATTCAAGCAACTCCGCAAGGCGCGCAACGTCATTCGGCGGGTATTCGAGTTTTGGGAAACGGGCACTATCATATTTGCCTATGCCGACGAGCAGGGCCCTTCGTTTCCCGACGACGGACGAGTTTGTGGGAGCAGCATCGGCGGCGAGAGAATGCGGAATACTGTGGACTAAGGTAATGGCAAGGAGAGCCTCCAAAAAAGTCGTAATAAGTTTTTGAAAGCTCGTCATGTCGTTACTTCTATCGCGTTTTTACGACCGGCTCGAACAACCTCGTATCGGCCTTGCCGAACCTCGAATCAAGTTGCGGATGCTGATTGTTCGACTGCACAAGTGACGCCTTTGCGACCTGTGGCTGCACAAGGGCGATCAGTCTTTGATAAGTAAGCGGTGCCTTGCTGGTGTTAATGATTCCTATCAACGTTTCGGTAAATAGTCCGCCTGGCGCACTGCCGTTACTGTCGTCAAGTGCGAATTCATCATCCTTCGCAGCTGTCAGGGTAATGTAATACGGGTCAAAGGTTAGTGGACCCGCCTTTACTTGGTTCTTTGGCTTTTCAAACTTAACGTCGGCCATGCTTCTGACATTGAACACCCTTTCGAGCGGCAAAAATTTGATCCTTGCTTTGGTCAATTCGCCCTTGCCGACCGATCCCGAATGGCAGCTGTCGGATACGACGACGACTGTCACGCCTTTTTTTGTGAGGGGGGCGAAAAGGCCATATAGCTCGTCATCGAGAATCATGTTCCCCCATCCCTTGCCGCTAGTCGATGAATCAGAATCCCAGGGAACGATCGCTGAATCGTAATAGTCAAGCGGTATATGATACCGTTGGCCATTGCTGTCGGTATAATAAACCTCCGTCTTTACGGTTTCATCGACAACCTCTGAGTATTTATCGGGCCAGAGCGAGCCATGTCCCGAATATTGGAATACCAGTTCATCGCCTGCTCCAAGCAGTTTACCGTACGCCTTTATCTGGCTAAGAATCCCATCGCGGGTCGCTTTGTCGTCAAGAAGTATCGTCGTGTTTGCACGAGGAAACTTAAATTTTGTGACAAGCAACTCACGCATATTGTCGGCATCGTTGACTGCGCCGTATAGATCGTTTGCCTCACCTGGATAATCGTTGATCCCGACGAAAATACCGTATCTTTTGTTTCTCGCCTCGGCGCTTCCCGCCACCAGCAATATTGAAAGAACCATTATTATTGCAAACCCCGTGACCTTAACTACGCTTGTTAATTTTTTCTTATAGTCTTCTTTTTTCATCGTGTCCTCCAGCATTCTTCAATCAATTTTTGTGTAAAAAGAGGGAACGCCTATGCGTGCAACAGGTAAGACGTTCCCATCATGTTATGCCGTCAAGATCTTGTCGATTGTTTCGAACTGGGCCGTCACTACCGCTACGTCGTCGTCGGATAAGGAAGATTTCGCAGCGTAGACTCCAATTTTCACAAGTGCGGCGGCAAACGCTGGTGGAACAGTCGTCGGAGCCGATTGCCCTAATTTGCCAAGCTCCACCATTCTCGCCCTGATCACATTACTGTCCTTTGTCTCTAAGTCGAATGACAGTTTGGTGTAGGATTTGCCAAGGGCGTAATACCATTTCTGTTCACCCTTTAATCGAAGCTCGACCGCTACCTGTGCCGCCTCGAGTTTCGCGGTCCGGTCCTGTTCTGTACCGATACCACGCACGACCATTCGCATCAGCGTCTCGACCTGCGCCGCTTCTGGTTGGCCTTCGAGTTCGTCCCAAAGTATAGTGAGCCGTGAAAGGCATTTCGAATTATCGTCTTCACCAACCAATTTACGGGACATCACAAAATCGTACCCAATATAGTAGTTGTTCAGGTTCGCGTTCGAGATCGCATCGGTTGACGACTGGATTCCCCTGGTCCTCGCCACATTCACGGAGCGGTTGTGATCCAAACCGCGGATCGTCAGTACACTGCCCTGTCCAAAAGCCAAAGAGCTTGCAAATACGCCAATGGTTACCACCGTCAAAAATCTACCTAATGTTTTCATCTTAATTTCCTCTTTTTTATATTTTTAGTTCACCGTTTCCGGCTTACATATAGGTGTGCAGCAATAGATGAAAACCTTACCAACATCCAAGAAATATTTTTGTCAAAGCGTCACGACCCCGATGGAAGAGCTTTCAAGATCTCTTGAATTAGGTTTTTGATGACGTCATTCCGGCTGCCGGTAACTTTTACCTTGGCGAGTTCTATTTCGTTTCGTATCAGCGAAACCTCGATAGTTATCTGATCACCATTGACGGTGTAATCTCCACGAGGGCTGAAGCCGTTCATCGCCGTCTCAGCATTTATGTAATTGATCGAAGCTGCTCTGCCGCGGGTTATTACAATACTCTGTTCTGCGAGTCCCTCTTCTAACCTCTCTGTCAGGCGCTCTACGTCCGTATGTTTTCCATTCTCCCTAAGCTCCGGCCGCAAGATCAGCGGAACCCGCGAGGCCAACGGGATCTCTTTGCGCTCGTCACTTTCAATCCGCCCGATATCAAACGAATTCGCCGAATACGATTTGAAATATGATGGCTCCTGGACGCCCCCGATTCCTTTTGCGAGATCTTCAACCCGATCCCTCGCCCCGCCGAACCATTTCTCGACATCAAGAAATCTCCCGTCACGCAGCTTTCCGTCGATCGTCATGCCTTCAAGAAGTGAATACGTGAGCAAACCCTGCCGATACTCATTCGCTTCGAACGACTGGGCATTCGCGGCGCTGCCCATCAGCACGTAAAAGCCCGTCCGCGCCCGCAAACGTTCGATCGATTTGGTCTGTAGAGCATCTACGTCTCTCGTCTGAGCTATCAGGTCCTTTTGCACGGCACCCGCGGCGCACGTATCAAGGATCAAAACCTTTTTCTCTGCCTTTATGTCGGAAAGCCAGTTAGAAAGCTCGAGACTGCTTACGGTTTTTGCCTCACGTTCGGTTTTATTTGCCAAAACGGAACGGTCAAGCGTGATCGCCTCGCGAGTGGCGTACAAATAGGTGTCGGCGATCGCACTGTCCCGAACCGCTTCATCGGTACTGATAGAGGTTGCGTGGCCCGAAAAATAAAGGGTGACGACATCGTCCGCCCGAGCGGCCTTTGCGACATAGTCAAATGTCTTTTCGTAACTTCCCTTTACAGGGTCGAGTCGCCGAAAATCAGGGACGTCAGCGAGTCCGCTGAATTGAGCGTCCTTGTTTGTTTCAGTGCTGAGCAGGCGCACGTGAACGCGCGTGCAGGGCTTTTTTGAGGCCATTTCGTCCGCGCAAAAATATTTGCGGGCAGCCACGGTCAATGCCCTTGCCATGTCTTCCGCGTCCTTTGCGGCATATCGAAGGTTCAGTGAATCCGCTCCGTAATTTGAAATGCCCGACACGATCGCATAGTAATCGACCTGAGATGCCGGCTTGTTAGCTTTGTTGTCGACAAATCCGGTACCTCGCGAGACAAGCCCGTTGTCAGCCAAATTAAGGAAAACAGCTTCGCTTCGGCTTTGAACATTACCTTCCAGATTCCAGGCGATCACTTCTACCTTATTATCGCCGGGACGCAATCGTTCTTTTGCTATATCGACCTGCAGCGAAACGTCAGTGGCCTGGGTGGCAATGGAAGTGCGGCCTCGTGCATTGGAGGTTATTTCGCTGCCGTTGACGCGCACCTCGACGCGGCCTATGCCCCCGCCGCGGTTTCGAAGATCGATCTTGAGCGAAGGCACATCCGGCTTTGCCTGTTCGATCTTTATATCCGGGAAAAGCGTTATTGAAAATTCGGCTGAAGAATGTGGAGGCTTACCATCCACCACATTCTTAAGCAAGCCCGGAATCCAAAAGCGTGATTTAAGCTGATCAAGTGCGATGGTTTCGTACCCGATCTGCGGACCATTCACCACGAAATGCATCAACTCCTGCGCCCCGTCAGACGCGTCGAAGTACCCATCTGGAGTAACCACCGCCCAATCGGCACGGCCAATTGAAACAAGGGCGGCCGCCTTTTTATTTTCGGCAAGATCCCAAACATCGATCTTGGCCCTTCCACTTGTGCTGAAAAGAACTTTCCCGTTCGGGCTAAAAGCAATTGCATTCTTTAAATGCTTGGGATCCGAATCAGCTTGTCCGACAAAAGTGCCGAGGAGGTTTGTAGTTCCGAGGTCCCAGAAACGGATCTTTCCAAAAATATCCATCGCGGCGATCTTCCTCGAATCAGGGCTGAACGCGACCGATTCGATATTAAGCGAGCCACCACCTTCCTCGAATCTAAATACGGGATCGCCGGTTGCGACGTCACAGACCGTAAAATTTCCGAGCTTCTCAGCGGTAGCTATCAGTTTTCCATCCGGACTGAATGCGAGCGAATCGACAACCGACTTTTGTCCGCAAAGACTGCGAACTTCTTTGCCTGAATTCACATCCCAGAGCCTCGTGGTTCCATCGGTGCTGCTACCTGCCAGGTAACGCCCCGAGGGATCGACTGCGATAGAGGTAGGACGGGATAACCAGTTTTCCAATGAATATCGTCCGAAAGTTTTGGCGATCGAGGCGGTCTTCAAATCCCAAAGCGATAGGTCCTTGTCGCCCGCTATCACCAGGGACTTGCCATCCGGCATATACGCCAACGGATTTCCCGAATAATCAAGTTTTGCCCCGTCTAGTTTGACCTGGAGTTTTCCGGTGTCCGCGTCGAAAATTTCGGTACCGGCGAAACTCCCCACTGCGATGGAGTTTGAGTCCGGGCTAAAGGTAATTGATGGAAGGCCAGTACTGTCGCTCGTGATCGTACGAACGGTATGGCCGTCTTGCGCGGAGATAGATTTGACCGCGTTGCCACCGGACAAGTTCCAGATATGTATAGTGGAATAATCGTCGGCGACGGCCAATTTTGAGCCGCTAGGACTTAGGCCGATCGTATAAAGCTTATTTGCATAGCCCTCCAGCTTCCTTATTTCTTTTCCATTGCTTTTGTCCCATAGCTTTATTTCAGAGTTACCAAAAACACCTGATCCACCTGTCGCGATCGTCTCACCGTCCGGGCTAAATGCGACAAGGTTGAATTTACCGCCCGTTTTGCGTTGAAAAGTTGTTGGCTTCCGCCGCTCATCTACGGAAAACAGGTTAAGATCGCTGTCCACATCTACGACCGCCAAAGAATTTCCATCCGGAGCGAGCGCAACTGATGCTATGTTTTTAACCGCATTGTCGATTGCTTTCGAAGCAGCATCATTAACCAGATCTCGCGTCGTTGCGTCCCAAACCTTGATCTCGCCTTCGCTTGCCGTGATAAGTTTTTTGCCGTCAGGTGAATAGATCAGCGAACGAATCGCGGAAGTACAGGCGGACAAGGTTTTGATTAGTGTTCCGTCACCCAGGTTCCATAATTTGACTTTCCCGTCCGCGGTAGCAGATGCCAACTTGTTATCATTTGGGCTAAACGCTATTGCGTTTACCGCTTCGGCCGGTACGTGTCCTACACCTGCGGAATCGACTTCATATCCCTTAACTTCACCAAATTTCCAGAGTTCCTTTCCGTTCGTTACATCCCAAACACTTGTAGTTTGGTCATTGCCGCCACCCGCAATCATCTTACCGTCGGGGCTGAACGCCAATGAATTTACATTCCAGTTAAGCTGAATTGCCGGTATCAACTCACGCCCACTCGTTACGTCCCACAGCTTTATCGAGAAATACGCCTCGGCTGCCAGGATCTTTCCGTCCGGGCTAAAAGCCAGCGAACCGATTCGTGTCTTATGTCCGGAAAAGACATGAAGTTCCTTTCCTGTTTCGATATCCCAAAGCCTAAGAGTTTGATCGGCTCCGCCGCTGGCTATCATCTTTCCATTCGGACTAATAGCCATCGAAGCGATCTCACCCGAGTGCCCCGTCTGCACGACCAACTCGGGCTTAAAACGCTTTATTTGAACGGCAACATTTTGGGCACGCGTAGTAGGAGGAACGAAAAGCGACGAGATAATCGATAGTGCGATCACGGCGGCGTAGATCGTGCGGCATATCGTCCAGATACCATTTGATGTTTCGCCGACATGTCGCATAAAAATTCTCGCTACTTTAGTTTGATCACGAACGCCCGGTTTCGCTCCTGGGCGGTCTCATTCCGGATCGTAACCTTGTAATTGCCCGCTGGAAGTTTGCTGATCGGAATACTGACCGATAGGATACGCCCCCCCTGCATCGCGTGCGGGAAAAGCTTGCTGCCCTCAAATACAACTCCCGCGTTTCCTGTGATCCGTACGTCGAATTCGCTGCCGTCGGAGGGATTCAGTGGAATTCGCAGATTCAAAACTCGCGTACCTTTTTCCAGTACGATCTGGGTCGGAATATCCCCTCCACGGGCTCCGATCAAGAAAGCTGTTGCGACCAGCGGCGTTTGCCGAGAGGGATTTTCAATTCCCGGCGAGGGCTTTTTCCTCGACGCGTCAAGCTCCTGTCGAAGCCGCGCAACTTCATCCTCCAACGTCCCGACAGTTTCCGAATCCCTGTTTTGGGCCTGGCTCTTCTCCTGCAGTTCCCTTTCTTTTTGCTGCAGCTTTTCGTTCAGCTCGCGCTCGGTTTCCGACTGCTGGTTTCGTGCGACCAAGACTTCCTGTCGCAGGCGATTCGAGTCGAACAAAAGCCAAACAACCCCGACCACAAGAATCAAAACCGCGGCTGCCGTGCCAAGCTGCATTGCCGAAAGAGAGAATCCCGATCCCCCGAACAATCTTTCAAACCAGGACGCTTTTTCCTTTGCTTCAACCACTCCCGGGATTCGCAAATGCTTAAGCTCATTATGAAAACTCCTGGCATCGGCGACCTTTACTTTCCGCTCGGGCGTAACCAAATAATTTTGCTCGAGCGCATCCCGCTCCTCGGCGGACATTTCATTCCGGACGTACCGGTCGATCAGGGCCATCTCTGCCGCCTCGACCTCAGCAAAAAACTGATCGTCGGCAAAAAACTGTTCTTCTACCAGTTCGCATTCGCTGTCAGGTAACTCGCCCAGCAAGTAACGGTCGATCTTGATTTTTTCTGAATTTTCCGCCACTTAAACGACGCCTCCGTCAATATGTGATAAAAATCTCAATTTCCTTACCATCTCGTCCGAAAATTTATTCACTTTCCTGTACACACTCTTTCGTGCAGTTGCCGATCTTCTTACGCAACAGGCATATTTCCTTTTGCAGGGCTCCAGCGGATCTATTGGTCAATTGGGCAAGTTTCTTTCGTTCGTCCTTGTGCTTTGCATCGGAGCTCTCGAACCCGTAGTAATCGAGAAGAAGTTTCCGTTTTTCGTTTGAAAGCTCGGCCATGCACGAACGCAGGCACCTGTGTCGTACGCTCGAGCCGTCTTCGTCTTCAAAATGTATCTTTGGTTCAACCCGGAGAGCGGCCGGCGTTCGTGATGGAGTATCACCGTCCTCGGTATCGATATTTTCCGTTTGCGGCTGCCGGTAGTGTTCAAGACGCACAAACCGCGCAACGCCGAAGACGTACCGGTTAATATCATCGACCTTCTCACCCGCTCCTATTTTCGCCGCGACCCGGTGCAGCACCTCATCGGCGAAATCTTCTGAGGGAGAGATCTTCCGGCCTTCGAAATACATTGCGAGTTTTGAGCGTAGAAGCAGGTAGCGGCGGGCGGCAGACTGCTCGTCGTTTTCGTCAAGGCATCGTAACAGCGTTTCGTAACTGCCTACGGCAGAATCCTGCTGCATCAGCTTTAACAACCGAACTTGTGCCCGCCCTGTGGTAATAACAGGCACTACTGATCTAATGTTCGGAAATCTCTCAGGTGATCTACCACCAAACATAGCACCGAACCCGGGTTTTTGAAAGACTTTTGGGAAAAGTGGTGGTTAGTGGTAAATGGTAGATGGTGAGTGCAGCGGGTGAGGTGTGAGCGAGGATGCTGGCCTTTTCATGTTCCTGATCGTCCTTTCCTCCTCCGCCGAACTATACCCCATCCGGCCCTCCCGCGAAATGAGTTAGCGTACCCGCAAAGTGAGTTCGCGTACCCGCAAGGTGAGTTAGCGTACCCGCAAAGGGAGTTAGCGTACCCGCAAAGTGAGTTCGCCCACCCGCAAAGTGAGTTCGCGTACCCGCAAAGTGAGTTCGCGTACCCGCAGAATGAGTTCGCGTACCCGCAAAATGAGTTCGCGTACCCGCAAAATGAATTCCGCAACTGCCAAAACCATTTCGGCAACGGCCAAAACCGCCTAGCCAACGGCCAAAACCATTTCGGCATGGGCCAAAACCACTTAGGCAACGGCCAAAACCACTTAGGCAACGGCCAAAACCGCTTAGCCAACTGCCAAAACCATTTCGGCAACGGCCAAAACCGCTTAGGCAACGGCCAAAACCATTTCGGCAACGGCCAAAACCACTTGGGCAACGGCCGAAATCACTTAGGCAACGGCCGAAATCACTTAGGCAACTGCCGAAATCACTTAGGCAACGGCCAAAATCAATTAGGCAACTGCCGAAATCACTTAGGCAACGGGAAAAATCGTTTCAGCAGTTGCTAAAACCATTCCGCGGCATTGGAAAAGCAATATTCTTACAGGTAAAGGCACGATGGGCCTGTAGATCGGGATTTCTCGTTCCGTGAACGCTCCGCAAAGAAAAAGCCGGAACATTTGCCCCGGCCCCGGATAAGCAATACACGGCAAATTAATTGGCGGGTAAGTTTATGCCAAAGGTCCACTTCCACACATCGCTGTCCCTAACGTACACCGATGAGCCCCAAATTGGTCCAACCTTCTGCCCGTAGCAGGTGCCGTCGGCACCACCTTTGAATGTCAGGAGGCGGACGTCGGGCGAAAGCGTGATGCCAGCCGCCTCCGTGATGCTGACACTTTTGACCTCGCATCCGGGACCGGTCCAGTCTTTCAACGCATCGGCCTTGGTCGCAAAGTAGGTGCCAAAGATATTTACAAATGACAAATCCTTTGTCGTCAGGTCCTCAAGTCTTTTGGCGTCGTGATCTTTCCAGGCTTCCCAGACGGCCTTTTCAGCCGGCACTAATGCGTCGGTGACGCCGTCCGGAGCGGCGCTCTTTACGTCATCCTTTTTGGGAGCTTCTTTCGTGTCCGCCGGTTTTGCGGGAGCCGCTTTTGGATCGACGACTGCAGCTTCGGCGTGGAAGGCAGCTTTCCATTTGTCGCCGCTTCGGACGAGAACGGTGGCAGCCCGGACCGTAGCGGGCAATGCTTTCCCTCCGCATTTAGCATCTTGTGTCGCCTTATAGGTCAGAAGAGCGGCGTCTGCTCCAAGCAGAGTCAAATGTTCTTCCGAAAACGAGAAATCGTTGACGTCGCACGTAGGGTCGCTGATCCGCTTGATGATCGCAGCCTTATCAGCGCGGCCATTGTTGCCCATGCCAATCGCGTTGTCAGTCAGATAATCCTCGAAAAACTTGCCGTCTTTGGCTTTCCAAGAATTCCATGCCTTTTGCTCGCCTGCGATCAGATCCTCTTTTGAAGGAGCCGCAGCGACAGGTTTGGCAGTCGTGTTTGCGATATTCGCGTTATTCGCAGGAGCGTTTCCGGCTGGAGCACCGCACGCGGTAAATACAACGGCTGCAGCGGCAGTTAAAACAACCCATTTAAACTTATTCATAAATTATCGTCAAAATTTCGCAAGAAGGCCGGAGGTTGAGAACTCCGGCCTTATCCCGTAAAACAACTTCTTTTACCGAATTATCTGGGAACGTCCGTGTAGAATGCATTCTTCCATGCATCGCCTTCCTTAAGGTCAAATGACGCGACCCAGACGCCAGGAGCAACGGGCTTGCCGTCGCAAGTTCCCTTAGCGTCCGCTTTATACGTGACGAGCGAGACATCCGGTGTGATGGAAACGCCCATGGGGTCGGTAAATTTGAAATCGAGCCCTTCGCATTTCTTGTCGCCCCACTCTTTCGTAGCGTCGGCTTTCGTCATACGTCCCAGCCCTGAGACGTACATAAAGTCCTTCGCCATCACGCCTTCGATGCCGGCTTTGTCACGCTGCTTCCAGGCTTCCCAAGCTTTGGTTTCGATCGCCATCAGCGTTTCGGTCAAAGTATCAGATTTGGTGTCGGCAGGTTTGGCCTCATCCTTTCTTGCCGCTGCAGGTTTTGCTGGCGGGGCTTTCGGGTCGACAACGGGATTTTCCACATACATCAGATTTTTCCATTTGTCGCCTTCGCGGACATAGACGCTTGACGACCAGACCTCTTTCGGGCCTGGCTTACCGTCCGCCTGTGTAAAATCCTGCGCTGCTTTAAATGTCAAAACTGCAACATCGTTCCCGAGCATGGTCATCTGCTCGTCAGAAAACGAGTAGCTCCTGACAACAACCTTCGGATCCGTTACCGACTTGATGGAAGCAGCCTTGTCCACGCGGCCGGTGGACCCAAATCCGACATAGTGGTCGCTCATCAAATCCTGAAGCGGCTTGGGGTCCTTTGACTTCCAGGAGTCCCAGCCGGTCTTTTCAAGCGCCACAAGGGCGTCCTTGGTCGGAGCCGCGGCAACGGGCTTGGCTGCGGCATTAGCCGCATTTGCGTTAGCCACATTTGCATTTGTCGCGGGAGCATTTCCGGCCGGTGCCCCACAAGCGGTAAAAACAACGGCTGCTGCCGCAGTTAAAACTAAATATTTGATCTTGTTCATTCATTGTCTCCTCTAAAAGTCATCGTAAATTGAAATTCACGCCCAATGGCCGTTCCGCCAAAAGAACCTTAAGGCCTTTAATTGTTCGTGATGGGTGCGTCGATTGTTTACGCCTTGGGGTATTAAGTCAAGTACGAAGCGGATTAAACGTGAGTCGATCAAACAGCGAAAAGGAGAATACCTGTCGAACAAATGCCTGATTCACTTCGTAGTTACCGTGAATAGGCACCTAATTTAACCAGGAGAATATTAAATGAAGCCCAACGTAATGTTAACCATCACGTCCCTGCTATCGATCCTCTTTCTGACGTTTCACCTGTCGGACGAAATCGCCCGCGGGATGGAGCGGGGAGGGCTCAATATGGTCATTCCGATGCTTGTCCTCGGTATCTTGCTGTACGGGACGCTCGTGCTCGCCGGACGGCGCTCCGGGTACATCATAATGCTCCTCATAGGAGTTTTTGGGACTGGCATACCCATCCTGCACATGACCGGAGCGGGGCTGATAGGCGGCAAGATCGCCGCCGATTCCAGCGGCGCCTTCTTCTGGGTCTGGGGGAACTTGGCACTCTGCGTGATATCGGTCTTCTCCATCATCCTCGCGGCGCGCGGACTGTGGAGCCCGCAATGGGGCCAAGTCCCGGTTGCCCAGGCAGATGTGAAAGCTGAATAATTTGAGAACACAAAAGCCCTTTCACTGCTCTTAGCCTTCCGTCTTAGTAGCCCACAAGTAGCCATGAGCTTTTGTCATTACCGGGAACGGCAGCGACCGGGTTCCTCTAGTAGCAAAAAAGGCCAAGTCTAACCGACGAGGCCTTTTTTTCCTGGGAGTATTATTTAACATTTTGGCAGCTCCGCAGTTAACAAATTGCTTCTCTCCAGCGTCCTTACATCGGTGGTGTTGCCGCTTAACAATTTTTAGGAGAATTGCAGTCCGCTTTGATTAGAAAACTATGAAAAGCCCGAATTCAAGAGGGTGGTATGCCGCCGTTGCCGGCATATTCTTTGTTGTTGCCGACAATTTGTCATATTTAATACGCTTTTTGGATCTAAGGCGGTTCGTGCCGTGGCTTGTGGTGCTGGGAGTGAGGGACCTTTTTGAAGTAGTTCTCTGTTTCTTTGGGGTTTCCTTGGCACACCGTTTTGGATTCAAACGGTCTGCCCGCGAACTGGGCCTTCGCGCGCCTGTTAAAAGAGCCTTGCTATTTGCTTTCATCGCAACGCTGCCGATGTTGCTTGCCTTTGCCTTCACCTCGAGCATTAATCCGAATATGACGTTTCTGACCGTCGGAGTTGGCTGCATCGTCGCCCCGTTTGCTGAGGAAGTTCTGTTTCGCAGTTTTATGTTTCGGCAGTTATATCGTCGTGCCGGTTTGGGCTTCTGGCTCTCGGCGTTGATCCCATCCGTATTGTTCTCACTGGGTCATTTGTATCAATCCGATGATCTTTGGGAATTGATCGGTATTTCGGCGATCACCGGATTGGGCAGTCTTTTCTTTTGTTGGGTATTCACCCGGTGGCAGGATAATCTGTGGGCGATCTTCGGTTTGCACGGCTTGATGAATCTGTGGTGGGAAGTCTTCGCGGTAGACGATACCGCGCTCGGCGGATGGCTTGCTAATGCTGCGCGAGTTTTTGTGATCGGTCTGGCCGTCGTTCTGACAATTTATAAGGACCGTATCTGGAAACCTTTGCCCGTCGAAGCAGAAAACATCCTGGTGACGAAAGGTGATGAGAAAACTACTGATAATAATGCCGAGAGATTAACTTTTGCCAAACCCGCTTTGGTGTGAAAAGCTCCGTATATGATCAAGTTTGTCTCCGGCGACATTCTTAGGACCAAGACACAATATCTTGCGCAAGGTGTTGCCGTTGGTTCACAGGAAGGCTTAGGAACGGGCTTGGCTCTGAAGATTTCAAAGAAGTGGGCTGACGCGCAGAAACAATTCAAGAGGTTCACCCTTAATAACAAATTTGAAGGTGGCAATTTGTTTGTAGCTCCGCCAGAGGAGGGTCGTCCAGGCATTATTTACATTGCGACACAGCCGGATATGTATCACGCCGTTTTGCCCTTTCTAAACAAAGGTTTGAGAAACCTGTCGGCTTTTTGTCTGAAGAACAAAGTCGAAAGCGTTTCACTCCCTAAGATCGGAGCAGGACTCGGTAAGTTGGGCTGGGAGAGGGAGGTGAAACCCCTGATGCTGAAGCATCTTCAGGCAGGTGCAACTTTGTTTCACATCTACGAGGATTTTAAGAACGAGTATGAAAAATAACGGCGAAAGATCGCACCGTCGATGCAATAATCGTTATGTGAGGTATACCAGATTCGTGGTACATTTTCCGAGAGGCATCAATGACAGCTCCTGCCAAACCATACCTGCTTACGTTTTCCGTACACCCGAGGTATCTTTACGCGCACTTGACGGGTGACACGATCTCCGTCGAGATCATCCGCGACTATGTCAGCGAGATCGTAGCCGAGTGCGACAAGACGGGCAAGCACAGCATACTGTTGTACCGCGATATTCCGGCCCTGCTCTCTGAGGGTGAAGTATTCTTCACCGTGAACGAATCACTCGAAGCACTTAGCGGCAAAAAACTCGCGCTCGTAAATCCGCATGCGGACATTGAGACGGCAGTCGACTTTGGCGTGACGGTCGGCCAAAACCGAGGCGGCGACTATCGCAGCTTCAATAACGTCGCCGCCGCCGAAGCGTGGCTTCTCAAAGACACGGAATAAGGCATTGTGCTCTTTTCACTTCCGGCTCTCCGATGAAGACGGACATTCCACATAGCGGCCCGGCAAAAGTGCTTCGCATAATTACGATACTGGCTGCGTTTATTGGAGAGCTCGGCTCGCTCATTCTGCTGATCCGGGCCAGCGCGAACACACCCACAATTTTGTTCGTATTGTTCGTGTTCTGGGTGTCGTCGCCATTCGTCGGCTTTGCTCTGTTCTTTATTTTTGCGACTCGCTGGCGGCCGTCAGTAAGGATAATGCTTTTGGGGGTAGCTATTCTTGTTGCGGCTGGAGCTCTACTGATCTACGGCCAGGTTATCCCACCACCGGCAGGATCGCGCCCGGGATTCATTTGGCTGGTTACACCGGGTATCTCGTGGCTGCTCATGATCGGTGCCGCGGTCGCCGCTGCCCTCATCTCCCGGCGATCCTCCGCAAAAAGCAGAAAAGACAACCCTTGAAGGTCGCCTTTGCGGCAAGTTTCCGGAAATTCGAAAGCGGATGCTTACCGTAGCAGAATGGTTTCGCTCTTGACGGTGAGCTTGTCGATCCTGGATTCATTGACCTGGTAGCCGATGCCGTTTCCCGTCGGGGCGTCGATCGTGCCTGTGCGGCTAACCGTCACGGGCGGGTCGATGATGTCCTCTTCCCAGTATCTGGAGGACGCCGAAACATCGCCCGGCAATGTAAAGCCCGCCAATGTCGACATAGCGATGTTGTGGGCGCGTCCGACGCCGCTTTCGAGCATACCGCCGCACCATACCGGGACGTTTTGTTTCGCGGCAAGCTCCTGTATAGCCTTAGCCTCAGAGTGCCCGCCGACACGGCCGAGCTTGATGTTGATAATGCGGCACGAACCCAGTTCGAGTGCGTGTTTTGCGTCAGCCAGACAGGTGATCGATTCATCGAGGCAGATCGGCGTGGTTAACTTCTGCTGCAATTTAGCATGGTCGAGAAGATCTCCGGCGGCTAGCGGCTGTTCGATCATTAACAGATCGAGATCGTCGAGCTGCCTGAGCAGATCGGTGTCTCGCCCGAGCTGATACGCCGAGTTGGCATCGACTGAAAGCAGGATGTCGGGAAACGCCTCACGGATCGCTTTAACAAATTCGAGATCGCGTCCCGGTTTGATCTTGAGCTTGATCCTTTGATAACCGCTTTCGACCTCGCACGCTACCTTTTCGAGCAAGATCTCGGGCGATTTCTGCAGCCCGATCGAAACGCCGCAATTGATCTCGCCCCTTGTTCCACCCAGATGCTGCCAGAGTGGTATTCCCTCTCGTTTTGCTTCAAGGTCCCATATAGCAGCCTCAACCGCTCCGGTCGCCATCCTGTTTCCGCGGATCGGAGCAAGCGCGGCTGACACATCCGCCGCACATCGGACATTCCCATTCGAGATCAAGGGCACCGCAAAATTCGGAATTATCGTTGATGCAGTATCAACCGTCTCGTGATTGTAAAACGGAGCTTCCGGTGCGGTGCATTCACCATAACCACAGGCTCCATCACTGTCAAAAACGCGAACGATCAGAATGCGCCGCTCAAAGGTAGTGCCGAAGCTGGTTTCAAAAGGCGCTTTGAGCGGCAATCCGATCTCGCACAATTCCAGTTTTTCTAACTTCAGATCATTCATCTTAAAAATTCGAGTTGAAGTACAACAAATGGCCGGCGAAAACAAACCATAGAAATCCAAGGCAAGCCAACGCAAAAATTGTCGCCTGGAGTTTGCCCCAGATCCGGTAGCGTTTGCTCATCCAGGCATGACCAGCGTTGAAAAACACCGCCAAAGTTCCGATAGTTGCGACAACGCCGATCACCTGAGCAAGTTGGAACCATTTGATCCCGGAATCGCTAAGAAAATCGAGGTGCGACGTTGCATAAACGATGAGGCCGACCATTGAACCTAAGAAGATCAATGCAAGAGCGAAAACCAAGCGAACAATTAATCGCAGCCACCACTCCAGTCTGGTTAGATCTAACCGGTTACCGTAATGCCTTCGGACCAACCACGCAACAAACCACAAGATCAGCGTCAGAAGCATTACAAACAAAGAAACTCCAACAACCGGCAAAAGGACCTTACTGTTTCCCCAAAGACCGACCCGCGTAAAGGTCATGAACGGGAACGGAATGATCACCTGCATTCGGCCTTTGTCGTCGGGCTTGAAGATGATGACGTCCTGACCGTCAACCTCGCGGAATGTCATCGGAGCGATTTCCTGCCAGTGTTTCGGTTTTCCGTTTGGGGCGAGCAGAGCGTCGACCTGGATCGTCCCGTCTTCGGCAGGCGAGACCGTCGCTTCGCCAAGAAGCGAGAATGTCTTCAGGAAGGAAGATTCACTGCGACGGCTAACTTCATAGGTCCCACTGACCGCTGCCGCATCTTGTTTCGCACTCTCCGGCGCCACGGCGGCCGGCGGTGTATATGGAAAATAACGATCAAGAAACGCTTCCCATAGGATCGTCCGCGGGGAGATCTGTCCGCGTCCGCCGCTGTTGTACGAAACGAAAAGCCCAACTCCCGCGTCGAGGATCAAATGCAGATCGCTGTGAAAACAGATCGTGTCACCGGCATGGCCAATAATTCGGTGACCGTTGCGCGTTTCTTCATAAAACCCATGGGCCATCGCATTTGCCGCCGGATCCAGACCGAAGAGCGCGCTGTGCATAAGCTTCGCCGTTTCGGGTTTCAAAATTCGCACGTCACCCAACTGCCCATCCTGAAGATGCGCCAGCATAAATCGGGACATATCGTCGGCGGTACTGCTTAGGCTTCCGGCAGGAAAAGGCGCGACGTTCTCAAATTTCAATTCTTTATCGGATGCGAGTTGATAGCCGTTAGACATATTCGGTACAAGTTCGGCCGGGAGCGGTTGGGCGAAGGTTGAATGCTTCATCCCAAGGGGTTTGAAAATATGCTCCTCAACATATTGATTAAAAGG
>Ga0268264_10001188_pt1 | contig 25178 bp, 23 predicted proteins | sample KBSSwiS32_FD_190357 | JGI IMG/M metagenome (GOLD analysis project Ga0268264, IMG submission 190357) | Switchgrass rhizosphere microbial communities from Kellogg Biological Station, Michigan, USA - KBS Switchgrass S3-2 (SPAdes) (version 2) | ecosystem: Host-associated > Plants > Roots >...
CCCGCAGGGAGCTCTCGTAGGGCACCTGTTTGCCGTCGCCGCCCGAGCCGGGACCGCCGAGGCCCCGCTCCCCATCATGTAGCCGTTGTCGCCGAGCAGGACGACGACCGTCCGTTCGGCGAGCCCCGACTCTTGGAGCGCGGCGAGCACGCGCCCGAGCTGTTCGTCGAGATGGCTCACCGCCTCGTCGTAGTGGCGCCAGTCGTTGGCCGCCACGTCGCGCGGGAAAGCGGGCGGCTTCAGATCGTCGTCGCTACGCCCGGCATACAGGGCCTGGATCCTCTCCGGGTTCGGTTCGTAGGGGGCGTGGGGAGCGGTGAAGCCGAGCCAGAGCAGAAACGGGCCGGCTTGGGCTTCCCGGCTCTTCAAGAATCCGACCGCGTCGTCGGCGAAGATCTCCTGGGTAAAGCCGGGTACTTTCTCGTGCTCCGGCTCCGGCTCGGTGGACCGCCCGCGGACCAGGTCGGGGTCGCGATATTCGGCTCCCCCTTCCGGCAGCCAGGTCCGCACGTCGTCGAAGCCGCACTCGCCGGGCGGCGTGGGAAGGTGCCACTTGCCGACCAGGACGGTGCGATACCCGGCGTCGCGTAGCAGGCTCGACAGGGTCGGGCGCCGGCAGAGGGTAAGGGCGACGCCCGGCTCCTGGTACCGGGTCGAAAAGACGCCATGGGCGAAAGCCGGCAGGCCGGTGATCAGGCTCGCGCGAACCGGGTGGCACTGGGAGACCGAGACGGTCGCCTGGCGGAAATAGACCCCCTCGCGGGCCATCCGGTCCATCACGGGCGTGACGACCGCGGGGTTGCCCGCCGCGCCGAGCGCGTCCCATCGATGATCGTCGGAGAGCACGACGAGCAGGTTCGGGCGGGGCGAGGCGGGTGCCGAGGTGGCCGGCGTGAGCGCGTGTGGATCGCGGCGCGCCAGCCCGGCGCAGGCGAGGGACGGCAACAAGGCCACGAAAAGTGCCTTCCCGACCGCCGTTTTCCATGGCATCCGCATGGAGCCTCTTACGGACTTCGAAGGCCGGGCGTTGATCCCGAGGGCGGTCCCGCTCCTGGTTGGCATGGTCGCTGCAAAATCAACCTACAGGTGCGGCCTTCCCAGGACTCGTTTTTGCCGTTTCCGAGTCCGTATCGGCCGGTGAAGCGGAACGGCGTCAACCGGCCGAAGGAAGCGCATCGGATCGTATGAAATTCTTGATGGAATCGTTCGGAAAGAAATGCCGGGGGTGACCATGGCGCACTACCGTTACCTCATCCTGGGAGGAGGTATGACCGCCGATGCCGCGGTTCGCGGCATCCGCGAGCTGGACGCCGACGGCTCGATCGGTTTGATCGGGTCGGAAACGGATCCTCCGTATGCCCGGCCTCCCCTCACGAAAGGCCTGTGGAAAGGCGATCCGATCGACTCGGTGTGGAAGAAAACCGCCGAAGCGGGCGTCGATCTCCTCTTGGGGCGGCGCGCGACCGTCATCGATCTGAGCGGGAAGTCGGTGACCGACGATCGCGGCGCGGAGTACGGCTTCGAGAAGCTTCTGCTTGCGACCGGCGGATCGCCGCGATCACTGCCGGGCGGCCCTCCTGAGATCATCTACTTTCGCACGCTCGCCGATTACGGCCGGCTCCGCGCGCTCGCCGACCAGGGCAAGAGCTTCGCGGTGATCGGCGGAGGCTTCATCGGCGCGGAGATCGCCGCGGCCTTGGCTCTCCAGGGTTGCAAGGTCACGCTGCTCTTTCCGGACGAGGGGATCGGCTCGCGCCTGTTCCCCGCGGACCTTGCGCGGTTCCTGGTCGACTACTATCGCGAGCACGGCGTCGAGCCGCAACCGGGACAGAGGGTGAAGGGAGTCAGCCCGAGTGGCTCCCAACTCGTCGTCGAGACCGAAAGCGGGCTCCGCACCACCGCGGACGTCGTGGTCGCGGGCCTCGGAATCGTGCCCAATACGGCGCTCGCCGAAGCGATCGGTCTCAGCGTCGACGACGGGATCGTCGTGGACGAGCGGCTGCGGACGAGCCACCCCGATGTCTTCGCCGCCGGCGACGCGGCGAATTTCCTCGCGCCTGCGCTCGGCAAGCGACTCCGCGTCGAGCACGAGGACAATGCCGTCACGATGGGACGCGCCGCGGGCCGCTCGATGGCGGGAGACGCGACCCCCTACACCCACCTGCCGTTTTTCTACTCCGATCTGTTCGACCTCGGCTACGAAGCGGTCGGCGTCATGGACCCCAAAGAGGACCTGGTGGCCGACTGGAAGGTGCCGTTCCGCGAGGGAGTCGTCTACTACCTCTCCGACGGCCGCGTGCGCGGCGTGCTGCTCTGGAACACCTGGGACCAGGTGGACGCCGCGCGAGAACTGATCGCCCTGCCCGGACCGTTCGGTCCTGGCGATCTCAAAGGCCGGCTGCCCAAGTAGAGACGCCCCAGTACGCCACCACGACAGAACCGGGTGCCAGCCCGTCGGGGCGTCTCCGCGGGCGGCACCACCGACCGCGAAATCACCCACCTACGGCGGCCGGTTGGCCCGCTACATCACCGCCGCGCCACCTGGCAGGTCGCCGTCTCGGGAACCCGCGCCAACCTGTCGATTTCCGGCTGCGGCGTGGAGGCGAGGAACGGCGTACTGCGGTAGGCGGTCTCGACGAGCCGCCGGTTCGCGCCGCGGTCGTACGGGACGAGGCGGGCCGCCACGTCGCCCGCGACGTCGGCGGCCAGGTCGAGCACCCGGACCGGCTGCGAGCAGCGGAAATCGAGATCCGCAAATTTCAGGTCGCGAATTCGGCGATGTTCCCGGGTGCGGAAATGAACCCGCAGGCGGTCCAGCTCGTACACCAAGCTCCAGCGCGTGGATCCTTGCGCGGCCTGGTCCAGGGTTTCGAACGCATACGCCACGGCGTCCTTCTTCGCATCTTTGGCCGTCGCAAAATCGCGTACCCGGTCCACGGTGCGGGCGAAGCGCGACAGGGATCGTTCGTCGCGGGGCGCCGGCTGGCCCTTGAGATCGCGCTCGTAGCGAAGCGAGCTGTCGTAGCTGTCGTTGGTGAGCGCGGCGACCGGCAACCGTTCGCCTTCGTGAGCGACCAGCCGCCCGTTCAAAAATTCGACGGTCGCCACCCGGCCGGTGCGATCGGCGACCAGGTAATGCAACGGCGCCCCCGACGCAATCCGGATCGTGCGATCGGAGGCGAGCACCCCGGCCACCGTGGCCTGGGTGTCCAGCTGGTACTGGATCCACTGCAACACGTCCACCGTATGGCGCGCGTCGGGCGCCGGGTAGCGGCTGCCTTCGAGCCACATCAGCTCGATCGCGAGGCCCGCTTCGTTCATGCCGCCGGAGGGAAAGTCGCGCCCGTACTGGTTGAACGTGACGCTGCCGTAGCGGGCGGTCCATCGCGCCGGGCGGTCGCCGCTGTCCGCGACCCGGGCAAGGCCGCGCGGATTGACGATCAACAGACCGTCGCCGATGTTCCAGTCGTAGTTCTTGCCGAAGATCACGCGCCCGGAATCGCGCAGGCAAAACGTCGTGCAGGCGAAACCAGGTGCCGCCGTGAAGCCGAGGGCGCAGAGGGTGCCGAGAACGGCCAGCGATCGGAGGGGGCGTAAAGCGCGGAGTTGGATCGGCCGGTTCATCGGCCAAGTTTACTCCCGGAAAGGCCCCGCTACTCGGAATCGCGATCTCGCTCGGCGTCGTCCCGAGTCCGTTCCTGATGCGTATGCGCCGGCCGCTCGGGGTGGTCCGCCGCATCCTCGATTCCCTCGATGATCTCGGCCTCGTAGGCCTGCCCGCTCTCGGCGAGCTCTTCGACGCTCTCGTCGGCATCTTCCGCGATCGAAGAGAGCCCCTGCGTATCGCCCGACTGCCCACAGCTATCGGCTCCCACTTCGCCGGGATCGTTCCCGATCTCATCCATCTGCGCTTCGTTGCCCCGTGATGTCATGTTGAGCCTCCTGGTTCTTAATCTGACCGAGTTTTTGCCGTCCGACCGATCTTGACCGAAGTCACCCAGGGATGGCTTCCCTTTGGCTCATTCTCTCTTGACCAGACCCGAAATGCCGACCACCGTGAGAGTTGTCAGCATCCAACCCATGAGAATGTGCACCCAGAGGTAGATCTGGACATTTCTTCCCGCCGACTCTCCCTTCGGCAACCAGAAATCCTCCTGGTGGAGATTTACCACTGGTAGGCCCGCGTCCAAGGAGTAGACCAGAGGGTCGAACCGCGGCACCTCGGCCAATGGCTTCGTTTCTACCATGCCCCCTTGGTTATACGCGGACTGAAAGATGAACGCGCCGAGCACGACGAGCGCCAGAAGAAAAAGGGGGGCGCGCCAGACCTGGTAGCCGTGCCCCATAGTCAGGCCGAGAAAATGATTCCACAGGATCGCCGGCCGCCCGAGGCCCCCATGCCGGCGCAACTCCTGGCTCTTCGCCATCGCGATCTGTCGCGCTCCCTTCTCGTATCCCATCCGGCGCAGAACCTGCACCGCCTGTTCAAAAGGCTCCGGACTGAAGTTGTCCTGACTGCGTAACCAGCGGAGCCGAGCGCTGATGATGCACGCCCGATGCGCCAGGGAGTCGTAGCAGAAATTGTCGATCTGGACCTTGGCCGGCCAGCTATGATCGTCGTCTTCCAGCCGTCCCACTTTCGCGCCGGAAAGCGTGACGAGCCGATCGGCGGGCTGGTGTTCCATATCGGTCCACTGGAAGGCTCCGACCACCCGTAGCTCATCGCCCTCGAAGCTCGGCCGCGCGTCTTCGGCGTCGGACCTCTCGAGCACGGTCTCAGAGCACAAAAGATCGCGCCCCACTTCGGCGCCCGCAACGCTGACTCTTCCGTCGATCCGGGCGCGCGTCAATTCGAGACCGCCGCCGATGACCGCGCCGCGCAAATTGATGTCGCCTTTCGCCCGAAAGCCCTCGCGCAGGAGCACCGAACCTCGAGTTTTCATTCCTTCGGCGACCAGCGCGACGCGCGGCTCGTCTTCGGAGGCCCCGGTGCCTTCGAGATACGATCCGTCGCACTCCAGGCTGTCGCCGATGTCCGCGTAGACCAGCCGAATCGTCCCGCGCGCCCCGAAGCCGTCGCGCAGCAGCACCGCTCCGTTCGTAGACATGCCGTCCGCGAATAGAGCGTCGCCCTGCGGCGTATCGAGAAATCCGCCGAGACACTCGAGGTTGCCGCCGATCTCGACGTCGGAAAGGCGCAGAGTTCCCCGCGCGAAGAAGGAGCCGTGCATCAGGACCGCCGCGCGAATCCGCGCGCGATCGGCGCGCAGGCTGCAACCGCGAGCGTTGTTGAACTTTCCATGGCTCGCGTCCAGCTCGCCCTGGATGTCGATGCCGAGCATCCGCACTTCGCCGTCGACCAGGAAGCCGTTGCGAAGGAAGAGGCTCCCGCCGATGTTGGCGCCGTCCAGCCAGAGGCAAGGATCGAGATCCGACGAGAAGAACGCGCCGTCGCATTCGAACGTACGGCCGATCTTGGCATACAAGAAGCGAACCCGCCCGTTGGCTCGCGCGCCGCGAAGCACGACGACGCCTCCGATGTCCGCGCCATCCGCAGCGAGCGCGGTGCCCTCCGGATGGTCGAAGTGTGCGCCGTCACACTCCAGGCTGCCGCCGATTCGGACCGCCGGCAGGTAGACCCTCCCGTTGGCGCGAAATCGCCACGACCCCTCGCTCTGGAAGACCACCGAACCGGTGACCGACATCCGCGCGCCGTTTAAGGCAGTCTCACCCGGAGTGTCGAAGGTCGCCCCGCCTTCGGCTTCCAGGCTCCCATCGATCGAAGCGTCGCGCAGAAGGATCTCGCCGCGGCTATGGAAGCCGCCGCCCAGATAGAGACCGCCTTTCATTCGCAAGCGGCAGCCGTCGATTCCCACGATGCGGCTGCCGGAGAGCCGGATCGTCCGGGTCTGCGCATCGACCAGAACGATCGGTTCGACCACCCGGCATTCGATCAGCTCGAGCGGCACCTCGATCTTCATCGAGCTGAAATTCAGAGAGCCGTCGATCTCCGCGCCGTGGAGACGCACGCCGAAAGGATGAGTTTGCCAATCCGGACGGAGGCCCGCCGCGAGCGCCACGACCACCTCGGCTCGCACGCGGCCCGGTTCGGGCGGAACGAAACCGGCAACTTCTCCTCGTGCCGCCGACTCGATCAGTCGCAGCTCGGCCGGAGTGGGTTCGATCGCGCTCGCATCCATCGACGCAGCTCCGTCAGGAAATGCCTGAAGCCTCCTGGAGAGTAGGAAACGCGCCCCGAATCCTGCCGGGGTGAAAGCGAAGGTCTACTCGGGCCAGTGCCGTCTCAATCGCCTCCGGTGCCAGGCGACAAAGATCTCCTCTCGCATCGAGCACACACTTCCCCGCCTCCTCTGCTGGTAGGGCGGCGAGCAGCTCTCGCGCCTGGTCGATCGCAGCGTGCCAGTTTCTGGAAAGGCTTGGGAGATCGGGCCGCTCCCCCGCGAAGGCGAGTCCCGCGACTTCAGGCGCGGTGAACCGTCCTCCTCGCGCCGCGTGTTCAACGAGAGTGAAGGGCGAAAAGCCCGGGTCTTTGCCACAGGCGGCCCAGGCCAGATACCCGAGGGGCTGAAGGCGCGCGTCGCACTCGACGATGTCAATCCAGTCGCGAACCTCGCGTCGACCGACCAGCGCGAGCAACTTATTCGTAGCAAGATCGAAGGGATGGAGCGTCAGGCCGAGCTCGGCGTGCTCCACGAGCGGAAAAAAGCGGAAGCTGCTGTCGCGCGCCCATTCCAGGTGGAGGGACTTGCCTTCTGTGGTGATTTCCGCTTCGACGAAACCGGGCCGCTCGCGAACCACGCGAACCGCATAACCCGAGCTGAGAAGCAGGGCGCGATCCTCCTGCCAGCTCAGTTCGAGAGCGGTCTCGGTATCGTGAAATAGATCGACATCGCGGGACAGTCGCGGCGCGCCGAGCCATTCGTTGAGCGCGACGCCGCCCGCGACGTAGCTTTCGCCGGATGCCACCCGATGGGCGGCTAAGAGGCGACAGACGGTGCGTTGGAGGTCGGTGAGAGCCATGCTCGAAGCCGGGCGGCGCGGCGGAATCCTTCGAGATCCGCGTTTTGCTCGATCTGATGGAGGACGCGGACGGCCTCTTCGGCGTTGGCCGGATAGAAATCCTCACGCAGGAACCAGAGGCACTGCGTACGATAGCTGTCGACGAGGTTGCGCACCTCGCCCTGGTGGATTTCGAACGCTTCGCTGGGGCTACTCATCGCGATGGCGATTGTAGCGCGGACGGCCCGCAGGGCGAGGCGGGACGGCGCGTCGGTCAAATCCCCGGGTCGGGGACCTTGAGCCCGAGGTACAGTCGGAGACCATTTTTGCTCCGCTCGAACCGGCGAAACCCTCCGGGCTTCGAAGAGTACAGGTCCGTTCGGGCGCCTATTTCAACCGAGCCCCTCCGGAGGGGGATTCGGGTTCTCCGGCTTACCGTGCTCGCGGCACCAGGCGAGGACCTTCCGCTTGGGATCGCGCACTCCGACCTCGATGCGGGTCCCCACGAGTTGGATCCGGGTGTAACCGGAATTCATCCGCGAATCGCTGCACGCCGAGATGCTCGGCAGCGGAAACTGGAGCGACTTGTATACGAGATTGATCGGGAAGCGAGGCGCGAACACCGCTCCCTCGCTTCCGAACGAGGTCTTGATGGTGCCGAACTTGGAGACCCGGACCATGATCACGTCGATGGGCATGACGAGCACCACGTCTCCCGCGGCGCGAAAGTCGCCGGACGGGCGCCCCGTCGCCGCGTACCGGTCCTGGAGGTCGAGCCACGCCGTCTTTATCAAGCCGACTTTGACCGCGACGAAAGGTCCGAGCGCGACCACCAGCGCGTGGACGAGCATCCTCCTTGAAGCCCCCCTCCGGTCGACGAAGCGGGGGAAGAGCAGGAAGAGGAGCCCGACGACCGCGAACGCGAACCAGCCGACGACCAGCCCGGTACCCCAATTCCCGGTCACGAGCGCGCCGCCGACCCCGTAGCTGGCCGACAACGCGGACCCCGCGAGCCAGGGCAGCGTCGCCCGGTCCTCGCTGCGCTCTGCCCCTTCCGGAAGCACGCCGGCGGTTTCCATGGAGAGCAAAAGGATAGCAGGTTAAACCAGACTTCGACCTCGACGCCGGTCAGGCGGCCCGCGCCGCTTCCACCAGCTCCCACAGCCGGCTCGGTTTCAAGGGGATCTCGTTGATCTCCAGGCCGGGGATCGCGAAAGCATCTTCGAGCGCTTGGGCGAACAGGGCTCCGACCGGGATCGCCCCGGCTTCTCCGGCGCCTTTGGTGCCGAGCGGATTGAGCGGCGAAACCGTCTCTTCGTGGCCGACGTCGACGCGCGGGACGTCGAGCGCGGTGGGGAGGAGAAAGTCCATGAACGACGCGTTCATCATCTGGCCGTTGTCGTCGAACACCAGCTGCTCGAACCAGGCGTTGCCGATCCCTTGGGCGACGCCGCCGTGGACCTGGCCGTCGACCAGGAGGGGGTTGAGCACCCGGCCGCAGTCGTGGACCACGACGTATTTCTTGATCTCGACCTGCATCGTCTCGGGATCGACTTCGAGGATCAGCGCGTGGACGCCGCTCGCGGTGGCGCCGCGGTAGGGGCCGAAATAAGCGGTCGCTTCGAGCCCCGGCTCCGCGCCGGGCTTGACCGCGCCGCGCATCGGGTTGGCGAGCGAGGCGAGCTCGGAGAGCGGGATCGAACGCTCCGGGGTCGCGGCCACCCGCGCGGTACTTTCCGCCAGCTCGATCTCGCCTTCCGTCACCCCGAGCTTTTCGGCCGCGAGCCGGATCGCTTTTTCGCGCACCCGTTTCGCCGCTTCGTTCACCGCGTTGCCCGCCACCACGGCGCCCCGGCTGGCGAAGGTTCCCGTTCCCCAATGGAATTGGTCGGTGTCTCCCGTGACCACTTCGACGTGAGCGACCTGCACGCCGAGCTGCTCGGCGGCGACCTGGGCGAGGACGGTGAAGTGCCCTTGCCCCTGGGTGCCTACGCCGGTCACCACGGTGACCTTGCCGTTCGTCTGCACCTGGACACGCGCGCCTTCGAACGGGCCGATTCCCGTTCCTTCGACGTAGGCCACGACGCCGATGCCCGCGGTCTTCCCCTCGGCCCGGAGGCGTGGCTGCTCTTCGGCTAGAAAGTCGTCGTAGCCGATCATCGAAAGCGCCTTGTCGAGCACCGGGGCGTAGTTGCCGCTGTCGTAATAGAGCGGCGCGAAATCCTGATAGATGATCACGTGGTCGTGCGGGAACTGGTCGGGCGTGAGGAAATTCTTGCGCCGGATCTCGATCCGGTCGATCCCCAGCTCGCGCGCCGCGAGATCGAGCAGCCGCTCGATCACGAACACCCCGTGCTGGCGCCCCGCGCCGCGGTAGGGGGTGACGATCGGCTTGTTGGTGAAGACCGCGCGGAACTCGCTGTCGTAGGCCGGAATGTCGTACGGCCCCATCAGAGTGCATTGGCTGTTGAGCGGCACGGTCAGGCCGTACGGATCGTAGGCGCCGGTATCGTGAAGGAACGAGTCCTTCACCCCGAGGATGCGGCCGTCTTTCGTCATCGCGATCTCGGCGTCGTGGATCTGGCCGCGCTCTTGCGTCGTCGCGACGAAGTTTTCCGCCCGGTCCTCGATCCATTTGATCGGCCGTTCGAGGCGGATCGAGATCCAGGGAATCAACACCTCTTCCGGATAGAACATCATGATCTTCGGCCCGAAGCCGCCGCCGATGAACGGCGCGACCACGCGCACCTGATGCTCCGACAGGCCGAGCATGGCGGCGAGGCCGTTGCGGATCGGGATCGGCGCCTGGGTGGTGTCCCAAACGGTCAACCGCTCGGCGCGCGCGTCCCACTGCGCGACCACGCCGCGGTTTTCGATCGCCGCGGAAGCACCCCGGTCGTAGGAGAAACGGCGGGAGAGGACGAAATCCGCCTTCGCGCGGGCCGCCGCGTAATCGCCTTTCTTCTGCGGCACGAAGGCCGCGACGTTGCTCCCCACGTCTTCATGGACCAGAGCCGCGTCGGACGCGAGCGCCCGCTCCAGATCGACCACCGCCGGGAGCGGGTCGTACTCGACTTCGATGTCTTCGAGCGCGTCCTCGGCCAGGTAGCGGGAGGCGGCGACCACGACGGCGATCGGCTCGCCGAGCTGGCGGACTTTCCCCTTGGCGAGCGGCACCTGCGTGCGTTCATGAAACGTCATGCCGGGCACGGGCGGCGGCGGCACGAGCAGCGGACCGTGCTGCCAGTAGTCGCCGAGATCCTCGGCGGTGTAGACGGCGAACACCCCCTCCCGGGCGAGCGCGCGGGAAACGTCGATCCCCACCAGCCGGGCATGGGCGTGCGGGCTGCGGACGAACGCCACGTGCGCCATGCCGGGCAGATCGAGATCGTCGACGAACAGGGCGCGGCCGGTGAGCAGCCGGGCATCTTCGTTGCGGGGAACTCGCTCCCCGAGGACCTGGGCTTCCATCGTCTACCTCCCGCTTCAGATTTCGATTCTGGCAGACATCGCGTCGTCGCGAACCGCCGACAGGTCGAATGTAGGTGTCCCCCGCATCAGGATCGAATACAGAACGAACGCGACGCCGAAGCCGACGAACCAGGCGTAGTCGTAGAGCGCCCGGAGACTCGGCACGAACAGGCCGATCAAGGCGGCCACCACCCCGGCCGCGAGGGCGGCGAACGCCTTGCCGTTCCACCGGCCGTAGATGCCGTCGGCGGCGTAGAGATCGGCGAGCGACAGGTTCGCCTTGCGGACCCGCCAATAGTCGGCGATGACGATCCCCGCGATCGGCCCCAGGAACCCGGAGTAGCCGATCAGCCAGCCGAAGATGTAGGTGCCGAAATCGCTCAGCAGCCGCCAGGGTTGGATCAAAATCCCGATCGCGCCGGTGATCAGGCCGCCGATCGCAAAGGTGATCCGCGACGGCCAGAGGTTCGCGAAACCGTTCGCCGGCGCCACGACGTTGGCCGCCACGTTCGTGGTGAGGGTGGCGATCAGCAGCGCGAACAGGGAGATGCAGATGACCACCGGGCTCCCCACCCGCGAGAGCAGGACCACCGGATCCCAGATCGCCTGGCCGAAGATGATCGCCGAGGCGGAGGTCACCGCGACCCCGATGAAAGAGAACAGCGTCATCGTGGTCGGCAGGCCGAGCATCTGCCCGCGCACCTGCGCCCGCTGGTCGCGGGCGTAGCGCGACAGGTCCGGAATGTTCAACGCGAGCGTCGCCCAGAAACCGACCATCGCGGTGAGCGAGGGAACGAAGAAACGAAAGAACTCGCCCCCGGTAGCAAAGCGGCTCGGCTGCGCGAGGATCGGCCCGAACCCACCGGCCCGCGACACCGCCCAGGCGAGGAGGGCCAAGCCCGCCACGATCAGGAATGGCGCGGCCCACGCCTCCAGAAACTTGATCGAGTCGCTGCCGCGGACGACGATGTACATGTTCCAGGCCCAGAAAAAACCGAACGCAATCCACACCGCCCCCGGCACCCGCGCCCAGCCGTCCCAGGCGGCGGTGAGCATGGCGTGGATCGCCTGGCCTCCTATCCAGGTCTGAATGCCGAACCAGCCGCACCCCACCAGACCGCGCAGCACCGCCGGAACGTGCGCGCCCGACGTGCCGAACGAGGCGCGGGCGAGCACCGGAAACGGAATTCCGTACCGGGTGCCGGCGTGGGCGATCATCACCATAGGCACCAACACGATCAGGTTGCCGAGCAGGATCGTCGCCATCGCCTGCCACCAGCTCATCCCGCCGTCGACCATCCCAGCCGCCAACATGTAGGTCGGCACGCACACCGCCAACCCGATCCAGAGCGAGGCGATGTGGTACGTCGACCAGGTCCGCTGCGCCACGGTAGTGGGCGCGAGATCGGCGTTCGAGAGGCGGGGATCGGAGGGCAGTCCGGTGAGCTCATAGAGATCGCCGCGGACCCGCCGCATCGACCCGAGGCGCGGCGCGGGAGAGGAACCACCAGGGCTCTGAGACATGATGGCGGCTATCTTAGAACGGGTGAGCTGGGCCAGATCACCGAATTCCTGGAGCAGTTCATCGTATTTCCGGGCCAGGTCACTGAATTCCTGGACCGGCCCACCCAATTTCCGGAGCAGCTCACCGTATTCCTGGATTGGCTCACCGCTCGCTGGGCCGGCCCACCGAATTTCCGGACCAGCTGGCCGAATTCCGGGGCTGGCTCAGTCATTTCCCGGGCCAGCCCACCGAATTCCTGGGCCGGCCCACCGCCTCCTGGCCGAGCGCACCGAATTTCTTCGCCAGCTCACCTATTTCCCGGCGCGTGGGCGCTGGCCCCCCTTGCGCTTCGCGGAAACCCTACGCCGGATTGCTTCCAACCCCACCGGCATCTATTCTTCGAACATGAGTCGGCGCACGAAAAGCTTGGGGGCGACCCGACCAGCGGACCTCCGGGATCAGACCTCGGAAAACCTCGATACCTGGCCCACCGAATTTCTTGCCGCTCTGGGGTCCTGGCCTGAGGACATCGAAAGACCTCAGCAGTTGCCGATCTCGGAGCTCCGAGTGATCTTCCCCGACACCCCCAAGGAGAGACCATGAAGAACATCCTCGCCCTCACGCTTCTCTCTCTGGTTCTCGGCGGCGCCGCGGCCGGTCAGCCTCCGACCCCTCCGCCGACGCCGCGGACCCCTCCGAAGGGTCCGATCGGCATCCTCGGCCAGCCGCCGGTCCCTGAGCAGCAGAAGGTCCCGTTCGATCAGGCGGCCGCTCTCGCCCAGCTGCGAGCGCAGATCGCGGGTCACGAAAAGGAGCCGGCGGAGACGGTCTTCAAGGACATCAAGCTTCTGCGCGGCGTCCCGGCGGAAAACCTCTTGCGGATCATGGAATTCGGCTACTCGCGCTCGCTCGGCGTGTCGTGCGTCAAGTGTCACAACCCCGCCGATTGGTCCTCCGACGCGAAGCCCAACAAGGAGATCACGCGGAGAATGGCCGCGCTCGCTGCCGACGTGTCGAAGACGATCACGGCCTACCCGGAACGGAAGGACGAAGAGCCGGCGGTGGTCAACTGCACGACCTGCCATCGCGGCCACTCCCACCCCGCGACGTCGCTCGACCCCGTGCCGCCGGTTCCCCCCGTACCAACGACTCCGCCGCCGGGACGTTAACCCCCCCTGGGCTCGCCACGCTCCAGCGTGGCGCTTTTGGCTTCGAGGAAGCACCCGGCCGCCGCAGGCAAAAGCGCCAGGCTGGAGCCTGGCGAGCCCAGGCGGTCCTGGAGACCCCTACCGCCGATACCCCGCGATCATCGTCTCCAGCCGGTCGAGCCCGCGGGCGACCTCTTCGAAGCTGGGACCGAAGCTGAGCCGGACGTACTGGTGGAAGCGCGACAGGCGCGGCGCGCGGCGGTGCCCGGGGTTGACGTCGAAAAACTGCCCCGGAACGCAGATCACCCGGTGCTCCAGCGCGGCGCGGAAGAAGCTCATGCCGTCGTTGATCTCCCCGGGCAGGTCGGCGACCGAGGCGAACGCGTAGAACGTCCCGTCCGGTTCTTTGTCGATCCGCAGTCCCAGCTCCTGGGCGCGCGACAGCATCAGCTCGCGCTTGGGCAAGAAGGCGTCGCGGATCGCCTTGGTCTCGGCGAGCACGAGGTCGGGGTCCATCAGGGGAATCGCCGCGCGCTGAAGCGGCTTGCTCCCTCCCCCGTCGAGGAACGAGCCGGCGCTCTCGACCGCCTCGATCACCTGGCGAGGTCCGATCGTCCAGGTGACCCGCCAGCCCGGATAGCGCCAGTTCTTGGTCAGGCCGTCGACCAGAATCACCGGATCGCGATCGACGTCCTCGACGTAGCGCGCGGCCGAGACGACTGGCCCCGGCTCGCCGGAGCCCAAACGCCAGACGTAATGGGAGTAGAACTCGTCGATCAACAGCGCGCAGTCGAGCGAGCGGCTGGCGGCCACCCAGTCGGACAGCTCGTGGCCGGAGATCACCTTGCCCATCGGGTTGCACGGGTTCGATAGCAGCAGCGCCGACAGGCCGCGGCCGGAGACCTCGCGTTGCAGCTCGTCGATCGTGAACCGGTACCCCTGGTCGCGGGAGAGCAAGATCGGGATCGGCGAAACCAGGCGGAAGATGTCGAGCAGCTCTTCGTACGCGGTGTAATCGGGCAGGAAGTGGCCCAGATGGACCTTGTCGAGCGAGGCGACCGCGCGGGTGAGCGCCGCGCGGCCACCACCGGAGATCGCGACGTTTTCGGCCTTGTACTGCGATTTCAAGCCGCGGCGGAACAGCCGGTTGTAGAGATCGGCGACGGCTTGGCGCAGCTCCCAGATCCCCGGCACCGGGGCGTACTCATGGTCTCCCGGATCGATCGACACCTCGCCGATCCGGTCCGGCGCGCCGGGCAGCGGCCCGGTCTCCGGCTGACCTTGGCCGAGGTTCGCCCACTCCGGATGGCCCGAGCGGTAGCCGTGGAGCGCGGCTTCCTTGGTGACGTAGACGACGCCCGTCCGCGGCACCGAGCGGAAGGCGTGAAGGGTCGAAGGGCGAGCGGGCGCGAGCGTTTCAGTTTCCATGATGGCAGGCGGATCATGTCCGATCGAGGGTCCGGCCGACAATGTTGGGGGTCTCCTCCTGGCATATCCTGGCCGCCATGAAGATCGCGAAGATCGCCCTGTTCCTCCTGCTCGGCCTCGGGGCGCTCTACGTCCTCCAGCGCTCTCTCCAGTCGCATCTCGGCACCGGCCGGCCGAGCGAGCTGGCGGGCGTGATCTTGGCTCCCCCTCCCGGCTACCGGATCATTGAGCGGGGCGAGCTTCCGTCCGCCGCCGTGGCGGCCGAGTTGGAGGTCGAGGTACTCCGAGGGGAGACCGGCAAAGTCGGCATCCACTTCGAGCGTCAGGGCGGTGCGGTCTACTGGCTCGCCGACCCGGCGGCGGATCTCCTGGAAGAGCGCTCCGCCGGGGCCGGCGGCACCCGCTTGGCGACCCTTTGGAAAGGCAGCCTGCGCGACCGCCTGGCCTGGGCTCGAACCCATGGCGGCGACCCGTCCGCCCCGGGCTTGCCGGCTTCGGAACAGAAGAACCTTTACCACTGAGGCGCTCGCGGCGGCCGCGCGCCGCAAATCGTCCCATTACCATTGACTTATTCCGCCGGTTTCGCCTAGCGTTCCGCGACTTTCGATGCTGAGCCGGCGGCGGTTTCTTCTCGGCTGCGCCCTTCTGACGGGCGGCGGCGTCTTTCCCCGCAGGGGGTTGGCCCTCGGCTTGTCCGAGCCCGGCGCCTCTAAACCGGTCGCGATCGACGCCGACGACCCCCGGGTGTTGGGGCTGGTCGGGCGCTCCACCGTGATCGACATGCTCGGTCTGTTGACGCTCGACTGGGGGCGTCTGCGCTCCTGGCAGCGCGATCCGGCGGCTTTCGGCGACGCCGACTTCCGGCGCCTGCTCGCTTCCGGGGTGAACGTCTTTCATCCCGCGGTCGATCCCAACTCTTCCGAGCCGCACGCCGCGGCGATCCAATGGGCGGCGGACTGGAACGAGTTGCTGCGCAACCAGGCGCGCTACCTCCTGGCCGTCCTCGGCGTCGCGGACTTCGATCGCGTGCGGGCCGAGAAGCGGATCGGCATCCTGATCGGATTCCAGAGCAGCGACCATTTCCGCAACGTACAAGACGTGGCGCTGTTCTACGGCCTCGGTCAACGGGTTTCGCAGCTGACCTACAACGACCGCTGCCGCCTGGGCTCCGGTTGCCGCGACCCTCACGACGAGGGGCTTACCGTATTCGGCCGCCAAGTCGTCTCGGAGATGAACCGGGTGGGCATGGCGGTCGACCTCTCGCACTGTTCGGAGCGGACGACGCTCGACGCGATCGACCGTTCGAGCCGCCCCGTGCTGGTGACCCACTCCAATTGCCGGGCTCTCGCCTCCCACCCGCGCAACAAGTCCGACGCGGCAATCCGCGCGTTGGCCGCTCGCGGCGGCGTGATGGGGATCGCGGCGGTACGCGCGTTCCTCGGCGCCAGCCCCACGATCGAGGGCCTGCTCGATCATTTCGTCCACGTGGCGCAACTGGTAGGCGTCGAGCACGTGGGCGTCGGCAGCGACTGCGACCTCGACCCGTACGATCCGGCCACCGGCCGCGCTCGGGCGGCGTACGACATCCGCGGCCTGCGCAACACCCGCCGAGCCTACGATCTCGCCGCCGGCCTACTGCGCCGAGGATTCGGCGAGACGGAAGTAGAGCTGATCCTGGGCGGCAACTTCCGCCGCGTCTTGGGCCAGATCTGGGCGGAGTGAACCGGCGCCAAGGCTCGGTCTATCCAGCTCGGCCTTCGAGGGCGACGTAACGACTTAGGGCTACCCTCCCCGCCTCTCCTCTCAACGACGAAAGGGAGGTCGGCTCATGTCCGGGCCGACGCGTCGGCCCGCGGCGCCGCCCACGACGGTCAGCCTCCCGTCAGATCGAGAAGCTTCCGAAGCATTCCGAGATACCCGCGCGATCCACGAAGAGAGGTGCCGTCGCGCAGGGTCACCGCGTACTCGCCGCGGGAGGTCGGGCGAAGCTCGCGGATCTGGCCCAGCGCCACGATCACGGAACGGTGGATGCGGGCAAAGAACCTCGGATCGAGCTGCGACTCCAGGTCGGAGAGAGTGGACCGCAGCGCGAACCGTCCCTCTCGGGTGTGGAGCAGGCAGTAGTTGCGGTCCGCTTGGATCCAAACGATCGATTCGACCGGCACCAGACGGATGCGCTCCTTTTCGCGCACCGCGAGCCGGATGGGATAGGCGATCTTGGCGCCTTTCGCCGGGAGCGGCGGATTCTGCCGGGCGGGCGGCTCGTCGTCGACCAAGACCCTGAGCGGTTCGTCCCTGTTCGTCATGCGAGGGCCTCGCCGGGCCGAACGGGCCTGGCATTGGCACAATGGGAATTTTAGCCCCACCCCGCACCCGGCCCAAAATGGTGGCCCGGTTTGCCCCGCAGCGACCGGCTGCCGCCGAGGCGCGAGGAGGCTTGCCCGAGCCGCCACCCCCAAACTTTGCACTTGACGAGGGAACCGAGTATGATTCTCCCGCTCGCCGAGTGGGCGACTGTACGGCCCAGCGACATCGAGCCATCCCCTTCCCCTCTGGACAGGAATCGAATCCCCCCAGAACAGCTCGACGAGAACAAAGACCATAACGGTAGAATCAGCATGAACGAGCCGCTCGACCGGAAACCACGATGGTTGCCGGGCGTAGCGGGTTAAAGCCCAGCGTGAGGGCGTTTGTCACGATCTGTAGTCGGCACGCACGGTTTTGGCCGGACTCCGATTACAAACTCAAAGGAGAAGGTCAGCTATGCGTACCACAGGCGTTGTGAAGTGGTTCAACGACACTAAGGGCTTCGGTTTCATCACCCCGGACAATGGCGAGAAGGATTGCTTCGTCCATCACTCGGCGATTCAGGCTCAGGGTTTCAAGAGCCTCGCCGAGGGCGAGCGGGTCCAGTTCGACATCGTCCAGGGCCAGAAGGGCCCCGCGGCCGAGAACGTCGTCAAGATCGGCTAAGCCCAAAGAACCCGAAGCTTTTCCAATAGCTAGGGGAAAAGGCCGGTACGCCGCGAGGCGCACCGGCCTTTTTTTGTCTTCACCCAGGCGGCCGCGGGTATAGTCCTCGGCGGGTGCGCAACCACTTTCCGCAAATCGAAATCCGGTCGCTCGCGCTGCGGACCGCCGTCTGGCTCGGGCTGGTCGTCTTCCTGTTCCCCGGCACCCGCGGCTCGCTGGGCACCGGCCTCGACCCCTCGTATGCCTTTGGGCTGAACGACCTCGCCGCCCAAGGCCTGATCCACGGCCGGGACGTCGTCTACACCTACGGTCCGCTCGGAACGGCCCTTCTGCCCACGGCGCAAAACGCCGGGGCGACGTTGGTTTTCCGGCTCGCCCTCTATGCGCTGTTCGCCGCCGCGCTCGCCCGCGCGCTGCGGCGGGCCTCGCCGAAGCGCGGTCTGGCGTTCGCGGGCCTGCTGGTGGTCGCTCACCTCGCCGGCCTCCGCTACGAATACCAGCTGTTGTTCGCGCTCGCGATGCTGATCGCTCCGGAGGTCGCCCGGCCGAACCGGATTCCGATCGCTGCGGTTACCGGCGGCCTGCTCGTCACCCTGTTCGCGTTGGTCAAGCTGAGCCTGGGGATCAGCGCGCTCGCTCTCTTCGGTTCCTGGCTGGTCGCGCTCGCGGTGCGCCGCCCACCCCATGCCTGGCGGACGGTGGGAGCGGGACTCGGCGCGCTCGTCGCGGGCGCGGCGCTCGCAATTCCTCTGGGATTCGAAGCACCGCGCTGGGCGCTCGCCTGGCTTGGTTTCCAGGCGGACCTCGCGAGCGGCTTTGCCGTCGCCATGACCGTAGAGGGCTCCAGCCTCGAAGTTGCGGCGGACCTCCTCGGTCTGGCGGTGATCCTCGGCCTCTGCGTCTATGCCTGGCGTACCCGGAGCTCGCTCGCATCGTATTGGGGGGCGGCGCTTCCAGTGCTTTTCCTTTCCTTCCGCCACGCGCTGATCCGCCAAGGGGGGCACGGGAGCATCTTCCCGTCGTTCCTGCTCGCCCTGCTCGCTCTCGGTTTCCTGCTCGCCGAGCGGGCGGACGAAATCCAGGCGAGCCTCGCGGGCTGGGTCGCCGCGTTGATCGTGGCATTCCCGGCCGCGATCTCGTTCGCCGGACCGGCCGAAAACTCCCGCTACGAGTTGGCGCTCGGCGTGCGCGGCGCGGAAAATCTCGCCGCCGCCCTTCGGCCCGAGGCGGACCGGAGGCGACTTGCGGCGATCGAGCGCCGCGCCCTCGCTCCGTCCCGGCTTCCCGGTCCGTTCCTGGCGCCGATCCGCGCCGCCGGATGGAGCGTCGACGTGCTTCCCCTGGAGTTGAGCCTGATCGCGGCGAACCATCTCCGGTGGGTGCCGACTCCGACGCTCCAGCTCTACCTGGCCTACTCGCCGCGCCTCGACCGCTGGAACGCCGAGCACTTCCGCGCCGGGCGCGGGGCGGATCTGCTGCTGGTGGAACACCGCGCGATCGACCGGCGGCAGATGCTTTGGGACACGCCGGAAACCTGGCGGGCGATTCTCGAACGGTACGAGCTCGACCCGCGGCGGCCACGCCCCGGCTGGATCGTCCTGCGCAAACGGGAGCGGCCGGCCGCGTTTCATCTCGCGAAAGAGGGCGAACAGAGGTTCTCGGTCGGTCAGCCCTTGGATGTTCCGCCCGGCCCGGGTTGGCTGTTCGCCGAGCTCCACATCGAGCCGTCCCTGCTCGGCAGGCTCGCCGCCGCGTCGTGGCGGGTGCTTCCCCTGTTCGCCGAGACGACGTACGAGGACGGCGGCAGGAGGACCTGGCGCCTGGTGCCGGCGACCGCTTCCGGCGGCTTGCTGCTCGCCCCGACCGCGCGCAATTCGGCCGAGCTTGCGGCGCTCTGGGGAGGCAGCGCCCCGCCTTCTCGCGTGGTCCGGCTCCGCGTTTTGGGTCCCGGCCTTTCGGCGTATCGGCCCGAGGCACGCGTCGTCTGGTGGCGCGGCCGGCTCCTCTGAGCCGGCAAGGGCGGACACGTCGATCCGCCCCTACTTGTGGGTCGCGTGGTCGATGAACGCGGCGATATCCGCCTTCCAAGCTTTCAGCGACGGCTCGTGCAGATACATCATGTGGCCGGCCGGGTAGTACTTCATCTCGATGTGCGAGCGCAGCTCGGCGGGCAGGCCGAGATGGTCGATCATCGACTCGGTCGCAAAGAAGGGCGTCGCGAGGTCGTAGAGCCCGTTGAGCACCAGCAGGCGCAGGTTCGGGTTGTAGATCATCGCCTGGCCGAGATCGAGGGCGGTGTTCGGGGTGGGCGATGCGACGAACCAGCCCGAATTGTGCTTCCAGTCCCAGGCCGGGGCGGCCTCGTCGTTGCTCACCTTGTAGGTCTTGCCGTAGCCGAACTTGAGGTCGCTGTGCAGGTAGTCGAGGTAGGCCGACGTGAAGGCGGCGGAGATCGCCGCGGACTGCGGGTCGTAATCCGCCTCCTCCGCCAGCGCATCGTAGGAGCGGCCGAGGAACCGGCCGTCGAGCCGGCCGACGACCTCGCCATGCTCGCGGAGTAGCTCCTGGCAGAACTGCGACTCGCGCACCCGGAAATGCGCGCGCTTCCAGAACTCGGCCGACAGGCCCGTGTAGCGGTGGAGCTTCTCGGCCAGGGCATCGCCCTCGGCATCGGTGAGGCGATCCCCTTTGGCGAGGGCCGCGGAGTATTCGCCGAGCGCGAAGGCGCGGACCTCGTCCAGGAGCGGCTCGATCTGGGCCGGCGGGTTCGGCAACGCCTTGTGCAACGCGGCCACCGCGGTAAAGGTCGGCAGGATCAACGGATAGGGCCGGTCGTTGCCCGGCCAGCCGAAGATCGCCTCGATGTCGAGCGCCACCGAGACCAGGATCACGCCGTTCAACCCCATGTTCTCGTTGGTTTCGAGGTACTTGGCGATGCCGCCCGAGCGGGTCGAGCCGTAGCTTTCGCCGAGCAGGAACTTCGGCGAGCGCCAGCGCCCGTTGGTCGAGACGTACTCCTTGATGAACCGGCTGACCGATTCGATGTCCTGATCGACGCCCCAGAAGTCCTTGTCTTTGCTATCCCCGACCGCGTGGCTCAACCCGGTGCCCACCGGGTCGATCATCACCAGGTCGGTCTTGTCGATCACGCTCCAGTTGTTGTCGACCACGTCGTACGGCGGCGGCGGAGTCGGCCCCGAATCGACCGTGACCACCCGCCGAGGCCCAAGCGCCCCCATGTGCAGCCAGATCGACGACGAGCCGGGGCCGCCGTTGTAGGCGAACGTGATCGGCCGGCTCGTCAGGTCCGCGTCCTTCTTCGTGTAGGCGACGTAGCCGACGCTCGCGGCCGGCTCGTCCTTCGCGTTTCGGACGATCAACGTTCCGGCCGTCGCGGTATAGGCGATCGATTTGCCGTCGATCACCAGGCTGTGCTGGGTCACCGACTGTTCGGACTTCGGAACCTCCGCCGCGGGCTTGCCCTCACCCGCCTTCGCGGGCTTCTCCTCCGCGCGAGCCAGAACCGTTGAACACAGCAGCAGAGCGGCAAAGACGACGGACTTCCTGGTCATGCGGATCTCCTCGGGCAAGAGTTTAGGCCGGCGGCCGGACGGCCGAGCCGAAATGGGCGTGGGAGCCTCAGGGCTTGGTACGGCGAGGGGCGGGGGAAGGTTGCGGGCCCGAGTGAGCCCTTCGGAGAGCAGACTTCGCGTTTCCGTTCAGGAAGCACCCGAGGAACGAATGCCCGGACCCGAAGACCACCAAGAGGCTCCGACGAGGCGGTTTGCCTGGTGGAGCCGGCTCTTGCGCCGCACGGCGGTCGCGGGCCTCGGAGTCCTCGGCTTGAGTGCCAGCGTCTCAGCCCTCGAGAGGCATACTCCGACCGCCGAACCCACCCTCGAAAGCCGCAGCAAACGCGGCAAACTGGGCAAGCTCGTTCTCCGGCTCGGCGGCGCAGGGCTCAAGCGGTCGCCCGGCCATGGATCGCATCGCTCGCACTCTTCCCACAGCTCTCATTCATCCCACGCGTCGCACTACTCCGGCTCGGGTGGGTCCCCTACTCCAGCTCCTCCGCGCCAGCCGGCTCCCCGATCCGATCCGGCTCCGTTCTATACCCCCAGGCCCGCACCGGAACCCAAACCGCCGGCGCCGCCGATCACAGTGAGACCGCCGGGAGGAGACCACGTCGGGATCGATACGCCGGTGACGATCGTGGCCGTTGACCCGAAAGCGCGCAAAGTGAGCGCCAAGCTCGGCTCGGGCCTCGTCGAAGACTTCTTCTACGCTCCAACCGTGGAGATCCTGGTGTATGCCTCGGAGGCATTGATCATCCAGCTCGACCAACTGCTCGCCATCGCTCCGGAGGCCTCTCCCCTTCGCGCGGGCCGGAAGGTCGTCATCAACTGGACGTACCAGAACCACAAGCGTGTCGCACTCCGATTCTCGATCGATCCCGCGCAAGGGGCAAAATGAGCGACGAGGTTGGAGTCACGGTCGATACGTCCCTCCACTCACGGCGAGCGATCTTCGAAGCCTGCTACAAGCTCACCGATCGGGCGTTCGTCACGCTGGCTCGCGATCGGGAAAACCCGAGCCTGTTGATCGTCGGCTTCCGCGCGCGGCAAGGTTCGCTCGATCCATCGATCGCCGGGGTGTTCGTCAACGAACTGATCGATCAGGAGATTCGCGGCGCCCTCGACCGAGAGATGGCGCCGATTCGCGACTTGATCGTGGCCCAGGCGTTCGCCGAGGGCAACCTCTTGGATTCCCTGCGCGACGAGGGCGACTACGGCGAGGACCCCCTTGGCATCGGCCGACTTCGCTGAAGCGCCCGCTCCGGCCTATCGCCTCCTCCCCTTCCGCTTCGATCGCTGGAACGAACGAGAGGTTCTTCTGGTCAACGACGTCGGAGATTCGGCCTTCCTGAGCGCGCCGACTTTCGACGCCTTGATCGGGCACCGTCTACCCCCGACCTCGCCCGATTATCTAGAGCTGAAATCCAAGTTGTTCCTTTCGGACGCCGATCCCACGATCGCGATCGATCTGCTCGCGACGCGCTACCGGACGAACAAAAGCTTCCTTTCGGGTTTCACCGAGCTACACCTGTTCGTGGTCACGCTGCGGTGCGACCACTCTTGCCCCTATTGCCAGGTCTCACGGGTCAAAGAGGGGGGCTCCCGCTGGGACATGAGCCAGGAGACGGCGGAGCGGGCGATCGACCTCATGTTCCGCAGCCTCTCTCCGGCGCTCAAGGTCGAGATTCAGGGCGGCGAGCCGCTCCTTCGGTTCGACCTGATCCGTTTCATCGTCGACCGGGTCCTCGAACGCAATCGCGTCGAGGGACGCCAGATCGAATTTGTGATCGCGACCAACCTCGCCCCGCTCGACGACAAGATGCTCGCGTATCTCAAGGAGCGATCGATCCTTCTCTCGACCTCTCTCGATGGACCCGCGCCGCTCCACGACGCCAATCGCCCGCGACCCGGGCGCGACAGCCATGCCTTGGTCGAGAAGAACCTCGCGCGGGCTCGGACGGCTCTCGGCCACGATCGGGTGTCCGCCCTGATGACGACCACGGAGCGGAGCTTGGCGCAGCCGCAAGAGATCGTGGACGAGTATGTGCGCCTCGGATTCGATTCGATCTTTCTGCGCTCGATCAGCCCGTACGGCTTCGCGGTTCGAACCGGCGCCGCGGCGCGCTACCAGACCTGTCAGTTCCTGGACTTCTACCGCGTCGCCCTCGACCGGATCGTCGACTGGAACCGCCGCGGAACTCCGATCCGAGAGGTGTACGCCCAGATCCTCTTGACCAAGATGCTGACGCCGTTTCCCACTCACTATGTCGATCTCCAATCTCCCGGAGGCGCCGGGACCGGCGCCGTGGTCTACAACTACGAGGGCGACGTGTACGCCTCGGACGAGGCGCGCATGCTCGCCGAGATGGGCGACTTCACCTTCCGCCTCGGCAACGTCCACCGCAACTCCTACGAAGAGATCTTTGGCGGCGAGACGCTCCGATCGCTGGTTGCGAGCTCGGTCCTGGAGTCCTTGCCCGGCTGCAACCGGTGCGCGTTTCTGCCCTTCTGCGGCGGCGATCCGATCTTTCACCATCGAACCCAAGGAGACCCGATCGGCCATCGCCCGACCAGTGCCTTCTGCGCCAAGAACATGGGAATTCTTCGCCATCTTTTCGAGCGGCTCCGGTCGGGGGATCGATTCGAGATCGACTTGCTGACGAGTTGGGCGACCGGGCTGTCGGCTCCCCGATTCGAAGTAGAGGCCCCGGAGTGAGTCTCCGCCTCCAGACGCAAGGCCGACCTTCGCCCACTCTGCGCGCCAACGTGCTCGGCCGAATCTCGCTCGTCCCGGTCGAACGCGAGGTGCGAGGTGACACAGTTCGTTTGGTGCGCGGGGAGGAATGCGACGCCGACCTCGACGGCTATGCCGGAATCCTTACCGCTGCGGAAGCGCCCGAAACCACCCCGGCGGCGCCATCGATCTCACGCGCCCGCTATCTGGACCACCTTTCGGCAGGCGACATCGTTCTACTCCAACCGACCGGCGGCGTGCGCACCTTGTTTCGTCCCGCTTCTCCCCACAATTCGATCTTTACCACCGACCGCTGCAACAGCTACTGCGTGATGTGCTCGCAGCCGCCTCGGAAGATCGACGACAGCGAGCGGATCGTCGAGCACCTGCGGCTGATCGAGCTGATCGCAAGCGGCGCGCCGTCCGACATTCCACGCGAGCTTGGTATCACGGGAGGAGAGCCGACGCTGCTCGGGGACGACCTGCTGCGAATCGTCGAACGCTGCCGCGATCTTCTTCCCGCGACCGCGCTCCACATTCTCTCGAACGGCCGGCTGTTCTACTACGGCTCCTTCGCACGCAAGCTCGGCGAGATCGCCCATCCGGACCTGATGATCGGCGTGCCGCTCTATTCGGACTTGGACGTCGAGCACGACCGCGTGGTGCAGGCGCCCGGTGCGTTCGGCCAGACCCTGATCGGCCTTCAGAACCTCGGCCGCTTCGAGGTGCCGGTCGAGGTTCGGGTGGTCCTCCATCGGATGACGATCGAGCGCCTGCTGCCGACCGTCGAATTCATCTATCGCAATCTGCCTTTTGCGACGCACATCGCGCTGATGGGCCTCGAACCGATCGGCCTCGCGGTCAAGAACCTCGACGCGCTTTGGATCGACCCGCGCGACTACGCCGAGACTCTCGAAGCCGCAACTCTCCATCTTGCCGCCCGGGGCCTCCACGTGTCGATCTACAACCATCCGCTCTGTGCCGTGCCCAAGAGTCTCTGGCGCTTCTGTCGGCGATCGATCTCCGACTGGAAGAATGAATACCTGGAGGATTGCGCGGACTGCACCGTCCGCGGCCGATGCGGTGGGTTCTTCGCCTCGGCGGTGGAGAGGCGCGGGGTGCTTCGGCTCACGGCAACTCCGATAGCTCTCTGAACCTCTATGCCCCGCCTGTCTCGCCCGGGCACGGTGCTGGTAGTCGGGGCGTCTCCTCTCTGCTCAAGCCACCGCGACGAGCGTTCAAGCCACCCCGTTGAACGGTGAAACCACCGAGGCGAGCCCTGAAGCCATCGAGCGGAATGGTGAAGTGATCGACGCGAATCCTGA
>Ga0268264_10001191_pt1 | contig 25160 bp, 29 predicted proteins | sample KBSSwiS32_FD_190357 | JGI IMG/M metagenome (GOLD analysis project Ga0268264, IMG submission 190357) | Switchgrass rhizosphere microbial communities from Kellogg Biological Station, Michigan, USA - KBS Switchgrass S3-2 (SPAdes) (version 2) | ecosystem: Host-associated > Plants > Roots >...
GCTGATGATCGGCGCGCCCGATATGGCGTTCCCGCGCCTCAACGCGCTCAGCTTCTGGATGCTGCCGGTTGCCGGGCTGCTCTTCGTCGGCAGCTTCCTCGCCCCGGGCGGCGCCTTCGACGCCGGCTGGACCGGCTACGCGCCGCTCTCGACCGGGGCGCCGCTGGGCCAGTCCTTCTTCAACCTCGGCGTGCAGTTCGCCGGCGCCTCGTCGATTGCGACCGCGCTCAACTTCCTGGTCACGATCATCACCATGCGTGCGCCCGGAATGACCTTCTGGCGCATGCCGTTGCTCGTCTGGGCGAACCTCTCGACCTCGCTGCTGGTCGTCGCGGCGACGCCCTTCATCGCCGGCGCCCAGTTCATGGTCCTCTTCGACCGCGCCCTGCACACCAATTTCTTCCAGTTTGCGGGTGGCGGCGACGTGGTCAGCTACCAGCACATCTTCTGGTTCTACTCGCACCCAGCCGTCTACATCATGATGCTGCCCGGCTTCGGGATCATCAGCGAGGTCATCTCGACCCACGCGCGCAAGCCGATCTTCGGCTACCGCCTGATGGCCCTGGCGCTGATCGGGATCGTCGTGCTCAGCTACTCGGTCTGGGCACACCACATGTTCGTCGCCGGCATGTTCAGCTGGCTGCGCGTGCCGATGATGATCACGACCCTGCTGATCGCGGTGCCGACCGGGATCAAGATCTTCTCCTGGCTGGGGACGCTCTACTTCGGCAAGATCCACACCTATTCGACGGCGATGCTGTTCGCGCTCGCCTTCATCGTCACCTTCACGATCGGCGGGATCAGCGGCGTGATGCTCGGCATGGTGCCGATCGACATCCACGTCTCCGACACCTACTTCATCGTCGCCCACATCCACTTCGTCCTCTTCGGTGGCTCGGTCTTCACGATCTTCGCCGGCATCTACCACTGGTTCCCGAAGATGACCGGGCGCATGTACGACGAGCGGCTCGGCCGCATTCACTTCTGGGGGACGGTCATCGGCACCTGGGGAACCTTCATCCCGATGCACTGGATCGGGATGGACGGGATGCCGCGTCGCGTCGCCGACTACGCGTCCCAGTTCGGCGACTGGAACCTGCTGATCAGCTGCTGCGCCTTCTTCCTCGGCGCCTGCCAGCTCGTCTTCCTCTACAACATGGTGGTCAGCTGGCGCTTCGGGCCGAAGGCCGAGGCCAACCCGTGGCGAGCGAAGTCGATCGAGTGGCTGGTCTCCTCGCCGCCGCCGATCTTCAACTTCGACGAGATCCCACGCGTCGTCGGCGGGCCCTACGAGTTCGGCGTGCCGGGTGCGCGCCACGCGATCATGGCCGGCGAAGGCGCGGAGGTGGAGGCGCCAGAGCCTGCGACGGCGGTGTCGACGTGAGCGCGGAGGGGCGGCCCCTGCTCGTCTTCCTCAACGAGGTCGCGGGCGGGCGCAAGCTGCTGCAGGCGGTCAAAGAGCGGGCGGAGGACGTGCCCTTCGTCGCCGTGGCGGCGCCGCAGAACCAGCCCGCGGTCGGCCAGCTGATCGACGCCGGCGAGCTGCGCGAGGCAGCGCGGGCGCGGGTCGAGGTGACGATGTCGATCCTCTCCGAGTACGGGATCGGATCGGTCGGCGAGGTGATGGATCCCGAGTCCTCGCTCGCCCTCGACGACGCGGTGCGCGCCCACGAACCGGGCGAGGTGCTGCTCTCCTGCCTCTATGAGACGCGCTTCGGCTTCACCCGCAAGGACCTGGTCGAGTGGGCGAAGAACCGCTTCGAACCGGAGGTCGCGGTCACCCACATCCCGGTGCGGATCGAAGAGGACGCGATCAGCTGGGAGGTCAACCACACCCTGGTCGTGGCGACGAAGACGATCGCCTCTCCCGACCTGGTCGCGCGGCTGAAGATGCGCGCCGCCGGCCATCCGCACCGCTACACGATCATCTGCCCGCGCTCGGAGGACGTCGGCGAGGCCGAGATCGTCCGCGACCTCGCATCGACGCTGGCCGAGCTCTACCGCGCCGACGTCGACGCGACCGGCCAGCCGATGAGCCCGGAACCCTTCAACGCCGTGCGCAACGCGATCGAGCACTACCGCATCGACGAGGTGCTGATCTCGACCTTCGCCGGCGAGCGCTCACGCTGGCTCGAGGACGACCTGATCGGCCGCGTGCGCGAGATCACCGACAAGACCGTCACCCACCTCGAGGTGGGCCGTCCCGCCACCGCGGTTGCCGCGGCCGTCGCCGAGGGGGAGGAGACCGCCTGATGGAGAGCGCAACCGTCGCTCTGGGCCATGCCCACGAGGAGCACCACGGGCCGCCCGAGGCCAACCAGAGCTCGCGCATCGACCGCCAGACGCTCGGAATCCTCCTCTTCATCGTCTCCGAGGTGATGCTGTTCGGCGCCTTCTTCGCCTCCTACTTCTTCCTGCGGGTGGTCGTCCATCCGCCGACCTGGCCGCCGCACCCATACGAGCTGCCGGTGGCGGTCGCGGGCGTCAACACGGCGATCCTCGTCTCCTCGAGCTTCACCATCCACTACGCGCTGGAGTCGATCCGCCGCGGCAACCGCAATGGGCTGAAGCTCGGCCTGGTTCTCACCTGGCTGCTCGGAGCGACCTTCCTCTTCATCCAGATCAACGAGTACGTGCACCTCGGCTTCAGCGCCCGCGACCTCGCCTTCGGCTCGATCTTCTACGGCCTCACCGGTCTGCACGGCGCCCACGTCTTCGTCGGACTCTGCCTGCTCAGTTTCGCCACCATCCGCGCCTTCCGCGGGCACTTCGGCCCCAAGGCGGAGGACCACCTCGGCGTCGAGGTGCCCGGCATCTACTGGCACTTCGTCGACGTCATGTGGATCATCGTCTACACGACGGTCTACATCCTCTAGCTCTTCCGACGGGATTGCGCAGGGTTGCCTGCCGGAATGTGGAAAAGGCACCGCATGGAACGAAAACTCGATGTGGGCGCAACTCTCCGGCAGGTCTTTCAGACGTATGGCGAGCAGGTTGGGGTGTTGCTGCCCGTCGCTTTTTGCCTGTACCTGATCGTCGCCGTGGTCACCGCGCTGCTGGCGGAGAGCTTTGTCCTTTTCCCTCTCGTCTTCGCGGTGGGGGTGGTGGCGGCGACCCTCTACCAGGGTATGGTCGTCGGCCTCGTCAAAGACGTCCAGGACGGCAGGCGCGATTCGTCGGTCGGCGAGCTGGTGGGCGCAACCTGGCCTGTGGTCCTGCCTCTGATCGGAGCCGGCCTGCTCTCGGGTATCGCGATCGGGATCGGCATGTTCCTGCTCGTGGTGCCGGGCCTGATCCTGCTGACGATCTGGGCCGTGATCGCCCCGGTGATCGTGGTCGAGCGCAGCGGGGTCATCGCCGCCTTCGGCCGCTCGCGCGAGCTCGTGCGCGGAAACGGCTGGCAGGTCTTCGGAGTGATCTTCACCGTCTTCGTGATCACGGCGGCCGTCAGCCTCGTGCTCGCGGTCATCGGCGCCGCAATCGCAAAGGGGGTTGGAATGAGGATCGTCGCCAACCTGATCAGCTCGACCATTACCGCGCCGATAGGCGCTCTTGCCGCCGCAACGATCTACTTCGGCCTGCTCTCGATCAAGGGCGAGCCCCCGGCACCGTCGGTCGAGGCACCGCCGGATCTTCCGCCTCCGCCTACTGGTTGAACCGACGCTCCGGCCGGGTAGTACGACAAAGGTATGCACAACCCCCTGAGGTCTGAGGCGGACGCGTTCCGCTGGGTCGTGGTCATCGGACTCGGGGCGCTCTCGGTGATCGCCCTGACGCTGTTGACGCGACCGGTGATCGGGGTCGTCTGGGCGGCGGCCCTGATCGGCTTCGGGGCCGGGATCGCATACCGGGGCGCGCGTGGGTCGCTGCCGCGGAGCGTGGCGGTGTCGAAGGGGGGCGACGGCAGGTTCCGGCTCCTCGTCATCGCCAACGAGACGGTCGGTGGCGAGGCGCTGATCGACGAGATCCGCAGGCGCTGCCGGAGGCGCGACTGCGAGATCCTCGTCGTCACGCCGGCGCTGGCGACCTCGCGTGCCTCGCACTGGGCCTCCGACATCGACGAAGCGATGGAGCTGGCGCGACAGCGGATGGAGCTTTCGCTGATTGCAATTCGAGAGCTCGGCCTGAGGGCGAGGGGTGAAACCGGCGACTCCGATCCGACGGTTGCAATCGAGGACGCTTTGCGACTGTTCCCGGCAGACGAAATCTTGATCTCGACCCATCCGCCCGAGCGCTCGCGCTGGCTCGAGCAGGGGGTGGTCGACCACGCGCGCGAGAACATCGATTTGCCGGTGACCCACGTGGTCGTCGACCTCGGCGCCGAACGCGCTGTTTCGTGACAGATTCGTCGCTGGATTGCAACCTCAGGCTAACTTGAGGAAACGTTTTGTCTTCTAGGCTGTCAGTATGCAGATGATGACTTCGCGCTGGACCGACGCCCGCATGGACGACCTCAAGCAGCAGGTCGACGCGATGGGTCTTCGGATCGACGAGGGCTTTGCCTCACAGCGGCAGGAAATGAATGCGCGCTTCGACCGGATGGAAGCCCAGTTCGAGGCGCGCTTCGAAAAGGTGGACGAGCGCTTTGACAAGGTCGACGAGCGCTTTGACAAGGTCGACGAGCGCTTCAACAGGACTCAGGAGATGGTGATCGGCTTGCACGCGACGATTACGCGCCTATCCGTGACGCTTCTCGCCGTTGTGGCCGGGCTGGTCGTGACGCGGCTGGCCTGAGCTTCGGCTCCAGGCGACCGGCCGTGGCGACCGTCCACAGCATCGCCAGCCAGGTCACCGTCGCCAGGGCGACGTGCACCCAGACGATCTCCGTAGGCAGCTCCAGGGCCCACTGAAGACCGCCTACGACGCCCTGTAGCGCCAGCAGGCCGATCACGGCTCCCAGTGGCTTGGCTGCCCGGTCATCGCTCCCAGGGCGCCTCAGCAGGAGCCAGACGCCGATCGCCGCCAGGCCGAAGACGGTGGCGATCGCCGCGTGCCGCTGAACCACCCATTCGAGCGTTCCCGCGCCTTCGAAGTCGAAGCGGCGCACCAGCTGGCCGGCATGGGCGCCGGCGTGCGGACCGGAGGCGGTCGCGATCGTCCCGACGAGGATCGTCAGCTGTCCGAGCGGGATCAGCGCCCGCACGGCCCAGACGCCGAGCCAATCGGTCGAGCGGCGCCTGTCCGCCGGCTCGTAGCGCGAGCACCAGGCGAGGGCGAAGGAAGCGTCGAGCAGCAGCATCGAGAGGATGAAGTGGCTCATCACCAGGCCGGGCGCGAGATGGTGCCTGACGACCAGGCCGCCGAGGATCGCCTGCCCGATCACGCCCAGCGGCAGCAGGGCGCCGAACAGGGCCAGGTGCCAGCGGAACGGCCTGCGAAACCAGGCGAGCGCGCTGGCGGCGATCACCGCGATGCCGACGAAGCCGGTGAGGACCCGGTTGGCGAACTCGATCACGGCGTGCGTGTCGAGCGGCGGCACGGTCTGCCCGTAGCACTTGGGCCAGTCCGGGCAGCCGAGACCGGAGCCGGTCAGGCGGACGGCGGCGCCTGTCAGCACGATCAGCGACAGGGCCCCGAGGGCGACCAGCGTGACCCTGGCGTAGAGCTGGGGCGAGATGCTGAAGCGCGCGCGCATGCCGCCGTCGATGATGCCAGCGGCTCGATCCCGCCGGCCGGGCTCAGCCGCCCTTGGAGCCGCCGCCCTTGGAGGTCGATTCGATCAGGTACTTGACGAGCGCTTCGATTTCGCTCTTCTCGATGAGCGTGCCGAAGTTACCCGGCATCACGTTTGCCGAGTAGCCCTTGGCGATGTTGGCACTGGGGTCGACGATCGATTCTTCGACCATCGCCGCGGTCTGGCCGGGCAGGACTTCGTCGAGGTTCGGGCCGGTCGCCCCGCCCGCTTTTGCCGCCGCCAGCGTGTGACAGCCGCCGCAGCCGTTGTTGGCGAAGACCTGTGCGCCGGGGCCGCCGGGCACCCTGGGCGGCGCCGCGCCGGGGACTCCTGCGTAGAGGCCGACGTACGCGGCGACGTCCTCGAGGTCCTGTCCGGTGACGACGTCGGCCGGCATCGATACCGCCGGGTTGCTGTTGCTCGGCCGCGGGAACTCGACCTGGGCCTTGACGATGCCTTCGATCGTGTCTCCGCCCTCGCCGGCGGCGCGCGCCGCGGCGAAAGCGTCGTCGAGGTCTGGGCCTTGGGTGCCGGTGGCCCCCGCCTCGGCCAGCGCGTGGCAGACACCGCATTTCTGGATGAAGAGGACGCGACCGCGAGCCGGGTCGGCAGTGCTCGTGCCGCAGCCGGACGCGGGCAGTGCGACCGCGGCGAGGGCGGCGAGGACGAGCAGCAGGCGGATTGGCTTCGAGAGGTTCGACATACGGCGCGGAGCGCGCCGCAGTCTATATGCCCGACCCTCGGGAAGCGGTTTGTCAGGCACGGCGGTGGAGTAGGCTTGAGGCGATTCACACGAACTTGCGAGGAGGAGCCTGATGCTCGTACGGGATGGGATGTCTGAGGTGGTTCTCACCGTTGGGCCCGGACATACCCTGCGCGAGGCGGCGACGATGATGGCGGAGAAGGGAACCGGCGCGGCCCTGGTCAACGATGATGCTGCGCCCGGCCCCTGCATCGTCACCGAGCGCGACATCCTTCTCTCCTTGGGCCACGGGGAGAACCCCGACGCCGAGCGGGTCGGCGATCACATGAGCGACAGCGTGATCGCGGCCTCGCCGGACTGGAGCCTCGAGCGCGCCGCCGCCGAGATGTCGCGGCGCGGCATCCGCCACCTGGTCGTCTACGACGGGCCCGCGCTGGTCGGGGTCCTCTCGATGCGCGACATCGTCCGCGTCTGGACCTCCGACGGTGCTACCTCGGGGATGTCGCCGGACTGATCAGCCCCGGGGCGGGGAGATCTGTTCCACCGGCAGCACGGCGCCGCGCACGTGCTGCCTGCGCGGCAGGCCGAAGTAGCTGCGGGTCGCATCCTTGACCATGCTGCGCAGGGCGAAGAGGGCGATGACGCCGCCGATGATCGAGTAGATCCAACCGCGCACCATGAAGCCCTCGGCGAAGAGGCCGCAGACGGTGAGGGCGATCGCGAAGGCGAAGATCGCGGGCGCCCAGGAAGGGCGCGGCCGGTAGACCAGCTCGCCGGGCTCGGGGATGCGGCGCTCCGCGATCATGAGGCCACGTAGAGCGTCGCGGCCACGAAGCAGAGCGCGAAGATCGCCGCGGCGATGCCCCCGGCGAGGAGGCCGGCGTTCATCTTGGCGCGTGCGGTCTCGCGATCCACGGGCCGATTTCTACTAGAACAACCGGTCGAGCGGCATCGAGACGAAGAGCAGCGCCAGGTAGGCCAGCGAGTAGAGGTAGGTGCGCAGCGCCCAACGCCGCTCGCGGCTGCGCAGCAGGCGGACCGCGCAGTAGATGAAGCCGCCGCCGAGCGCCATCGAGGCGACCAGGTACTCGACCCCGAAGCCGCCCGCGCAGAAGGGCAGCTGCGTCACCGCGTAGAGCAGGACCGTGTAGAGGAGGATCTGGCGGCGCGTCTCGTCCTCGCCGCGGACCACGGGCAGCATCGGCACCCCGACCTTGGCGTACTCGTCCTTCATCAGCAGCGAGAGCGCCCAGAAGTGGGGCGGCGTCCAGAAGAAGACGATCGCGAAGAGGAAGAGCGCCGTGCCGCCGATGCCGCCGGTCACCGCCGCCCAGGCGACCAGCGGCGGCACCGCCCCCGCCGCGCCGCCGATGACGATGTTCTGCGGCGTCGAGCGCTTCAGCCAGAGGGTGTAGACGAAGACGTAGCCGAGCAGGCCGGAGAGCGAGAGCGCCGCGGCAAGCGGGTTGACGGCGAGGCAGAGCAGCGCGAACGAGGCGCAGCCGAGCGCGACGCCGAAGCCGATCGCGGCCTGGGGGGAGATGCGGCCGGCGGCGACGGGGCGGCCCGCCGTGCGGGTCATGATCCGGTCGATGTCGCGGTCGACGGCGTGGTTGATCGCGCCCGCGCCGCCCGCCGAGAGGGCGCCGCCGAGGCAGACGAGGAGGACGAGGCCGGGGGAGGGGTCGCCGGCGACGTACATCGTCGTGATCGTCGTCAGCAGCAGCAGCGACTGCACCTTCGGCTTGGTCAGCGTGACGTAGTCGCGCAGGGTGGCGACGAAGGCGGGAGTGCGCTGTGCGACGACAGCGGTTTCGGCGCCGCTCATCAGCTCGTCAGGCTACCGGCTGCGTCTCGCGCGGGGCGGCATCGGCGCGGGCCGTGCTGTGCGCGATCGCTTCGCGGACGTCCTGCATCGGCCGGGCGCTGCGGACGTCCGGCAGGACGTCGAAGTTGTGCGGCTCGGGCGGCGAGAGCGCGAACCACTCGAGCGAGTCGCCGCCCCACTGGTCGTGGCCGGCGCGTGCCCCGCCGCTGCGGCTGACGATCGCGTTGGCGAGCGTCAGCAGGATCCCGATCGCGAGCACGAAGGCGCCGATCGTCGCGATCAGGTTCTCCGTGCCGACCCCGGTGCCGGAGAAGAATTTGTAGGCGTCGACGACCTGGTCGTGGTCGGTGCCGGCGAGGAACAGGGGCACGAAGGCGATCAGGGTGCCGACCGCCATCGTCCAGAAGGAGATCCGGGCCAGCGTCTCGCCCATCGTGCGGCCGGTCAGCTTCGGGTACCAGTAGTAGAGGGCGGCGAAGCCGCCGAAGACGCTCCCCCCGACGAGGGCGAAGTGGGTGGCCGCGGTGGCGTCGACCGTGTTGTGCAGGCGCCAGGCGACGGCGACCATCGAGTGCGAGACCTCGGAGGCGAGCCCGATCGAGATCGCCGAGATGGCCCCGGCGGCGAAGAGCAGGGGCGCGCGCAGCTGCAGGGAGCCGCCGACCATCGTCGAGATCAGGTTGAAGAAGACGAGGCCGAAGGGAACGATCAGCGCCAGCGACATGACCATCGCGTAGTACATCCAGCCGATCCCGATCGGCGAGGTGAGCATGTTCTGCATCCAGGCCAGGGTGCCGATAACCGCGATCGCGGCGAGCGAGCCGATCACCGTGCCGCGGCCGACCAGCGGCCGGCCCGAGAAGACCGGGACGATCTCGGCGATCGCGGCCAGCGCCGCGATCAGGATCAGCATGTAGGCGCCGGTGAAGAAGATCCAGCTCAGGTGCGCCCAGAGCAGGGGAGCGCCGCCGGAGCCGTCGGCGAAGAAGATGCCGTCGAAGTTGCGGTCGATCAGCAGCATCGCGATCGCAGCCAGCATGATCGCCCCGATCGCGAGCATCAGCCAGGAGCAGATCGCCGCCGCCCAGGAGAAGACCGGCATGCGCCTCCAGGCCATTCCCGGTGCGCGCAGGCGGCGCAGGGTGGCCACGAGGTCGATCGAGACGAGGACGAAGCCGAGCGTCGCCAGGCCGGTCGCGGCTGCCCAGGCGTCGACCCCGTTGTTGGGCAGGAAGGCGAGTTCGGAGAGCGGCGCCAGCGGGTTGACGCCGGCCTCCGTCGGCGTGAAGAAGAAGCCGGAGTAGAGGACCGTCGCGCCCGCCAGGTAGAGCCAGAGGCCGAGCTGCCCGAGCCGCGGCAGCGCCGTGCCGCGGGCGCCGATCTGCAGCGGCACCAGGTAGTAGAAGAAGCCGAGCGCCAGCGGGATGGCGAAGAGGAAGATCGCCGTCGCCCCGTAGAGCGAGAGCATGCGGTTGAAGGCGACCGGCGTGAGCAGGGTGTTTTCGGGTATCGCGAGCTGCAGGCGCATCAGCAGCAGCTCGACCAGGGCGATGAAGAGGAAGCCCAGCGCGCCGGCGATCATCACCCTGCCGACGTCCTTGTGGTCGGCGCTGGTCGCGAGCTCGATCCAGCGCGGGCGCTTCCGCGGATAGCCGTCTACGACGATCTCGGCCGGGGGAGGGGTCATGGCACTTCTCCCTTTTCGATCAGGCTCACGACCCGGTCCTGGGCGGCCTGGATGTCGGACCTCTGGCGCTTGACGAAGCTTTCGTATCCTTCCGGCGAGACGACCTCGACCTCGGTGCGCATCGCCGCGTACGCCTGCCCGGAGAGGGTCGCCGCCTGACCGTCGAAGACGCCTTCTTCGTCGGCGCGGAAGACGACGTGGTTGACCTTGCCGGGAACCGCGTCGCGCTTGCCGGCGAGGGCGGGTACGTCCCAGGTGTGGATCACGTCGGTGGAGACGAGGTCCAGTTCGACGGTCGTGTCCACCGGCACGACGAGCTTGTAGTAGGAGAAGGCTTCGTTGGGGTAGTCGTAGCGCCACAGCCACTGCTGGCCGGTCGCTTCGATCCGCAGCGGCTGCGAGCGCGCCGAGGCGAGGCCGGCGCCACCGGTCGCCGGCGTCTCCCGCGCCTTGTCGGTGTAGACCAGGCCGAGGACCAGGATCGCGGCGGCGAACGCGGTCAGGACGGCGCCGGCGCGAAGCTGGGTGCGGCGGCCGCCCGTCGCGGGTCGTGGCTCGGACCCGCGCTCGCTCCGGTAACGGCGCAGGGCGAAGATCAGGGCGGCGTTTATCGCGACGATCAGGATCGTCGCGGCGACGAAGCCGATCCAGAGCAGCGTGTCGATTTGGTCCGTGCCGGGGGAGTGGGGGGCCAAAGCGCGGCCATCCTATACTCGCCCGCCTGATGAAGAAGCGCTCGCGACCATCTCCGGCGCTTCGCCTTGCGGTACGGGCCGGAGCGATGGGCGCGATCGGCGCCGCCGTCGCCGTGCCGCTGCTGCGTCGTCGCCTGCGCGCCCCGGCGTCGGCGACGGTTGTCGCCTGCGCCGCCGGACCGCTCGCGGTGGCCGTGCTGAGCCCCCGCTCGCGCAAGCGCGACGTGGCGATCTTCGCGATGCAGATGTGGGCCTTCACGATGGTCCACGAGCTTCCCTATGACGATCCGGAGCGCCTCCGCAGTCGCCTCCGCGTCCAGTATCCGATAGCCGTCGACCGTGCCCTGGGTCTCGGTCGCCTACCCAACGCCCGCCTGCAGCGCGCGCTGGCCGGTCGCCGCTGGACCGGTGCGCTCGACCGCTTCCTCACCTGGGTCCACTGGCTCTGGTTCCTCGAGCCCTACCTGGTGCTGACCTGGATCCTGTTGCGCCATCCCGAGCGCTTCCCGCGCGCGGCCCGCCAGCAGGCCGCGGTCTTCGACCTCGGTTGCGCCGGCTACTTCGCGGCGCCGACGGCGCCGCCCTGGTGGGCCTCCGAGCAGGGCCGGACCGGGGAGGAGGTGCAGCGGATCATGATCGGCGTCGGCGAAAAAACCTGGCGCTCTGCCTGGCCCGCGATGTACGGGGCGCTCGGCGGCAACCCCTGGGCGGCGATGCCCTCGCTGCATTTCGCCACCTCGACGATGGCGGCCATATCGCTCTCCGAGGCGGGCGTCGCCGAGGGCCTCGTCGGCTGGAGCTACGCGCTGACCCTGGGCTTCGCGCTCGTCTACCTGGGCGAGCACTACGTGACCGACCTGCTCGCCGGCACCGGCCTCGTCGCCCTCGTGCGGCGCGGCGAGCCGCTCGCCGAGCCGGCGGTACTTGCCGTAAACAGGGGGCTTCAGCGGTTGGAGCGCCTCGCCACCGTTAGATGACCGTCAACCCGGCCCCGCACATCCGGGTAACGCACGTGGCGCTTCGCATCTCTGCGTCCTCGGGCTTGCCTTTGGCACCACCAAAGGCTGCGCCCTGCGTCCTTGATCTGCTCGGCCACGCGCGCCCCCGCCTGCACGCGCCCGAGTGGACGATCATCTAGCTTCCCCTGAGTGTCTCCCGAGGGTTCGGTGAACGGCGGCGACACCGCCGAGCTTCCGATCTTCACCCGGCGACGGTTGATCCAGACCCTCGTCCTCGTCTTCCTGCTGCTGATCGGCATTTACTTCCTCTTCCCGAAGCTGGTCGGCCTCGGCAACGCCCTCGGCAAGCTCGACGACGCCGATCCGGTCTGGATCGTCGTCGCGATCGGCTTCAACGTCGTCGCCTTCGGTACCTACATCGCCCTCTTCAAGGCGGTCGTGGGTGGGGACGCGCTGCGGCTGACCTGGCTCGAGACCTACGAGATCAACATGGCGGGCCTGGCGGCGACGCTGATCTTCTCGGCGGCGGGAGCGGGCGGGATCGTGCTCACCTACTGGGCGCTGCGAAAAGCGGGGATGAGCCGCCACGACGTCGCCCGCCGCATGGTCGCCTTCCTCACCCTGCACTACGCCTTCTACCCGCTCGCCCTGATCCTCTTCGGAATCCTGCTGCGCACGGGCGTGCTCAACGGCAAGGGCTCGGTCGAGCTGACGATCGTCCCGGCGGCGGTGGCCGGGCTGCTGCTGGCGCTGGGGCTGCTGCTGGCGCTGATCCCGCCCGACCTCGGCCCGCGGGTGGCGCGCTTCGTCCACGGCGACCGCGGGCGGACGATCGCCCGGAACGTCGCCAGGGTCCCTGCCACCTTCGCCGAGGGCTTCCGCTTCGCGTTCAGCCTCTTCGCCCATCCCTCGCAGGGGGGCCTGGCGGTGCTCGGCGCGGCCGGCTTCTGGGCGGCGAACATCGGCATCCTCTGGGCCTGCTTCCACGCCTTCGGCGTGCACGTGCCGCTCGCCGTCGTCGTCCAGGGCTTCTTCCTCGGCATGGTCGCCAACCTGATCCCCTTCGCTCCGGCGGGGGTCGGCGCGGTCGACGCCGGGATGATCGGCGCCTTCGTCCTCTTCGGCATCCCCGAGGACACCGTCTTCCCCGCGATCCTGATCTACCGCCTGATCGCCTTCTGGATGCCGATTCCGTTCGGCGTCGCCGCCTTCTTCCAGCTCCGCAAACGCGTCCAGCTGTGGGAAGTGGAGGGTCTTCCGATCGACCGGCGCGCTACTATAAAAAGTAAAGTAATGGCGACGCCAATAGACTCGGAACGGATATGACAGAGGCGAAGAGAGTCGAGAACGTGATCATCGTCGGCGGCGGCCCGGCCGGCTACACCGCCGCCCTCTACACCGCCCGCGCCAACCTCGAGCCACTCGTCTTCGAGGGCTTCCAGTGGGGCGGGCAGCTGCAGAACACGACGGATGTGGAGAACTACCCGGGCTACCCCGAGGGGATCATGGGGCCGGAGATGATGAACCAGTTCCGCGTCCAGGCCGAGCGCTTCGGCACTCGCTTCGTCAGCGACGACGTCGATCGCGTCGAGCTCACCGACGGGGGGCTGCAGAAGGTTTTCCTCGGCGACGAGGAGCACGTCGCCAAAACCGTGATCCTGGCGATGGGGGCCGAGCCGCGGCGGCTGGGGATCCCGGGGGAGATCGAGCTCAGCGGCTGCGGCGTCTCCACCTGCGGTGTCTGCGACGGAGCCTTCTTCAAAGACCAGCGAGTGCTGGTGATCGGCGGCGGCGACTCGGCGATGGAGGACGCGATCTTCATCGCCAAGTACGCCAGCGAGCTGACCCTCGTCAACCGGCGCGACGAGTTCCGCGCCTCGAAGATCATGCTCGAGCGCGCCAAGGAGCGCGAGAACATCGGCTTCAAGACGCCGTTCGTCGCCGAGGAGTTCGCCGGCGGCGACGGCGGCCGTCTCGACCACGTGCGCCTGCGCAACGTCGAGAGCGGCGAGACCGAGGACGTCGCGGTCGAGGGCGCCTTCGTCGCCATCGGCCACATCCCCAAGTCGGAGATCGTCGAGGGCCAGGTCGACACCGACGAGAACGGCTACATCCTCACCGAGGGCGGCTCGACCCGGACCAACCTGGCCGGCGTCTTCGCCGTCGGCGACGTCGTCGACCACACCTACCGCCAGGCGGTCACCGCGGCCGGCAGCGGCTGCAAGGGCGCCCTCGACGCCGAGTGGTACCTGCGCGACACTCCGCCCTCGCCCGAGGCCCACTGGATGCCCGGCGGCGAGCCCGCCGAGATCGCGCCGACGCCTGGCGCTTAGACAAAGCTCAGCTGGCCGTTCCTGAAATTGGTAGGGGAATGTGGGTGCTCAGGAATGAATCCGCGGTGGTTGTGGCTTGAGCAGGGTCATTGCTGTCGCCACTCAGATAGGAAAATTCCTCTTGCCAAAAGCCCTGCATTGCGCTACTGCGACGTAGGTCAAAGTGCATGATCGGAATGTCCATTGTCGCTAGATAGTGGTGCTCGTAGGGGGCGAAAATGAGGTCGTTGTCAAACCGGAAGCCAGAGTAGTTGAGGACCTCACTGCGACGACACAGACGAATATGGTTTGTTCCGGAGCCGGCACCGCGGACGCGATATTGCTCAAGCTGGGCAATGCTATGGATGATGCGAGCCGCCATTGATTCCAACGGCATGCCATCCGGTTGGCGCTGACGCTCCAGTGTCTTCACTATCTCCGGAGCATTTGGTGATGGCACCACAAGGTCAAGTCGACCGCCTCTCGAGAAGAATCCCTCTACTGCTCGCCCGCACCTCGGCTCGGCGATGATGTTGTTGAAGAAACGGGCGACGATTTGAACTTGGGCCGCTCCTTCGAAGAGTTTGTGCCATGGCACCTCCCGAACTTCGGAGTAGATGCAAATCAAGCCATCGTCTGTGTTCTTATCCTTGACGGCCATATAGATCGCGCCTAGGTCATCGTCCCGCTGGGAGAGAATGTCGACGAGGACGCTGATCAAGAACAGCGTCCAGCCGATGCCGGCAAGAATCGCTACTTCCGTGCCGAGCCAGCTCAGTAGGCCCATTGCCGTCAGAACGAGGAATCCACCTGCCGCTACGGCAAGAATCTTTCTTCTATGCGCAGGATCGCGCATCAGGAGGAGGTCAGCCAGCCGCCTCATTCAGTACTCGCTAATTGCGGATGGCCTTACCCATGCATCTGAGGTCAGACGCACGCAAAGCCCTCGAACTTGGCCAGATCGCCGGGGGCTGGGGGCCATAGAGTTTGGTGATAAGCGTGATCGTCGTTTCGTATTGAGACACATCGACCGGCGTCGTAGTTAGATGGCGAACGATCGTGCCCAGATTCATTTGGCACCAGTTTTCGTAGTCCGCTTCGTGTGAAAGAGCTTGGTGCCACTCTTCGTCAATCACAGGGGAAGGGACTAGAGCAAGGCCAGTTTCCGCGCAGAGCGAAAGAAAACGACGAAGGTGTTCGCTGAGGGGTGCTAGGCCTTGGTTGATCATTAAGACAGTTTACTTATAGCGAGTGTGAGTGACGGAATGTTGGGTCGTCACCCAACCAGCCTCTGCACGACGAACGTGCGGGCGCCCTTTGGCGTCTCGATCTCGACCGACTCGCCGAGCTTGGCGTCGCGCAGGGCGCGGCCGATCGGCGACTCGGCTGAGAGGCGGCCCGCGGCGAGGTCGGCCTCGGTCGAGCCCACGAGGGTCCAGGTGTTGACCTCGTCCTTGCTCTCGTCGAGCACCTCGGCGGTGCGGCCGAAGGCGAAGGTGTCGCCCTTGCCGTCGACCTCGACCACGACGGCGGTGCGCAGGCGCTCCCGCAGTCGCTTGATCTTGGTCTCGAGGTGCGCCTGGTCCTCCTTGGCAATGTGGTACTCGGCGTTCTCCTTGAGGTCGCCTTCCTCGCGCGCGACCTTGATCCGCGCCGCCATCCTGGTCCGTGCAGGACCTTCGAGCTCCTCGATTTCCTCACGAAGAGCGGCGATCCCCTCCTCGGTGATCGCCTCGCCGCCGCCATCCGCCTCCGACATGCCCTGCACCCTTGCAGATGTCGCAGCGGGGCTCCAGTGGGCGAAGCGGCCGAGTTTCGCTACTGTGAGCGCACGGCCCAGTCCTGCTCCCATCTCGACTCGATCCAGTACTTCGATCCGCCGGCGGAGCTCCCCGGCTGCGAGGAGTGCCTGAAGCTCGGGATGCAGTGGGTCCACCTGCGCATGTGCCAGGGTTGCGGCCACGTCGGCTGTTGCGACAATTCGCAGGGCAAGCACGCGACGGCCCACCACGCCGAGACCGGCCACGCGCAGGTGCGCTCGGTCGAGCCCGGCGAGGACTGGAGCTGGTGCTACGAGGACGAGCTGCTCTTCCGCCTCGCCCGTTGATCGGCCTCGGTCAGTCCATCTGAGCTGCCGGCGCCGAGCACCCGCTCGACCACCAGCTCGACGAGCTCCGGGTCGAACTGCTCGCCCGCCTCCCGCCGCAGCTCCGCGATCGCCTCGGCCTCGCTCAGCGGCTCGCCGTAGGGGCGGGACTCGACCATCGCGTCGTAGGCGTTGCAGATCAGGATCACCCGCGCCGCGAGTGGGATCTCCTCGCCGGCGAGACCGTCGGGGTAGCCGCTGCCGTCCCAGTGCTCGTGGGTAGAGCGGACGACCTTGCCGACCTCGCGCAGCGCCGGCGCTGCGTAGAGCACCCGCTCGCCGACCTTGGGGTGATTGCGCATCAGCTCCAGCTCGGATTCGTCCAGCGGTCCCGGTTTGTTGATGATCTCGTCGGGGATCGCCACCTTGCCGATGTCGTGCATCTCGGCCGCCCTGACGAGGACGTCGAGGTCCTCGGCATCGAGCCCGAGCGCCCGGCCGGTCTCGTAGGCGAGGCGAGCGACTCCGTCGACGTGGCGGTCGTGGTCGGGCTGGCGCTCGCGCAGCAGGCCGAGCAAGACGCTTCGGGCCTGGCTCAGCGCCGAGTCCGCCCGCTGGCCCTTCTCCATGTACATGCGGCGGTCGGCGAGGCGCAGGGCCTCGGTCGGCGTCGGCGCTTCGCTCGGCAGGCGGACCACGCCGCAGGAGGCGGTGATCGAGAAGCCCGTGCCGCTCTCGGCGAGGGCGGCCTTGGCGGCGGCGACGATCGCATCCGCTTTCATCGCCTCGGTCGAGGCGAGGACGCAGAACTCGTCGCCGCCCAGCCGGTAGGCGACGCCCCAGCGCGAAACGGCCTCGCCGAGGCTGGCGCCGAGCCGCTGCAGGAGGTCGTCGCCGGCCGTGTGGCCGAAGCTGTCGTTGTACGACTTGAAGCCGTTGAGGTCGAAGAGCGCGAGGACCGTGACGGCCTCTCGCTGCGAGGTGAAGGCGCGCTCGAGGTCGTCGTTGAGGCTGCGCCGGTTGGCCAGGCCGGTGAGCAGGTCGGTGACGGCTTCCTCGCGGCTGGCCGCGATCATCCGCGTGTTGGCGCGGAAGGTCGCCGCCAGGCGGACGAGCACCGCCAGCATCGCGGCGACGCCGAGGACGATCGCGACGCTGCCGACGTCGCGGAAGCTGGCCAGCGCGAGCAGGGCGATCACGGCGGTGGCGAGGACGATCGGCTGCACGATCGAGCTTTGCGGCCTCTCGCGCTCAGGCGCGGCGGCGCTGGCCGGCAGCCAGGCGATGGCGGCGAAGATCAGGAAGGCGGCGGGCCAGCCGATGCTCGCCAGGTTGAGCGCGTCGGTCGATTGTCCGCCGACCGAGAGGTAGACGACGTCCGAGGCGCAGAAGAGGACGAAGGCAGCGGCGATCGCCAGCCAAGTGCCCTGTCCGCGCCAGCTGCTGCCGGTGAGCGCGGCGGCGACGAGACCGACGAGCACGAGGTCGGCGCAGGGGTAGGCGAGGCTGACGGCGACGCCGAGGGTGCTGCCGCCGAGCGCGTCGAGCACCGGCGGGAAGACCAGCGCCGCCACCACCGCGGCGACGGCGAGCGCCCCGATCAGACTGTCGATCCAGGCGAAGCTGTCGCGGTTGGAGCGGCTGTGGAGCAGGAGGGCGAGGCCGAGGAAGACGGCGGGGTAGAAGGCGAGGAAGAGGACGTCGGAGGGCGAGGGGAATGGCGCCGGGCTGGCGTAGTAGAGGACGACCGAGTAGTAGGTCTGCCCCAGCGCCCAGAGCAGCAATCCGGCGCCGAGACTGAGCCAGGCGGCGCGCTCTGTGGGGATGCGGGCGCCGCGAAGGAGAACGGCGGCAGCGGCGCCGAGGACGATCGCGTCGTAGACCCAGCGGCCGAAGAAGTCCAGCACCGTTTCGGAGCCGAGCGACTCGAGCGTGACGACCGAATAGCCGGCGAGCAGGGCGACGAGCAGGGCCAGCCAGGCGACGGCCGCCATCGGCGGTCCCTGGCGGTGCGATCGCTGCCGGTTCATGCTTCGCCATCGACCGTGGAAACCGCATTCTTGAGCCCATCGCGGGCTCGCGGGCGTACCCGTTCAGGAACCGGCTTCGGCGAGGAGGCGCGGCGCAGGCCGGTAGGCGTCGCCGTGCTCCGCGCGCAGGTCTTCGAGCAGCGTTATTGCCCGCGAAGCACCGATCAGACGGGTCAGCTCGAGCGGCCCCAGGGGCCAGTTGAAGCCAAGGCGCATGGCGGTGTCCATGTCGGCGGGCGAGCCGACCTCCTCTTCCAGGGCAAAGGCCGCCTCGTTGGCGATCTGGGCGACGAGTCGCGGCAGGATCTGGGGCGCCGCCGAGTCGATCTTCGCCAGCTCGTCCGGGTCGAGCGTCGGGGCCTGGACGTCGATCTCGGGATCGGGCGGACGCGAGGTCTCCTCGCCGTACTCGTAGAAGCCCTGCCCGCTCTTGCGCCCAAGGCGCCCCTCGGCGACCAGCTCTTCCTGGATCGGGCTCGGACGCCAGCGCTCGGGCTCGTCGCCCTGCGAGTAGAAGGAGCGGGCGACGCTGAGGTTGACGTCGAGGCCGATCAGGTCGATCAGCTCGAACGGACCCATGCGAAAGCCGCCGCCGACCCGGCAGACGCGGTCGATCGTCGCCGCGTCGGCGATCCTGTCGGCGAGCATCCGCAGCGACTCGAGTGTGAAGGGGCGGGCGAGGCGGTTGGCGATGAAGCCGGGGCTGTCCTTGGCGCGGATCGGCGTGCGGCCCATGCGGATGCCGACCTCGGTCGTAGCGTCGAGGGCCTGCGCCGCCGAGTCGGCCGTCGCGACCACCTCGACCAGCTGCATCAGGGCGGGCGGGTTGAAGAAGTGCATGCCGACGACCCGCTCGCGGTTGGGGACCTTGGCGGCGATCGCGGTGACCGGCAGCGACGAGGTGTTGCTGGCGAGGATCGCCGTCGATCCGCAGGTCTCGGCCAGGTCGGCGAAGAGCCTGCGCTTCAGCTCGAGGTCCTCGGGCGCGGCCTCGATCACGAGATCGCATTCGCAGAGGTCTTCGAGGTTGGTGGCGGCGCCGACCCGGTCGCCCGCCGCTTCGCTGTCGGCTTCGCTCCAGAGCCCCTTGGCCACGCCCTTGGCCATCGCCCGGTGCAGGCGGCCGATGCCGGTCTCCAGCGCCGCGGGGATCGGGTCGTGCAGGCGCGTCTCGTAGCCGCCCAGGGCGGCGATCTGAGCGATGCCAGCGCCCATCGTGCCGGCCCCGACGATGCCGATGCGCTCTACCGTCATCGTCCTTCGAACTTCGGCTCGCGCTTCTCGAGAAAGGCCTTCATCCCCTCGACGCGGTCCTCGGTCGCCATCGCCAGCTCGTAGAGGCGGCGCTCGTTCTCGAGACCGGGCGAGAGGGCGGTCTCCTCGGCGACGAGGACGGCCTGCTTGGCGAGGCGGGACGCGATCGGCGGCTTCTCGGCCACGGTGCGGGCCAGAGCCATCGCCGCCTCTAGCCACTCGCCGTCGGGGGCGACCTCGTTGACGAGGCCCAGTTCGCGCGCCTCTGCGGCGCCGAAGCGGCGGCCGGTGAGCACCAGCTCCATCCCCCGCTGCTTGCCGAGCACCCGCGCCAGTCGCTGGGTCCCGCCCCCGCCGGGGATGATCCCGAGGTCGATCTCGGGTTGGCCGAAGGTGGCGCTCTCGGCGGCGACGATCATGTCGCAGGCGAGCGCCAGCTCGCAACCGCCGCCGAGCGCGTAGCCGGAGACGGCGGCGACCATCGGCGTCTTGATCGCGGCGAGCCGCTTCCAGAAGGCCGCGGCGGGGTGGCGCAGCGCCTCGGCGAAGCTGCGCTCGGCCATCGCCTTGATGTCGGCGCCGGCCGCAAACACCTTGTCGGAGCCGGCGACGACGACACAGCGCACCTCGGGGTCGGGGTCGAGCCTCTCCAGCTCGGACGCAAGCTCCTCCATCACCTCGGGCGAGAGCGCGTTGCGCGCCTCCGGGCGGTCGATGCGCAGCAGGGCGACGTGGCCGTCGCGGGAGCTTTGGACGAGCTCGGCCAACGACTTAGGCCTCCGTCATTGGTGTCATCGCGTTGATACCCGTCGCGGCGCGCCCGATGATCAGCTTCTGGATCTGCGAGGTGCCCTCGTAGAGGGTGGTGACGCGGGCGTCGCGCAGGTAGCGCTCGACCGGGTAGTCGTCGACGTAGCCGGAGCCGCCGTGGACCTGGATCGCCAGGTTGGCGCACTCGACCGCGGACTCGGTCGCGTAGAGCTTCGCCACCGAGGTCTCCATCGTGTTCGGCTTGCCTTCGTCCTTGAGCACGCCGGCCCGGTAGACCAGCATCCGGCTGGCGTCGCGCTTGAGGATCATGTCGGCGATCATCTCCTGGACCAGCTGGAAGCGGGCCAGCGGCACGCCGAACTGCTTGCGCTCCTTGGCGTAGGCGACCGAGGCTTCGACGCAGCCTTCGCAGATGCCGACGCAGCCGGCGGCGACGCTGTAGCGGCCGTTGTCGAGGGCGCTCATCGCGACCTTGAAGCCGTCGCCCACCACCCCCAACATGGCGTCCTCGCCGACCTCGACGCCGTCGAGCGAGATCTCGCCGGTGTCGGAGGAGCGCAACCCGAGCTTGCCGTGGATCTCCTGCGTGGTGAAGCCCTCGCTCTCGGTGGGGACGAGGAAGCAGGCGAGCCCCTTGTGCTTCTTCTCTGGGTCGGTCTGGGCGAAGATCAGCGCCACCTCGGAGAAGTTGGCGAGGCTGATCCACATCTTCTGGCCGCTGATCGACCAGCCCGAATCGGTCTTCGTCGCGCGGGTGCGCAGGTTGGCGGCGTCGGAGCCGGTGTCGGGCTCGGTCAGGCCAAAGCAGCCGAGCGCCTCGCCCGAGCAGAGCCGCGGCAGCCAGCGCTGCTTCTGCTCCTCGGTGCCCCACTTCTCGATCGAGCCGGCGACCAGCGAGGTCTGCACCGAGACGACCGTGCGGGCGGAGGAGTCGGCGCGGCCGACCTGTTCGACGATCAGCCCGTAGCCGAGGTAGTCGAGGCCGCGGCCGCCGTATTGCTCGGCGACGGGCGCCCCGAGGTAGCCGACCTCGCCCAGCTTGCTCGCCAGCTCGCGGTCGAAGCGCGCGGCGCGGTCGTTGTCGCGCACCCTCGGCGCGATCTCCTTGTCGGCGAATTCGCGCGCCGTTTCCGAAATCAGGCGCTGCTCGTCGGTCAACTGGAAGTCCAAGGTCAAAGCTCCTTTCCGAGCGTCGCGCCGAAGGCTTCCTGCGCTTCGCGAGTGCGGGGTCCGGGCGCCGAGGGAAGCTCGACGCCGTCGATTGCGGATACGGCTTGGATCTCGCGCGTGGTCGACGCGAGGAAGGCCTCGTGGGCGGCGTGCAGATCGGCGACCGGCCAGGCGCCGGTCTCGACGTGCAGCGCCTTGACCAGGCGGTCGCGGGTGATCGATTCGAGCACGCCGTTGTCGAGCGCGGGCGTGCGCAGCGCGCCCTGCGGCGAGACCCAGAAGATGGAGGAGGTGGGGGGCTCGAGCACGATGCCGTCGGGCTGGACGAAGACGGCCTCGTCGGCGCCCTGCGCCTTGGCCAGGCGGGTCGACTGCATGTTGGCCGCGTAGGAGAGCGACTTGACCCCGTTGAGGATCACGCTCGGGCAGTAGGTGACGGTGGCGAGTCGCACGGTCTCGGCATGAGGTGGGATCGGCTCCGTCATCGCCAGGCGGCGGCCGCCGCGGGTGACGATCAGCCGCAGCTGCCCGTCGGCCCCGCCGAGCTCGGCGAGGAGCGCTTCGATCTCGGCCTCCAAGGCGGCGCGATCGAACTCCAGCTCGATCGCCGCCGTCGAGCGCTCGAGACGGTCGAGGTGGTCGCCGAGCGCGAACGGCTTCCCCTCGTAGAGCCGGATCACCTCGAAGGCGCCGTCCCCCCGGTAGAGCCCGTCGTCCTTGAGCGGCACGGTCGCCTCAGCGGTCGGAGAGACCCGCCCGTCGACGCTTGCCAGCTCTCTCAGAGTCACCGTCATCCGAGGCGCGAGGCTATCTCAGACCCACCATCAAGCGAACTGCATCAACTTTTCCACCTAGTGGATAGAGAAGTTGATGCAGTTCGCCGATCAGACGGTTTCGAAGACCGTCGCGAGGCCCTGCCCAACACCCACGCACATGGTGGCTACGCCGAACTTGCCGCCGCGGCGGCGCAGCTCGCGGACCAGGGTGGTGGTGAGGCGGGCGCCGGAGCAGCCGAGCGGGTGGCCGAGGGCGATCGCGCCGCCGTTGACGTTGAGCTTCTCCTCGTCGATTCCCAGCTCGCGGGCAGAGGCGAGCACCTGAGAGGCGAAGGCCTCGTTGATCTCGATCAGGTCGATGTCGTCGAGCGTCAGGCCGGCGGCCTCGAGGGCGCGTGGCACCGCGACCGCTGGACCGATGCCCATGTAGGCGGGGTCGACCCCGGCGACGCCGAAGGCGACGACGCGGGCGAGCGGCTCGGCGCCCAGCTCCTTGATTCCAGCCTCTGAGGCGACCAGCGTGCAGGCGGCGCCGTCGTTGAGGGTCGAGGCGTTGCCGGCGGTGACCGTGCCGCCCTCGCGGAAGGCGGGCTTCAGCTTCGCCATCTTCTCCAGCGAGGCGTCGGGACGCGGGCCCTCGTCGCCCTCGACCGTGACGGTGTCCCTTCCCTGCGGCACCTCGATCGGGACGATCTCCTCGGCGAAGACGCCTGACTCGGCCGCGGCGACGGCGCGTTGGTGGCTGCGCAGGCCGAAGGCGTCCTGGTCCTCGCGGCTGACGCCGTAGCGTTCGGCGACGTTCTCGCCCGTCTCGCCCATCGACTCGGTCGAGACGCCGAGCCCGGCCATCCGCGGGTTTACGAAGCGCCAGCCGAGCGTCGTGTCGTGCATCGTCTGCGGGCCGCGGGGCAGGCCGCGTTCGGGCTTGCCGACGACCCAGGGGGCGCGGCTCATCGACTCGACGCCGCCGGCGAGGTAGAAGTCGCCCTCGCCGAGCTTGACCGCGCGGGCGGCGCAGTTGATCGCCTCCAGGCCGGAGGCGCAAAGGCGGTTTACCGTCGCACCGGGGATGCTGTGTGGCAAGCCCCCCAGCAGGGCCGCCATCCGCGCCACGTCGCGGTTGTCCTCGCCAGACTGATTGGCGGCGCCGAGGTAGACGTCGGCGATCAGCTCGGGATCGACTCCCGTTCGCTCGACGACCGCGGAGATCGTGTGCGCGGCCATGTCGTCGGGGCGTACGCTCGATAGCGCCCCGCGATAGCTGCCCACCGGCGTGCGGATCGCGTCGACTAGATAGGCCTCGGCCACGGGCGGGATTTAAGTGGACCGGCGGACCGGGCGTATCCTGGAGCCGTGTGGTTCGTCCTCGGAACGGTTGGAATGGTGCTGCTGATCGTCGGCGTCCTCTTCCTGATCGACCACTTCTATACGGGCTCGAACGCCGACCTGCTCGACTGGAAGCCGACCCGCTCGGCCGCGGTCGAGGCGCAGAACGAGATCGACGACGTGCAGCAGATGCTCGAGGCGCAGAACGAGATGCGCCGCCGCCGCGGCGCGGACGAGCGCAGCGAGCGGGAGCTGCGCGAGGAGGTCGAGGCCGAGGAGCTCGAGCGGCTGCGTCAGCGCCGGGGCTCCGGGGCGCTCTAGGTGGCCCGTGCCCTGATCGTCGGCTGCGGCTGCCGCGGGCGAGAGCTGGGCCGGGAGCTGCTCGACCAGGGATGGGCGGTGCGGGGGACCTCCCGGCGTGCGGAGGGCCTGGCGGCGATCGAGGCCTCCGGGATCGAGGCGGCGCAGGCAGACCCGGCGCAGCCGGGCACGCTGCTCGACCTGGTCGGCGACGTCGCCGCCGTCCACTGGCTGCTCGGTTCGGCGACCGGTTTGGAGGAGGAGCTCGCCGCGATCCACGGTCCGCGCCTCGAGCGCTTCCTCGAGCGGCTGGTCGAAACGCCGGTCCGCCGCTTCGTCTACGAGGCGAGCGGCTCGGTCGACGCGGAGCTGCTCGAGCGGGGCGCCGACCTGGTCCGCGCCGCGGGCGAGCGCTGGCGCATCCCGGTCGAGATCGCCGACCTGGGAGCGGCGAAGTAGATATGTCTAAACTCGGATAAGGATTTAGGTAAATACAGCTAGCACCGAGAGGAGCCGTCTCATGGCGCTGCAGCTAGGCGACGTAGCACCCGACTTCGAGGCCGACACCACCGAGGGCCGGATCAAGTTCCACGACTGGATCGGCGACTCGTGGGCGGTGCTGTTCTCGCACCCGAAGGACTTCACCCCGGTCTGCACGACCGAGCTCGGCTACATGGCGAGCATCGAGCCCGAGTTCGCCAAGCGGGGCGTCAAGATCATTGGCCTCTCGATCGATCCGCTCGACAGGCATGAGGAGTGGGCCAAGGACATCGAGGACACCCAGGGCACCGCGCCCAACTACCCGATCATCGGCGACACCGACTTCAACGTCGCCAGGCTCTACGGGATGCTGCCCGCCGACGTCTCCGGCAACGTCGAGGATCGCACGCCGGTCGACAACCAGACGGTGCGCAACGTCTTCGTCATCGGCCCCGACAAGAAGATCAAACTGATCCTCGTCTACCCGATGACGACCGGGCGCAACTTCGACGAGGTGCTGCGCGTGATCGACTCGATGCAACTGACGGCGAAGCACAAGGTCGCGACACCGGTCAACTGGAAGAATGGCGAGGACGTGATCATCGCGGGCTCCGTCTCCGACGAAGACGCGAAGAAGCAGTATCCGGGCGGGTGGAAATCGCCCAAGCCCTACATCCGCATCGTTCCCCAGCCGCGCTAGGTTCTCTCCCCGGACGTTTCCCCGCCGTCTCTGGCGACGTCCCCCGGACCGGGGACGCCGCGCCGGATTTCGTGTGGTGTGAACGGATCAGGAGGCGGCCGGCGCTCTGACATACTTTCGGCCCGAATGTGACTCCCGAGCCACTGTTTTTCGCGGGCCTCTCGGCCGAGGACGAGATCGCGGCGTTCGAAAAGCTCAAGCCACGGCTGGCGACGCTCTGGAACGCGCTGTCGGCGCGGCAGGAGGAGCCTTACACGTCGGTGGTCATTCCCTCGATGACGCTCGACTCGAAGGAGTTGACGAAGCTCGAGGCGGCCAGCTTCTACGAAGAGCGGCTCCTCTTCCTCCTGATCCGGCTGCGCAATCCGCAGGCGCACATGGTCTACGTCACCTCGCAGCCGATCCATCC
>Ga0268264_10001192_pt1 | contig 25122 bp, 19 predicted proteins | sample KBSSwiS32_FD_190357 | JGI IMG/M metagenome (GOLD analysis project Ga0268264, IMG submission 190357) | Switchgrass rhizosphere microbial communities from Kellogg Biological Station, Michigan, USA - KBS Switchgrass S3-2 (SPAdes) (version 2) | ecosystem: Host-associated > Plants > Roots >...
GCATTCGGCGGCATGGCGGCGGGGAGCTGGATCTTCGGCACGCTGGCGGAGGATCATGGCGTGGCGATCGCGCTGTTCGCCGCCGCCGCTGCCCAGGCGATCGGCGTGCTGGTCGGGCTGTGGCTGTCGCTGCCGCAGATCGAGGACGCCAATCTCGATCCGCTCGGCCTGTGGACCGAGCCCGAGACCGCGGTGCCGGTCGAGCCGCGCAGCGGGCCGGTGGTGGTGACGATCGAATATCGCATCGATCCGCCCAACGTCACGCCGTTCCTGACCGCGATGAGCGAACGCCGCCGCATCCGCCTGCGCGACGGCGCGCGCCACTGGACCTTGCTGCGCGACCTGGGCGAGCCCGATCTGTGGGTCGAGCGCTATCATGTGCCGACCTGGCTCGACTATGTCCGCCACAACCAGCGCCGCACGCATGCCGACACCGAGAACAGCGTCGCGCTGCGGGCGCTGCACAAGGGGCCGGAGCCGATGCGCGTGCACCGGATGATCGAGCGGCAGACGGGCTCGCTGCCGGCCACGCGCGCGCCCGATCCGCGCGAGATGGCGGATGCGATGACGGATCCGACGCGGTCGATGTGAGGGGGACGGGCTCAGTTCCGCATTTCTCGCGGAAGTACGAACCAGGCCCCCACCGGTCATCCCGGCGAAAGCCGGGACCCATACCCTCTGTCTATCCGGAAAAGGCGGTGTTTATGGGTCCCGGCTTTCGCCGGGATGACCGGTGGGGATAGACCGGCATTGGAATCTCATCGGCGCGTCACGATCCCGCCGTCACCGCCTCTCGCCCCACCGCGCCGCCAACCCCCACGACATCCCCCGCGTTCAACGCATCCGCCCCGGAAATCGCGACGATCGCCCCCGGCCCCGCGCCATGCAGCTTGGTCGTCGCCGCGCCCTGCATCGCGAACAGCGCGCCGGCGTGGATCGACTTGCCGTTGCCGCCGCCCAGCACCGGATGGTCGGGCAGCGCCGCGCCGAACATGCGCGTCAGCGCCAGCCGGCCGTGGGCATTGCCCTGCACGATCCGGAAGACCTTCGCCGCACCCTCGTCGAGACCGAGCCGCGCCGCGGTCTGCGCCGCCAGCGGCGTGTCGTGGCGCAGCATCTTGAGCAACCGGCGGATGCCGAAGCCGTTGAGCGCCGATCCGAACAGCACCGGCACGACCAGCCCGGCCGCGGTCTCGCGGACGAGATCGTCGAAGATCGTCTGCAGGCTGGGCGCCTCGTCGGACAGCAATTGCTCGAGCAGCACGTCGTCATGGTCGGCGAGCTGTTCGAGCATGTGGAAGCGCGCGGCGGCTTCGTCTTCCTTGAGATAGGCGGCGAGCGGCACCTGCTGCGACCTTTGGTCGGGCCGGTAGTGCCAGGCGCGTTCGAGCGCGAGATCGATGAAGCCGGCGACGCGCTCACCGGCACGGATCGGGATCTGGCGCGCGACCAGCGCCGCCTTGCTCATCGGCTGCAGCGTTTCGAGCAGGTGCTGGATGCTGCCGCGCGCCTGGTCGATCTTGTTGACGAACAACGCGTGCGGCAGCCCCAGCCCTTCGAGCTGTTCGAGCACCGGCGCGACCAGCGGCAGATGCGCGGGATCGGGATCGATCACCACCAGCGCCAGATCGGCGACCGACAGCATCGTCCCGGTATCGCCGGCGCATTCGGGCGCGCCGGGAATGTCGATCAGGCCATAGAGGTCGCCCATCCAGTCGAAGCGCATCAGATTGGGTTCGGTCGAGCCACGCCGCTTGCGCGCCTCGCGGCTGGCATCGCCGACGCTGGTGCCGGCATCGACGCTGCCGCGCTTGCGGGTGGCGCCGGCCGCGAACAGCAGCGCCTCGGCGAGGCTGGTCTTGCCGCTGCCGGCGGGTCCGACGAGGGCCACGGCGCGGGCGCCATGCGTGCGATCGGTCATTCAAGCTCTCCTGCTGCGCACCGACATCTCGGATGGAGGCGGCGTCGCGTTCGCATCAGCGTCGGCTGATGCGGGGCGGAAGGCAAGTGTTGCGTTTACAGTCCTATTCCGGCTGCAGATTGCGCCGTAACCGCGCCAGCATGTCGGCAAGATAGGCCCGCGATTCCCGGCTGAAGCCCTTGAGCATGTCGCGGTTCTGCTGCTGCTCCACCGCCTGCATCTTGCGGATCACCTCATGCGCGGCGGGTGCCAGAAAGACGCGCTTGATGCGGCGGTCGAGTGCGTCGGGACGGCGCTGGACCCAGCCGCCGGCCTCGAGCCGGTCGACCATGCCGCCCAGCGCGGCCTTGCCGATGTCGAGCAGTTCGGCGAGCTCGGTCTGGACCATGCCGTCGTCACGCGACAGATGCGCGATCACCCACCATTGCGCGCGGGTGATGCCCAGCGGCTTCATCAGATGATCGAAGGCGATCCGGCGCAGTCGCGACACGTCGTGGATCAGGAATCCGATCTTGAGATCCTGGAGATCGGCCGATGACGTGTCGGGCGTGACGAAGATCTCGGTGAGATCGAACTCGCCTTCGTTCGACCGGCTGTCATCCGTCTTTTCGGTCAAAGCCATGGCCAAAGCCCAACATGTTCGAGTTTCGCAGGCGATGCTAACAAGCTGTGCTGCAGTGCACAATGGGCGTCGCATGGCGTGTCTCACGCCGTGACCCCGGGTCCCGGCGGTCCCGCGCTGTCGCGAACGCCCGGACCAGTGCTTCAGCCTCGCCTGGCAAAGCCATAAATTCTACCTCATTGACTATGTGCCAGCACATCTTGCGGCACAGCTATCGCCGTGTCGAGAAAGACGGGGCGAACGCCGATGCGGCTACCGCCGCCCGCGCAATCGGACTATAGGACCGTCCGGTCGAAGATCAGCCTGTCGGAACAGTCAATATGGCAACCAAAACGAACCGAGCGAAGAAGGTCGCCGACGATGCGGCGCCCGAGACCGTGCCGTCATCGGCAGTCGTCCCGATCGACTCCGCCGCCGACGCGCAGGACCTGCGCATCGGTTTTCTGATCCACGACGTCTCGCGACTGCGCCGCAACGCGTTCGACGCGCTGATGAAGCCGATGGGCGTCACGCGCTCGCAATGGTGGGTGATCGCACATCTGTCGCGGCAGGACGGCATGGTCCAGACCGAGCTCGCCGAACGGCTCGACATCGGCAAGGTCGCGCTCGGCGGCATGGTCGACCGGCTCGAGGCGGCCGGCTGGGTCGAGCGCCGCACGGATGCCGAAGACCGGCGCGTCAGGCGCGTCTTCCTGGCGCCCGCCGCCTATCGCCTGATCGGCGAGATGCGCGCAGCCGAACAGACCCATAACCGCACCGTGTTGAAGGGTTTCAGCCGCGAGGCGCGCAGCGATCTCACCGAGATGCTGGCACGGGTGCGGCGCAATCTTTCCGACATCTGCGCGACGCACAAGGAGCAGGGCTGAGACTGTGTCGTTCCTGCAACTCGTACGTATATCTTATGATATGTATCACTGACCATTTATATGGCTCAATAATTGAGCGGGGCGCCCGGTTCCGCCGCAATTGCTGGCGCTCGAAGCGAGGCTCGCGGAACCGAAGGCAGGGCGTCGAGCGGAGTCGGTAGTGTGCGCTGCACGACACTTATGGCGCATCACGACATCGGCAGGGTTGCCCTGTGCCGCAACGCGCCTAGTCTGCGCGCGAAACAGAATGTCGGGGGGCTATGTCGGAACGGAAGATCAAGGCGTGGCAACAAGCGGGCCTGATCGACGCGGACACCGCGACGCGAATCCGCGCCTGGGAGGCGGCGCATGCCCGTCCTCTGGGGGTGTGGGCGATCGTCGGCCTGGGCGCGCTCACCATCGGCCTCGGGATCGTGTCCGTCGTCGCCGCAAACTGGGATGCGATACCGGGGGAAGTGCGGCTCGCCTTGCATTTCGCGCTGATGGCCGGGCTCGCCGCCATGATCGTGTGGCGGCCACGTGCGAGCAGTCTCGACGACTATTTCCACGACGCCCTGCTGTTCCTGGCCGCGGTGCTCGGGCTGACCTTCTTCGCGCATGTCGGCCAAGTCTATCAGACCAGTTCGCCGCTCTGGCAGCCTTTGCTCGCCTGGCTGGTCATCTTCTCGCCGCTGCTGCTGCTGTTCGGCCGCGGCTGGCCGATCGCTGCGCTGTGGATGGCCGGCGTGCTGGGAACCGCCTGGGCGCATGCCGATGAATATCAGTCCGGTTTCCGGTTCGACGGCAGCGTTGCTGCTGCGCCGGCGCATCCCGAAATCTACTGGGGCCTGATCTTCTGCCCGCCGATGATCGTCGCGGCGCTCGCGGCCGTCATGCGCGGCCGGAGCGAGCGGCCTTCATTCTGGCGATTGCTCGAACAACTCGCGCTCGTCGCCATATTCGCCGGCCTCAGCCTGTTCATCGTGGCGGGAGCCTGGGACGGCACCGATCGCAGCTTCATGGTCAGCATCGCCATCCAGAGTCTCGCGATCGGCGCGGCGGCGGCGGCGATCTTCGCTGCCCGGCGCACGCGATCCGGACAGGCCACCGCAGCCATTCTCGCCGTCGGCGCACTGCTCCATCTGGCTGCGCGGGCGGTCTCCACCGTCGAAGGGCCGTGGATCGGCACGCTCCTGTTCCTGATGCTGTGGGGCGCCGTTGCCGGTGGCGCGCTCTATGCCGGCTGGCGCCGGATCTTCCAGGCCGCGGTCGCGCTGGTCGCGCTGCGGATCATCATATTGAGCTTCGAACTCAACGACCTGCTGGGCGACGGTGTCGGCCTGATCCTGTCGGGCGCGTTTGCGATGGCGGTGGCCTGGGCGACGATCAGGATTTCGCGGAAATACGCGCCCGTCCGGGAGATGGCACATGATTAAGTCCGTCTCCCCGCGCACCTGGCTGGCGGCATCGCTTGCCCTGCCGCTTGCCATCCTCGCCGTCACCTGGGCGACCGCCTATCGGATGGCCCAGCAGGGGCAGGACTGGCTGATTCCGATCAGGGGCTATGATCCCCGCGATCTGCTGCGCGGCCATTATGTCCAGTATCAATATGACTGGCCGGTCGCGAAGCTGTCGCCGGCTCAGGTCGAAGCCGGGCAAATGGAATTCGACCCGTCCTATGCCGGCGCGCTCTGCATCGAAGGCAGCGCACCCAACATCACCAGGGTTCGCGAGGTCGGCCCATCGCCGGCGGGCTGCGCCATCGTCGCCCGCGCGACGCTCGGCGCGCGACGCGAGGTGCGCGGGCTGGACAGCGGCATCCTGTTCGCGTCACAGGCCCGCGCGCTCGACCTGTCGAAGAAGCTCGCGGACCCGAAACTGCAGGGTCTCGTGCGGGTCAGGATCAGGCCGGACGGCGTCATGCGTCCGGTCGACCTGGCATTCGGGCCGCGACGATAGCCGGTTCACCGTCCGCGCCAGACCGGCGCACGCGTCTCGAGCAACGCCGCAATCCCCTCCTTCATATCCTCCGCTTTCTTCAGGCGGCCATCCCTCAGCGCCCCTTGAACACCGGCTTCCGCTTCTCGACGAACGCCGCCACGCCTTCGCGCAGATCCTCCGAGGCGCCGCAGGCGGCGACGCCCCTGCCCTCCATGCCGATCTGGTCGCCGATCGTATTGCCCAGCGACGCGTTCATCAGCCGCTTGGCGTTGGCGATCGACACCGACGGGCCGGCGACCAGCCGGGCGAGGACGTCCTCGACCTCCCTGTCGAGATTCTTGTCGGGCACGACGCGGTTGACGAGGCCCAGCCGCAGCGCCTGTTCGGCGTTGACGCGATCGCCGAAGAAGGCGAGTTCCTTGGCGCGGCGGACACCGATCGCGCGCGGCAGATGGTAAGTCGTCGCGGCGTCGGCGACGAGGCCGAGCCCGACCTGGCCGAGCACGAACTGCGCATTGTCCGAGGCGATCGCGATGTCGGCGCCCGCGACGAAGCTCAGGGCGGCACCGGCGGCGAAGCCGCGCACCTTGCACACCACCGGCTGCGGCATCCGTTCGAGCGTGATCCACAAGGGCGCGGCGTCGATCGACTTGCGTTCGAAACTGGCGCCGAGGTCCTGCGGGCTGAGCGCCATCAGCTCGGCCATGCCCTTGACGTCGCCGCCGGCCATGAAATGGGCGCCGGCACCGGTCACGAGCAGGGCACGGACCGAGCGATCGACCTCGACCTTGCGCGCGAACGCGATCATCGCCTGGATGATCTCGCTCGACAGCGCGTTGCGCGCCTCGGGCCGGTTGAGGATCATCCGCGCGATGCCGCCCTCGATCTCGGTCAGCAGGCCTTCGGTCATCGATATATCCTTCATTCTGGATTTATTGGGGTCGGCGATCACTCTGCGATCAGGATCCGGCCATTGTCGAGCACGACCGCGCCACGCTCGACCGCGGTCGCGCGCAGCGACACGACGCCGCCATCGATCCACAGCTCGGTCCGGATCGTCTCGACCGGAAACGGGTGTGATCGCCGCCGCAGGCGCGATCGAGCATGGCGAGACTGGATTTGCCATAGGTGGCGAGGTCCTGCAAAATGGCCGCCATGCTGGCGATGCCGTCGCCGCCGATATGGCGGGCCCGGGATCGCGGAAACAGCCGAATAAAATCGCGCGATTCGTTCGAGAGAATCGAAAAGCTGTGATCGCGCGGGTCACGCGACGGACCGGAACCTGTTGCTCCGGATACCGTTTTACGAGCGAAATGAAGAGCTGCGTCCTCATCCTCCTGCCGTTCGCGCTGGCCGCATGCGGCGCGTTCCCGCGCGACCCGGAGGAAACGCTGCGCACGATCGAACGCGACCATCTGATCCGCGTGGGGCTGGTCGCCGATCCGCAACCGATCGACGATGGCCGCGCCCGCGCGCTGATCGGCATGGTCGAACGGCAGACCCAGGCGCGCGCGCAGATCGAGACCGGCGCGACCGAGCCGCTGCTGATGAAACTCGATCGAGGCGAACTCGACATGGTGATCGGCCCGGTCAGCGGGGACACGCCCTGGCGCACCGACGTCGCCCTCGGCCCGCCGCTCGCGATCAGGGGAACGAAGGACGATCGCACCGAGCTGGTCGCAGCGATGCGCAATGGCGAAAATCGCTGGATCATGCTGGTCGAGCGCGCCAGCCACGCGGTCGGACCCGAGGCATCCGGACGATGAGCGACGGCACCCTGCCCGACGAACTGCGCGAACCGATGCGGCGCGCGATCAGGCTCGAATATTGGAACATCGGCTGGACGATCAGCATCGTCGTGGTGATGGGGCTGGTGCTCGGCCAGAGCCAGACGATGAAGACCGCGTGGATCGAGGACACGCTGGGCCTCGTGCCGCCGATCATGTTCCTGATCGCCGCGAAGATGGAGATGAAGGGCAATCGCTCGCGCCGCTATCCGTTCGGCTTCGAGCGCGTCAACGGCCTCGGTTTCTTCGTCGCGGCGGTCGCGCTGGCCGCGGTCGGCGCGCTGCTGCTGTGGGACTCGCTCTCGGTGCTGGCCTCGGCCGAGCATGCGACGGTGGGATCGATCCGCATCTTCGGCCATGACATCTGGCTGGGCTGGCTGATGATCGGTGCGCAGCTCTATTCGCTGGTTCCGCCTCTGATCATCGGCCGCAAGGAATTGCCGCTCGCCGAGGCGCTGAACGACAAACTGCTCCACACCGACGCGCTGATGAACAAGGCCAACTGGATGACCGGCGCGGCCGGGCTGGCCGGGATCGTCGGCCTCGGCCTCGGCTGGTGGTGGGCGGATTCGGTCGCGGCCGCCCTGATCTCGCTCGACGTGCTCAGCGACGGCATCAAGGCGCTGCGCTCGGCGACCGCCGAACTGGTCGATGGCGCGCCACGGCGACTGTCGAGCGCCGACCTGTCGGAAGATGCTCAGATGGTGTGCGAACGGCTGGCCGGCGAATTCCCGGACGCCACGATCCGCGTGCGCGAGACCGGCCGGCTGATCCGCGCCGAAGTCCATGACGCCCACCCGCCGCACGAGAGCCGGCATCCGCGCCATTATTGGGGCGGCGAAGACGAGCGGGCGTGGCGGCTGGCGCAGATCAGCTTCATCCCGCCGGCAAGCGGCGACACAGCGTCGGCGGAGGACAGAGATCTTCGGCCGGAGTGCAACCTGTCTGACCGACCGCCGACAACGAGCTCCACTACGAACCGGAACTGATAGCCAGCCTGTAACGCCCGCGAAAACACGAATGCGACCGCCCCACGCAATTTTAATGTTGCGCCGCAGCGTCGGATGCCGTTGTCTGCGGTCATGCTCAAGGCCGGCCTGCACCACCTCACCTCCTATCGCTACAACCGCCCGATCAAGCTCGGGCCACAGACGATCCGGTTGCGACCCGCGCCGCACAGCCGCACCAAGATCCCGAACTACGCGTTGAAGATCGAGCCCGCGGGCCATTTCCTCAACTGGCAGCAGGATCCGCACGGCAATTGGCAGGCGCGGATCGTGTTCCCCGACCCGGTCGATCATTTCTCGATCGAGGTCGACCTGCTCGCCGACCTCGACATCATCAATCCGTTCGATTTCTTCGTCGAACCCTATGCCGAGGAATACCCGTTCGCCTATGACGAGGGGCTGGCCAAGGACCTCGCCGCCTATCACGATCTCGAACCGCAAGGGCCGCTGTTCGACCAACTCGTCGCCGAACATGCCGGCCATCAGGGCCGCACGATCGACTTTCTCGTCGACATCAATTCGGGGCTGCAGCGCCGCGTCGACTATATCATCCGCATGGAGACGGGCGTGCAGACGCCCGAGGAGACGCTGGAGATCGGCAAGGGCTCGTGCCGCGACAGCGCCTGGCTGCTGGTCCAGCTGCTGCGCCGGCTGGGCTTCGCCGCGCGCTTCGTCTCGGGCTATTCGATCCAGCTCGTCGCCGATGTCGAGCCGGTCGAGGGGCCGCGCGGCGTCTCCGAGGATGTCGTCGATCTCCATGCCTGGGCGGAGGCCTATGTGCCCGGCGCCGGCTGGGTCGCGCTCGACGCGACCTCGGGCATGTTCGCCGGCGAGGGCCATATCCCGCTGTGCGCGACGCCGCATTACCGCTCGGCCGCGCCGATTTCGGGCATGGCCGAGCCGGCCGAGGTCGATTTCCGCTTCGAGATGAAGGTCTCGCGCATCGCCGAGGCGGTGCGCATCACCAAGCCGTTCACCGAAGGCCGCTGGCAGGCGCTGCTGGCGCTGGGCGAAAAGGTCGATGCCGATCTGGTCGCGCAGGACGTGCGGCTGACCACCGGCGGCGAACCGACGTTCGTCGCGGTCGGCGCCGGCGAGGCGCCGGAATGGAATGGCGACGCGGTCGGCCCGACCAAGGCGGGCTATGCCGACCGGCTGGTGCGCGAATTGCGCACGAAATTTGCGCCCGGGGGGCTGCTGCATCACGGCCAGGGCAAATGGTATCCCGGCGAAAGCCTGCCGCGCTGGGCCTATGCGCTCTACTGGCGGACCGATGGCGTGCCGGTGTGGCGCAACCCCGATCTGATCGCGACCGAAGAGGCCGGCGACCATGTCCGCGTGCCCGACGCGACCGCCGCCGCCTTCCTGCAGGCGATCGCGTCGGGCCTCGGCGTCGACGGCGATTTCGTCAAGCCGGTCTATGAGGACGCGCTGGCCTGGTCGGTCAAGGAAGCCGAGCTGCCGGTCAACACCGATCCCGAAGACCCCAAGATCGACGATCCCGAGGAACGCGCGCGGATGGTGCGGACGTTCGAGCGCGGCCTCTCCAGCCCGGTCGGCTATGTCCTGCCGATCCAGCGCTGGCAGGTCAAAGTCAGCCCGTCCGGCTGGATGAGCGAAGTGTGGAACCTGCGGCGCGGCAAGCTCTATGCGGTGCCCGGCGATTCGGCGCTCGGCTATCGGCTGCCGCTCGGCTCTTTGCCCTATGTCGCGCCGGCCGACTTTCCCTATATCCATATCCGAGACACCAGCGAGCCGCGCGAGCCGCTCGGCGATTTCCGCAAGCAGCGCGAGGCGCGGTCGAACGAGGGACCGGGCGCCACCCAGTTCGCCGAGCGCGCCTTTGCGGAGCCGACCACCGCGCAGGAGCGGGTCGAGCAGTCGGTGAGCATCGACGGCACCGTCCGCACCGCGGTGACGGTCGAGCCCAAGGCGCATTATCTGTCGGTGTTCATCCCGCCGGTGCGCGCGCTCGAGGATTATCTCGAACTGATCGCCGAGGTCGAGGCGGCGGCCGAGGCACTGCAGGTGCAGGTGCGGATCGAGGGCTATGCGCCGCCGTCCGACCCGCGGCTCAAGGTGCTCAAGGTCACGCCCGATCCCGGCGTGATCGAGGTCAACGTCCAGCCGGCGACGAGCTGGCAGGACACCGTCGAGATCACCGAAGAGCTTTACGGCATCGCCCGCCGCAACGGCATGACCGCGGACAAGTTCATGGTCGACGGCCGCGCGATCGGTACCGGCGGCGGCAACCATCTCGTGCTCGGCGGCCCCAGCCTCGAGGATTCGCCGTTCATCCGCCGGCCCGATCTGCTCAAGAGCTTCGTGCTCTACTGGCAGCGCCATCCGTCGCTCAGCTACTTGTTCTCCGGCCTGTTCATCGGACCGACCAGCCAGGCGCCGCGGATCGACGAGGCGCGCCACGACGGCCTCTACGAGCTCGAGATCGCGCTGTCGCAGGTGCCGGCACCGGGCGAAGGCGAGATGCCGCCGGCATGGCTGGTCGACCGCCTGTTCCGCAACCTGCTGGTCGACGTCACCGGCAACACCCACCGCACCGAGATCTGCATCGACAAGATGTTCTCGCCCGACGGCCCGACCGGTCGGCTCGGCCTCGTCGAATTCCGCGCGTTCGAGATGCCGCCCGACGCGCAGATGAGCCTCGCCCAGCAACTCATCCTGCGCGCGCTGACCGCCTGGTTCTGGCGCGAGCCGCAGCGGGGCGGACTCGTCCGCTGGGGCACGTCGCTGCACGACCGCTTCATGCTGCCGCATTTCGTGTGGACCGACTTCACCAGCGTGCTCGACGATCTGCGCGGTGCCGGCTACGACTTCGATCCGGCCTGGTTCGAGGCGCAGCGCCAGTTCCGCTTTCCGGTCCATGGCGCAATCGATGCCGGCGGCGTCCAGCTCGAGATCGCGCATGCGCTCGAACCCTGGCACGTGCTGGGCGAGACCGGCGCGATCGGCGGCACCGTGCGCTATGTCGACAGCTCGACCGAACGGCTGCAGGTTCGCGCGACCGGTCTCGTCGCCGGCCGTCACGTCGTCACCTGCAACGGGCGGCGCGTGCCGATGATCCACACCGGCATACCCGGCGAGGGCGTCGGCGGCGTCCGCTACAAGGCGTGGGCGCCGGCCAACTGCCTCCACCCGCGTCTGCCCGCCAATGCGCCATTGACGTTCGACGTGCTCGACAGCTGGAGCGGACGGTCGCTGGGCGGCTGCGTCTACCATGTCGCGCATCCGGGCGGCCGCAATTACGACGACGTGCCGATCAATTCCTACGAAGCCGAGGCGCGGCGCAAGGCGCGCTTCCAGGATTTCGGCCATACGCCGGGGGCGGTCACGATTCCGCCTGAGGAATTGCCGGGGGAATTTCCGACGACGCTGGATCTGCGGCGGCCGGCGTTTCTGTAAAGGGTTCATCCTCCCTGTCGCGCAGCGATGGGGAGGATGAAGAAGGAAAACACTGGTTCCTCCCTCTACCGCTTGCGGGAGAGGGAAAGACGCCGAAGGCGGCGAGGGTGAGGGCCCGGAGGGCGAGACCCGCTCAGGCCCTCACCCTGACTCGCTTCGCGAGTCTGTCCCTCTCCCGCAAGCGGTAGAGGGCAAGAGCGCCAGACAGCGAAGGATCGGAATGTATGTTCAGAAAATTGGGGGGCGTGGTGGGCGCGGCAGGGATTGAACCTGCGACCCCTGCGGTGTGAACACAGTGCTCTACCACTGAGCTACGCGCCCACGCCCCGCACCCGCCCGGTCGGCTGCAAACAGCGTTCCGGAAACGGGAAGGGCGGCGCATAAGCCGTCGCCGCCCTGCTGTCCACCCCCTTATCGGGGGTTGGCATCACCTGCGAATAATCAGTTGACGAGATCCTTGAGGCCCTTGCCGGCCTTGAACTTGGGCTGGCTCGACGCCTTGATCGTCATGGTCTCGCCAGTGCGCGGATTGCGGCCGGTCGAGGCCTTGCGCTTCGAGACGGAGAAGGTGCCGAATCCGACGAGACGGACCTCGTCTCCCCTTTTGAGCGCGCTGCCGACGGAATCGAACACGGCTTCGACCGCCTTGCTCGCATCGCTTTTCGACAACCCCGACGCGTCGGCGACCGCGCCGATCAGCTCTTGTTTGTTCATGCCTATGGAACCCCTATTTCTGATCGTTTCTTGTAAGGAATCACGGCTTTCAGGCCGGCGCGCAGTAAGGCGAACGATGCCTAGGCTGTCAAAGGGAAACCGCGCCAGAATGACGAAAATGCGTCGGTTCGAAGACGATTCGACCGTCCGTTACATAGGTTAGTGCTTCACCGCGTCGCCATCGGTCGCAGCCGCCGCGATCGGCGGCGGGGGCAGCGCCGCGAGCTCGTCGGCCTCGGTCCACACGATCGGATCGAGCGGCTGCGTCAGCGCGAGTCGCAGCACCTCGTCGACGTGCGAGACCGGAATGATCTTGAGCGTCTCGCGGATGTTCGCGGGGATCTCGACGAGATCCTTCTCGTTCTCCGCCGGGATCAGCACGGTGCCGATGCCGCCGCGCATCGCCGCGAGCAATTTCTCCTTGAGCCCGCCGATCGGCAGCACCCGGCCGCGCAAGGTGACCTCGCCGGTCATCGCGATGTCGCGGCGCACGGCGATGCCGGTCAGGGTCGAGACGATCGTCGTGACGATGCCGATACCGGCCGAGGGGCCGTCCTTTGGCACCGCGCCCTCGGGCAGATGGATGTGGATGTCCTTGCGCGCGAACACGCTGGGCTTGATCCCGTAGCTGGGGCTGCGCGCCTTCACGAACGAGAAGGCCGCCTGCACCGATTCCTTCATCACGTCGCCGAGCTTGCCGGTGGTCGAGACCAGCCCCTTGCCCGGCACGGTGACCGCCTCGATCGTCAGCAATTCGCCGCCGACCTCGGTCCAGGCGAGTCCGGTGACCGCGCCGATCTGATGCTCTTCCTCGCCCAGCCCATAGCGGAACTTCCGAACGCCCGCGAAGTCCGCAAGATTGTCCGGCGTGATCACGACCGATTCGACCTTGCCTTCGAGGATGCGGCGCAGCGCCTTGCGCGCAAGCTTGGCGATCTCGCGCTCGAGCGTGCGGACGCCGGCCTCGCGCGTGTAGAACTGGATCAGCGCGCGCAGGCCCTCGTCGGTCAGCACGAACTCGTCCGGCTTCAGGCCATGCGCCTCGATCTGCTTCTGCAGCAGATGGCGCTTGGCGATCTCGACCTTCTCGTCCTCGGTATAGCCTTCGAGCCGGATGATCTCCATGCGATCGAGCAAAGGCTGCGGCAGGTTCAGCGTGTTCGCGGTGGTCACGAACATCACGTCCGACAGGTCGATGTCGACCTCGAGATAATGGTCCTGGAACTTGCTGTTCTGCTCGGGGTCGAGCACCTCGAGCAGCGCCGAGGCGGGATCGCCGCGGAAATCCTGGCCCAGCTTGTCGATCTCGTCGAGCAGGAACAGCGGGTTGCTGGTGCCGGCCTTTTTGAGGTTCGACACGATCTTGCCCGGCAGCGAGCCGATATAGGTGCGGCGATGGCCGCGGATCTCGGCCTCGTCACGCACGCCGCCCAGCGACTGGCGCACGAACTCGCGCCCGCACGCCTTGGCGATCGAGCGGCCGAGCGAGGTCTTGCCCACGCCCGGCGGGCCGACGAGGCACAGGATCGGCCCCTTCAGCTTGTTGGTGCGCGCCTGCACCGCGAGATATTCGACGATCCGGTCCTTGACCTTGTCGAGCGCATAATGATCCTCGTTGAGGACCGCCTCGGCGGCGGCGATATCCTTCTTGAGCTTGGACTTCTTGCCCCACGGCAGGCCCAGCAGCACGTCGAGATAATTGCGCACCACCGTCGCCTCGGCGGACATCGGCGCCATCGTCTTGAGCTTCTTGAGCTCGTTGGTCGCCTTGGTGTGCGCCTCCTTGCTCAGCTTGAGCTTGGCGATCTTGGCGGCAAGCTCGGCGATCTCGTCGCCCTCGCCTTCCTCGCCCTCATTGCCCAGCTCGCGCTGGATCGCCTTGAGCTGCTCGTTCAGATAATATTCGCGCTGGGTCTTCTCCATCTGGCGCTTGACGCGGCTGCGGATCTTCTTCTCGACCTGCAGCACGCCCAGCTCACCCTCCATGAAGGCGAAGGTCATTTCCAGCCGGCGCGACGCGTCGCGCTCGATGAGCAGTGCCTGCTTGTCGGCGACCTTGATCGCCAGGTTGGCGGCGACCGCATCGGCGAGACGCGACGCGTCCTCGATCTCGCCGAGCTGGACCGCGGTCTCGGCGGGCAATTTCTTGTTGAGCTTGGCATAATTCTCGAACTGATCGACGACCGAGCGCATCAATGCGGTGGTCTCCGGCCCCTCGGCCTCGACGTCTTCGATCAGCGCGACGGTGCCGGTCAGATGGTCGCCGGCTGCCTCCAGCGTTTCCAGCGTCGCGCGCTGCCGGCCCTCGACCAGCACGCGGACGGTGCCGTCGGGGAGCTTGAGCAGCTGCAGCACGGTCGCGATCACGCCCATGTCGTAGAGATCGTCGCGATCGGGATCGTCCTCGGCGGGATCGAGCTGGGCGACGAGGAAAATCTCCTTGTCGGCCGTCATCGCGGTTTCGAGCGCGGCGACCGACTTGTCGCGACCAACGAACAGGGGAACGATCATCTGCGGAAACACGACGATATCGCGCAGCGGCAGGACTGGGAAACTCTGGGTCATCGATACTCCACGGGCACCGAAATGGGATGCCCAATGTCGCCTTATATGGTGCGCGGGGGCACGGCATCAATCTTTCAGGGTTAAACACGCGGATTCGGGGCCAATTCCCGATTCGGAGGAACGCGCGGTGGCCGCACCGCGGGCAAAACCGGTTGATGAAGCCGCCCGGCGCCGCAACACTCGCCACGCTGCGAAGGATCGCGCGAAGGAGACCGCATGACCCGAATCCCCGACACGCTGTGGAACCCCGATCTCGCGCCGACCGTCGCCGGCCAGCGCAACTGGGCATGGTATCATTTCGCGGCCTTGTGGGTGGGCATGATCGTCGCGGTGCCCAGCTGGATGCTGGCGGCCGGGCTGATCGAGCAGGGCATGTCGGCGGGCGAGGCCGCGAGCACGGTGCTGCTGGGCAATCTGGTCATCCTGGTGCCGCTGCTGCTGATCGGCCATGCCGGCACGCGCCATGGCATTCCCTATGCCGTGCTGGCGCGCGCGGCGTTCGGCACGCGCGGCGCGCGATTGCCGGCAATCGCGCGGGCGCTGGTCGCCTGCGGCTGGTTCGGCATCCAGACCTGGATCGGCGGCGAGGCGCTGCTGACGCTGCTCGGCATCTTCATCGGCGCCGACCTGAAAGGCGTGAAGCTGCCGCTGCTCGGCATCGGCCCAGGCCAATTGATCGCATTCGCGATCTTCTGGCTGTTGCAGCTGTTCTTCGTCAGCAAGGGTCTGACGACGATCCGGCGGCTGGAAAGCTGGACCGCGCCGGTCAAGATCCTCGTCTGCGCGGCGCTGGTGTGGTGGGCGGTCGACAGCGCGGGCGGGTTCGGCCCGATCTTCGCGACGCCGTCGGCCTTCGCACCCGGCGGCGCCCGCGCCGGCGAGTTCTGGCAAGTGTTCTGGCCGTCGCTGACCGCGATGATCGGCTTCTGGGGCACGCTGGCGCTCAACATTCCCGATTTCACCCGCTTCGCCCGCAGCCAGCGCGACCAGATCATCGGCCAGGCGATCGGCCTGCCGCCGACGATGGGGCTGATCGCGCTCGCCAGCGTGATCACCACCTCGGCGACCGTCGTGATCTACGGCACGGCGATCTGGGATCCGGTCGAGCTTTCGGGCAAGCTCGCCGGCCCGTTCGTGCTGCTGGGGCTGATCGTGATCAGCATCGACACGATCTCGTGCAACATCGCCGCCAACCTCGTCTGCTCGGCCTATGATTTCTCGTCGCTATCGCCGCGGCGCATCTCCTACCGGCTGGGCGGGCTGATCACCGCGGTGATCGGCGTGCTGATCATGCCGTGGAAGCTGCTGGAGACCACCGGCGGCTACATCTTCGTCTGGCTGACCGGCTACAGCGCGCTGCTGGGTCCGATCGCGGGCATCCTGATCGCCGATTACTGGCTGGTGCGCCGGACGCAGCTGGACGTCGACGATCTCTACCGCGAGGGCGGCCGCTACAGCTATGGCAATGGCTGGAACAGTGCGGCGTTGGCGGCGTTCGCGATCGGCGTGCTGCCCAACCTGCCGGGCTTCCTCGCGACCGCCGCGCCTGGCATGTTCGGCTGGATCGGGGCGTTCTGGACAGGGCTCTATGCCTATGCGTGGTTCACCGGACTGTTCCTGGCGCTGGCGTCTTATGTGGTCATGATGCGGTCGGGAATTTCCTTCGGACGTACGAAGTCCGTCAGTACGATCGAAACGGCATGAACCCTGCCCTCTACCGCTTGCGGGAGAGGGGTGTGCAGGTAGCCATGCCCCCGGCATGGCTAGGGATTGCCGGGGGCAATCCCGACCTGCTCACCGCCGAAGGCGGCGAGGGTGAGGGCCTGAGCGGGTCTCGCCCTTCAGGCCCTCACCCTGGCCTGCTGCGCAGGCCTGTCCCTCTCCCGCAAGCGGTAGAGGGGTTTTCATTCAAGCCGCGTCGCCGGTCTTTTCCTTGTTGGAATAGACTCGCACCGGATCCTTGCGGCCCTCGATCACATCCTTGTCGACGACCACCTCGTCGATATTGTCCATCGACGGCAGGTCGAACATCGTGTCGAGCAAAATCCCCTCGAGGATCGAGCGCAGGCCGCGGGCGCCGGTCTTGCGGTCGATCGCCTTCTTGGCGATCGCGACCAGCGCGTCGTCTGTGAAGCCCAGCTTCACGCCCTCCATCTCGAACAGCTTCTGGTACTGCTTGACCAGCGCATTCTTCGGCTGGGACAGGATCTTGACCAGCGCATCGGTGTCGAGATCCTCGAGCGTCGCGATCACCGGCAGGCGGCCGACGAATTCGGGGATCAGGCCGAACTTCAGCAGATCCTCGGGCTCGCCCTGGCGCAGCACTTCGCCGGTGCGGCGCTCGTCGGGCGCCGCGACGAACGCGCCGAAGCCGATCGACTTGCCCTGCAGGCGATCGGCGATGATCTTCTCGAGGCCCGAGAAGGCGCCGCCGCAGATGAACAGGATGTTCGTGGTGTCGACCTGCAGGAATTCCTGCTGCGGATGCTTGCGGCCGCCCTGCGGGGGCACCGACGCGGTCGTGCCTTCCATCAGCTTGAGCAAAGCCTGCTGCACGCCCTCGCCCGAGACGTCGCGGGTGATCGAAGGGTTCTCGGCCTTGCGGCTGATCTTGTCGATCTCGTCGATATAGACGATGCCGCGCTGCGCGCGCTCGACGTTGTAGTCGCTCGCCTGGAGCAGCTTGAGGATGATGTTCTCGACATCCTCGCCGACATAGCCGGCCTCGGTCAGCGTGGTCGCATCGGCCATCGTGAACGGCACGTCGAAGGTCTTGGCGAGCGTCTGCGCGAGCAGGGTCTTGCCGCAGCCGGTGGGGCCGACGAGCAGGATGTTCGACTTGGCAAGCTCGACATCGGCGCCCTTGGCGCCATGGTTGAGCCGCTTGTAGTGATTGTGGACGGCAACCGAGAGCACGCGCTTGGCGCGCGACTGGCCGATCACATAATCGTCGAGGACGTCGCAGATCTCCTGCGGGGTCGGCACGCCGCCATCCTTGCGGCTGACGAGCGCCGATTTGGTCTCCTCGCGGATGATGTCGTTGCACAGCTCGACGCACTCGTCGCAGATGAACACGGTCGGGCCCGCGATGAGCTTGCGCACCTCGTGCTGCGATTTTCCGCAGAAGGAGCAGTACAAGGTGCTCTTCGAATCGCCGCCAGTCAGCTTCGTCATCACATCATCCCTGGCCACGTGAGGCCCGTTAACGCCGCGGGCATCCTAGCCCGCGACCATAATAGGCGGCAATGGCGAATATTTCGTCGCCATGACGCCGCCCGGAACCGCTTTTCCCGCGCGCCGGGAAAAGCGGAACCGTGATCAGCCCGCCGCCGATGCGGAGGCCGCAGCCTGTTCCTCGGCCGGAGTCGGCCTTTTGTCGAACACCTGGTCGATCAGGCCATAGGCCTTGGCCTCGTCGGCGCTGAGGAACTTGTCGCGCTCCATCGCGAGCTCGATCACGTCGATCGGCTTGCCGGTATATTGGGCATAGAGCTCATTCATCCGGTGCCGGATGCGCAGGATTTCCTTGGCCTGAATCTCGATGTCGGTCGCCTGGCCCTGTGCGCCGCCGGAAGGCTGATGGATCATGATCCGCGCATTGGTCAGCGCCACGCGCATGCCGGGTTCGCCGGCCGCGAGCAGGAAGCTGCCCATCGACGCCGCCTGGCCGATGCACACCGTGCCGACGCGCGGACGAATATATTGCATCGTGTCGTGGATCGCCATGCCGGCCGTCACGACCCCGCCCGGCGAGTTGATGTACATCCAGATTTCCTTCTTCGGATTTTCCGATTCGAGGAACAGCAGCTGGGCGGTGATCAGCGAGGCCATATGATCCTCGACGCCGCCGGTCACGAAAATGATCCGTTCGCGCAACAGCCGCGAGAAAATGTCGAACGAGCGCTCGCCCCGATTCGACTGCTCGATGACGATGGGAACGAGTCCGGCATAATGTTCGCCGGAGAGAATCTTGTCGTGCAGATCGCTCATGGGGTATCGATATCCGTTCTTTGCCTCTTGCCACGCCCTACATCGGGTCAAAGCAGGATGGCTTCAAGGGGTTTGCGTCAGGCGGCGGGCTCGCCCGGCGCCGGGTGCGAGAGATAGGCGAGCCGCCGCATCTCGCGCCGCCCGTGGACGACGGTGTCGAGGATCAGCCCGCAGACGAAGCTGAGGAAGGCGACGGTCATCAGCCCGGTCGAGAGGATCGCGGTCGGATAGCGCGGCACCTTGCCGGTTTCGAACCAGGTGAACAGCAGCGGGACCGACAGCATGATCGCCGCCAGCGCCAGCGCCAGGCCGATGCTGCCGAAGAACAGCACGGGACGCTCGATCCGGTAGAGCGTGGCGATCGTGCGGAAGATCCGCCAGCCGTCGCGGTAGGTCGACAGCTTCGATTCGGAGCCTTCGGGCCGGGCGGCATAGGCGGTCACCTGCTCGCCGACCGGCATGCGCAGCTCGAGCGCGTGGACGCTGATTTCGGTCTCGATCTCGAAGCCCGACGACAGCACCGGGAAACTCTTGACGAAACGCCGCGAGAAGATGCGGTAACCCGAGAGGATGTCGGTGAAACTGCGGCCGAACAGCCGCGCGAGCAGCCCGGTCAGCGCAAGGTTGCCGAGCCGGTGGCCGCGGCGATAGGCGGCCTGCACCTCGGATTCGCGTGCGCCCACCATCATGTCGAGCCGCTCTTCGACCAGCCGCGCGATCATCGCCGGGGCGGCGGCGGCATCATAGGTCGCATCGCCATCGGCCATCACATAGATGTCGGCTTCGACATCGGCGAACATCCGCCGGACGACATGGCCCTTGCCCTGCATCCGCTCGGTCCGGACGATCGCGCCCGCCGCGCGCGCGACCGCGACGGTGCGGTCCGCGCTGTTGTTGTCGAACACGTAGATTGCCGCGTCGGGCAGCGCGGCGCGAAAGGCGGCGACGGTCTGCGCGATCGCCGTTTCCTCATTGTAGCACGGCAAAAGCACTGCGATGCGAGGTCGGTAACTGCCCAATCATGGTCCCCACTCGATTCCTTCCCCCTTGATGGGGGAAGGGTTTATTCTGCAGCAGCCGCCTTCTTTTTGGCCGGCGCCTTCTTGGCCGCCGGCTTCTTCTCATCGGCATCGCCCTCGTCAGTGGATTCCGTCTTCGCAGCGGTTTTCTTCGTGGCGGCCTTCTTCGCGGCCTTGGGTTCCGCGTCCTCGGTTTCAGATTCGGCCTCGGTCACGACAGCCGGTTCAGCTTCGGCGACCGGCTCCGCGATCGCCGCGGACTCGCCACCCTCGATGGCCGGAACCTCGGCATCATCGTCATGCCCATGGTCATGCCCATGGTCATGATCGTGGTGATCATGGCCGCAGCCCGGGCCATGGACGTGGACCTTGCCGTCCTCGTCCGCTTCGATCTCGGCCTCGAGCAATTCGCGCGTCACCTCGCGGTCGCTGACCTCGGCCTTGGCGAACAGGAAGTCGACGACCTTGTCCTCATAGAGCGGCGCCCGCAGCTGGGCGGCGGCCATCGGCTCCTGCTGGACATATTGGATGAAGCGCTCGCGGTCGCCGGCCGGATATTGCTGCGCGGCCTGCGCGATCAGGCGCTGCATCTCGCCCTGGCTGACCTCGACGCCATTGGCCTGGCCGATCTCGGACAACAGCAGGCCCAGACGAACGCGGCGCTCGGCGATGCGGCGATAATCGTCGCGATCGGCTTCGAGTTCCGCCATCGCCGCTTGCGGGTCGGCCTCGTGGCTGGCTTCATGCTCGAGCTGCTGCCAGATCTGGTTGAATTCCATCTCGACCATCGTCGGCGGAACCTCGAAATCATGGCTCGCGGCGAGCTGGTCGAGCAGCTTGCGCTTCATGTGCGTGCGCGTCAGGCCATTATGTTCCTGCTCGATCTGCCCCTTGATCAGGTCGCGAAGCTGGTCGATGCCCTCGAGGCCGAGCTGCTTGGCGAACGCGTCGTCGGCCGCCGTCTCCCTGGGCGTCTTCACCACCTGGATGACGAGGTCGAACGTCGCCGCCTTGCCCTTCAGATTTTCGGCATTGTAGTCCTCAGGGAAGGTGACATCGATGGTCTTCTCGTCATTGGCCTTCACGCCGATCAGCTGGTCCTCGAAGCCCGGGATCAGCTGGCCGCTGCCGATCTCGACCGACATGCCCTCGCCGGTGCCGCCGTCGAACGGCACGCCGTCGACCTTGCCGATGAAGTCCATGACGACGAGATCGCCGGTCTGCGCCGCATGATCGCTGGCGGCATCTTCGAAGCTCTTGTTCTGGCTGGCGATGCGGCCGACCGCCTCGTCGATCTGCGCGTCGGCGACCGGCACGGTCAGCCGCTCGAGCTTCAGCCCCTCGATCACCGGCGCCGGCACGTCGGGCAGCACCTCGACCTCGACCTTGACCGCGGCATCCTTGCCGATCTCATAGCCCTCTTCCAGCTCGACCGACGGCTGCATCGCCGGGCGCAGTTTCTGTTCGGACAGCAGCTGCTGCACGCCTTCCTGGATCGACGTGTTGAGCGCGTCCTGCGTCAGCGCGGGCCCATGCATCTTGCGGATCAGGTTGGCGGGCACCTTGCCGGGGCGGAAACCGGGCATGCGCATCTGCGGCGCCGCCTTCTTGATCTCCTTTTCGACCCGCGCGTCGATGTCCTTCGCGCTGATGGTGAGCGTGTAGGCGCGCTTCAGGCCCTCGTTCAACGTCTCGACAGTCTGCATTGCTCGTTGTTGCCTTTAATCGGATAGTCTCGGGGCGATGGAAGCGCGCCGGTGACGGACTGGTGCGGGCGAAGGGACTCGAACCCCCACATCTTGCGATACTGGAACCTAAATCCAGCGCGTCTACCAGTTCCGCCACGCCCGCTTGGACACCGCAGTGCGGGCGCGTCTATAGCAATGCCTGCGTTCAGGGCAAGCACGCCATGGATCGAACCACGCGGCAAGGACGTTTCTCCACGTGAAGGAGAGCCATCATGGCCACCGTACCACCCGATCCATTCCCAGACAGCCCGCCCGATCAGCCGGGCCAGACACCGCCCGAGATCGTGCCGCCCGATGGCGATACCGATACGCCGGCGCCGGTCGACGATCCGAACGCGTCGGGACTGCCCGAGCCGGCGGCTCCCGATCAGGGCAATATCGAAGGCGACCCGGATACGCCGGCATAAGTCGGCAGCGCCGCGTTCAATCCTGTGCGGTCAGATCGACGATGCGGTCGCGATCGTAGCGCATCACTCCTGGAATTTCCGGCAGGCGGCCGATCGCCACCCCGAAGTAATTGGGGAGCTTGCCGACGGGACGATAGGCGGCCGGGCGGATCGTCATCGCCTTCAACCGCGAATCCACCGGCGTCTCGGCCGTCGCGGGCTGAATCCGAAAGGCCGTCACCGCGACCCTGACCGGATCGGCATCCGCCGCCGCGTCCTGCTGGGGTTTTACGAGCATCGTTCCCAGGTCCGTGATCTCGCCCGCCTTGGCCTCGAAGGCGACGCTTCCCATGCACAGGCAGCTTCCGACGACGCCCTGGCTGCCAAAGACCGCGATCGGCCCATAGATTCGGTAACGGCCAGGCGTGACCGCCTGCAGATAGGTCGAGAAGCCGCCGTCCTGCTTGGCAAAGCGATAGGTCGGGCCGATCGGCACGCCGGCCATCAGGCCGAACGCGGTGAACTCGAAATTGCTTTCGGTCGGTTCGATCGGCTCCGGCGGAACGGGCAGACTGGCATTCCCCTTGGCCTTCGCGGCTGCGGCCTTCGCGCGCTCGTAAGCCGCGCGCTTCTTCGCATATTTCTCGCGGGCCTTGGCAAGCGCCTCGGCACGAAGCTTGTCGTAGGCGGCCTGATCCTCCGCATTCGGCATCCGCATCAGATGAAGCGCAGTCGGCGCATCCGCGCGAACGAGGACATAGGCCTGCGCGGGATCGAGCGAGACCTGCGGCTTGTCGGAGACAGACGACGTCGTGACGAACACGATGTCCTTCGCGGCGGCCGGCGCGGCAAGCGACAGCGCGAGCATCGCGCCCAGGATATGCCTCACAGCCCCAGCCCCTCGCCCTGCGGCTTCTCCGGCGCGGAGGCGACCAGCGACTGCTGCATCAAATAGCGCTTGCGATCCCCCTCGCTCACGCCGTCCAGCCCCTCCTCGAAATTGAACGCTTCCCACACTGACTTGGGCAGCCCGTAGCGCTCATAGCCCTTGAAGTTCATGCAGGTCCGCATGTTGACGCGGCGAAGACGCCGCTTCTCGGCGGACCCGAAGATCGCGGCGACCATCGCATTGCCGATCGCACCGCCGACGGCGCCGGCCATGGTCCCCGCATAGGGATAGGGCGTCTGCTGATAGCCGACACCGCTGGACAGGCCGCGCGCATAGCCGTCGCATTCGGAGATGTCCCCGTAGGCCGTGGCGAAATCGGCGCCGGGCCGATGGAAGACATAATATTTGTCGAAATCCTTCGCTTCCGCGCCGGTCGGCGTGAAGGCGATCTTCGGCATCGTCACCGCCGCGCGTGCCTCGTCACTCGCCGCGACCGTGCCGAACGGCGACACGCTGTCGGCAAGATAGGCTGAAGGACTTGCCGGCCCCGTGCCGGCCGCCGGCGCGGCGGCGCCAGGCGGGACGGTAACCGCCCTAGCCTGCGCCACGGCCGCCCCAGGCCATGTAATCGCAATACAAACCCCCACCAGGACGGCATTATGTACGCCAGTCATTGCTGCAATCTCCCCCGTGTCGCTGCGCATTGCGCACAGCTCGCCCCGCCGAGCATATTAGTCGCCGCAAAGTCCGTGGCAAGCGCGTCGGCCGCGCCAATCGATCCGTTTCGGAGCGATGCAGCGCAGCCGCGGAGGACTTGGGTTCAGCCCAGCGCCTTCTTGAGCAGTTCGTTCACGACGCCCGGATTGGCCTTGCCGCCCATCGCCTTCATCGTCTGGCCGACGAAGAAGCCGAACAATTTGTCCTTGCCGCTGCGATAATCGGCGACCTTGTCGGCATTGGCCGCCATCACGTCGGCGATCGCCGCCTCGATCGCGCCGGTGTCGCTGGTCTGCCTGAGGCCCTTTTCCTCGACGATCTTCGACGGATCGTCGCCGGTTTCGAGCATGATCTCGAACACCTGCTTGGCGAGCGTGCCCGACAGCGTCTTGTCGGCGACCAGCTTCAACAGTTCGGCGCCCTGGGCGGGGCTGACCGGGCTGTCGACGATGTCCTTGCCCAGCCGGTTGAGCGCGCCGAACAGGTCGGAGGTCAGCCAGTTCGACGCCGCCCGCGCCAGCGCCGGATCGCCACACGCGTCGAGCAGCGCCTCGAACCAGCGCGCGGTCTCGACGTCGGCGGTGATCACCGCGGCCGCATAAGGCGTCAGGCCGAGCGCGGTCTCGTAGCGCTTGCGCTTGGCGTCGGGCAGTTCGGGCAGGCTGGCGCGGCATGCGGCGAGAAAGTCGTCGTCGAGCACCAGCGGCAGCAAGTCGGGATCGGGGAAATAGCGATAGTCGTGCGCATCCTCCTTCGATCGCATCGACTCGGTCTTGCCGGTCTCGGGGATGAACTGGCGGGTTTCCTGGACGATCCTGCCGCCCGCCTCGATCACATCGACCTGGCGGCTGGCCTCCGATTCGATCGTCGCCATCACGAAGCGCACCGAATTGACGTTCTTGGTCTCGGTCCGCGTGCCCAGTTCCGCGCCGGGCCGGCGCACGCTGACGTTGACGTCGGCGCGCATCGATCCCTCTTCCATATTGCCGTCACACGACCCGACATAGCGCAGGATCGACCGCAATTTCTTCACATAGGCGCCGGCTTCCGCGGGCGACCGCATGTCGGGCCGCGAGACGATCTCCATCAGCGCGACGCCGCAGCGGTTGAGATCGACATAGGAGCTGGTCGGGTGCTGATCGTGCATCAGCTTGCCGGCATCCTGCTCGACATGGATCCGCTCGACGCCGATCGTCTTGGTCACCCCCTCAGCGGGTTCGATCTCGATCGCGCCCTCGCCCACCAGCGGGTGATACAGCTGGCTGATCTGATAGCCCTGCGGCAGATCGGCATAGAAATAATTCTTGCGGTCGAAGCGCGACCAGCGGTTGATCTGCGCATCGATCGCCATCCCGGTGCGCACCGCCTGGCGGATGCATTCGCCGTTGGGCACCGGCAGCATGCCGGGCATCGCCGCGTCGATCAGGCTGACCTGCGAATTGGGTTCGGCGCCGAATTCGGTCGCCGCGCCGGAGAACAGCTTGGCGTTCGACGTGATCTGGGCGTGGACCTCGAGGCCGATCACGACCTCCCAATCGCCGGTGGCGCCCT
>Ga0268264_10001194_pt1 | contig 25099 bp, 15 predicted proteins | sample KBSSwiS32_FD_190357 | JGI IMG/M metagenome (GOLD analysis project Ga0268264, IMG submission 190357) | Switchgrass rhizosphere microbial communities from Kellogg Biological Station, Michigan, USA - KBS Switchgrass S3-2 (SPAdes) (version 2) | ecosystem: Host-associated > Plants > Roots >...
GAAATAACCCCCGTCAGGTAGTGGGAATTACAAATGGAATGGTCGGTGAAAGTTTTGCTAAAGAAATTCCGGAAATACAACAATACGTTCGTATCAATGGCGCTCCAGTAACGCTGAAAAAAGATAATGAAGTATTTACTGAAGATTGCCTTTTTGTTGACGACAATTATTTTTCGGTTTTTTCTTTTCCATTAATAAGCGGAAATAAACAGACAGTTTTGGAAGACTTGCATTCGGTGGTGATTTCAAAGTCGATGGCAAAAAAATATTTTGGTTCAACGAACCCGGTCGGCAAGATTATGGAAATGAAACTTGCCGACGAGTTTGAAAATTTCAAAATCACCGGCGTCGCGGAGAACGCTCCTCAAAATTCGACATTGAAAACCGGTCTCGTAGCAAATATTAATTACTATCAAAAGTTCAACAGCAATACAGGATGGCTCGGCGGAAGCCTGAATACATTTCTGTTGCTTTCGCCAAAGGCAAATATAAATTCGGTTGAAAATAAAATGCAGGCGGTGTTTGATAAGAACACAAAAGAGCAAATGGCAAAAGCGGCAAAAGAAACCGGTATGTCTGCAAAGATCACGATGGGGCTTCAGCCATTTACAGACATTCATCTCAGCACGAGCGCAGGGCCTGACAATGGAATGGCTGCCGGAAGTAGCCCCATTTATTCGTATATACTCAGCTGCATTGGAATATTTATCCTGATTATCGCCTGTATCAATTTCATCAATATCGCTGTTGCACAATCATTGAAACGCAGTAAAGAAATTGGAATCAGGAAAGTTGTCGGAGGCACTCGCATGCAATTGATAAAACAATTCCTGGTGGAATCATTTTTTGTTTCCTTGATTGCATTTGTACTGGCAATCGTTTTAACCTACATTGTTTTGCCTTTTTTCAACGAGCTCGCAAATAAAAAACTAAGCCTTGCTTATCTGTCGGACGTTTACTTGTATATCGGTTTCTTTCTGCTGTTACTGGTCACTTCTTTTATTGCGGGGTTTTATCCCTCACTGGTCTTGTCCGCTTTCCAACCGGTAAAAGTATTGTATGGCAAACAAAAATTGTTAGGAAGAAATTATCTGACCAGGGGATTGATCGTATTGCAATTTGCACTCGCAATTTTTTTAATTATCGGCACGTTGGCAATTCGTTCCCAGTTAAATTATTTTTATCATGCCGACCTTGGATTTGACAGCAAAGGTTTAGTGCGTATCAACATTCCGATTAGCAACGCAAGTAATAACCTTCCTTCCTTGTTCAAAAATGAACTTGCCGGCAAACCAAACATTATAAGCGTCAGTGCGAAAAATGGCGGGCGCAGCATTTCAGGTATAACTGCGGATGGTAAAAATATTGAAATCGAAAACAACCGGTTCGACGAGAAATTATTGCCCACATTTAAGATCCCGCTTATTTCCGGGAGAAACTTTTCGTCCGAATATCCGTCAGATACTGTAAATGCAATCATCGTAAATGAAGCTTTTGTCAGAGAAGCCGGATGGAAACTCAATGATGCAGTTGGCAAAACGGTGACTTCAATGGACGAATCAAAAAAATCATTGAAAATTGTCGGTGTGATTAAAGACTATCATTTTATTTCACTAAAAGAAAAAATCACTCCGCAGGTCATATCGATGAACCCGGTTTTTAACTACGGAGAAATTTGGGTGAAGATCAGTTCCGCAGATGTTCCAAAAACGCTGGCGCTTCTTCAAAATACTTACAAAAAGATCATTCCTTATTTCCCATATTCATACCAATTCATGGATGATATCAATGCAAAGAATTATGAATCGGAAACAAAATGGAAACAAATCATCAGCATATCCGCGATACTTTTCATTTTTATTTCATGTATCGGGTTGTTAGGATTGGTAATGTTATCTGTCGAACAAAAAACAAAAGAAATCGGAATCCGGAAAGTATTAGGAGCCGCGGTAAGCAGGATCGTGTTGATCATTGCAAAAGATTTTCTGTTGCTGACATCGATCGCTTTTATAATTGCAATACCACTAGGTTACTGGGCGGTGCATGAATGGCTAAACAATTTTGCTTATCGGGCAACCATACACTGGGAAATATTTGCTATCGCGGGAATCCTTGTTATTGGTGTGGCAATGTTGACCATCGGTGTGCATGCAATCAAAGCAGCGTTGGCAAACCCGGTGAAGAGTTTGAGAACAGAGTGAATTGGAATTGGGAAAATTGAATCGCCTGAATATTCTATGTGCCTATGTGTCTATGTGGTGAAAAAAAAATTACCACATAAACACATGGGCATATGGAAGAAAATCATCTAAATAAGAAATAATGATAAAGAATTATCTAAAAATCGCTATCCGAAATTTATCTCGCAATAAAACATATGCGATATTAAATATCCTCGGACTCACCATTGGTATCGGTGCGTGCCTGCTGATCTTCCTGGTTATCCAGTATGAGACCAGCTTTGATAATTTCCATCCAAAACGAAAAAGCATCTATCGCGTTACGACAGAGTTTCATGGTGACGACGGCGTTGGATATTCTTCAGGCGTTTCATTTCCTGTCGGCCCTCAATTGCGACTCGATTTTCCCCAGATTAAAGAGGTCGCGAGCATTCTGCGGCAAGACGAGGGACAGATTACACTTAATGAAACCGGAAGCGGTCTACCAAAAAAATTAACAGAAAAAAATATTTACTACGCCGAACCTGCATTCTTTGACATGTTTAATTTTCCATTTCTCGAAGGAAATGCAAAATCATGTTTGACCGAACCAAATCAGGCGGTCATTACACAGCAGACAGCTGAAAAATATTATGGAGATTGGAAATCTGCAATTGGAAAAACTGTATTGCTCGACAATCACTATGTATATAAAATTACTGGGATACTAAAAAATGTTCCCGATAATACTGATTACCCAATAAACATGGTAATTTCTTACTCATCTGTACGAGGTACACAAAGGGCGCGAAACTTAACCGACTGGGTGAGCACATTCAGCGGCGCAAATTGTTATGTTGTTCTGCCGCCTGAATTACCCGTATCAAAATTCAACACCGCCTTGAGATCTTTTGCCAAAAAACACAAACCAGCTGAGTACGCAAAAGATGTTTATTATGCGCAACCACTAACAAGCATTCACTACGACGAACGGTTTGGTACTTATACAGGAAATACTTTCAGCTATTCTCTCATTAAGGCGCTGATCATTATTGGAATTTTCCTGCTGGTGATTGCCTGTGTAAACTTCATCAACCTTGCTACGGCACAAGCAGTCAACCGTTCCAAAGAAGTTGGTATTCGCAAAGTGCTCGGAAGCATTCGATCTCAACTTGCCCTGCAATTTTTGGGTGAAACAGCTATGATCACACTTGTCGCATTAATGTTCGGTGTTATCCTTGCGGAAATTTCTTTGCCGCTTTTGAATAAATTGCTCAACATAAAAATGCGAAGCAATTTTATTAGTAACCCGGAAGTGATTTTATTTCTGGTATCGGCAGGTATCGTCGTAACGATCTTGTCTGGCCTTTATCCTGCAATGATCGTTTCAGGTTTCAACGCGATCACCGCACTGAAAAATAAAATCACTGCTAAAATGGTTGGTGGAATTTCATTGAGAAGAGTGTTGGTCATCCTGCAATTTGCCATCGCACATATACTAATTATCGGGATGCTGGTTGTAGTGAGCCAGATGGATTATTTCAGAAATGCTTCTCTTGGATTTGATAAGACGGCAATCATCACCGTCGACATTCCGGGCGACAGCGTCGGCCGTTACGATTATCTCCGAAATATTTTATTGCAAAATCCAAATATTACAAGCGTAAGTTTCAGTTTCGGCAGTCCTTCGGCAGACGGAAACTGGAGCAGCGATTTTAAATTTGACAACTCAGCGAAAACAACTGATTTTGGCGCGAACCTAAAATGGGCCGATGTTGATTATTTCAAAACTTACAATATTCCTTTTGTTGCAGGACGACCATATCGGCAAAACGATACAGTAAATGAATTCGTCGTAAATGAGACGCTTATTCATAAACTTGGCATTACAGATCCCCAACAGGCCATCGGAAAAAAAATAAACATGTGGGATGGAGGGAAAGTTGCTCCAATCGTTGGAGTTATTAAGGATTTTAATGTGTATTCATTGCGTGCACCTATTGCCCCAGTGTTGCTCAGCACTTGGAAAGATGTTTACCAAGTCATCAATATAAAAATAAAACCCGGTGCCACAAAGCACACGCTGGCCTATATCGAAAAATACTGGAACGAAGCATTCCCGAAAAATGTATATCACTATGCATTCCTTGACGAAACGATCGCTAATTTCTACCAGCAGGAAACACAATTATCCCAACTTTATAAAATCTTTGCAGGCATTGCTATTTTGATCAGTTGCCTTGGACTATACGGATTAGTTTCCTTTATGGCTGTGCAGCGCACAAAAGAAATGGGAATCCGCAAGGTATTGGGAGCTACTGCCGCAAATATTGTTTATTTGCTTTCACGCGAATTCACGCTCTTAATTCTGATTGCATTTGCCATAGCGGGTCCGATAGCGTATTTCATCATGAAAAACTGGTTACAAAATTATACGTATCGCATACCATTAGGTGTGTCTGTTTTCTTAGTCGCCATCGCCAGCTCGGTGGTGATAGCCTGGATAACGGTTGGATATCGCGCCATCCATACCGCGCTCAGGAGCCCGGTAAAGAGTTTGAGAACTGAATGAGTTTTTATCATAGAAGGTACCCTGGCTGTACAACGCTGGCCATTGACCATTCACTATTCACGAAAATAAACGACATGTTTAAGAATTATTTCAAAACCGCCTTCCGAAATCTGATGAAGAATAAAACATTTTCTGTCATCAACATCATCGGGCTTGCCACCGGAATGGCAGCATGTATCATCATTATGCTGTTTGTTTCATATGAGAAAAGTTTCGACAACTTCCATTCAAAAAATATTTACCGGCTTAACGAAGTACAAAAATTTCCGGGGATGGTAGCATCACAGAAAGTGGCGCTGTCGATGTTTCCAATGGGCCCGACGTTGCAAAAGGAATTTCCGGAAATCAAAAACTCATGCCGCATCAGTTGGCGCAACAACACTGAATTTCGAAACGGAGATAAAAGAGTGTACCTGCCGCAAATGTTTGCAGTCGATTCGACATTCTTCCAAATATTCGACTTTAAATTGTTGAAAGGTGACAGAAATCGGGTTTTAGAAAAGCCAAATAGCATTGTGCTAACCGAGGAATCAGCCGAAAAATTATTTGGAAAAGAAGATCCAGTCGGGAAAACAATCGGGACTTACGAAAATGACACGGTCCTTTTTATGGTCACCGGTGTTGCGAAAAACGTTCCGCAGAATTCACAATTGCAGTTTGATGCGGTATTTTCGTTTAGCACATTCTATAGCCAGCACCCGGATATGATGAATAATTGGGGCGGTAATTGGCTGAATACATATCTCGAACTCTCACCCGGTACAAACACAGCGGCACTCGAAAAAAAATTTCCGGACTATTTGAAAAAATACATGACACGTAACGATGGCTGGAAGTTTTATGAACTCTTCTTATTACCTCTGAGAGCTGTTCATGCCAACGCTTCTGAGATTGGTCTGGATTATATCAATTACCAAAAATTCGACAAGCACTACACAAATATATTTTTTGCAATTGCGTTGACGGTATTGCTGATTGCTTGTGTAAACTTTATGAACCTTGCCACTGCGAGGTCGGCAGAAAGAGCTAAGGAAGTGGGTATTCGGAAATCAATCGGCGCACATCGATGGCAGTTAGCAACGCAATTTATCAGCGAAGCCGTTCTGCTTGCATTTCTTGCGCTCGTTCTTGCTATCGCAATGGTGGAGCTGTTTTTACCACTGGTAAATTCGCTGAGTCGCCGCAATCTTCAATTCCCCTTATTTACAAATCCGATATTACTTGTTCTCGCGTTGCTGGGTGCAATTTTTATCGGAGTGATTTCAGGGTTATATCCTGCCGCATATCTTTCTTCGTTCCAACCAGTAAAGGTGTTGAAAGGATCAGCGCAAACGGGCAAGAATAAAAGTAGTTTGAGAAATATTCTTGTCGTGGCACAATTCGCAACTGCGATTTTCCTGATGATTGCAACAGTATTCTTAATGCGCCAATTGCACTTCATGGAAAACCGTGATCCGGGTTTCAATCGCGACCAGGTCGTCACAGTTCAATTCGATGATTTTACCAATAAAAATTATGAGGCGCTCAAGCAAGATTTGCTTACGAATAGTTTGGTGTCAAGTGTAACCGCTGCGCAGGATCAGTTGGGAAGTCATCTCGATCAGTCCGGTATCCAGTTTCAAGGTGACGGACCAATGAGACAACTTACTTCAACGCGCCTGATCGTTGACCCGGACTATCTAAATCTTTATAAGATCTCCGTGATATTAGGAAGAAACTTTTCAACGGAAAAAAGCGCCAATGGAAAAGAATACATCATCAATGAAGCATTGGCGAAAGAATTATTGAAGGATAATCCCAAGGCCGAAATGTCGTCTCTGCTGGGAAAGCAATTTGGTTTTGACTCTGTGGGACGAATCGTCGGCATAGCAAAGGATTTCAACTTTAATTCCATGCACTATAAAATCGAAACCATGTTCATGTTCAATCAACGTGAATGGGGATTCAATACACTTTCTGTAAAGGTCAATGGGAAAAAGGCAAAAGAGGCAATCGCATTTATTCAATCGGTATGGAAAAAATATTCTCCCTATCGTCCATTTGATTACCAGTTCCTCGATGATCATTTTGAAGAAATGTATCTCGCGGATACGCAGATAACAAAAATTGTCGGAGTGTTAGCGATACTGGCAATTATCATTTCTTGTCTCGGCTTGTTCGGCATGGCATCCTACGCTGCCGAAAAACGCGTGAGGGAAATTGGTATTCGAAAAGTATTGGGTGCATCTGTGTCGGGAATCGTTGGTATGCTTTCAAAAGATTTTTTGAGACATGTTTTCATTGCAACGTTGATCGCATGGCCGATTGCATGGTTAAGTGTTAACAGGTGGCTCCAGGATTTTGCTTATCGTGTAAATGTAAGTTGGTGGGTTTTTGCCATGGCAGGAATTGCGGCGGTACTCATCGCGCTCATCACCATAAGCTTCCAGGCAATTAAGGCGGCGACGGCAAATCCGGTGCAGAGTCTAAGGACTGAGTAGATATATTACTATGTTCCTATGTGTCTATGTGGTGAAAAAAAAATTACCGCATAGACTCATAGAAGGAACCGGCTCTTCCCGATCATGAACATCAATAAATCACTAACCATGTTTAAAAACAACTTCAAAATTGCACTGCGCAATCTTTTCAAAAGAAAAGGATATTCATTCCTGAATATTTTTGGCTTAGCTATTGGTATTACCTGTTGCCTGCTCATCTTCCAATATGTGGCATACGAAAGAAGTTATGATAGGTTCCAGCGTGATTCAAACCGGATCGTGAGGATTCGTCTCGATAATTATCAAAAAGGAAAACTTGCATGGCAATCGGCCACAGCATATCCTGCAATTCCGGCGGCTATGAAAAAGGATTTTCCCGAAGTGGAAGATTTCTGTCGACTGAAAGATGATGATCTGTTATTATCGAACGATGATCGCGGTGTAAAATTCAATGAAAAACAGGGCTACTTCGCGGATCCTTCCGTCATACAAATGTTCGATGTCAAATTGATGAGAGGTAATCCAACAACCGCACTAAACGGACCGGATAAGATGATGCTCTCGGAAAGCATGGCAAAACGATATTTTGGCAACGAAGATCCAATCGGCAAAAGACTTACAGTGCGCGACAATGACGTTCGAAATTATGAAGTAACCGGAGTTTATAAGGACTACCCGGCAAATTCTCATCTCGTGTTAAACTATCTTGTTTCATACGCAACGCTTAACAAAGATGTGAGAGAACAAGGTGACACTACAAACGCTGCGGAAACTTCCTGGGGCTGGTATGACTATTATGATTATATCAAACTAAAACCCGGGACCGATTGGAAACAACTCGAAAAAAAATTAACTGCATTCTCTGATCGGTACATGAACAATGACGAATGGAGAAAAACAAATAATGTGAAAGCAGAACTGTATCTCATTCCTTTGGACGACATTCATCTCAATTCAAACTACAACCAGGAAGCTGAAGTGAATGGCGATGGAAAAGCAGTCGGATTTCTTTTTATGATTGCATTTTTTATTATCGCCATTGCTTGGGTAAACTATACTAACCTGGCTACCGCACGTTCATTGGAAAGAGCGAAAGAAGTTGGCGTAAGAAAAGTGATGGGAGCATTGCGCCGTGACCTGATCGGCCAATTTCTTACCGAAAGTTTCCTGTTAAACTTCATAGCATTCTTATTCGCGTTCCTCGCGGTATTCATCCTGACAAAACCATTTAACAATCTGATTGGAACGACCGCACCTCAGACGTTCACATTGCCGGGCAACTACTGGCTCCAATTTCTTGGCATTTTTATCTTTGGAGCATTGATCTCAGGAATTTATCCTGCATTTGTTTTATCAGGATATCACCCGGTTGTCGTGTTAAAAGGATTGTTCAAGAACACTGTTAAAGGTCAGATATTAAGAAAGGGGCTCATCATCGGGCAATTTGCCGTTTCAGTCATTTTGATTGCAGGAACCATCATCGTGTTTGAACAGGTTCAATATATGCGTCAACAAAAACTTGGAGTCAATATAAATCAGACACTCGTGTTGCAGGGCACACACCACTCGCCAAGGGATACTACGTATCAAAGTATTTTTCAGCCTTTCAAGAATGAATTGCTTCAGCAAAGTAATATTAAGAGCGTTACGGCTTCGTCAAGCGTCATGGGACAGGAAATTTATTGGACGACCGGCATTACAAGAGTTACACCAAGCACACCCGAAGCGATAACAATGTATATCATGGCAGTTGACTATGATTTTCTTCCGTCCTACGATTTGAAAGTAGTGGCGGGAAGAAATTTCTCAAAGGATCTTGAAACAGATGAACACGCTGTTTTACTAAATGAAAAGGCAGCCGAAATGTTTGGATTTAAAAATCCGCAGGACGCAGTCAATGCAAAATTGAGACGGTGGGACACAGTTAACGTAGTGGGTGTTGTCTCGAATTATCATCAACAAGGTTTGCAGAAAGCCATCGATCCGATGATGTTTTGGCTCATACCAAACATTCACAGATATTATTCACTAAAGATGAATACTTCGGATGTACAAAAAACACTGGCATCAGTTGAAAAAAGCTGGAACAAATATTTCCCGCAAGATCCTTTCAGCTATTTCTTTTTAGATGATTCTTATAATGAACAATACAAATCGGACGTCAGGTTCGGAAGTGTATTTGCATTATTTGCTACGTTGGCGATCATTATTGCATGTTTTGGATTGTTGGGGCTCTCGGCATACAATGTCTTACAACGCACCAAAGAAATTGGCATCAGAAAAGTATTGGGCGCGACAGCTCAAAATTTACTCGTGCTATTGTCACGTGAATTTATAATTCTTGTTTTCGTTTCATTGTTCGTGGCAATTCCAATTTGTTGGGCAATTATGCATAACTGGCTTCAGGATTTTGCGTACAGAATTCATATTAGTCCATGGGTCTTTGTTCTCGCAGGATTTCTTGCGGTAGTGATTGCCTTAGTCACTGTCGGATTGCAGGCATTGAAAGCGTCGATGGCAAATCCCGTGAAGAATTTGCGCTCTGAATAAATTCGGCGATGATAAATTGATTAATAAATGTATTCAAAGTAAGTCAACCCCGTCGGCAGTGGATATTGACCAGGATACGATTGAATGGTAAACTGATCGAACCAAATTTTTTACAACGATTATACACACTCGCCAAGCCGCACATGCCCCGAGTACCCTTACTCTTGAAAAACGTTGAATAATTACACGTTGATTTTCGCCGCTTACTCATAAAATTATCTGAATGAAATTTTTAGTTTTCTTGCTCACCATCTGCGCACTTCACGCCAACGCAACTCCAGTTGACTCGGCTGCAGGCATCGATCATATCATGACAACTTTATACCAGCGCGGACAATTTAATGGAAGCATCCTGGTCGCCGTCAATGGAAAAATCATTTATCGCAACGCATTTGGAGAATCAAATTTTGATACGCATGAAAAATTCGCGCCGGCTACGATCTCATGTCTTGCTTCTCTCTCAAAACAATTCACAGCAATGACGGTTATGATGTTGAAAGAGGAACAGAAAATTAATTACGATGACCCGGTTTCAAAATATATTCCAGAATTGTCGTCATATGCATACGGAATTACGATAAGACATTTACTGACACATACCTCAGGCATACCCGACGTCGGCGATTTGGGTATTGACAATCCTGCGTTGACAAATACCGACGTTTTAAAGGCATTGATGAAAAAAGATGCGCCCACTTTATTTAGGCCCGGAACAAAATATCAGTATAGTAATACAGGGTATATGCTCCTGGCAACAATCGTTGAAAGAATTACCAACGGACCATTCAAATATTTTCTTACCGAAAAAATTATCGTCCCCTTGCAAATGCAAAACACATTTGTATACGATGGTTCTCAAAAAAAACCGCCGAATACGGCAGTTGGTTATAGTCAGTTTGGACAACTGGATGATTACAATGGAAAAAGTGAAGGTGCCAGTGGTATGTATTCTTGTGTAGATGACTTACTGAAATGGGACCAGGCCTTATATTCAGAAAAGTTGGTAAAACAATCAACCCTGGATACAGCGTTTACTCCCGCTCATGTTGCTGAAGGCAAAACGACTTACGGATTTGGATGGAACATTACTGGAACCGGCGGCGACAAAGTTGTATGGCACACGGGTAGCACTGCGGGCCTGAGAGCATTTATCGAACGAAGACTGAAGGATCGCGTAACGATCATCATGTTAACAAACAAAGGCAATAGCAGGCGGGTGGAAATAAATGATGCCATTGTAAATCTGTTGGCGGGTCTGTCATACAAGTTGCCAAAGATTCCAATCAGTGAGAAAATGTATGAAGTGATCAACAAAACCGGAATTCAGTCGGCGGCTAATATGTATAATGCGTTAATTGCATCTAAGGATTCTACGTATGATTTTGCAGAATCCGAACTGAACACTTTGGGATACCAGCTGCTGGGTGAAAATAAATCAAAAGAAGGAATTGCAATTTTCGAACTGAACACAAAGACATATCCAAATTCTTCTAACGCGTTTGACAGTCTCGGCGACGCATATGCGAGTGTGCATGATAAAGATTTGGCGATAAAAAATTATCAGAAGGCGGTAGATCTCGATAAGAATAATCTGGAGTCGCAGGCAAAGTTGAAAAAGTTGAAACAATTGAATTAATTGTTCTTAACTCGTGAATGGATTTTCATTTAAAAACTCATCTATTTATATTCGTATGTTTCAATCACCGGATTTGTAGATCCGTTATCGATTGTTTTTTTCACCGGATACCCAAGGTCATTAAATTCATATTTGAAATTTGTTTTAGCCGGATAACCGATATTGTTTGCAAATGCAACCGCATCACGAACAAGAACATTGTGAGGTTGAGTATATTGAAAATTCTCGTAGCCGTTACTACAGCGATAGAATATCACGGAGTTCATCCCTTCGAAAGGCGTTTTGCCGCCATCATATGTGTAATCAGCCCACCATGCTGGAATATCTATGCCCTGGATAGTATCTGTGTAAATATAAGTTGCATGTGTAACGTTGTCTTCAGCGTCGCGGGTATATACATATCGCCCGTATGCCTTGCCGCCCGGATTGAAAACCGTCATCGTTTGCGTCCCCTTCACATCATCATAGATTATATCACTTTTGGAGAATGTTTCAAATGGTCCTCCCACCGATCCTTGTACATCCATTTTAATCGCTCTTGTGCCACCGTTATCAGTTGATTTTATCGTTCCGCCTGCATCGCCATAGGTAAAAAGATGCCGTTGAACGAAGGGCACGCCATTCATCGTAGAAATATAGGAACTAAGTCTGCCAAATGAATCGTAGTAAAAAGTGTCACTATTTCCCAACACTGATGAAACATAAGTAACAATTGATCGCAGCCGGCCTTGAGCATCGTAATCATAGATGTCATACATTGACGTCGGGAGATAATCAACACGATAAAGTTTTGCTTTTGCGATTGAAGAAGATAAAGTTTTCTTACAGCTCCATGCACTGAAGAGCATACAAAAAACCAGTGTCGCAAAAAGCAAACGCATAGAATGGGGTTACATCTAAAGTTAATTAAAATATCTAAGTCCGCCTTTACAATGGTAAGCAGTTCGACAACCTTTCACAAATCTGCTTAAACTTTCACGTGTGGAGTGAAGTAAGAGAGCTGAGAGAATGCATATCGCACTCCGCTCTCTTACTCCCTCTTACTCAAAACCGGTACACTAGCCCCACACTCGCGAATCCACCCGTAATCTCCAATTTCTCCAGCCTGCTATCCATCCTCGTCGTATTCTTATGATGCAAAACATACATCACGCAATCCATCACTAATAAAAATCCACCTTGCAAAATAATACTCGATCCATATCCACGAAATTGATCCATCTTCTTTTGATCTGTTTCTTTTAAACCGCGCTCACGGAGATAAAACCCTCCGACGATATATACCAGGTCAAGCCCCGCGTTGAAAACATATAATTTTTCCATCCCTCGCTGCGCCTTGTTATTTTCAGAAAAACTATAATGCTTATTCATGGATCGCACCGTATTGAAATATGCCAATCCCGCCAGACCCAGGTTGATAAAATTCCAATATGCATTCATCTTCCAAAAATATTTCGCTTCGCCAGTTGTTTGGCCCGCCACAATAAACCCGCTGGCAATATTGGCGACCGACCAACCGCCCAATACAAGCATGGCGTTTTTTGTCAACATATTTCGCGAATAACTGATACTGTCGTTAAAATTCTTTTGAGAATAACCGTTATGGATGAGCGTAATCGCAAACGCGAACAACAATAGTTTCTTCATGTAATCAATTACGACTCGAACTTTTATTTGGTTTATTTCTATGTAAAATTTCTTCATTTTTATCCAAAAAGTTATTGTATCGAAACCGGACATGCCCTGTATCGGAATCGCACTAGTTGTGCCCCATTATGTCGTTACTTCCTTGTAAATCACCGATTTTATATTCCGGCATGTGATTAGGTTAACTGGCAATGGCCTTTAGCCTATAAATTTGCAGTGCTCATGCAACAGATACTTGGAATGATTGACATTAGGAGGGATTTCGGTGCGGGATGTCAATCGCGAATCTGAGCTGCAAATCACAACATTTGCGTCGAACTTGAAACATAAAGGCATTGTTTGCCGTCTCAGGTTTGGCGTCATTCGAAAAAATTATTCACGGCAAGGCCAAAAAACACAAATCATGATAGAATTAAAAGGTATTACCAAATGGGTGAATGTCGGTGCCAGCAGGACCTTTATCTTAAAAGATATTAATCTCGAAATCAAAGAAGGTGAGTTCATCTCGATCATGGGACCATCGGGCTCGGGAAAATCCAGCTTACTGAACATCATCGGCATGCTTGACGAAACTTCGGAAGGTTCTTACGTTTTCATGGGCCACGACGTATTTAAACTAAAAGAAAAACAACGTTCACAATTATATAAAACGCACATCGGCTTTGTATTCCAGGCATATCACCTGATCGACGAATTGACTGTATATGAAAATATCGAAACGCCGCTTATCTACCAGGATATAAAAACTTCTGAACGTAAGGCAATCGTTGCGGATATCATTGACCGTTTCCAGATTGTTGGAAAGAAAGATCTATTTCCGACGCAACTTTCAGGCGGACAACAACAGTTAGTCGGTATTGCACGAGCACTCGTCGCAAAACCAAAATTGATATTGGCAGACGAACCCACCGGAAATCTCAACTCCAAACAAGGTGAAGAAATCATGGAGCTTTTCAAAAAATTGAACCAGGAAGATGGTGTAACAATACTACAGGTAACTCATTCGGAAAAAAATGCAGCTTATGGATCACATATCATCCATTTGTTGGACGGAAGAATAGAAAAGATAAATCAATCCTGATTACTGAGTAACGGAGGAGGAAAATCAATTTTACAACAGAACATTATGCAAAAAAACAAGGCTCTCATTTTATTTATAGTCGCTATTTCATCTTTGAACATAAGCTACGCGCAGGATACCATTGCTCTTGGAAAGATGGTTTCACTAAAGCAGTGCGTTGATGTTGCCATTAGATACAATCTGCAGGTCTGGACCAACGAGTACCAAATGAAAAGTGCGAGAGTGCAGAACCAGCAGGCTTGGGACTACATGCTTCCCACGCTTAATGCAAATTTGAGCCAGGGAGCGAATTTCGGAAGAAGCATTAACTCGAACAATAACCAGTACGTAAATTCCCAGGTGAACTACGGTAACTATGGTATTTCAAGTAACCTTACCATCTTCAGTGGCCTGCAAATATTAAATAGCATCAAGCAGACGACTTATGCTTATCAGGCCAGTAAATTGGATTGGCAGCAACAAAAAGACAACATCACTTTGCAAGTGATTCTCGCATATCTGCAGGTGTTAGGCAACCAGGATATATTAGTAATTAATCGTAGCCAGGCTACCGTCGATTCAAGCCAGGTGGAAAGACTCAAAATACAAAATGCAGAAGGAGCAATTGCGCCTGCCGACCTTGCAAACGTACAGGGATTATATGCCGGCGATCTCGCAAATATCGCCGCAGCGGTTAACGCAGTAGAATTAGCAAAAGTGAGCCTCTTTCAATTGATGAATATTCCATATCGAAGAGATATCGAGCTGGAAAGAATTCCGCTGGATGCTCAGATGCCAAATTACCCGGCAAATCCGGATAGCATTTATCGCATGGCACTTGACATTCTTCCTGAGATTAAATCGTCAGATCTGAGAATTCTTTCTTCTCAGAAAGCGTTGGCCGCTGCACGAGGTGTATATTATCCAACGTTATCTTTGAATGGAGGTGTGCAATCAAGTTATTCGAGCCAGGCATTCAATAATGTTCCAGGAAATTTTTTCAACGACACAACACAAAATTATGTGACTGTTTCAGGTTCGGATTATAAAGTGATCAGTCCATCACAAAATTTTGCAGAACAAAAAATTCCCTGGAATGATCAGTTCAAAAATAATCGCGGTCAATACCTTCAATTAACACTTTCCATTCCAATCCTGAATTATTTGAGAGCACGTAACAACGTGAAGCAGGCCAAAATTAATTTGGAAAACACACGCGCGATCTCCAATAACACACGCTTGCAATTGCAACAGCAAGTAGAGCAGTCGTATCAAAATATGATTCTCGCATTTAATCAATACAAATCTTACCAGGATCAAACCGCGGCATATACGGAGGCGTTTCGTGCAGCAGAAATTAAATTCAATGCGGGTTCGATTACGTCAGATATTTATCTGCTTGCAAAAAATAACATGGACAGAGCCACTACCAATCTCGCCGCATCGCGATACGTGTATCTTTTCAGAACAAAAATTTTGGATTATTACCAGGGCAGGTTAACCTGGTAGTTTAAGGCTGCAGGATATTTCACGCAAAGGGGCAAAGTAAAAGAAGGCGCAAAGAGTCGCTAAATTCAGTTCAAACTGCATTGTTAGCGACCCTTTGCGCCTTATTTTACTTTGCGCCTTTGCGTGAAACAAAACCCTCATCAACTTTCAACTTCATTGGCGATCCAGTCCGCAAGATGCCTCGAAATTTTCTCCGCCTCCACCATAAATCCATCATGCCCATACGCTGAATCAATTTCAATCAACGTTGCATTGGGTAAATGCGCGGCCATTAATCTTTGTTCATGGAGCGGACAAAGAATATCACTATCGATTCCAATGATTAAAGTAGTTTGCCTGATATTGTTGAGGACAGTTTCGATGTGACCGCCGCGTCCACGTGCAAGATGATGACTGTCCATAGCCTTCGTCAATAACCAATAAGAATACGCGTTAAATCGGGTCACAAGTTTATCACCCTGGTAATTGATATAGGATGAAGCCTTATAACCATCGATTTTTTCTGTATCCGGATCAGTTTGTTTCTGTGCAAAGATTCCATAATTGCGATAAGTCAGAATACCAATTGCGCGCGCAGCCTTCAATCCTTTTTTTCCTGCATCCGGTGTCATGACTTTCCAAGAATCATCCGCTTCTATGGCGAGACGTTGTGCAGTATGAACTGCAATTCCCCAAGCACTCTCAGTTGAAGAGGTGGCAATCAAAAAAAGATTGTCGATAACGTCCGCTTCCATCACCGCCCATTCCATTGCCTGGTATCCACCCATACTCCCGCCCATGAGTAAATAAATATGATCGATACCAAGCGCCTTACGGAGCAGTATATGCGCTTTTACCATGTCGCGAATGGTGACAGTCGGAAAATTGCTGTAATAAGGTTTCTTAGTAGAAGGATCTGTGCTCAACGGACCCGTGCTTCCATAACAGGAGCCGAGAATATTTGCACAAACGATAAAATACTTCGCCGGATCAATGCAATGATTCTCTCCTACCAGGCCCGGCCACCAACGCACAACTTCGGCGTTTGCAGTAAGCGCGTGGCATATCCAAACGACATTGCTTTTGTCGGCATTTAGACTGCCATAAGTCTTGTAAGCCACTGTAATACCGGGAAGCGTTTGCCCATTTTCAAGCTGAAAGGGCTGGTTATACTGAAACTCCTCCATTGGCCAAATTCTGTATTTAAGGATGCAAAATAAGGGCTTGCATGAATTACATTTGCAAAAATCTTTTGAATGATACATATTGAGGTGAATCGAAGGAATGGTGACTATGGGTTTGAAGCCAATGATGCCTATGGACACACCGTTCGACTGGATACGAGTCCGGAAACTGGCGGGCAAAACTATGGTGTCCGGCCCATGCAGATGTTGCTAATGGGTTTGGGCGGTTGCAGTGGGATCGATGTCATTTCTATATTAAAAAAACAAAGGCAACCAGTCGAGTCCTTTCGCATGTTAATCAACGGGGAAAGGGAGAAAGGAAAGGAACCTTCATTATGGGAAAATATCCACGTCATTTTTGAAATAAAGGGAAAGATCGATCTCGAAAAAGCAAAGAGGGCCTGCGAACTTTCTATTGACAAATATTGTTCCGTTGCAGCAACGCTGATGAAAGCGGGCTGCAGGATTACTTGGGAAGTCAAGATAGTTGACAGTTGACAGTCTGATAAGTGAGCGGTATTTAAATCTGCCAACTGTCTAGTGTCAACTAACCTCGCTAATAAATAAAATAAATCTCTAAAATGCATCCCATAACACAAGCCATCCGTACCAGAATAGATCCGACAAATGAAATGGAGCATTCTTCACCGCTATTTCTGACCAGCAGTTTTTGTTTCGACAATTCGGAAGAAATGCGTGCAGCATTTGCGGATGAGAATGACGATAATATCTATAGCCGATTTAGCAACCCGAATGTGTCTGAATTCACGGATAGAATGTGTGTGCTCGAAGGTGCCGAAGCAGGATTCGCTACATCATCAGGCATGAGTGCCGTATTCGCATCATTCATGGCTTTGTTGAAAAATGGCGATCACCTTATTTCATGCAACGCAATATTCGGCAGTACGCATACGGTGATTACAAAATATCTTCCCAATTTCGGCATCTCACATTCATACGTACCTGCCGGCAATCCTGAAGCATGGGAAGCCGCCATTCGTCCAAATACAAAAATGATTTATCTCGAAACCCCAACCAATCCTGGTCTCGACATTATCGATCTTGGATTCGCTGGCAAGTTTGCCCGTAAGCATAATTTAATTTTGAATGTCGACAATTGTTTTGCGACGCCCGTTCTTCAAAGACCAATAGAATATGGAGCGGACCTCGTTGTGCATTCAGCAACAAAATGGATCGATGGACAGGGACGCGTTCTGGGCGGAGTGATCGTAGGCAAACAAGAATTGGTGCATGATATATATCTTTTTTGTAGAAGCACTGGTCCGTCCCTTTCACCTTTCAACGCGTGGCTGCTTAGCAAAAGCCTGGAAACGTTAGACGTCCGCATGGAGCGTCACTCATCAAACGCATTGTATCTCGCCGAACAATTGGAAAAACATCCAAAACTATCCTGGCTTAAATATCCTTATCTCCCGAGTCATCCACAACATGCGATTGCAAAGAAGCAAATGAAAAATGGTGGTGGCATTTTATGTTTTGAATTGAACGGCGGCCTCGACAGCGGTAGAAAATTCCTGGATAATCTTTCGTTATTATCACTAACGGCAAATCTCGGTGACAGTCGAAGCATTGCTTCACACCCCGCCAGCACAACTCATGCAAAACTTACGGAACAGGAACGCCTTGCTGTAAATATAACGCCGGGCCTTATACGAATTTCTGTAGGACTGGAACATAGGGAAGATATATTGAAGGATATTTTGCAGACGCTGGACAAGGCTTAAGAGCGTTTAGAGCGAAGTAAGAGAGCAGAGAGCGACACGTATATTCGCTTTCCGCTCTCTTAATAAATTAATAATTCACCACACGGTTGTATTGTTACGCACAACACATTTACTCTCCCCAAATCTCACCCTTTCCTTCCAACCAGAGTTTCACCAGCTGAGTTGAAACGGATTTCGGACGCTCGATCGGGAAACCAAGCGCTCTGTCCCAACAAAGACTGGCGAGCACTCCGAGTGCGCGGCTTACGCCAAATAACACAGTATAGAATTCGTATTCGACAAATCCATAATGCACAAGCAACGCTCCACTATGAGCATCTACGTTCGGCCATGGATTTTTTATTTTTCCGAGAGATTCCAGAACCGGTGGAACAGCTTCGTAAATATTCCAAACAGTTCTTACAAGTGGATCATCTGGCATGTGTTTCTTTCCAAACTCCATTTGTGCTGTAAATCGCGGGTCGGTTTTGCGCAATACCGCATGACCATATCCCGGCACCACTTTCCCTCCACTCAATGTTTTCTGGACATACGCAATGATCTGTTTTTTTGTTGGTAACTCGGTTTTCAATTCTTCACGCATTTCTAATATCCATTTGATCACTTCCTGGTTCGCCAGACCGTGAAGAGGTCCGGCTAATCCATTCATTCCAGCTGCAAAGCAGAGGTAGGGATCACTCAGGGCGGATCCAACCAGGTGCGTCGTATGTGCGCTCACGTTACCACCTTCATGATCTGCGTGGATCGTCATATACAGGCGCATGAGTTCTTTAAATGTTTCGTCCTCGTAGCCGAGCATATGCGCAAAATTGCCGGCCCAATCCAGCAAACCATTTGGATGAATATGATCTTCGCCTTTGTATTTTCTCCTATAGATGTATGCAGCAACGCGTGGCAGTCGCGCAATCAGGTTCATCGAATCGTCAAACACAGCTTCCCAATAATCTTTTTTGCTCATGCCTTCTGCATATCTTTTTGCAAACACACTTTCTGTCTGCAAAGCCATGATGGCAACAACAAACTGTGTCATCGGATGCGTGATGGGAGGCAATGCTTCGATCGCCGCAAAAACGTGATTGGGAACATGACTACGACGTTGCCAGTTAGCAGTCAATTCATGCACATCGTCCTCAGTGGGCAACTCTCCTACTAACATCAGGTGAAAAAGTCCTTCTGGCAGCGGCTCGCGGCCTTTCGGTGCTTTTGGAACTTTTTTCTGAATTTCAGGAATAGAATATCCGCGAAACCGGATACCGTCTTTTGCATCGAGCAGCGACGTTTCACTGACTAGACCCGTCATGCCTCTCATACCCTGATAAATCTGCGACAGATTAACTTCTCCAATCTTTTTATCTCCGTTTTTTTTCAAAATATCTTTTATCTCGGCAGCAACAACGTCTGCCTTTGCTTTAAATCTGTCTTTGATAGATGCCATGACGAACTGTTTAAAATTATCGCTAAAGTTAGCGCAAGCGCGTTGTACAACAAAGGAATTTATGAAGATGTAATGTGCGAGTTGATGAAGTGGTAAGTTTTGGTTTCACACAAAACCAAAACTTACCAACAACTCACTTTGGAGCTCGCACATACAGCCACAACGCAAGTAGGGAATAAATAATATTTGGAAGCCACGCGGCCAGCAGCGGGGAAAAATTTCCTTTTACGGAAAAGGTAACCGAAAACTTATCCATGACGACGAACGATGCCGCCAAAACCAAACCGATTGCAAGATGTAACCCGCTTCCACCACGGATTTTCCGGGTGGCAAGTACGGCTCCGATCATTGTCATGATGATGACCGAAAAAGGTGTGGCACTTCGATGATATCGCTCTTCCTTAAAAGTATTCAGCCCTTCCGTTCCCCTCACTTCTTCCATCCTGATAAATTCTTTCAATTCCGGCGTCGTCAACTTGTCTTTAAGGTATTGATCGCGTCTCAATTCCTTTGGAAGTACATTTAGATTGAGATGCATCGAATCAAGTTTTTTGGCTGACTCATGAAGTCCATCAAATTCGTGCTGAATTATATTTTCGAGTTTCCAATTTTTTTTTGCAGTGTCCCACCTGATTTGTTCTGCACGTAAATTGTAATAAACCTTGTTATCCCTGACCTTTGCCAGTGAAAAACTACTCGCCGATTTTCTTACTGTGTCATAGTAGTGCATGGAGACAAACGTATTTGCATCCACACGCAAATAATAATTACTTGTCCGGTATGGATCACCGTTATAAGAACTATTCCGGTCAATGTATGTCGCTTGGAAACTTGTTCTGATTTCCTCCGCCCTTGGCAGCCAATATTGTAAATTCACCCAATAAAGGATCATCAATACAACGGCTCCAATCAAATATGGACGGAGCATTCGGTTATACCTTACACCACCCGCCAATATCGCGATGAATTCAGATTGACCGGCCATTTTACTACTGAAATAAATTACCGCGATGAATACCATCAACGGAAATATCATCGACATAATAAAAGGTATGAATCCAATGAAATAATGTGTAATGAGTTGCCAGGTTGATAAACCAGATTTCACGAAATCGTCAGCCTTTTCACTGGAGTCGATGACGACCGCAATCGTTGTAAGACCCAGCATGGTGAAAATAAAAGTGCTGAAGAATTTTTTCAGTATATACCAGTCCAGTTTTTTCATCTAAGATGTTAGCAGGCAAAAATAACGGAAAAAAGAGGAGGCGTCCGTGAAGAGTTTGTGAAAGATGAACAAAAGGGTTGACTTCACACCATTCTTTGCGCCTTTGTGCCTTTGTGTGAAACCAAATCTCAAACACGTACAAAGACACGAAGGATTTACAATCCAGCGTAAATGATAGAACCTAATCCACAGATAAAAAAAATAAACATCCACGCAATGAACACATTTGTCTTTTTCGGTGCACTACTAAACTCTTTCCACACAAAAACACCCCAAAGTGCAGCAACAAGCGTTGCTCCTTGTCCCAGTCCATATGAAATGGCCGGACCTGCTTTACCAGCAGCAATTAAATTGAGTGAATTACCAAGTCCCCAGATCAATCCGCCTAAAATACCCACCATATGAATACTAAACTTACCGGAAAAATAATCGGAATAACTTACCGGCGCTCCTGCAAATGGTTTGCGCATCAGCAGCGTATTAAAAATAAAATTGCTAAGAAATATGCCAAGCGAAAAAATAAATGTGGCTGTGTACGGTGTCATCTTTCCGGCAGCAGGGGATTCAAAATTTTCAAGATCCATCGCCGATGCAACAAATCGATAAAAAAATGACATCAACACACCGGCTACAAGACAAAGCCCGATGCCTTTCGCGGAAACACTTTTATTGCCCGCATTCAATTTTCGATATGCCATTGCATTTAGGATGATTGCAATCATAACAAGCGCCACTCCAAGAAAAAGAAAAACCGGGTTCCCTTTCTGCTGCGCGGCATAATTTACAACAACGCCCAGCACTAATGCGAGTCCAATACTCAAAGGAAAGGCAACGGCGATCCCGGCAATTGAAATTGCCGCAGAAAATAAAATGTTAGCCGCATTGAAAATAATACCACCGATTAGAGCGCTGATAATATTTGCTGACGTCGCCTGTGAGATATCCGAGGCAAAGCTCCTCCCCCTGTCACCAAAACTTCCCAGCGTCAATGCACTGATTAAAGAAAATAACACGATGCCGATCACATAATCCCAATAAAATAATTCAAAACGCCACGTTTTCCCTGCTAACTTTTGCGTGTTGGCCCAAGAGCCCCAGCATAACATCGTGATAAAACAAAACAGCACTGCGACGGAATAATTTTCGATGATGAACATAGAAGCGCGATTTAGGCGTTGAAAAAAAATTCTTTTTGTCCGGACGAAATTCTTAGTAAGCAATATTCTATTCTGGAGTGGCCAGGGACCCTTTGCCGCTTTGCTTTCTTTGCGCCTTTGCAGAAACTTTTACGCGAAGGCGCAAAAGGCAACGACACAAAGAGCCTATATTGAATATTTCTCTTTGTTTGAACCAGCGCGTCAGCATCAATCTCTATTCTGACTCATACCATCTATCAGCTTATCAGAATATACAATGACATCGCCTAACCTGATTTCGTGTTCACTTGAAGGATTTAAAACTTTTACTCTTACGGAATGTTTTCCTTTCGGCAATTTATATTTCCAGCAAAGTTCGTATCGACGAGTAGTATAACTCACCGGCCACTGCGGCGATTCAACAAGCTGCCCGTCGATGTAAAGTTCAGTGTTGAAAACATAATCTGATTCGCGGCCCCATTGTGAGGCATCTCCTTGCAATACAAAACCAATTCCTTCGAAATCAAAATTGATCTCATCTTTATTAGCCGACCATGAGACAGGTTTTTTCAAAACCGGGAAATGACCTTCAAAACTTTTTTCAAATTTTACAGCTATCGGCTGTTGTAATTTGATTACGACATTGTCGCCGGCAATTTTTCCGCCGTTGCGTTCTATATTTTTCAATGCATGGTTGAAACTGGTTTCATACACTGCATTCAACGACATGGTTGTGTATTTGAAATCGATTCCTTCCGCTTCTTTCAATCCCAATTTCCAGTATGTAGGAATTTTATTGTAACCCTTGAGTGCTCCTAAAATTCCTCCGACGGTAGACGGATTACAATCCGCATCCTGTCCACATCGTGTAGAAATTTCGAGCGATTTCGAAAAATCTCCATCACCATAGAGCAACCCCATCACAACATACGCAGCATTTACAGTAGCGTCAATATTAAACGGAACAAAAACTCCTTCCGGGCAGCCAATATCATTGGCCCATTTTTTCTGTACTTCGAGCCATGTCTGCTTCCAGTCGTTTGGATATTTTTTGTGCCAATTGATCACATCACTAATGCATTTATAAAATGCGCTCTGCTCTGGAATTGTTTGCAAACTTTTATTGATAATATCATTGATGTCATTTGATACAAACGCGAAAGTATACATAGCGCCAACGAAAACGCCGCCATACCATCCATCTCCATAGTTCATGATATGCCCGATCTTATCACTGATCTTCGATGCAGTGTTCGGCATACCCGGGCTCATCAATCCCGCGAAGTCCGATTCAATCTGGTAGTCGATACAATCAGCATGCGGGTTGTTGACCCAATACCCGGATTGCGGAGCCTTGATCCCGTGCAGGATATTATAGCGACCGGCTTGGTTTGCATGCCACAACATATAACCCGCATGCGCATACGCATTTGCAAACGAGTCAAGCGGGGCATCGAGACCGTATTTCTCAAAAACATCCACGAATGTCAGGTCCATATATAAATCATCATACAAACCAGGATTCTCAACCATCGTTTTTTTCAGATAGCCATCATACCATAACAGCGGCTGGTAATCCCCAATAAATGTTCCCTGGAAACGGAATTCGTATGGGCCACCGAAGGTGACGCCGATAGTTTGTCCGGCCCAACCACCCATGATCTTGTCTTTTAGTTGAGCTTTCGTCAGCGTTATTGTAGACTGACTAAATCCATCCACCAAACTAACTACTGAAATAATAATGGCAACTATTTTTTTCATTGCGAAATTATTTGGGTTGATGCATCATCAAATCTTCAATCAATTTACCGATTTCAGCAGGCGTCTGTTTGAATTGCAGGTACATGAACTTTTTCCCCGGTATGATTACGTTCCGTCCGTTGTCTTGTACATCAAAGCTTAATTCTTTGTACGTAAACCATGGTGACATGCCCCGCACGGCGACCAGTACAGCCGTTTCATCCCAACTATTGCGACCCAGTTTATTATTATCTTTTGTGAGCGCAACCTGGAATGCGTCTTTGACCGGACTGTTTTGAATTGAATTGTTGTTGATAAGACGAATCCCTGTCAATATCTTCTCACCGATTTCAAATCCACTCATGATAACCGGCGTCGGCCATTCCCGAAAAACTTTTTTTGAAGCGGGCGCGTCTACCAGCACGTTGAATTCATATCCGCCAACTTTACTCGTATCAATTCTTGCAGCCATTGACACAAGTCGTTTTACTTTTTTACTGACCAGGTCTTTACCGTTCAACGAAGAATATTGATCTGCCTTTGAATCGAGAAGATTCGCCAGGTTTGTGAAAAATCCGACAGTGATAATTGTAACGCTTTTGTCTGGTTGCGCTGCAAGTATTTTTCTATAAAGCGTGATAGCATTTTCCGCTTCGTCGTTCGACTTAACAGCGTGCGGATATTTTTCAACGATTGCTTCAGCCCATTTTTGTTGACATAATTTATTTGGCTCTTTCGTTTTTGTAATGCCGATCGGAATGTCCGGACGTTTGAAATATGTATTTAACACACTCAAAGTCGGCACCGTCGTTTCAAAAGCATTACAGGATATTGTTGCCAGGATTTTTGCTTCGCCATTGTCGGCAAACGCATGCAGCAAGCCATTGCGCCAACATTCGTCATAGTCGGGTGCAATATCGGTATCGAATATAACAGGTACTGGTTTTTGGGCGATTGAAATTTGCCACCACGAAAAACACAAAAGGAAAAATAATTTCTTCATAATTCTGTTGTCAAAAAATTTTCTTGAGGCGATTAAATG